>Ga0187892_10000214_pt1 | contig 153989 bp, 127 predicted proteins | sample MA1701073metaG_FD_139345 | JGI IMG/M metagenome (GOLD analysis project Ga0187892, IMG submission 139345) | Bio-ooze microbial communities from a basaltic lava cave in the Kipuka Kanohina Cave System on the Island of Hawaii, USA - MA170107-3 metaG ...
ACGCCCGCCATCACCGGGGACGGTTCCTACTGCTTCGTCCTCGAGACCACCTCCATTGACGGGGTGATCTACGACTCCCGCGAGACCGCGACCGGTCCCCGGCTGACACTCACGCTCGATGCGGGCTGCACGGCCGATGGCGACTGCGACGACGGCATCTCCTGCAACGGCGTCGAGACGTGTGCCGCCGGTGCCTGCCGGCCCGGTGCACCCGTCGATTGCTCGACCCTCACCGACACGTGCAACGACGGTGTGTGTGATGAGAACACTGCGACCTGCGTGCGCGTGCCCCGGCCCGCCGGGACTTCGTGCGATGATGGCGATCGATGTAACGGGCTCGCGACCTGTGACGCCCAGACGGGCCTGTGCGTCCTAGGCCCGCCGGCCACGTGCAACGATGGCAACGCGTGCAACGGTCTCGAGACCTGCAACCCATCCACCGGCCAGTGCCTTTCCGGCGCGCCCGTCATCTGCAACGACGGGGACGCCTGCAGCGGCCTGGAAGTCTGCGATCCCCAGACCGGAATGTGCAAAGTATCCGTTGCGGTAACGTGCAATGACGTGGACGCCGATGTGTCGGTCCGCAACGACGCCGCCACGCAGAACTTCGGCGCCGGCGCCCTGCTCTGGGCCGACGCCGACACGGCCAAGCGGCTCTTCGTACGCGTACAGGTCGCGGGCACTGGGGTGCAGCAGGTCACCCGCGCCGTCCTCCGGCTGCAGGTAGCCACCGTCTCCGCGGCGGAGAGCAATTCGGGGGGACGCATCCGTCAGGTCGGTGACTGCAGCTGGAACGAGCTCCACATGACCTGGAACACGCAACCCATCATCGACGGCCCGGAGCTCTCCCGGATCGGCCCGGTCGCGGCCGGGGAGCGCGTCGAGTTCGACGTGACCTCGGCGATCACGGGCCCTGGCACGTACTGCTTCGCCGTCGACAGCACCTCCTCGGATCTCGTGGCATACAACTCGCGCGAGGCGGCCCTCGGGACACCGGAGCTCGAGATCACCTACGATGATCCGTGTGACACGGACAGCGACTGTAGCGACGGCTTGTCGTGCACCGGAACCGAGGCCTGTGTGGCCGGCATCTGCGAGGCCGGGTCAGGCGGCGACTGCTCCGCCCTCTCGGACGCGTGCAACGTCGGCGTCTGCGACGACGCGACGCAAACCTGTGTGCAAGCACCACTGCCCGATGGTACGCCATGCGACGATGACGATCTCTGCAACGGTCTCGAGGCCTGCGACGGCACAAGCGGTCAGTGCCAGGTGAGCCAGGCGGTCTTGTGCGAAGGGCTCGGGGCTGATGTTACCGTGTTTCAGGAGACTCCGAATACGCCGCTCGGAGCCCAGCCCGTTCTGTGGGCCGATGCGAGAACGGTGAAGCAAACGTTCCTGCGCATCTCTGCTAACGGGGTGGGCACCGCGCCCGTGGCAAGCGCAGTCCTCCGGCTCCGCATCGCCTCCCAGAAGGAGGGGCCGAGCAACTCGGGAGGCCGGATTCACAAGATCAGCGCCTGCGGCTGGACCGAGGGGCAGATGACCTGGAACACGCGGCCCGCCATCGACGGTCCGGTCCTCGACGAGGTCGGCGCCGTCGCTCTCGGTGGCGAGGTCGAATTCGACATCACCGCCGGCATCGAGGGGGACGGTCCACACTGCTTCGCCATCGAGACCGCGGCGACCGACGCCGTCGTCTACAACTCGCGGGAAGCGGCCGCCGGCGCCCCCGAGGTGGAGATCGTCCTGAGCAGTCCATAGCGACCCGCTGGCATCGCGGATCACCCGGACCCGCCTCGTCGCCGCGGCGCCCAAGGCCGCCACTCCTGATTCGCGCTTGCAGACTGGATTCTGCAAGTGAACCGTATATCCTGAGGGCCGGTTCGTGCGACCCGGCGATGGCCAAGCAGTACAAGCTCCTGATCGGCGGCGAATGGCGCGAGACCGGCGTCAGCGCCGAGATCCGCAGCCCCTACACGGGCAAGGTGGTCGGCCGCATCCCCTGGGGCGGCGCCAAGGAGCTGGAGGACGCCATCGGCGCCGCGGAAGGCGCCTTTCGCGACACGCGCACGCTCTCCCGTCGGCGCCGGAGCGAGATCCTTGCCGGCATCGCCGCGGGGGTCCGCGAGCGGCGGCAGGAGCTCGCCGAGCTCATCGCCCGCGAGTCGGGCAAGCCGGTCACCCTCGCCGCGGGCGAGGTCGCGCGTGCGGTCGGCACCTTCACACTGGCCGCCGAGGAGACCAGGCGCTTCGCCGGTGAGGTCGTTCCCATCGACATCGAGGAGCGCACGGAAGGCTACTTCTCGGCGACCGAGCGCTTTCCGATCGGTCCCATCGCCGCCTTCTCACCGTTCAACTTCCCGCTCAATCTCGTGGCCCACAAGCTGGCGCCGTGCCTCGCCACCGGCAACACCATGGTCCTCAAGGCGCCGCCGCAGGCGCCGCTCACGTCGCTCGTTCTCGGCGAGATCGCGCTCGCGGCCGGGGCCCCGCCCGGCAGCTTCAACGTGGTCCACCTCGAGATCCCGCTCGCGGAGCAGCTCGTCGCCGACGACCGGCTCAAGATGCTCACCTTCACCGGCAGCGCCCGGGTCGGCTGGGCGCTCAAGGCCAAGGCGGGAAAGAAGCGCGTCCTCCTCGAGCTCGGCGGCAATGCCGGCGCCATCGTCCACAAGGACGCCGATGTCGGCTGGGCGGCCGAGCGCTGCGCCACCGGCGGGTTCGGCAACGCGGGTCAGGTGTGCATCAAGGTCCAGCGCGTCTACGTCCACGCGAGCGCGCACGATTCGTTCATGAGCGCGTTTCTGCGCCGGGTGCAGGCGCTCAAGGTCGGCGATCCGATGGACGAGGCGACCGAGGTCGGCCCGCTCATCGACGAGGCGGCCGCGCAACGCGTCGAGCTCTGGGTGGAGGAGGCGCGCAAAGGCGGCGCCGCAATCCTGTGTGGTGGCAAGCGCTCCGGCAGCTTCTTCGAGCCGACCGTCCTCGCGGGAACGACGAACGACATGCGCGTCAAGCGCGAGGAGGTGTTCGGCCCGGTCGTCACAGTCGATCGCTACCGCGATTTCACCGATGCGGTCGCCGCCGTGAACGACTCGGCCTACGGCCTCCAGGCTGGCGTGTTCACCCACGATCTTCGGCTCGCCGCCGAGGCCTTCCGCACCCTCGACGTCGGCAGCGTCATCCTCAACGACTACCCTACCCTGCGCGTCGACAACTATCCCTATGGCGGCACGAAGGACTCCGGCCTCGGCCGCGAGGGCGTGCGCTATGCCATGCAAGAGATGACCGAGCTGCGCACGCTCGTCGTGAACTTCAATCATTAGCATGCCCGCAGGCGAGAGCCTCGAGCCGGGCAGCGGGGCGACCCGAGCGGTGGATCCGGCAATCGCCGGCACGCGCTTCGCACCGTACGAGTTCGGGTGGGACTGGACGACGTCCCAGCTAATCGCCCGCGCCGCCGGCTGCTCCATCGCCGACGATCTCGACCGGCCGCTGATGGCACCGAGCTCGGAGCGCCCCGGCCACCCGTTGATCCTCTTCAACGGCGCGCTCCTCGCCCGCAACCGGCCCGAGGTCATGGAGCGGTTGATCGGCGGCTACGACGCCTGGCAGCGCGTCGGGCGCTGGGGCTCGGCCTACATGCGCTTCGCCGGTGCGCTCGCCCGCACGGGCCGCGCGCGCGTGAGCTGCGGCTTCAGCGACGTCGGCGGCACCTCGAAGGGGCACGCGCTCGTGCGCTTCTGGTTCGCAATCGAAGAAGCGGACTCCGGCCGGGCGCTCGCCGACGGCTGGATGCTGCTCTTTCTGCTCGGCTGCGCGCCGCCGGAGGCGGCGTCGCTCGCCTCCCCGCACGTCGCCATGCCCGAGCGCGAGCCCGACATCGTGCTGGGCCACGACACCCCGGTCAACGTCACGTTCGATTGGGCGATGGCATCCGGCGATTGGAACCCGACGCACTTCGACCGCCAGGCGGGAAATCCCGCGCCACTCGTCCATGGACCGCGCAACATGGCGCTCGTCCTGCACGACGCCGCGCGCACCCTCGCCGGCGGCCGGCTCGAGCGCATGCGCGCGATCACGCTCGGCACCATGCCGGCACCCCACTATCCCGGCGAGCGCACGGAGAGCCGCTTCTGGCGCTGCGGCGACGGTCGGCTGTACGGACGGCTAGTGGTGCCCGCCACTTCCCGTCGCGACGGCGGCGCCGGCGACAAGATCGTGATCGATCAGATCGAGATCGCGGTCGGAACGTAGTGGCCGGCTAGACGCGCGCGCCCGCGTCGTCACGCGGACCGGTCGCGACCGCCGACGACTGGCGTGCGCGCAGCCAGTCCCAGTAGCGGGCGATGCCCACATCGGGCCGGGTGGTCGGGGCATAGCCGAGCGCGGCGCGCGCCCGATCGATGTTGGCGTAGGTGATCGGCACGTCGCCGGGTTGATCGGGCTGGCGCTGGATGATGGCGCGCTTGCCCACGACACGCTCGATCGTCTCGACGAGCTCGGCGAGCGAGATCGTCTGCGTTCCGCCGAGGTTGAAGATCTCGTAGCGCCCCGCCTCGACGCGGTCGATCGCCCCGACCGTTCCGCTGACGATGTCCTCGATGAACGTGTAGTCGCGCCGCGACGATCCGTCGCCGAACACGGTGATCGGCGCTCCGCGCACGATCGCGTCGGTGAACTTGGCAATCGCCATGTCGGGTCGCTGCCGCGGCCCGTACACGGTGAAGAACCGCAGCGCGAAGATGCCGATGCCGAACAGGTCGCGATACGCCGACAGCTGCAGCTCGTTCATGCGCTTGGTGGCCGCATACGGGGATGCCGGCGTCAGACACGGCTCGTCCTCGCGGAACGCCGCGGTCGCCGCGGGCTTCGCCCCGTACACCGAGCTCGACGACGCGAACACGAGCTTCTTCAGCCCGACGGCGCGCATCCGCTCCACGATCACGCCGGTGCCCTCGATGTTGGTGCGCAGGTAACGCAACGGCTCGGCGAGGGACGGCCGCACCCCGGCCAGGGCCGCGAGGTGGCACACGACGTCGACGTCCTCGCCGATCACCGCGGCGATCGCGCGTGGATCGCAGATGTCGGCCTCGACGAGGCGAAACCGGTCGCGCGGCAGCCGCTCGAGGTCGCACGCGTGGCCCCGCTTGACCGCCGCCGGATAGAGGTAGCCGTCGAATACATCGATCCCGGTGACGCGATCCCCCCGCCCGACCAGGCGCTCGCAGGTGTGGGAACCGATGAACCCGGCCGCGCCGGTGACGACGACATGCATGCGAATACTCTTGCGTAGGGGTGGGGGAATCACAAGCAGGCGGCGGTGCGGCAGCCGCGCCAAAAAACCGTCAGGGCCGGCAGCGGCGGCGGGGACCGCGATCGACGCGCGTGAAGCAACGTCACCCTCGATCGGGCCGGTCGGCCGATCTCAGCGGTGCGGCAGCGCGCAGAAGGCGCCTTCCGAGAAGCCGGCCGGCCGCACCCCGAAGACGCGATTGAAGCGCGCACGATAGTGCTCCCACGCGATGGCGGCGGTGAGCTCGACCAGCGCGGCCTCGTCGAAGTGCTGGCGCAGGCGTGCGACCAGATCCGGTGGTACGTCGGTTGGTGTCTTCGCCATCGCCACCGCCAGGTCGAGCACCAGACGCTCGACCGCACCGAAGGCGGGACTCGTCTCGTAGACTGGCAGGTCGTAGAGCTGCTGCTCCGCGATGCCGAGCGCTCTGCCGACGGCAGAGCCGATGTCCAGTCAGAACGGGCAGCCGATCAGCGCGCTGGTCTTGATCTGGGCCAGGGCCTTCAGGCGGGCGTCCACCCGGTTGCTCGCCATCAGGGCCATCTCGTAGGCGTTGACGGCGAGCAGCAGCGCCGGGCGCCGGCGCAGCAGGCGCAGCAGATCCAGCGGACGCTTCGCCTGGCGCATGACCCTCGCGTAGGCGCGCAGCTTCGCGAACGATCGCATGGCGTTCCCTCCGTCGAGCCGAGCCAAGCTCCCTCTCTATCACGATTCTCGTGGTCCGAAGGTTACAGAACGCCTCGGTATGGTCCCGCCCCCCGCCAGCTTCGCCGGGGCTGGTACCTCGATCCCACGCGTTGTAACCTCCAACGCCTCCGGAGGCGTGAAATGTCCCGGGCTCGCCGCGCCTGGACGCCGTGGAGCGCTGGATCGCGGGCACGTACCCAAGGCACCGAGAGGTCGAGCATGAGCGCATCAGAACGATCGAGGCTGGTATCCGCCGCTGGGTCCGGAGGGCTCGGCGGCACGGAGTACGTCGTCGATTCCTGGACGATCGTGCTCGGGCTGTTCGCGCTCGGAAATCTCGCGAACGGACTCTGGATGCTCGCGGATCCGGCGCACTGGTACCACAACCTGCCGGCCGGCGTACCCGACTTCGGCCCGCTAAACGAGCACTTCGTCCGCGACATCGGCTGCATCTTCGTGGTTCTCGGCCTCGCCCTCGGCGTGGGGGCGTTCGTCCCCCGCTGGCGCGTCGCCGCGTGCGGCGCGGCCGCCGCGTTCTCCGTGCTCCACGCCCTGGTCCACGTCGTCGACACCGTCCGCGGCCTGGTCGGTCCCGAGCACTGGAGCATCGACCTCCCCGGGGTGTACGTCCCTGCCGCACTCCTCACCGCGCTCACGTGGGCGCTGGCGAGGCGCGGGTGATGGATCGCGCGCGCTTGTTCGTCTCCGTGGTCGCGGGTCTGCTCCTTGGCACCTTTCCATTTCTGCGTTACGCCCACGTGGGCCCACCGATCGCGGCGCATGCGGACCACGCGCCACGGCACGGCGGGCAGCTGGGCATGGCGGGCGATTTCCACATCGAGCTGCGGCGGCATCGCGGCACGGTCGAGACGTTCGTTTCGGATCCCTGGCGGCGGCCCGTGCAGCCACGCGAGGGCTGGGTCGTCTTCGACGAGGGCGCGCACACTGCGCTCGCGTGGGAAGGTCATCGGCTGGTGGGACCCGATACTGCCGGCGCGCGCGAGGCGCAGGCGGTCGTCATTCTGACCGACGGCACCCGGCTCTCGATCGACTTCGACTTCTCCGTGCCTCCGCCGTCGTGAGCATGAACGACGCTGCCGCTGCTGGTCCGGTCGCGCTCCTGATCGGCACCAAGAAAGGCGCCTTCGTGCTGCGCGGCGACGCACGCCGGGCCCGCTGGGAGCTATCGGATCCGATTCTCCTCGGCCACATCGTGCACCACATCGTGTACGATGCCCGCGACGGCGGCACCGTGCTCATGGCGGCGCGCACGGGTCACCTCGGACCGACCGTGTTGCGCAGCGTCGACGGGTGCCGGACGTGGGAGGAAGCGGCGCGGCCGCCGGCGTTCGCGAAGGCTGCGGCGGGCGACGCGGAGCCCGGGCGCGTCGTCGAGCACGTGTTCTGGCTCGCGCCTGGTCACGCGCGCGAGGCCGGCGTCTGGTACGCGGGCACCTCGCCCCAGGGGCTCTTTCGCAGCGAGGACGACGGCCGGACGTGGCAGGGAGTCCGGGGCTTCAACGACCACCCGATGCGCGCGGCGTGGTGCGGCGGCGGACAGGATGGCACTCCCGACGGCCCGAAGATGCACTCCATCCTCGTCGATCCGCGCGACCCGCGGCACCTGTACATCGGCATGTCGGGAGGCGGCGTGTTCGAGAGCGTCGATCGGGGCGGCGAGTGGCAGCCGCTCAATCAGGGCTGCGCCATGGATTTCGCGCCCGGCCCGGCGCCCGAGTTCGGTCACGACCCGCACTGCGTGGCACTGCACCCGCTGCGGCCCGATCGCCTCTACCAGCAGAATCATTGTGGCATCTACCGCATGGAACGGCCCGAGGGCCGGTGGGTCCGCATCGGCGACAACATGCCCCGCGACGTCGGTGACATCGGCTTCCCGATCGTCGTGCACCCGCGCGACCCGGACGTCGCCTGGGTCGTCCCCATGGACGGCACCGACGTCTGGCCGCGTACGAGCCCCGGCGGGCGGCCCGCGGTGTACGTCACGCGCGACGCCGGGGCGACGTGGCGTCGCCAGGACGCCGGCCTGCCGGCCGAGAAGGCATGGTTCACCGTGCTGCGCCAGGCGATGGCGGCGGACCATCACGCGCCCGTGGGTCTCTATTTCGGCACGACCGCTGGCGAGATCTGGGCCAGCGACGACGAGGGCGAGCACTGGCGTTGTCTCGTGCGCCACCTACCGCAGATCTACGCCGTCGAGGTCGCCGAGGCGCTGCGATGATCGTGCGCCTCGCGACCCCGCTGCGTTCCTACACCGCCACGCGCGGTGTGGTCGACGCCGAGGGCGCGACGCTCGCCGATCTGCTGCACGATCTCGATCGGCAGTTCCCGGGCCTGCGCTTCCGCATCATCGACGAGCAGGATCGGATCCGCCCGCACGTCAAGCTGTTCGTGAATCAGGACCAGGTCCACACGCTCGCCGCGCCGCTCGCGACCGGCGACGAGATTCACGTCGTCTGCGCCCTCAGCGGCGGGTAGGTCGCGCAGGGCCCACCTCGCGCAGGACGAGCATCCAGACGAACCTGGGACTCGTCGCCGCTGGCTTGGGCGTGACGAGGATCATCGCATCGGCCTGGAGGTCGGAGAGGCGCACACGCGGCTACGAGGTCGTCGTCGCCGAAGGCTTCGCCCACGTCGACGTGCTCACCGCGGAGGACACCGTCGACAATCCGATCCCGGCGGCGCTGGTGGCGTTCCTGGCGCGGAACGCCTTGTAGGACCGCGTCTTCGCGGCGCTACGCCGATCGGATCACAACGGTGTTCGGAAGCTTCTCGAAATCCACGTCACCGGTGACGAGTGTGGCCCGGTGCCGCTGGGCCGTCGCGTACACGAGCGAGTCGGCCATGGCCAGGCCGTAGGCCAGGGATACATCCACGGCCTCGAGTGCCAGCGCTTCGTCGACCGGCGCGACCATCGCCCGCCGGAGCGCCGCAACCGCCTCGATGGCGCGTTCCTCCGAGAAGTCCCGGCGCAGGACCTTGTAGACCTCGTAGATCTCGATGGCGCAGACCAGAAGCGCCTCGCGCCCTTCGATGTACACGGCGAAACGGTCCGCCCGGGGTCGATCGGCCAGGTACTCGATCCACCCGCTGGAGTCCACCAGGATCAGAGCCGATCCTTCTTTTCGCGGAGGCGGCCACCTCGCACGCCCGCGGCGATGCCGCGATAGCGACGCATCGGGCGCTCGGGGATGAGGAAGATGACGTCGCCCTTGCTCAGCACGGTAAGCTTCGTCCCCGGTTGGATCCCCAGCCGTTCCCGGGCGCGTCGGGGAATCACGAGCTGATACTTGCTGGAAAGCGTCACCGTCTCCATCGGATTCCGGCCTGGTCGTAGCGTCTTACCTAGCACATATCGTTCCCTGAAACGTAAGTCAACATCGAGAGACTGCGGCGCACGCCCGCCGCCTGCTCGAAGGAACCCCCAGTTCACCTGCTGCCGGGATGTTGGCACATCCCGCGCTCGGTGCCGACTCGCAGCCAGGTCGTGGTACGGCCGAGCAGCGGGATACCGACGTAGCCCCGCAGCCGGAGCCGGTCGTCGCCGTCGAGGGCGAGGTGACAGGTGTAGGTGTTTCCGGTCGCCGGATCGTAGATCCTACCGCCCCCCCAGATTCCGTCGGCCCGCGGTCGCAGTCCTTGGAGCACCTCCAACCCTACCACCTTGCGCTCCCGCAGCACGGGATCGGGATTGTTCTCATCACGCAGCTCGCACCCTTCGTCATCGAACGGGGAGCGGAGCCACACCACCTGCCCACACAGCTCCTCGCCGCACGGCTCGATGACGACCTGCGCGGCGCCGCCCTCGGCGTACCACAGGCCAACGGGTGTGGCGGCGAGCGCCGAGGTGGCAATCGTGAGGGCAACCCCGAGGAGCACCGTCGCCGCGGCGGACGGTGAGGCGGCCACCGATCCGCGCGCTGGACCGCCCTTCGGGCGCATCCCCAGCAGGAACCGCGGAACGGCGAAGGGCCGGACGAGCCAGTGATAGACGGCGATCGTCAGCGCCGCGGCGATGGCGACGAGGAGCACGAACTTCGCCCCGATTCCCAACCGCAGCTGGACGATGAAATAGCTCGGCAGCACGATGGCGGCCTGGTGCAGCACGTAGACCGGGAACGCGGACTCGCTCAGGTAGCGCAGCACGGGACCGGATCGCGTGAGGAAGCGATGCGCCAGGCCCATCAGCCCGACGACGAAGCACCAGCCGGCGACCGCCGAGCCGGCGAGCAGCACAGCCGGCGAAGCGAAGACGCCGAGCACTGCGAGCAGGAGCACCAGCGCCGCGCCGCCACCGAGCGCGAGACTGCGCTTCCACTCTTGCTGTAGCACGCGTTCCAGGTCCGGATGGCATGCGAGGAGAAACCCGGCGAGGAGGTAGACACTGTAGTAGGCGATGTTCGCCCAGTCGTCGTAGAGATTCTGGATCCCGGGCCACCGGCCGCGCAGCGTGAGTTGGATCATGGCCAGTGGAACGATCGGGGCGTAGACCACGGCCGTTCCGAGCCGCGGGCCGCGGCCGCGCCGCCGCTGCAACCACGAAAAGACGGGAAGGTACGCCAGCGTCAACGTGAACAGGTAGGCCAGAAACCACAGGTGCGACCAGGTGAAGCGCGCGATGCGTGTGAAGAAGCTCGGGAGAAAGGCGACGAAGCTCTCGTCGAACGGTGGCGCAACGGGCACGCCGCCCGGAATCAGCGTTCTGAACCCTTCCTGGAGCGCGGGCGCCACCGACAACCCGGCGTAGTTGAGATCGAGGCCGCTGCGCAGCTCGAAGTACTTGATGAGCGGGCCGAAGACGACGACGCCAGCCGCCAGGGGAATCAAAAGCTTGCGGACGCGTTCCCCGAGGAAGGCGCCGCTTCCCCGCGCCTCGAGCGAGGAAGCCGCCGACCAGCCCGCGAGCAGGAAGAAGAGCGGCATGTGCCAGAGACTGATGAATCCGCAGACCACGAGCATGGCGAAGGACAGATCGGCGTTGCGGATGTGGTAGAACGGCGCTGGATCGAACACCTTCCCGACGTGGAACACGAACAGGAGGTAGACCGCGAACACGCGCAGCCAATCGATGTCGGGTCTTCGCGTCGTCTGCATGACGTCACTCCTTCGCCAGCGCGTCCACGATGAAACGCACGACGGTTTCTCTCGCGGTGGACTCGTCCACGGCTTGCGGATGCGGGTCCCAGTGACGATGGACGGCCCAGAACACGACCGTTTCGATGACGAGGCGCGCCGTGACCGCCGCATCGGGAACCGGTCTGAGGAGCTGCCGCGCGCTGCGGTTTGCGAGATACTCCCCGAGCAGCCGGATGAGACCGTCTCGCGCCCCCTCGAACCACAGTGCCGCGAGCTCCGGATGGTCGCGGGCGGAGCGGTCCAGGAGCTTGATCCCGCGTCGATTGCGGGCGACCGCATCGTAGAGCTCGCGGACGATTCCCTCCAACTCGGCCCGCGTAGCACGCCCCCGGCTCTTGCGAAGGGCACCGACGAGCGCCGCCGGCGCCTGGTTCTTCGCGATCCGCTCGCGCACGTAGCCGAGGGTGGCCCCGCGCTTCGGCGTGCGGATCGGCAGCGCCGGCAGCGTCGTCAACGGCGGGGCATCGGCTGAGCGAGCGACGAGATCGAACAGGGCCTCCTTGCTCTCCACGTAGAGGTAGAGCGTGCCCTTGGCGACGCCGAGGGCGTCGGCGACATCCGCCATCTGGGTGCGCCGGTAGCCCCGCTCGATGAACACCTCGGTCGCGCACTCCACGAGCCGGACGAGACGATCGGGCGGGATGCTGCGCGCCATGCCGCCTTCTATAACTGACTGAACAGGTCAGTCAAGAGGATTCCGCTCCATCCGCCCCCCCCTTTTCGATAACCGCCCAGGGAGGTCCCCGTCCGACTGGAGCTCGGCCGGACCCAGCGGCGCGGTTGCCCCGGGACCCTCGCCGTTCTCCGCCGGGCCGCCCTGAATGCGCAGTGGCGTCCCCGGCCGGACCGCGCTACCGTCACCGCATGTCGGAGGAGCAGTTTCAGGCGATCCGTGCTGGCGGGTTCGTCGCCGCCGCGACGCTCGCCCTGTTGCTGCAGCGACTGATGCCTCATGCCGGGCTGCGCGGAAGCTGGCGGGTGAACGGCACGCTCTGGCTCGTCAACCTGATCGTCATCGGCGCCGTGTGCGGCGCCTGCGCCTGCACGGTCGCGCGCTGGGCCGGACAGGCGGGCATCGGCCTGCTGAATGCCTGGCCGATGCCTCCGTACGTCGCCCTACCGGGTGCGATCGTCGCTCTCGACCTCGTCTCGTACTGCTGGCATCGGGCCAATCACGGCGTCGCCCTCCTCTGGCGTTTCCACCAGGCGCATCATTCGGATTCGACGTTCACGGTGTCCACGGCGGTCCGGTTCCATCCGGGCGAGCTCCTCCTCTCCCTGCCCCTGCGCCTGACCGCGGTCGTGCTGATCGGCGCGTCCGCCGAGGCGGTCGTGCTCTTCGAGATCGTCTTCGCCGTGGCCAACCTTCTCGAGCACGGCGACATCGCCCTCCCACGGCGCATCGAACGCCTGATCGAGCGGCTGTGCATCACGCCCGCGCTCCATCGCCGGCATCACACCCGAAGCGGCCCCGACCGCGACCGGAACTTCGGGACCGTCTTCGTGATCTGGGACCGGGCGTTCGGCACGTACGCCCAGAGCGACTCGGCGACTTCCGTGCGGACCGGCCTCCCCGGCCTGGATGACCTGACGCCGCTACACGTCTTCGCGCTGCCACTGCGGCGGCCGGCGGCCATATCAGGAGCCTGCGCGTCCGAGTAGCGTGCAGGGAGTCGTGACGCTCGATCCGCACGTCCGCGCGTTTCTCGATGTGATCGCGGCCGCCGGCGGGCCGAGGCTCTGGCAACTCACCGCGGCCGAGGCGCGGCAAACGCAGCTCGCATTGGCGGCGGTCGCGGACGTCAAGGACGTCCCGATCGGTCGAGTCGACGACAGCGAGCTACCGGGCGCCGGCGGTCCGCTCCGATTCCGGAGCTACACGCCGGCCGCTCCAGCCGAGGCACCGTTGCCGTGTCTCGTCTACTTTCACGGCGGCGGCTTCATCATGGGTGATCTCGACACGCACGACGGGCTCTGCCGCATGCTCGCCAACGCGAGCGGCTGCCGCGTGATCTCGGTCGCGTACCGGCTCGCGCCGGAGCACAGGTTCCCGGCGGGGGTCGAGGACGCGATCGCGGCAGTGACGTGGGTAGCCGCCCAGGCTCGGGCACTCGGCGTCGATCCGAACCGCCTGGCCGTGGGCGGCGACTCCGCCGGCGGCAACCTCGCCGCGGTGACGTGCCAGCTGGCGAAGCAGGCCGGTGGGCCGAGGATCGCGCTCCAGGTGCTGATCTGCCCGATGACGGACGACACGACCGAGACGGAATCGCGGCGCACGCTCGCCGAGGGCTACTTTCTCGAAAGTCGAGTCATGCAGCACTTCCAGGAGCTGTACTACACGGCCGACATGGATCGCGCCGACCCGCGCGTCTCACCACTGCGCGCCGCCGATCTTCGTAGTCTGCCGCCGGCACACGTCCACACCGCCGAGTTCGATCCGCTCCGCGACGAGGGGGAAGCCTACGCCGAGGGCCTCGCGCGCGCCGGCGTCAAGGTGCAATACACCTGCCATCTGGGCATGATCCATCACTTCTACGCCCTGGCCGGTGCCATTCCCTACGGCCAGTCGGCGATGAGCGCGGCCGGCGCGGCGATCAAGGCAGCGCTCGCATAGCGAGGTGGCTGCCGCCGCGGGCTCGACTACGCCGCGTGTCCTTCGTTGCCGGCGCCGACGTCGAGACCGGGCGCCGGAGCGCCGAGGCTCGCCGCCTGGGCGAGCGTCATCTCCGGCATCAGGCGCGCCAGGAGCGGCACCCGATCGCCGTAGGCGCGACCGCGCAGCACGCGATCGCCACGCAGCGTGACGCAGTAGACCGTGTTCCATGCGAGCGCCGCGCCGCCGACCGTGCCGCCGTTTCGCGCCTCGACGAACACCGTCCCGTCCCGTTCCGCCCAGCTCTGCACCTCGAAGCGAAAGTCCGGAATGGCTCCGAGGTAGGTGGCCATGTACGCGCGCACGTGGCGGACCGGCAGCGGCGCCGCCATGCCGGGATGCAGCACCGTGCCGTCGACGGGGTCGAAGAGCTGCTCGTAGACCTCGGGCGCGGGCGCCCGACCGAAGGCGCGGAAACGGTCCAGGAAACGTTCCACGTCGTTCATCGTCACCCTCCCTTCTTCCGGTACCGTAAGTGCGGCGTCACGCCGCCGGCTCGAGCTCCACCGGCACACCGTTCAGGATCGACTGACCGACGACCGCTTCCACGTCTTCGTCGTCGGTCCAGTCGTTGGCGGATACGCCCGGACGCTCGCCGGCAACCCGCTGCCACGAGGCGCTGTCCGCATGCCCCCAGCCGTGCGGCAGGCTCACCACGCCCGGCGCCATCTCGTCGTTCACGCGCACGCGAACGGGACCGCGGTGGATGCGACTCTTCAGGACGGCGATCTCCCCGTCGCGCACGCGGGCGCGCTCCGCATCGGCGGGATGCACGAAGAGGACGCAGCGCTCGCGGCCGGCCACCAGCGCGGGCACGTTGTGCATCCAGGAGTTGTTGGTACGCAGATCGCGCCGGCCGATCAGCAGTAGTCCCCGACCGTTCTCCGATCCAATCGCACGCTCGAAGTCCGGGAGCGCCGCCATGATGGCATCGGGCGCGAGCTGCACGCGTCGATTTCGGTGCAGCACGCGATGGGCGATGCCCGGCTCGAGCGGTCCCAGGTCGATGCCGTGCGGTGCGGCCGCGAGACGGTCGAGGTTCAGACCCTTCGACCACGGCAGGAAGCGGTCGCCGCGCGGCCCGAGCCGCAGGAGAAGCGACGCCGCGGCCGTGGGCGTCCAGCGCCATCCGATGCGCCGGGCGAGGCGGATGCCGCGGTCGACGAGCGGCGTGCCCGTCGCCCCGCCGCCCAGCCGCTCGGCGAGCTCGACCAGGATCTCCCAGTCGGCCCGCTCCTCGCGCTGGCGCTCGACCACGGGCGGGCACCAGCGGGCGATGTTGCGCACCGAGAAGCTCGACATGAAGAGCTCGAAGTGGTCCTCGGCCAGGGTCCACGCCGGCGGCAAGATCACGTCGGCGTGCCGCGACGTCTCGTTCACGTAGAGATCGATCGCGACCATGAAATCGAGCGTGCCGAGCGCCTGCGTCAGGCGGCGGCCGTTGGGCACCGAGAGGACGGGATTGCCAGCGAAGACGACGAGCGCCCGGACCTGCCCTGCCCCCGGCGTCTCGATCTCCTCGGCGAGCGCGGCAGCGGGCAGGTCGCCGAGCGTCTCCGGCAGCCCGCGCACCCGGCTCCGCCAGCGCCCGTGACCGTCACCCAGGTAGGGCGCGAGCCGCGGAATGTCGACCGCGGGAGTCGGGAACATGGCGCCCCCGACCTCACCGAGCCGCCCGGCGGCGAGATTCAGCACGTCCGTGGCCCAGGTGGCGAGCGTGCCGAAGCGGCTGTTGCAGACGCCGACCCGCGAGTACGCGAGGCCCGACGGCGCATCCGCGAGCTCGTGCGCCAGCCGGCGCACGGTGGCGGGAGGGACGCCCGTGAACGACGCGACCCGCTCGGGGGCGAACGACGCCAGCCGATCGCGCACCGGCCGCCACCCGTCCGCCACCGTGGCGACGCGCGCCTCGTCGATCCGTCCGTCGGCGGCGAGCGTCTGCACCATGGCGAGGAGCAACGCCGCGTCACTACCCGGGCGAATCGGCACCCACTCGTCGGCCTCCCGCGCGGTCTCGGTTCGCCGCGGATCGACGACGACGATGCGGCCGCCGCGCTCGCGAATCGCGCGCAGCCGGCGGCGCACGTCCGGCGCGGTCATGAAACTGCCGTTGGACACCCACGGGTTGGCGCCAATACAGAGCAGGTACTGCGTGCGATCGATGTCCGGGATCGGGACCACGAGCGAGGAGCCGTAGAGATGGTACGACGTCGCAAAGCGCGGGCTCGTGTCCTGCGACCCGGCGCTGTAGCTGTTGCGGGTACCGATCGCGCGCAGGAACCCGCTGCGCGCGAGAAGCGCGCCGTGGTTGTGGATGATGGGATTGCCCACGTAGACGGCGATGGCATCGGCGCCATGCTGGGCGCGCACCGCGGCGAGCCGCTCGGCCACCACCGTGAAAGCTTCGTCCCACGAGATCGGCTCGAAGGTGCCATCGGTCCGCCGCCGCAGCGGTACGCGCAGCCGGTCCGGGTCGTGGTGCACATCGGCGATCGCCACGCCCTTGGGGCAGATGTATCCCTGCGAGAAGACGTCGTCCTCGTCGGCGCGCACCGAGACGATGCGATCCCCTTCGATCTCGAGTGCAAGGCCGCACGTCGCCTCGCAGAGCGTGCAGCTCCGATACGCCGTGCGTCGAGCCGCCGTCATGAGCGCGCCTCCGCCGACGTCGTCCGTCCTTCCGCCCGGCCTTCGACCTGACCTTCCCCGTGCGCAGCCGCCTGGCCTTCCAACTCGCCACGCACCACGGCAAGCGTGGCGGCCATCCGATCGGTGGACACCCCGAGCTGCACGCACAGGCTGGCGAGGTCGAACAGGAAGCGCTCGCTGGTGAGACCACCCGAATGACCGGTGAAGATGCTGACGAAGGGTACGCGGGCGGTGCGCCCCGTGGGCGCGATGTCGAGCACCGGTCCCCGCAGCGTCATCGTCGCCGTGCCCCAGCACGCCACGGTGTCGTCGTTGGCGAGAGTGCCATCGAGCGTGACACCGTAGTCCGGAAAGGCGGCGAAGAACAGGTGCAGTTGCGCCGCCGTTTCCGCCTTGCCCTGCGATCGCGTCCCGAACGGCGGTGTGTCGAGCACGAACGTGTCGTCGCAAACGGCGAGCGCAGCATCGACGTTCTGAGCGCTCTTCGCCCTGGCGTAGGCCAAGGCCAGCCCGACGAGCTTCGCTGATCGTCTCGCGCGCATGCCGCCCTCCTTTACGTCACGGTCCACTATGTCACGGTCCACCTTCTTCGGCGCACCGTCGCCGGAGATGGCGTCCGACCGGGGGATAGCATGCACAACTGGTAGCATCCAAGAGCCACTTTATGCACGGAACGCCATGCCACTCATCGGAGAGCCGTTCAGGGCGGCCCGGGTCTTCGGAGAGCTCCCTGCTCTCTCCCTTCTTTCTCCTTGACCTGGGCCCCGATCGCCGGCATGAGGCGTGCATGCGTCTTGCTACTGTCGCCGGTACGGAGGCCACGATGGGAGAGACGGGAAGGACGACGCCGCTCGCGCTCGCCGGTGCCGTGCTGGTGGCCCTGGTGGGCACCCCGGCGCACGCCGCCGACTACTGGGTGAAGCCCGGCGGCAACGACGGCGCCACCGGGCTGTCGGTGGCCGCCGCCTGGGCGACGCTCGGGCATGCCGCCGACACCGTCGGGCCCGGCGACACCGTCCACGTGCTCGACGGTGAGTACGAAGGCTTCTACATGACGACCTCGGGTAGCCCGGGAAACCCGATCACCTTCATTGCCGAGGGACCGTCGGTGGAGATCACCGCCGACAATCCCGTGACGCCCGACGGCATCAACCTCGAGGGCGCCTCGCATGTCGTGATCGACGGCTTCACCGTGAACGATCGCTCCCGCGCCGGCATCCGGGCGGTGACGGCGGAGTTCGTGACCGTGCGCAACTGTCACCTGGGCTCGAATGGCGTGTGGGGCATCCTCACCGGCTTCGTCGACGACTTCGTCGCCGAGAACAACGTGGCCCACCATTCGGAGGACGAGCACGGTATCTACGTATCGAACAGCTGCGTCCGTCCGATCGTGCGCGGCAACATCGTCTACTCGAACGCCGGCAACGGGCTCCACTTCAACGGCGACGAGAGCCTCGGCGGCAGCGGGCTGATCGAAGAGGCGCTGGTCGAGAACAACGTCATCTACGACAACGGCGAGCTCGGCGGCTCCGGCATCAACATGGACGGCGGCGTGAACGGCATCATCCGCAACAACCTGCTGTTCGAGAACCACGCGAGCGGCATCAGCCTCTATCGCATCGACGCCAGCGCCGGGGCGTCCGGCAACCTGGTGGTCAACAACACCATCGTGCAGGCGGCCGACGGCCGCTGGTGCCTCAACATCAGCGGCGGCTCGACCGACAACGTGGTGCGCAACAACATCTTCTGGAACGCGCACTCGTTTCGCGGCGCGATCACGATCGATTCCTCGAGCCGGCCCAGATTCGTCTCCGACTACAACGTCGTCATCAGCCGCTTCAGCACCGACGGCGGCAACAGCGTCATGAGCCTCGCTTCCTGGCAGGGGCTCGGCTACGATCCGCACTCGCTGGTGGCGACCCCGGCCGAGCTGTTCATCGCCCCGGGCAGTGACTTTCACCTCCTCGCTGATGCGCCGGCGGTGGACGCCGGCACCCTCGCCGGCGCGCCGCCGGTGGACCTCGACGGCAACCCGCGGCCCGCGGGCGCCGGCGTGGACGTGGGCGCGTACGAGCTCGTGCTCCTCGAGTGCAACGACGGCGGTCCCGACCCGGGCGAGCAGTGCGGCGAGCCCGGGCTCTCGTGCGCCGATCCGTGCACGACCTGCGTCCAGTGCACGTGCGTGCCCGCCACGCCCGTGTGCGGCGACGGGCTCGTCTGCGGCGCCGAGAGCTGCGAGAGCGACGGCGACTGCACCGGCGGCCAGCTCTGTCAGGGCTGCGCGTGCACGACGCCACCCGCGTGCACGAGCGGCATCGAGATTCGCGATCCGGCGCTGCGGCTGCGGGCGAGCCCGCTCGCGCTCACGGTCAAAGGCAAAGCCGTGCTTCCCGGCGTCAATCCAATCGCGCCAATCGCGCCGATCGCGAGCGGCATGCGCGTCGTGATCGACGGCGCGCAGAGTCCGGCCGTCTTCGATGTCACCATCCCGGGCGGTGGCGCATGGTCCGTCAACGCCACGGGAACGCGCTGGCGCTATGTCGATCCGAGCGGCGCCGTCGGGGGCGTCCGCAGAGTCGTCGTGCGCGATCGCTCGAGCCGCGAGCCCGGGCTGGTGCAGTGGATGCTGAAGGCCGAGGGCGGCGCCGTCGCCATGCCCGATCCCGCCGACGTGCGGGCCGCCGTGCTGTTCCCACCGGACGCCTGCGCCGCCGTGACCTGGGCGCCGCCTGGCGCGCCGCGCCCCCGCTGCGATCTGCGCGGCGTGCGGCTACGGTGCCGGTGAGCTCACCGCCGCGTCGGGCGCTTGGCGAGCTTGCGCTGCAGCGAGCGGCGGTGGAGCCCGAGCCGGCGCGCCGCCTCCGAGATGTTGCCACCGGAATCGGCGAGCACGCGATTGATGTGCTCCCACTCGACCCGCGCCAGCGACGGCGCATCGCTGAGCGGCTCGGCCTCCGGCTCCGCGGCCGGATCGCGCGCGAAGCCCGCCAGCACCTCGTCGAGATTCGCCGGCTTGGTGAGATAGTGGACGGCGCCGAGCCGCACCGCCTCGAGCGCGGTCGCGATGCTGCCGTAACCCGTGAGCACGACGATTTTCGCGCGTGGCGCCGCCGCGAGAATGTCGCGTACGACGTCGAGTCCCGAGCCGTCCGGAAGGCGAAGATCCACGAGCGCCCACCCGACCGCCGTCTCGGCAACGGCCCGGCGCGCGGCCGCCGCATCCTCCGCCTCGCACACTTCGTAACCGCGCGCGCGCAACGCTCGCGCGAGCCGCTCGCGGAAGACGACGTCGTCGTCGACGACGAGGAACGCGGGGCGGCGTTCACTCATGGCCGACCGAGCTCGACAGCACGCTCGCCGGCAGCGCGATCTCGGCCGTCGCCCCGGCTCCGGGCACCGAAGCGAGCGCCAAGCGTCCACCCAGTTGCTCGGCCAGCGCCCGGGTGAGAAAGAGCCCCAGGCCGAGACCGCGGCCCGCCGGCTTGGTCGAGAAGAAGGGCTCGCCGGCACGGGCGAGGACCTCGGCCGGCATGCCGGTGCCTTCGTCGCGGACGATCAGCCGCAGCCCCTGCGCCTCCACGACGGCGGACAGCTCCACACGTTCGCCCGGGCGCGTCGCGTCGAGCGCGTTGCGAAGCAGTCCGACGAGCGCCTGCACCAGCGCGCGCGGCGGCACCGTGACCGTCGCGCGCGGCATGGCTCCGACGGCGACCCTGGCGGCATCGTTCGGGGCGAGCGATGCGAGCGTCGTTTGCACCAGCTCGCTCACGGCCATGCGCGTGGGCTCCTCACCCGTGGCCTGCCCGGCGTCGGTCGCCATCGAGTCGAGGATGCGCCGGCACCGCTGCAGCTCGGCGCGGATCAGCTGGGCGTCGGCCACCAGCGCGCTGGCGTGCGGCGCAGGGAGCCCGGACACGGCCCGCTCGAGCTCGCCCGCCACCACCGCGATCGTCGCCAGCGGCGAGCCCAGCTCGTGCGCGGCGCCGGCGGCGAGCGTGGTGAGCGACGCCAGGCGCTCGTTGCGCGCGGCCTGCTCGCGCACCACGGCGATCTCGGCATCGCGCCGCTCCAGGGCGGCGGTGAGGCGCACGACGAAGTAGGTGGTGAGGCCGGCAGCCGACGCGAAGGCGACCCACATGCCCTGCAGATGCTGCGACACCCCGGGCCCGTGCATCCCGCCGTGGTCGTGCTCCGACACCGACAGCAGAAAGAGCGTCGCGTAGCCGAGCACCGCCAGCACGGCGAGGCTCCAGGTCCAGCGTGGACCGAGCACGACCGCGGCCAGCGTGATGTAGACGAGGTAGAGGATGGTGAACGGGTTCCACGACCCGCCGGTGAGATGCAGCAGGCCCGTGAACAGCACGATGTCGAACGCGAGGACGGTGCCGCAGACGGCGTCCGCGGCGCTGCCGCCGCGGCGAAGCCACTCCATGACCACCGCGTTGCTGGCGGTCGCGGCGGCAAGACCGCCGAGCACGGCCACGGTCGGTATCGCCACGCCGAAGACACCCGTAGCGAGGCCGATCACCACGAGCCCGAAGGCGATGATGCCCCAGCGCAGCCGCACCAGCCACGGCAGGCCCACGGCGGCGCGGCCGGTCGCGAGCGCGGGGCTCATCGAGGCGGGGGCCACGCTTCACGTATTTCGCGAAGCATCATGGCTTTCAAGCCAGCCGCAGCGAGCATGCCGCGGGCTGCGTGCGGAAGAGGCTCGGTCGTCGCGGTCGGCGGGCATTGCCGACCGCGACGACTACCCGGGGCTTGGCAGGGTCAGGACGCAGGCACGCAGCGGTCGTCCGCGCTGCCCTTCGCGCCCTTTTCTACCGTGCAGTTGGCGTCCTTCTTCTTCAGCAGCGGCTCGTCGTTCTTCCAGTCCGCCTTCTTGCACGCCTTGGCTCCCGCCTTGGTGGTGGCATCCATGCTGGCGCAGAACTCGGCTTGCGAGCAGCCGGCTTGATCGACCGCCTCGCCGGCCGGCGTGGCCGCGCAGGCGTCGCTCTGGTCGCTGTGCCCGTCGCCGTCGGCATCGGCAGTGGCAGCATCGAGTTCGACGGCCATGGTCTCGAGGTCGGCGAGACATTGAGCAAGATCCGTTTCGCCCACCGGCGGGGGCGCCGTGCTCACTGTCAGAGTGTACTGTCCCTTCACACCGCCGAGCGCCGCCACGAACACCGTGTACTTCCCGTCGTGCGTGTCGTCGAGCTGATAGGTGCGCGCCACCGCCTGCCCGGGCGCCGCCGCGAACGCGTAGTCGATCAGCGTGAGCCCCGTCGAGCCGAGAGGATTGTCGACCGGGCTCGGGCTGGTGATGAAGGGCTGATGCCGGACCGACGCGCTGCCGCTGTCCCATCCCGCGTAGATCGCGAAAGCGAGCTGCACGGAAGCCGGGTCCGAGCCGTCGTCGGCCAGCGTGATGGTGAAGTTGAGCGGCCCCTCGGCCAGGATCGTCTCCACCGGGCTATAGTGGATGAGGCCATAGTCCAGGCCGTGACCCCATCCCTGTCCGTCGTTCGCGGGATCGGACCACGACCGTCCGCCGACGGCGAGCACTCTGTCGGTCGGCAGATCCGGATCGCTCCCCGCGTTGTATTCCAGGACCTGGGCCAGCAGGCTATTCGCGGCGGGCGTCGCCCCCGTGCCGGTCGTGATCGTCCGTGTCGCCGTCGGGGTGTGCATCCCCGCGTACCAGTTGACGGGCAAACTGCCGGCATACTCCCCCGCTATCGCGTCGCCGTTGGTCCACGTCCCACCCGGGGTTGCGGGCAGGCCGTCGGCCCCGTTCGTGCTGCCGTCCACGCCCGGGCCGTAGCCCGCGATATCGTACGACGCGTGGGCGTGTGCCGATGGCGCGAATGCAACCGCGCCCCCGAGCACACACGCCGAGACTAGAGCGGTTGCCACAAGCTTCATCACATACTCCCTTCTCCCTTGGTGGGACCCTCGAGCTAGGCCGTTCAAGGCAACCCGTGTAAACCGTCGGTCGGCTCGCCGGACTGACGTCGCCGCACGTCGCCAGAAAGCGCAAGGCGAAAAGATTCCCGCAAGATATTCCCCTTGTAGAGTAAGACCTCGCGCGTTTGGAATGCGGCAAATCGTCGCAGCCTGCCGCGTCTAACGCGAAGCACCATGGCCATCCTTTCGGGATGGGGCCGTAGCCCTCAGGGCTGCAACCGTTCATCGAGCGGACGCAGCGGGCCAAGCGTCTCGTCGCGCCCCGCCTTGCCGACCGCAGGCAGCAGGATGAACTGGCTCTGTGCCAGGCCGGTGTCGCCATCGGCACCCGCGGCGTTCTCATCGCCGGCGTGACCCGCCGGGATGGCGAGCGCAGGGTGATCGAAGGGCGCCCGCTCCCACCGCACGCGTTCGTCGGTCAGCGCCTTCAGAAAAGCGACCACGTCGTCGAGCGTGCTCTGGGACACCCCGACGCCGAAGAGGGATTCCATGTCCTTGCCGGGGGAATTGAAGTTGCCGCCCCGGTTGTAGAACTCCAGCACCTCTTGGAGTGTCGCCATGCCGCCGTTGTGCATGTACGGCCCGGTTAGCTCGACGTTGCGTAGCGACGGCACCTTGAAGGCGCCTAGCGTGCCGGCCACCAAGCGCCCCTGCGCGGGCAAGCTCAGCTCCTGCGCGACGATCGCCGGGCTCGGCACTCGCGCGTACGACGGCACGCCGCACTGCGCCGTTCCTGCCGGATCGATCACCACCTCGGCGATGCCGAAGGGTGCCTTGCCGAAGGCCATGCGCACGAACGGCGTGGTCATGGCGCAGCTCTGGACCCGCAGAGGATCGAGGACGTTCTCGGATCGTCCGAGAAGGACGTCGAGATACTGGGCGGTCAGCGACAGCGAACGACCCCACGGATCGGTCCCACCCACACCCGGGTCGTCGTAGATGGGCACCACGCCCGTGTTGACGTAGCCGCTGTCCACCAACCCCAGCGCGCTGCCACCCAGGGGCGAGCGGAAGAGCTTGCGGTCGACTTCGGCGGCCGCCGTGTCCGACGGCGGCACCGCGCCGCCCGACAGCATCGGACCGGTGTGACACTGGTTGCAGTGGAGCGTGACGAACTCGACGAGCCCGCGCCGCTCCTGCTCGTTGAGAGCCTCGGGCAGGCCGAGCGCGTCGCGCGCGCTGTCGAACCGCGTCTGGTCCGAGACCAGCGTCGCCTCGTAGAGCTGCACCGCGAGGCCGAAGAACATGGCGAAGTTCGCCTCCATCTGCGTGTAGGGCCTGCCGCCCGCGGCCGGCGTCCCGAACTTGCCCGCCGTCTTGCGCCCAGGGGCTCCCCAGTAGCGACGGTTGAAGGCCTTGCGCACGAGCTTCTGGTACGTCCGCTCGAGCCCGTTTCCGGAGGGGTCGCGGTGGCGGCCGAGCACGCCGTCCTCGGGATGAACGGCCTGGAACTGCAGCGGGCGGCGGCCGAGCAGCTTCCGGCCGATGTCGGCGAACGTGCGCCCGCTGCACGACATCTCGCTGTCGTCGAGCGGCGGGGCGACGGCCTGCGAGGCCAGCGACGCGTTGATCAGCCCGAGGCGCACGCGCTGCGCGCGGCCGCGGCGCCACACCCAGACCCCCGCCTCCGGGTCCCGATCGCCAAACGAGTTCACGCCGTTGAAGACATTGTTGGCGCGCCCGTCCCAGAAGTTGCGGCTGTTGAACACGGCATTGATGACCGAGGGCGCGTTGCGCGACGTCACCCGCCGCGTGCCCACCCCATGCACGTTGAACGTCCCGTCCGCGCCGCGATCACAGTCGTCCATGGCCGACGCGCCGTTCCCCTCGCCGCGATATGCGCCGCCAAAGCTGCCGGCCGAGCCGACCACGTCGTCGGTCGAGAACAGCACCTGCGAGCCGAGGTCCAGCGGATCGGCGATTTGATGCAAGGGAAAATCCGAACGGCGGAGCGTGTAGTTGGGGCCACTCGCCTCGCCCGACGCCATCGGCTCGAAGGTGGCCGCCGTCGGCCGCGTCTCCGGCGACCGTCCCGGGGCGAGCTGGTTCTTCAGACGCGCGTCGGTGCCGGCATGGTAGTGGCAGCTCGCGCACGCCATGCCGTCGCTGCCCATCTGGATATCCCAGAAGAGGGCCTTGCCCAGCGCGATGGCGGCCGATCGATTGCGCACGATGCGGCCGCGGCCGGTGAGCAGACCGGGCACCTCCGGAATCGTCATGCCATTCAACGGCGGCGGAATCGCGCCGTGGGCGCCGGCGTCGGAGGCCCAGGCGAGAGGAATGAGCACCAGGAGGGTCGCGAAACGGCGGGCGAGAACACCCCCGTTTCTCTGCGGCGGCATGGCGAACCTACCCTGCCACACGGGCGAATCGTCGTCGAGGCGCCCTCTCGCCACCAATATTCTCACACGGTGATATGGCGTGACACGCACGCCGGAGCCGGCAACTGACGCGGATGGAGCAGGCCGAGATTCTCCACCTCCAATAACCACAACCACCCGCAATGTCGGAATGCGACAAATCGTCGCGCCCGCGCCCTCTGACGCGGAGCGCCAGTCACAGCCAGCGTTCCATAGGGAGGGACGCGCGCTCGGCGCGGTCAGATTCCGTACTTCGCCATCCGGCCGCGGACGACGTTGCGCGTGGTGCCGAGGGCCTTCGCCGCCCGCACCTGGTTGCCGCCGGTGCGCTCGAGAGCTTTCGCCACGGCCGCCCGTTCCACCCGCTCGAGCACCTGCCCCGGGAACGCGTCGAGGGCACTGCCGAGCGCCCGGTCGAGAAGATGCTCGGCGCTCTCCGGCGCTGCCGATGCCACCGATCCGGACGGCAACGCACCGCTCCGGATCGTCACGTCCTCGGCCGTGATCCACTCGCCGCGTGCGCCGAGGCACGCCTGCGCGACGACGTTCTCGAGCTCGCGGACGTTGCCCGGCCACGCGTGCGCGCGTAGCGCCGCTTCGGCCTCGGCGGTGAACCCGGCCAGGCGGCGCCCGAGCCGCTCGCCCTCCCGATCGAGCACGGCGCGGGCGATGAGCAGGATGTCCTCGCCGCGCTCCCGCAGGGTGGGCACGCGGATGCGCAGCACGTTCAACCGGTAGTAGAGATCCTCGCGAAACGCCTTCGCCATCACCCGCCCTTCGAGGTCGGCGTTGGTCATGGCGATGACGCGAACGTCGAAGCGGTGCGGCGCCGAGCCACCGAGGCGCGTGACCTCGCCGGTCTGCAGCACGCGCAGGAGCTTCGCCTGCAACGATGCCGGCATGTCGCCGATCTCGTCGAGGAGCAGCGAGCCCCGGTGCGCCACCTCGAACTTGCCAGGCCGCGTGGCGTCCGCGCCGGTGAACGCGCCGCGCTCGTGCCCGAACAGCTCCGACTCGAGAAGATTGTCGGGAATGGCGGCACAGTTGACCGCCACCAGCGGGCCGCGATGCCGCTTGCCGTGGCGGTGGATCGCGCGGGCGACCAGCTCCTTGCCGGTACCCGTCTCGCCCGTGATGAGCACGGTGGCGTCGGCGTTGGCGGCGCGTCCAATGAGCTTGCCGATCTCCTGCATGCCCGGGCTCTGCCCGATGAGGTCCACGCCCACCTCGGCCCGCTCGGCCGGCTGCGGCGCGCCGTCTCCGTTGGGGAGAATCTCGCGCAGGAGCTTCTTCAAGGCGGGCACGTCCACCGGCTTGAGGAGATAGTCCCGGGCGGCGAGAGAGGTCGCGCGGATCGCCGTCTCCGCGGTACCGAACGCCGTCATCACGACGACCGGCACGTCGGGGTGCCGCGCGCGGATGGCCTCCAGCGTGGAGATCCCGTCGCGGCGAGGCATGCGCACATCGAGAAGGAGGACGTCCGGCTCGCCGCTCGCCAGCCGGGCGAGCGCCTCGTCGCCGTCGTAGGCCGAGTGAACCTCGTACTCGCCTTCGAGGCGCGGCGGAAGGAATAGTGGACGTTGGGCTCGTCGTCGACGATGAGGATCTTGCGCATGGTGCTCACAACCTCAGAGGGGGAGCCACACGGTCGCCACCGTGCCACTGCCCGGCTCGGACTCGATGCGAAGGTCGCCGCTGTGGCCTTCGACGATCCGCAACGCGATCGGGAGGCCCAGGCCCGTGCCACCGTCACGCGTCGTGAAGAAGGGCTCGAAAAGACGCTCGCGGATCTCCGGCGCGACTCCGGCTCCGGTATCCCGGATCTCGGTGACCACGCCGCCACTGGCGATTGCCATCCGGATCGTGAGCGTGCCGCCGCCGGCCATGGCCTGGAGCGCGTTGAGGGCCAGGTTGAGCAGCACCTGCTTGATCTGATCGCCGTCCACCCAGATCGGCGGGATATCCGCCTCCAGCGAACGCGCGATGGCGACGCGTCGCTTGCGCGCCTCCGGCCCGATCAGCAGCAGCGTCTCCTCGACGATCTCCTGCACCCGCTGCCGGCGGAACGCGGGCGCGCGCGGGCGCGCGAACTCCAGGAACTGATCGAGGAGCAGACTCATCCGGCGTACCTCGCTCTGGATCACGTCGAGGTCGGCGCTCGAGTAGCCGGCAGCCGGGGCCTGCTCGGCCATCGCATAGGTGAGCACGTTGAGCGTGTTGAGCGGATTACGCAGCTCGTGCGCGAGCCCGGCCGACAGCCGACCGAGCGCGGCGAGCTTCTCCGACGCGCGCAGGCCTTCGCCCGCCTCGCGCGCCTGCTGATAGAGGGACGCGTTCTCGATGGCCACCGCCGCTTGCTGGGCAAGCAGCGTCAGCAGGGCGACCTCGTGGCTGCGGAACCGCCGCCGCTCTGCGGTGTAGACGTTGAGCACGCCCACGATCTGCTCCTTCGACCGCAGCGGGACCGAGAGCAGGCCGCGCAGCTGCTCGCGCTCGGCCACCTCGGCGAGGCGAAACGCCGGCTCCTCGCGGACATCCTCGACGCACACCGGCGCGCCCGTGTGCAGCACCCGTCCGACGAGCGAGGAGTGGATGTCGAGCGGCCGGCGTTCGAGGTAGGCTGGACCCGCGCCGTCGGTCGCCACGGTCTCCCACCGCGCGCGGCGCTGGAGCAGGAGCGAGGCGAGCTTGCCGTGGAGCAGCCGGCGGGCGTGGCGCACCGTGCGCTGCAGCACCTCGGTCATGTCGAGCGTACAGATGAGCTCGCGCCCGATGTCGACGACGGTGGCGAGCTGTGCCTGCTTCTGCATCGCGTCGTCGTAGAGACGCGCGTAGGCGATGGCGTCGGCGCAGCGCCGCGCGAGCATCTCGAGCACCTCCACGATCTCGGGGGAGAACGCGTCGGACCGGTCGCTGTCGACGTTGATGACGCCCACGACCCGGCCGTCGGCCTTCAGCGGAACCGCGAGCTCGGACACCACGTTGTCGCGGACGGCGACGTAGCGCTCGTCGCGGCGCACGTCGCCGACGGCCAGGGTCTTGCCCGTCCCGGCTACCCAGCCGGTGATACCGACGCCGATCGGCAGCCGACACCGCCGCCGCGCCTCGTCATCGATGCCGACGGCCACGGCGATGTCGAGCACCTGCTCCTCGGGATCGACGAGGCAGAGACTCGCCGAGGACGCGGCGGTGAGCTTCACCGCTTGCTCCAAGACCTCGAGCCACAGACCTCGGGGGTCCGCCGGCGGAGGCGGCGGAGCGTGGTGGACCTGGGCGTGCTCCATGGCTCGCAGCTCCAGCATCCCCGGGGCCCTTGGCGCGACCACGGCTCGGGAGCTGTCTCATCATGCAAGCCTCATACCAGGCGGAATCGTTTGTGATGCACTCTGCGGGAGGCAAAAGCTGCCTAAGAAAGTCGCAGGTGCTGCCCTGCAAGCAGCACGCCCGCATCGGATGCTGCCGGTGCTCACCGGGCCACACACCGCGCTCGGATCGCCAGCCATTCCCCATCGGGCAGCTCCGGAGTCCTCGAGCAGCTCGCCATTGCCCAGGCCGAGAGATATGAAACGTTGCCGCCACCCGCGGGAGGGAGGAACGCGCGACGGATCGACGCGTGAGGTCGCGCCCGCCGGGGGCGAGAGGTTACGCACCGAATGACGCTGCCCGTGTTGCTGTGCCTCAACCTGGCGCTCGCCATCGGGTTCGGCACGCTGCTACGCCGCCCCGGCCTGCTCGGCTACGCCAAGGGTGGCAAATGGTATGCCACCTGGCTCGCCGTGGGCGTCATCACGCTCATGGACGAGTCGACGTCGATCTTCTACGCGCCGGCGGAGGCGCACCGCTTCATCGGCGAGCAGGCCATTTTCTTCATCATCGTCACCTCGATCTTCATGCACGTGCTCTCTACCCGGATGGTGGAGATCGCCCGCATCCTCGAGCTGCACGACCTGCGCGGCGGCGGCGTCTATTCCTTTTCCTACCTCGTCCTCGGGCCGGTTGCCTCGTTCGTGGCCGTCGCCTCGATCATGGTCGACTATATCCTCACCGCCTGCATCTCGACGGTGAGCGCCGTGATCAACGGCACGCACTTCATGGATATCGGCAGCGGCGGCCAGACGATCCTCGTCCTCGGCATCATCTGGGCGGTCGCGGGGCTCAACGTGCTCGGCATTCGCGAGAACGCACGCGTCACCTTCGGCGTCTTCGTCGCCACCGCGATCGTGTTCTCGAACCTCATCGCCCTCGGAATCCTGAACATGGATCCGCAGAGCGAGGGCGTGATGCTGGGCAGCGCAACCTCCTCCATCGAAGACGTGACACGCAGCGGGCTGCCGCACGCGATCACCACCATCACGGTCGGGATCGCGAGCTGCGTGCTGGCGTACTCGGGCATCGAGTCCGTCCTGCAAACCGCCGGGCTGGTGGCGAGCTGGCGCGACATCGCCAAGGCCTACTGGTTTCTCGGCCTCACCGTCGGCATCGTGACGCCGCTGATCTCGGCCCTGGCCCTCTCCGCTCCGATCCACTTCGCCGCCCACGAGGGGGATCTCATCCCGCACTTCGCCTCGCGTGTCGGCAACGAGTTCTTCGCGGTGCTCGTCGGCGTCCTCGGCAGCGTGATCCTCATCATGGCGGTCAACACCGCCTATCTGGCATCGAGCGAGCTGCTCGAGCGCCTGGCGCACCGCTATCGGTTCACCTGGCTCACCGCGACGAATCGCAGGCAGTCGCTGTACCGCATCCACATCCTCAACGGCGTGCTCTACTCGGCGATCATCTACGTCACGTCTGGTTCGCAGGCGGTCCTGGCGGAGATGTACGCCATCGGCCTCCTGGCGAGCTTCGTCATCAACATCGGCTGCCTCCTGATCTACCGGTACTTCATGGGCACCAAGGAGATCGCCGGCGGCTACAAGACATCCCGGGTCGGGACGCTCGCCTTCGAGGCGGTGCTGGTGGCGTGCTTCGTCTACCTCGCCGCGCACAAACCCTACGGGACGGGCCTGTGGTCCGCCGTCGTCGCGGTGCTGCTCGCCGCCGGCATTCCCCTGTCGCGGCGGTACGGACCCGAGGTCGGCGAGGTGCGGCGCAGCGATCACTCGATGGAGATGATCCTGGCGCTCGCCGAGGCCGACGGCCCACTCGACATCTGGTTCCGCCGCCCGGGCGAGACGCCGGTACCGTCCAATCCCGGCACCGTGTTCGTGACCTTCTTCTCGCCGCGCGAGGGCGCGCCGCCGAAGACCGAGCCGAACTATTTCCGCTTCCCGCTCCAGAGCGGGAGCGTGCTGCGCAGCATGACGGCGATCTTGACGCTGATCGAGGAAGAGCTCACCGGCAGGGACATCACCATCCACTTCGGCTGGCCGACCTCGTCCTGGCTGGATCGGCTCGCGACCGGCGTGCTGGTGTGGAACCTGAGCCGGTTGCCGCGGAAGCACCCGGGGCTCAGCTTCCGCATCGAGTACATGCCGCCCGCGCCCGGCCCGTCGCCCGCGGACGCCCCGCCCGTCAGCGCTCGCACATGAGCGTGAGCTTGTCCTGATCGCGACGGCCGTCCGCCGCGACGGCGCGCAGCTTGAGCGTGCGCTGCATCCCGCGCGCCTGTTCGACTGCGGGCGCCGGCGCGCTCAGGCGCATCAGCGGGCCACAGAGACCATCGCCGACCGGCCGCAATGCCGGGACGATGATGCGGCCGCCGTGACGGACCTGCAGGCCGAGGGCCTGCGCCGCGCCTTCGAGCGCTTGGATGTTGCGCAGCTGGTCGGCCGGAAGGTTCTTCGACAGGCTGGGCGAGACGACCTCCACGCTGCGCACCGGGAACGGCGTGCACGCCGGATAGCGAGGGTCGGCGTTGCCGAAGCAGAGCGCGACACCGAAGGTACAGACACCGTCGCGCGTCTCGTCGACATCGCACACCGGATCGCCGTCCGTACACCAGACCCGCGATTTCAGCTTCGTCCCGCGTCGATTGAAGCTCGGCCGTCCCGTGGTGATGAACTCGAGCAGGCAGTCGGTCCGCCGGCTGCCGTCGCCCGCGACGCAGCGGCCGGGCGCCGGCGCGGTGCACTGGCACAGATCGCCGATGCCGTCCCCGTCGGCGTCGGCCTGCGCCGGATCCGCGACCAGCGGGCACGTGTCGGCGTCGTCACACACGCCGTCCGCATCGGCATCGGGCAAGGGGGCGCCCGTGCAGCGGCCATCGAGGCAGCGATCCGCCGCCGTGCAGGCGTTCCCGTCGTCGCAGCGCGCGCTGTCGAGCCGCGGCGGGCTCGAGCACAGGCCCGTCGTCCGATCGCAGACGCCCGCCATGCGGCACGGGTCGTCCGGCGTGCACTCGACGCGGTCTCCACCGCGACAGACGCCGCCGATGCAGACGTCGGACCGGGTGCAGGCGTCGGCATCGCTGCACGAGCTGCCATCGGGCTTCGGCGACCCGGAGCAGGTATCGCGAACCTCGTCGCATGTGCCGTCCTGGCACGGGCCGGTGACGGCAACGCTGCAGTCCCGCGGCATGCCCCCACACACCCCATCCCGGCACGCGTCGCCCACGGTGCAGAACGCCCCATCGTCGCACCCGGCACCGTTCGGCTCCGGCCGTACGGTACAGGCGTCGATCGCCTCGTCGCACACGCGATCGTGGCAGGCGGCCACCGCTCCCGGCGCGCCGCAGTCGCGCGGTGTGCCACCGCACATCCCCGCGGCACACGCATCGCTCACCGTGCAGAAGGCCCCGTCATCGCACGGGGTGCCGTCCGGGCCCGGCTCGATGAGGCACAGGTCGAAGGCCTCCTCGCAGCGGCCGACCCTGCACGGACTAGCGGGCGCGCAGACGCGCGGAGTGCCGGTGCACAGACCCGCCCGGCAGGCATCGCCCACGGTGCAATAGGCGCCGTCGTCGCATGCGAGCCCGTCCGCTTTCGGCCGCAACGTGCAGGCGTCGATCGTCTCGTCGCAGGTGCCGTCCCGGCACGCACCGCCCGCACATTCACGCGCCGTCCCGCGGCACACCGCCGCCACACACGCATCGCCGACCGTACAGAAGGCCCCGTCGTCGCACGGGGTGCCGTCAGCCTTCGCAGGGCTCGGGCATGAACCCGTTGCGGGCACGCACGCCCCGGCCTCGTGGCACTGATCGATGGCCGTACACGTCACGGGATCGCTGCCCACGCACGCGCCGCCCGCACACGTGTCCTGCCGCGTACACTGATTGCCGTCGTCGCAGGGCGTCCCATCCGCCTTGACGGGCTGCGAGCAAAGTCCCGTCGCCGGGTCGCACGTCCCTGCCTCGTGGCACTGGTCGACCGGCGTGCATGTGATCGGTCCGTCCGGAACGCATGAGCCCGCCCGACACGCATCACCCTCGGTGCAGCGGTTGCCGTCGTCGCACGGTGCACCGTCCGCCTTGGCGGTTTGCGAGCACACGCCGGTCGCTGCATCGCAGCTGGCCACATGGCAGGCGTCCGCGGGGGTACAAACGACGGGGGCACCGGCAGCGCACGCGCCGCCGCCCCGACACGCATCGCCCTCGGTACAGCGGTTGCCGTCGTCGCACGGCGTGCCATCGGCTTTGGCCGGCTGCGAGCACACGCCGGTCGCCGGATCGCACGTCCCGGCATCGTGGCACTGATCGAGCGCGACGCACACCGTCGGCGCGCCGCTCAGGCATGCTCCGGCCGTGCACACGTCGCCCGCCGTGCACGCATCACCGTCGTCACACGGCGTGCCATCGGCGTTGGCCGGCTGCGAGCACGCGCCTGTCGCCGGGTCGCACTCCCCCGCATCGTGACAGGTGTCGAGCGGCACGCACGTGACCGGGGCGCCGGCCACGCACGCCCCGGCCATGCAGACATCGCCCGCCGTGCACGCATCACCGTCGTCACACGGCGCGCCGTCGGCCTTGGCCGGCTGCGAGCAGACGCCCGTCACCGGATCGCACTCCCCGGCATCGTGGCATTGATCGAGCGCGACGCACACCGTCGGCGCGGTGCCCGAGCACACGCCGCCGTGGCATGCGTCCTCCTGCGTGCAGACGCTGCCGTCGTCGCACGGTGTGCCGTCCGGAGCTTCGGGGTTGGAGCACCCCGTCGCCGGGTCACACACCCCGGCACGATGACAGGCATCGAGCGGCGTGCAGATGACTGCCGGCCCACCGACACATGTCCCCGCCGTGCACTTGTCTCCTTGCGTACAGGGGTTACCGTCCTCGCAGACCCAGTTGTTCGGCATGGGCGGATTCGTGCATTGACCGGTCGCCCGCTGGCAGGTGCCGGCCTGGTGGCATTGATCGAGGGGCATGCACGACCGGGGCGGCCCCGGTGCACACACCCCGCTCCGGCAGGTATCCGTGAGCGTGCACGGGTTGCCGTCCTCGCACGGGGCGTTGTTCGCCTTTGCCGGGTGCGTACACTGCCCCGTCACCGGGTTGCAGCTGCCGGCGGCGTGGCACTGGTCGAGCGGGGCGCAGACCACGGGGTTTCCGGCGACGCACGCGCCCGTCTGGCAGCGGTCCCCTTGCGTGCACGGGTTGCCATCGCTGCACGACGTGCCGTCGGCCTTCGGGACCACCGCGCACGCACCGGTCGCCGGATCGCACACGCCGCTCTGATCGCACTGTCCCGATACGACGCACACCACCGGGTTCGCACCGATGCAGCTGCCCGCCTGACACGTATCGGACCGCGTGCACGCGTTGCCGTCATCGCACGGCGTGCCGTTCGCCACCGGCGGGCTCGTGCACTGGCCGCTTGCCGGATTGCACACACCCGCGGCGTGACACGCGGCAGGCGCGGGACACACCACCGGGTTGCTGCCAGCGCATGCGCCGGCCTGGCACGTATCCGTCTGCGTGCACGCGTTGCCGTCGGAGCACGGCGTGCCGTTTGCCACTGGAGGATTCGTGCACTGCCCGCTCGCCGGATCGCACGTCCCGGCGTCGTGGCACTGGTCGGACGCCGTGCAGACCACCGGCACGCCGCCGACGCACGTCCCGGCCTGGCAGACTTCTCCTTGTTGCTGCGTGCACGCGTTGCCGTCGGAGCAGGCCGTGCCATCCGCTGCCGCCGGGTTCGTGCACTCGCCGCTCGCGGGATCGCACGTCCCGGCGTCGTGGCACTGGTCGGACGCCGTGCAGACCACCGGCACGCCGCCGACGCACGTCCCGGCCTGGCACGTATCCGTCCGCGTGCACGCGTCGCCGTCGTCGCACACCGTGCCGTTTGGCGCCGGCGGGCTCGTGCACTGGCCGTTTTGCGGGTTGCACACGCCCGCGACGTGACAGGGCTCCGGGGCGGGGCACACGACCGGCTCGGCGCCGACACACGCCCCGGCCTGGCAGCTATCCGATTGGGTACAGGCACTGCCGTCGTCGCACGGCGTGCCGTCCCCCAGCGGTGGGTTCGAGCACTGGCCGCTCACCGAATCGCACGTCCCGACGTCGTGGCACTGGTCGGACGCCGTGCAGATCACCGGCGCGCCACCGACGCACGTGCCACCTTGACAGACGTCTCCGTCCTGCCCCTCGGTGCACGCGTCGCCGTCGTCGCACGGCGTGCCGTCGGCGGCCGGCGGGCTCGTGCACAGGCCGGTCGCCGGATCGCAGACTCCCGCCGTGTGGCACTGGTCGGCAGCCGTGCAGACGACCGGGGCGCCACCGGTGCATGCCAGGCCCTGACACCGCTCTCCCGTCGTACAGAGACTCCCGTCGTCGCACGGCGTCCCCTCCGGCAATGGTGGATTGACACACAGCCCCGTCGCGGGATTGCACGTCCCCGGCGCATGGCAGGAATCGACAGCGGGGCACTCGACGCGAGGTTCGCCGGCGCATACGCCGGACTGGCACGTATCGCTCTGCGTGCACGCGTTGCCGTCGTCGCACGGTGTCCCGTCGGCAACGGGAGCGGCCGCGCACAGGCCCGTCGCCGGGTTGCACACCGCGGCCTCGTGACACTGATCGGAGGCGCCGCAGACGACCGCCGCGCCGCCCACGCACGTCCCGCCCTGGCAGACATCTCCGGTCTGCCCCTGAGTGCACAAGTCGCCGTCGTCGCACGCTGACCCGTCGGCGACAGGATCGTGGCGACACTCGTCGGCGAGCACGTCGCACCAATCGACCGTGCACGAGCTGCCGTCGTCGCAATCTTCCGGCGGAGCCGCGGCGCAATGCCCGCGCAGGCATTGTTCGGTGCCGTTGCAGAGCACGCCATCGGTGCAGTCCTGATCCGAGCGGCACTCGAGGTCGAAATCGATATGTAGCAATGGTCGCTCGGCCGGGTTGTTGTCCTCCTTCGATGCGTACGCCGCGCCGTCGATGGCGCCGCCCGCGATGGCAAGCGTGAGCAGGCCGGGCCCGCCTTCGAGCGCGGCCGCGACGTCGACGAGATAGCGGTCATCCTCTGCCACCGGCCCGATTTCGGTGATCACCTCGGTGAACAGCGGCAGGTATGGGGATGTCTCGGCGCCATCGAGCAGCCCGTCACCGTTCGTGTCGACGTCCGTCCACTTGAGGCCTGGCCCACCCGCACCGCCAGCGCCCACTCCCGCGCCCTCGATCCAGCTCGAATCGGCGACCGGATGGATGGTGCCGCCCTTGTCGGAGGAGTTGATGCAATAGAGGCTGAGATTGGCGCTCGCGACCGGCCGTGTGACCGCGCTCACATCGAACTTGAGATAGATGATGCGGTACGGGTCGGCGTCGACGGAGATCTCCTTCTCGCCACCATGGTCCCAGTTCGACTCGTCGGTAGTTCCCGGCGGTAGGTCCCTCGCTTCGATGAACGTGTCCGCAAGCGGCGCGAGGTCGAGGCTTCCAGGGTCCTCCGCACACGTGCAGTCGGTGATGCAGAGCCCCGGGCACTGGCTGTCGTCGAGCCAGTCGCACTCCTCGACCGGCGCCTGCTGCACGCCGTCGCCGCAGAGCGACGCGCAGGCGCAGCTCGCATTGCAGCGGCCGGGGCACGCGACGTCGTCGGCGCCGTCGCAGGCTTCCCCGACCTGGTTCACGACGCCATCGCCGCAGGCCGGCGGCGCTCCCTTGAGCAGCGAAATCGAGTCGCCGATCGAGCCGTCGGCGCGCACCATGTCCACGCGCAGTGATTGCCCCGCCACCGACACTTTCAGGAAGTGGCTCGAGCTCTCCGCGTACGCCGTAAGGGGCCTCGGCTCGACGTCCCGAAGCTCGGCGCCACCCCCGCCCGTCGTGATGTAGAGCGTCCCCTGCCCCGGCTGGACGATCTGGTTCGCCAGCAGCGGCCACGTGCGCTCGTAGTGGTGATCGTGGCCCATGAACACCACATCCACCGCGAGGGCATCGAACACCGGCACGAGGCGTTCTTGAAGACCCAGATCGCTCCCATGCTCGCCGCCCGAGTAGATCGTGTGATGGAAGAACACGAAATTCCATGCCGCCGTGCTGGCGGCCAGGTCCTGGTTGAGAAACGTGTGCTGTGGCGATCCCGGCGTCAGGCTCGAGTTGCTGTCGAGCATGACGAAGTGCGCGTTGCCGCGGTCGAAGGAGTAGTAGTCCTCATCGACCGCCGCGTTGTTCGCCGGCGTGTAGAAGGCGGCGCGCCAGGACTTACCGTTATCCTTGCGCACGTCGTGATTGCCGAGGCACGGCCACAGCACGAGCTTCCGCAGCAGATCCGCATACGGCACGAAGTACTTGGGATTCCACGCCGCCGTCTCCGCCTCGGGGTAGATCATGTCCCCCGTGTGCAGAATCAGGTCCGCATGGGTCGCGAGCATTCCGTCGCGGACCGCGAACTGCTCCGGGCTGCCGTTTCCAGAGTCTCCGAACACGAGGAAGGTGTATGGCAGGGCTGGGTGATCGGTGCGGAACGCGGCCTCGGCTCCCACGGGCGAAGTGTCGGCGAGCGGCGTGTAGCCGTACGTGGTGCCGGGCGTGAGGCCGCTCACCGGCACGGCGCACACCTTCCCCGTCGTGCCCTGCACGACTGTGGGCTCGCCACCGACGGTGCGAATCCGCACCGCGCACCCCGCCGCGACGTCGGTGTTCCAGACGATCGTCACCGCGTCGGTCCCGAGCAACTGCAGATACGGTCCGCGGGTGAGTGTCGCCGCGACGGCGGAGCGCGCCGGTAGGCACAGCGCAACCGCAACGACTGCGGCCCCGACGAGCGCCCGCCCGAAGCGGCGCGTGCGGATGCGCGCCGGCATGCGAACGGACGTGCGGACACAAGAGGCGAGCGGTCGGAGGATACCAAGCGCCATTCGCAAACCGCGCTGTGCGTCCAGTGGACAGACCAACCCCGCCGCAGCGGAGCGGTCGTGTTTCGCGGATTGTACTACCGGAGCGCCACGCGACGCGACAAAAAACCGAAAGGATCTCGCCGCTACATGACACCAGCGACGATTGCTAGCTTGCAAGCCTGCAAGTTGACATTCTCTGCCATGCGCTACCGCATGGCGGATGCGAGGAGATGCACGCGCCGGGCGCTCCGCGGCTCAGGGACGCCGGGCCCGGCCTTTCCCGGCAGGCGGATCATCGCGCGCGAACACGGATCGCCGTGACGCGGCGGAACGCAGCGCGCGCCCGAGACGGGGCGAGTGGCCGGCGCGCGGCCGCTATAGTAAGGGTCGGCCGCTGATAGGCTCGGGCAAGTCCGCGCGTTGGACGGTGGCACTCAATCCGCCGGTCGAGACCGCGACGAGCCGCGGAGGATGAGATGGCGACGGACCGCAAGCGTACCCTCGGCGTCGTGCTGTTCCCGAAGTTCGAGCTGCTCGACGTCTTCGGACCGCTCGAGATGTTCGGCAAGCTCAAGGAAACGGCCAAGGAAATGATCGACGTCGTCGTGGTCGCCGAGCACGCGGGCGCCGTCGCGAGCGCGCAGGGACCGGCGGCCGTGGCCGATCGCGGCTTCGCCGACTGCCCGCGCCTCGATCTGCTGCTCGTCCCGGGTGGGATCGGCACGCGCAAGGAGGTCGACAACCCGGTCCTCATTGAATGGCTCCGCGCCCGCGCGTCGGACGCCGAGATCGCGATGACGGTGTGCACGGGCGCGGCGCTCCTCGCGCGCACCGGCGCGCTCGACGGGCGGCAGGCGACCACGAACAAGCGGGCGTTCGCCTGGGTCGCCGAGCAGGGCCCGAAGGTTCAATGGATCAAGCAGGCGCGCTGGGTCGAGGACGGCAAGTTCGTCACCTCGTCCGGCGTGTCCGCGGGCATCGACATGGCGCTCGCCGTCATTGCCCGCCTGGGCTGGCAGGCGCTCAGCGAGGAGCTCGCCACGGCCGCAGAATACGACTGGCATCGGGATCCCCGCTGGGATCCGTTCGCCAAGGTCCACGGGTTGGTCTGATCCGCGCGAACCCGTCCGCGACCGCCCGCGTCACCAGAACTCCCACCAGCGGCGCTGGAAGCGATCCTCGCAGGTCACGAGCTGGCGCCGGTAGCGTTCGGCGCGATCCTCGACGCCACCCGCGGTGCGCAGCAGCCACGCTTTGCGGAGATGGGTTCCCCGGCGAAAGCCGCCGTTGCCCTCGTGGTAGGCAAGGTAGAGCCGGAAGGCATCGTCCTTGGGAATGCCCAGCTCGCGCGCGCTGCGCGCCGTATACCAGCCGACGAAGTCGACCGCGTCGCCGAAGTCGTCTCGATCGGCGCCACCGTTGCCGGACTCGCGGCGGTACTCGTCCCAGGTGCCTTCGAGCGCTTGCGCGTACCCGGCGGCGTCGGACGGGCGCGGGCCGGGCAGAATCCAGAGAATTTTTCGCCGCGGTGGCTTGGCGTTGGCCTGAAAACGCGACTCCTGGTGGATGATGGCGAGCTGCACGGGGATGGGAACGCCCCAGCGCTCGTAGGACTCCTTCGCCTCGAAGTACCAGCCCCGCCGCTCGTCGAAGATGGCGCATCCGTCGTCGATGCGTCGCGGCGGCCGGGCGCACGCACTCAGGAACGAGACAAGCCCAAGAAACGTGGTCAGTAGTAGTAGCGGGATTCGGCATCCCGTGCGGGCGCGCCCCACGCCGTCCACCAGTCCTCCACCACCCTCGACGCCGCATGCCTCCGTCGCCCCGTTGGGGGCTCGCTATTCGCCCGGGGCGAGGTGAGGGGCGAACGCGCCGAGCCGCGACGAGCCGAGTCTACCACTTCTCTCCGAACGGCCGCAGGTCGACCTCGAAGGTCCACGCCGAGCGGTCCTGATGCGCCAGATGATAGACCGTGTCGGCGATGGCGTCGGGCTTGAGAAAGAAATCGTCCGGCCGGTCGCCGAAGAACTGTCGCGTGCGCGGCATGTCGATCACGCCGTCGACGATCACCAGCGCCACGTGGATGCCCTGGGGCCCGAGGGCCCGAGCCGCCGACTGCGCCAGGCTGCGCTGCGCCGCCTTGGCGGCGGCGAACGCGGCCGTGACCGGCCCGCCGCGCAACGACGCCGTCGCGCCGGTGACGATGATCGCCCCGCCCCCGGCGCGCTGCATGTCGGGGACGGTCTCGCGCATGAGTGCCAGCAGCGCTAGGGCGTTCACCCGCCAGGCCGCCTCGAACATCTCGGGCGTCACGTCGAGGAATGGCGCGAAGGCGCCGCTGCCGGCATTGTGAAGCAGCACGGTGACCGGTCCGAGATCGTCGCGCACGCGGGCTAGCGTTCTCGCCACGGCCTCGGTGTCGGCAACGTCCGTGACGTAAGCCCGTGCGCCGCGAATCTCGCGCTCGAGGGTCCGGAGCTGGTCCTCCGATCGGGCCAGCATCGCCACGGCGTAGCCGGCCGAGGCGAACCGGCGCACGAGAGACGCACCGTTACCCGCCCCCACGCCCGTCACCAGACATACTCTTGTTGCCGTCGTTGCCATCGTGTCCTCCGACACCGGCGTCGGTCTGCGACCGCGCCGCCGGAACCGTCCGTGTGCGCCCCGGATGCTCGCCGCCCTCGCGGGCAGGCTCTCACCGAGCGTCCCTTACCACCCGGGCCCTCGTCGCTGTCAAGACTGTTCTGTCACGACCCTTGGCGTCGATTGACGCTCGACCACGGGATGCACTACAGCTTGGCGGCACGGACCACCCAATCCCGCCCGGGACGCAGGGCCTCCCGGCCACCGGACCCGAGCGCACGAGGAAAGATCCATGAAGATCGGCATCGGCATCGGTGACATTGCGGGCGCGGCCGCCGACGTGGACGGCATCATCGCCCAGGCCAAGCGGGCGGAGGCCGACGGCTTCGCGAGCGGCTGGTTCGCGAACATCTTCGGCATCGATGCGATCATGGCCGCCACCCTCTGCGCGCGCGAAACCAAGACCATCGAGCTCGGCACCGCCGTCGTGCCGACCTATCCACGCCACCCGGTGGCAATGGCGCAGATGGCGCTCACGGCTCAGGCCGCCGCCCGCGGACGCTTCAGTCTCGGGATCGGCCTGTCCCACCAGCTCGTCATCGAGGGCATGCTCGGAATCTCCTTCGCCAAACCCTACAGCCACATGAAGGAGTACCTTGCCGTCCTCGCGCCGCTGATCCGCGCCGGCTCGGTCAGCTACCAGGGTGCGGAGTATCGCGTGATGGCCAACGTCAGCGTGTCGGGAGCCACGCCATGCCCGATTCTCGTGGCGGCGCTCGCGCCGAAGATGCTCGCTCTCACCGGCGCCGAGGCCGACGGGACCATCACCTGGATGACGGGCCCGAAAACGCTGCGCAGCCATACGGTGCCCCGCATTCGCGAGGCCGCCGCGCGGGCGGGCCGGCCGGCGCCGCGGGTCGTCGTCGGGCTGCCGGTCGCGGTCACCAAGGAAGTGAAGGCGGCCCGCGAGTCGGCAGCGACCCAGTTCCAGATCTACGGCTCGCTGCCGTCCTACCAGGCGATGCTCCAGCGGGAAGGGGTCGAGGGTCCCGCCGACGTGGCGATCGTGGGCAGCGACGCGGAGGTGAAGGCGCAGCTCGATCACCTGGCCGAGATCGGAACCACCGATTTTCTCGGCATCCCGTTCAGGGTCCGTGGCGACGACGATGTCGTCGAGCGCACCCGCCGACTGCTGAGCGAGCGCGCGCGGCGCGGCTGATCGCCGGATCTGCGCGCGAGCGCGGTCCGCTGCAGGTATCCCGTTCAGCGCCCCGCTGCTCCCGTGGCGCAACGCGGCACCACGCCAGTCTCGTTGCGAGATCGTGCACAGCTGCGCCGGCAGCTTTCGCACGTCGGCACGCTCGTCCGTCACTTCGGCTGGGCTGGTTCGGCATGGCGTTTGCTTTGCGATCCACGCCTGCACGTGGGCGCGGGCGGTCGGCGCGTCGCGGTATGTCGCGTCGTGCGACACTCCGAGGGCGGAACGTCCCGGCCCCTGTGCCCGTCCGGAGGTGAGCGTGCGTCTGCTCGTGGTCGAAGACGACAAGCGCGTGTCGAGCTTCGTCCGCCGTGGCCTCGCGGCGGAAGGCTTCATCGTCGACGTGGCCCAGGATGGCCGGGAAGGGTTCCACCTCGCCCTCGACCAATCCTACGATCTGATCGTGCTGGACGTGCTGCTCCCGCACCTGGACGGCCTCGAAGTGTTGGCCGAGATTCGCCGGCACGGCTGTCAGGCGCCGGTGCTCATTCTGTCGGCCCGGGACGCCGTCCAGGACCGCATCCGCGGGCTCAACACGGGGGCGGACGACTATCTCGTGAAACCCTTCGAGTTCGAAGAGCTGACGGCGCGTGTCCGCGCGCTCCTGCGGCGTTCCACCCAGGTGGACGACGAGGTGCTCCAGATCGCCGATCTGCACATGGACGGCGCCACCCGCAAGGTCACGCGCGGGGACCGCCGCCTCGATCTCACCCCGCGCGAGTACGCCCTGCTCGAGTACCTGCTGCGCAACAAGGGCAACGTGGTCACGCGCACGATGATCGCCGAGCACGTGTGGGACCAGCATTTCGATTCGTTCAGTAACGTGATCGACGTCTACATCCGGTACCTGCGCAGGAAGGTCGACGCGGACGCTCCCGTCAAGCTCATCCACACGCTCCGTGGCATCGGCTACGTCCTGGCGGAGACCTTTCCATGACGCGCAAGCTGTCGATGCGCTGGCGGCTCATCCTATCCACGGTCACCGTCGCAGCCGGCCTCGCCTCGTCTTCGTCCTCTATTTCGAGGTGCGCAACGAGCAGCGTCTCATCGCCCAGCTCGAGAGGACGCTCGGGACCAAGTGTGACGAGGTCATCACGGTGCTCGAGTCGGGAGAATCCGGGGTGCCGCTGCAACCCTTCCTTGCCATCGAGACCACCTATCGCGTCTCGCCGCACCGATACTTCTACCAGATCAGCGATGGGCACGGACGCATCCAGGCGCAGAGCGAGAACCTGCGCGCCGCGAGCCTGCCGATCCCGGCGGCGCTTGCCGCGTCGACGTCGCCGGAGCCGGTGGTACTCGAGACGATCGCCGATCCGACGACGACGGCGAACAGGCGCGTCCTCCGCCTGCGCAGTGAGCGGGTGACGCTGCGCACGGGCCGGGAAGTTCTCATTCAAGTCGCGGCATCCCTCGACCCGATCGCGGCGGCGATGCACCAACATCGCGTCAGTGTCGCGGTGTATGCCCTGGTCGGACTCGCCGCCGCCTTCGTCCTCGCATGGTTCGTCACGACACGGTGCCTTCGCCCCGTCGCCACGCTCACCAAGACCGCGAGCGAGATCAGCGCCACGAATCTCCGTGGGCGCCTGCCGGTGGGCGGCAGCGGGGACGAGCTCGACGAGCTAGCAGGCGTCTTGAACGCGATGCTCTCGCGTCTCGACCAGGCGATGCAGCAGATGGAGCAGTTCACGTCGGACGCTGCTCACCAGCTTCGCACCCCGCTCACCCGCATTCGGGGGGAGCTCGATCTCCTGCTTCGCAACGGGATCGCCGGTGAAACGCGCCGCCAGCTCGAGCGTGTACAGGAGGAGATCGATCGATTGAGCCGTACGTGCAGCCGTCTGCTGTTCCTGGCGCGGCTCGATCAGGAAAGCGGACGAGGCACAGCGTTCACGGAACGGGTGAACATGGCGGAGGTGGTGTCCGAGCTCATCGAGCAGATGGCGCCTGTCGCCAGCGAAAAGGGTCTGGCGCTCCTGTGTGACCGGCTGCTCGCCGTCCAGGCCAGGGGCAGCAAGGTCCTCATCGTGGAAGCGCTGCTCAACCTCTTCCACAACGCCGTGCGCTTCACGCCAGCCGGCGGCGTGATCGACGTGTCGGTCGACGGAAGCAACGGCTCCGTCACGGTGGCGATCCGGGACTCGGGACCGGGAATCCCGGCCGTCGAACGGGAGCAGATTTTCAGTCGGTTCTACCGCGGCCGGGCGGCGACGGCGGATGGGGAGCCGGGCACCGGACTCGGGCTCGCGATCGTCAGGAGCATCGCGACGGCACACGGCGGCACCGTGAGGGTCGACCCCGTGCCGGGCAGCGGCAGTTGCTTCCGCCTGACGCTGCCGTCCGCCGAGCCACAGCACAGTTAGTCCGCACTTTCACCAGGTCGCGTTGCGCTCCGAATCCACGTGGGCGGCAGGACTTGCCGCGTCATCACCGCTCCCCTCATCTCATCGATTTCTAATCCCGATCTCATCAGCGTCTCACCGCCGCGCATCTACAATCACTGCGATGGCCGATGCCGCGAGAGTGTTTTCCTAGGGAACGCATCCGGTTTCCCGCCGGGAGCCGACTCGCCGCGTCGAGACTCGTGTGGGCAAGACGCTGATCGAAGCGATCTCGGCCCATCGCAGGTGTGTCATGAAGCGATCCATCATCAGCATGCTCGTCGTCGTTGTCTCTGTGGTCGGTGCGCGGGGAGTGTCCTGGCACACCAGAGTGGCCGAGGCAGCCGATCCGCTGCGGCCAAAGGCGGTGCGCCAGGAAGCCCGAGCCGCCGGCCTCGACGCCCTTCACACGGTCGAGATCCCGGAGCCGAGCAACCTGAGCGAGTTCCTTCAGCCGGGCGAGGTCCCGAGGACCGCGGCGGTGCGCCTGGGCAAGGCGCTGTTCTGGGACATGCAGGTGGGAAGCGACGGCCAGGCTTGCGCGTCGTGCCACTTCCACGCCTTCGCCGACAACCGCACCAAGAATCAGCTGAGCCCCGGGCTCAAGAACCTCGACCCGCTGATGCGCGGCATATTCAACCCGACCGCGGCGGGCGGCGGCGGCCCGAACTACGAGCTCATGGAAGACGATTTCCCGTTCCATCAGCTGGCAGATCCGGAGAATCGCCACTCGGAGGTCCTCTTCGACACCGACGACGTCACCTCGTCGCAGGGCGTCTCTGGCGCCACCTTCGCCGGCATCGTGCCGGGCGAGGCCGGCGACGCCGGCGATCTCTTCGCCGACCCCGTGTTCAACGTCACCGGCATGAACGTCCGGCGCGTCGAGCCCCGGAACACCCCGACGGTCATCAACAGCGTGTTCAACTTCGCAAACTTCTGGGATGGGCGCGCCCACAACGTCTTCAACGGCGCGACCGTGCTCGGGCCACTCGACGACCAGGCTCGCGTTCTCGTCGTTCGTGGCGGGGCGCTGGTCCAGGAGCGGGTTCGGATCCCCAACGCGAGCCTCGCCTCGCAAGCGGTGGGGCCGCCACTGAGCGACCTGGAGATGTCGTTCTTCGAACGCCCCTTCCCCGCCGTCGGCAGAAAGCTTCTCGCGCTGCGGCCGCTCGGGCTCCAGCTCGTGCACCCGCAGGACGGCGCACTCGGATCCCTGTCGAGGGCGCGGCTCGAAAACGGCGCGTTGGTGGGCGCCGCGGGGCTCAACACGACCTACGCGGCGCTGATCCGGGCGGCCTTCCGGCCGGAGTACTGGAATTCGGCGCAGCTCACGAACGGGTACACGCACATGGAGGCGAACTTCAGCCTCTTCTTCGGCCTGGCCGTCCAGATGTACGAATCGACGCTGATCGCCGACGGCACCCCATTCGACGAATTCATGGAGGGCGACGACGAGGCCCTGGAGGAGGAGCAGCTCGCGGGACTGCGGATCTTCATCGGCCGGGGCAACTGCGTGAACTGCCACGGCGGTCCCGAGCTGACCGACGCGGCATTCACCAATCTCGCCGGGGAGGGGGACGGGGACCTCGAGCTGATCGAGGTTGAAGAGTCCCCCAAGCTCGTGGCGCGCAGACTCGTGATCGGAGCGGAGACTCTGTTTCTCGACAACGGCTTCTCGAACATCGGCGTTCGGCCGAGCGCCGAGGATCCGGGGCGCGGCGGCGTCGAAGGCGGCCACCCGCTCTCGTTCATTCGGCAGGCGCTGGCCGGCCTATCGTTCGGCCCCGAGGTTCCGGCATGCGGGGCGGAAACAGACGGGGCGGAAGACAACGAGTCGGACGAAGAGGGGGACGCTGGCGACGACGAAGAGACCCTCCCGTGCCCCGAGGGGGGCCGCGTGGCCGTGGACGGCGCGTTCAAAGTGCCCGGACTGCGCAACGTCGAGCTGACCGGACCGTTCTTCCACAACGGCGGCGCCGCCACGCTCACGCAGGTGGTCGAGTTCTACGACCGGCAGGGGGACTTCAGCGATCAGAACATCGCCAACCTCGACCGCCAGATGGCCCGCATTGCCCTCGTCGAGGGTGACGAGGAGCCGTTGGTGGAGTTTCTGCTCGGCCTCACCGATGACCGCGTGCGCAACGAGCAGAGGCCGTTCGATCATCCGCAGATCTTCGTGCCGAACGGCCACGCCGGCACCCACCTGCTGATGAGCTGCGCCGTGGGAAACCGCGCCTGCGACGATCTCACGGAGGTCCCTGCGGTGGGCGCCGGCGGGCGAGCGGCACTCGGCCTGGAGCCGCTAAAGCCCTTCCTCGGGCTTGCCCAGGTGGACCCGGAGGATGCCGGCGGCGACGGCGAGGAGGGCGAAGACGAGGACGACGAAGAGCGGTGCGGCGGTACAGATGAGGCATGCCGAGTTACGCTCGGCTCGTCGGGCGCGACCTTCGACGAGCTACAGGACGCGATCGACGCGGCCCGGAATGGGACCACGATCACGGTCCGTGGTACCTGCGAAGGCCCCATCCGCATCGTCAAGCGTCGCGATCTCACCATCACGGGCGTCGCGCCTGCCGAGGGCGCCTGCCCGGCCGAAGAGCCCGAGTCGGAAGGCTTGACCTCCACGGTGGAAGGCGGCGAGGATCAGGTCATCAGGGTCGACCGGTCGGCGAACATCGTCATCCGCCATCTCAACATCGTCGGCGGTGAGGGCTCGGGCGTCGCGCTCAAGGATGCGAGCGAGGTCACGGTGCACTGCAACTGCGTCGCCGGCAACGAGGCAACTGGCCTCGACGTCGACCGCGGCAAGCGACATGAGATCACCGAGAACCTGGTGATCGGGAACGACAACGACGGGATTCATCTCGAGCGGACGCAGCGAAGCGAGCTCACCGGCAACACCGTCGAGGAGAACGGGGACGATGGCATCGAGCTCGAGCGCGGCAGCGATCGGAACCTGATCGCCGCGAACGACGTCGCCGGCAACGGCGAGGACGGCGTCGATCTCGACGACTCGGATGACAACGAGGTCAGTGCCAACGAGGTGGCTGGAAACGGCACGGAGCCATCGACGGACACGGGTATCGAGCTGCAGGGCTCGGATGACAATGCCGTCGATGCCAACCAGATCGCCGGCAACGCCGATGATCGACGCGACGAGGTTCGCTGCGACCGGGCCTCGGACGACAACCGCGGCAGCAACGTGACCTCGCGCTGTGACTAGTCGCCGCGGCGCCGACGGGGACTAGCGCTCGAGCACGCCGTAGACGTACTCGAGCTGCTCCCACAACCGCTCGTTGTCGGGGCGCCGCCCCGGGCCCGACGCCGCGAAGCGCCACGCGTCGCTCTGAGCGGCGAGCGCGTCGGCAAGCTGCCAGCGGTGCTCGAAGGACCGGCCGACGAGCCGTTCGAGTGCCGCAATCCGCTCGGGATCCAGATATCGCCGATCGAGAGCCTCGAGCGCAGCGTGGTCGATGCGAAAGTCCACGATGCGGGCCGCGTCGAGAACGCGGGCCTCCTGCCGGGGCTCGAGGCGAACGAGCTTGCGCAGCTCGTAGCGAAACTGCACCGCCGAGGCGACGCGCTTGCCGTCGAGGGGCTCGAGCGCTTCGACCGGTAAGCCGCCACCCTGGCGAAGATGGGTCAGCGCCGGTCGCGACAGCTCGTACTGCACCGCGCGATAGACGCGCTGCTCGAAGACGTTCTGCACCACGAAGAGAGCGACGAATCCGAGCACGCCGGCGGCGATGGGCGTGGCGATCCAGCCGAGGGCGATGTCGATCAGCACGCGCCAGCGGATCTGCCGCACGCCCTTCGCGCCGTGCAGCAGGCCGATGCCGACCACGGCGCCGACCACTGCCTGGGTGCTCGACACCGGGACCAGCGGAATCGCCGGCAGACCGGCGGCGAGGAGGGCCCGCTCCAGCGCCGTCGAAGAGAAGACCAACAGCACCAGCGAGTGCGCCACGACCACGACCCAGGCTGCGAGCGGAGTCAACGGCATGATGCTCTGCCCGACCGTGAGCATCACCCGTTTCGAGTAGGTGAACACACCGACGGCGACGGCGAGCGCGCCGAGCAGGAAGAGTTGCTGCGTGGACGTGATGGTCCCGATCCCAGCGACCTGCATCTCCCGGAAAGGCGACGCCGACACGAACACGCCCATGACGTTGCCGATGTTGTTGGCGCCGAGGGCGTAGGAGCCGACCGCACCCGCGACGATGAGGCCGAGACGGGTATGGGCGTCGAGACGCAGCAGGTGGATGCGGCGCCAGCGCACCAGCACGCGCACGAGCGTGAAGAGCAGCGCGGCGACGGCCGCGCCGAGCAGCGGGCATGCCACCCAGGTCGAAAACACTTTGGTGAGCACGGTGAGATCCGTGACCGAGCCGCTGAAGAGATTCCAGCCGACGATGGCGCCGACGATGGCCTGCGTCGTCGAGACTGGGAGTCCGACCCTCGTCATGAAATAAACGGTGGCCGCGGCCGCCAGCGCGACCACGAAGGAGCCCGCGAGGGCGTTGACGGCGCCGAGCGCGCCGAGCCCGTGGGCGGCGCCGGCGCCGCTCAGCACCGCGCCGAGCACCACGAAGGCGCTGCACAGGAGGGCCGCGGTGCGGAAGCGCACCATGCGGGAGGCGACCGCGGTGCCGAAGACATTGGAGGCGTCGTTGGCGCCGAGCGACCAGCCGAGGAAGAGCCCGCTCGACAGCAGGATGAGCACCGAGGCGGTCACGGCTACTCGGCGCGCTTGAGCCCGTAGATCGTGAGATCGTCGGCGATGCGCTCGGCGAAGTCGGCGATGTGGTCGGCCTCCATCACGTGCTCGCGGATCTGCAGCTTGCGGGCCAGGTCCAGCTCGGAATCGGAGATGCGCGCGCACATCCGATCGGCGATGCGATCGGCCTCCGCCTCGTGGAAGCCGACCTTGTACACGTGATCGCGCACGCCGCCCGGATGGCGAAAGAAGGCGCGGGCGGCGAGCACGACGCTCTCGACGGCGTACACCACCGCGCCGACGAGCTCCAGGCCGTCCTGCCGGAACTCCTCCGGCAAGCGGGTCTTGTCGTAGCGCCCATAGCGCATGAAGTGCTGCATGAGCTGGACGAGGTCGTGCAGCGACTCGACGAGCGTGGCGACGTCGCCGCGCAGGTCGGGGATGAGCATCTCGGTGTAGAGCTCGGTCTCGATTTCGTGGCGCAGGCGGCTGCTGCGCCGCTTGACCTGCCGCAGCTGCTCCACGGTCTCGTGGAAGACGGCATCGTGCCCGACCTCGAAGCTCCGCCGCGCCGCTGCCTGGAACACCAGCGCCGCCTCGGAGACTTTGTCGAGAAAGTCGTCGACGCGGGCCTCCAGGGCTTTGGTGCGGGCGAACGGCGTGAGCGTCGGCATCATCCCCTCCCCTGGCTGGACGCGCGCGGAGGCCTACACGTTCCAGCCTACCGTGGCGGGACCGTGTCGCAAGCCGCGAGGCGCGGCCACCGCGAGCGGCGAGCGTCCGCCGGCGACGCGGCTCACCCGCCGCGGTCGGCGACCGGGCCGGGGCCGGCAGCCACCGGCCGCACGAAGATCGGCGACGACCAGGCGCGCTCCTCGTTGGGCGACAGGCAGTCGTCGTCGAAAGGAGTCCTGAAGTCACCGTAACAGGGATGCGCCTTCACGCAGTTCCCTGCGGCATCGTATTCGCAACGGAACCCGCCGGCATTGACGGCCGGCGTCGGCTCCTGGATGGCGCGGATGTAGTAGATCGTCTCGCGTTTCGCATCGACGAACTCGGCATCCTCGAACTCGACCGCACAGCCGGCCGGATTGGGCGTGCAGGGAATGCGGCGCCAGGGGTCCTCGATCAGCTGGCGCACGGGCTCGCCCGGGCGCTGCTGCGGGCGGATGCGCACCACCTCGATGCGGGTGATGAGGTGGCGCTCGTCGCTCGGGTTGTAGCACTCGTCCCGGCACAGGTGTGCGAGGCGCTGCGCGCCGAGGCGTGGAGCGAGTAGTCGGGACAGCCCGGGAGCTGCTTCAGCGACCCGACCGCGCGCACGCGAAAGCGGGGCGTGCTGGCCGCGCGCGTCTCGGAGCCCATGGGCAGCACGCCGCCGGCCTCGTCGAGCATGTCGAACCACAGGAGGATCCGCTCGCCGCTCGTGCCGTACACCTCGCGACTCTCGAGCGCATGCCAGATGGCGTCGCGCGTACGCCGCTCCGCGTGTACCGCCACGAGTCCCCCGGTCATGAAGAACGACGCCTGCCGCTCCCCCTCCAGGAACTGGAACACGTTGGTGATCGGCACCTCGTCCGCCGCGACGGGCTCGGGCGCCGGCTCGCTGTGCACGAGCGGACCGCCGAGCCGGTCCCGCCAGCTGGCGCTGCGCGGACCGGTGGCCTCCGTCATCTCGCGGCGAGCGAATTCCTTGTAGCCGGTGCCGGGACGGGCCTTGTGATTGTCGCTGGAGGCGATCTGGCCGAAGCGGAAGGCGAGCGGCTCGCCGCCACCACCGTCGAAGTTCCGGATCGCGAGCGCGTACTGCGTGGCGTTGCCGGGTCGATAGTTGAACGCCGGATTGAAGCAGTCGCGGCACTGCCCGCAATCGCGCCAGTCCTCCACCTGCGCCCCGGGCACGGAGAGATGGCCGCCGACGCCACCGGCGATGTAGAGCCGCTGGGCTTCCTCGACGCGGCGCGCGCACTCGGTCGATTCCGGCTCGGTACAGCGCGCGCGGATGATCTCCCCGGCGCGCCAGCAACACGGCTCGTAGTCGCGGGTCGGCTCCGGACAGGTGGCCTCGCCGTTGGCGGCGATGTTCACCGCGCGCCAATCGCGGTACTCCTCCGAGCTCCCATGTCCGGAATAGATCTCGATCAGCGTCTGCCTCCCGGGGCCGTACGATTGACGGGTGAGCTGCTTGTCGAAGGTCGTGCCGGGCGGCGTGTAGAGCCCCCACGTCGTCCCATGCGGAATGACGAGGCTCTCGAAGCCCCACTGCGCGAGCTTCTCGAACAGCGCCTCCGCGGTGAGGGCGACCTCGTGGCAGTCGCGCGGCAGCGCGCGCACGTCCACGCCCTCGGGACAAAGCGGCACGGCGCGCGCGTCGTCCTGGAAGCGTCCGAAGTCGTAGTAGCGTTGCCGGTTTGGAAAATCGAGCAGCGGCACGGTCAGCCGCTGCCACAGCGGCGGGCGCTGCACCATCGCCCCGATGAGGCGGGTGTCGCGCGCGCTGATCGGCCGCGCCGGCACGCGGTCGTCCTCGATGTCGCGCAGGATGACGTTCTTGTGGCCGAAATGATCCTGCGGAGTGCCACCGACCTGCGTCCATTCCCAGCCGAGGAATGCCACGACGTCGGGATTCGCCGGATCGCCCGCAATCGCGTTGCACTGGCGGATCGACTCCTTCGTCTCCTGCCAGTGCCGCGGAGAGATGCCCTCGGCATGATCGTTGATGCTCCAGAAGTCGAGATCCGAGCAGTAGCGGGCGAAGTCGCAGGCATCGGCCGGCGGATGAGCGCCCTCGCCCTGCATCAGCGGCAGGCTCATGGCGAACGCGTCGGCGGAGAAGGTGGTGTGCACGTGCAGGTCGCCGAAGAGAATCTGCTTCTGGCCCGTTGCCGGCGCCATACCTGCGGCGCTCAGGCCGGCGAGCGCAGCCGCCTGGCGCGCCGGCCGTGCCACCACCACAGCCGCGGGCAGTGCCTTGCCCCGGATCTCACCGGGCTGCTCGTGCTGTCCGCGGCAGGCCGGAAGCACGACGAGCGCGAGCCCCATTGCGCCGAGACGCACTGCGGCAGGCAACACCGACACCGGAATGGACATGCGACCCATCGGACCTCCGTTTCCCTTCACCGCCAGACCACCGAACCGGCCGACACCGTGATCCTCCTCTCGACCGGGGCTCGCCGCCCCCCAGAGGGCGACGCCGCCTGGAGTTCGGTTAACCGGATCGGTCTTTCGGAGTCAACGATTGCGCGTCGAGATGATGGGACCGCGTTTGCCCGGGGGAACCTCACAGCCGCGCGTCCTACCCCGCTTGCCCGCTGCTCGAAGACCGCACCCCGTCTCGCCGTGCTTCACGGAAACGAGGCCGCTCCGCGTCAATCCGTGGGCGCTGCCGATCTTGATCCGATGTTGCTCGCGGGCGCAAACTCTGACGCGGCGCCGTACACACGACCACTATGCCTGCGACCCTCAGACGCGCCCGCAGAGACGACGCCGACTTCCTCACCTGGACGATACTCACGGCGTCCCGCTCCCACGTAGCGCGGGGCGTGTGGGAGTATCTCTTCGATTTCTCCGAGAGAACGACGCGACGCTTGCTGGCGGCGATCGTCACGAGCGAGCGGCCGCATTGGTGCCACTGGAGCGCGTTTCACGTAGCCGAGGTGGACGGCGAGCCTGCCGCGGCGCTGTGCGGCTTCGACCCGCGCGCCGAGGGCATGCACATCCTCAAGCCCATCGTCGAAACAGCCGCGGCGCGGTGCGGCATCCGACCGGCGGACACGCCAGGCATCGAGGCGCGCGGCGCGGTGCTCGACTCGGTCGTCCCCGACTTTGCCGATGGGGTGTGGGTGGTCGAGAACGTGGCAACGGCGCCCGCCTTTCGCCGCCGCGGCCTGATCGATAGGCTCATACAGCATGTTCTCCGGATCGGCCGATCACGAGGATTCGCCCGGGCGCAGATCGCCGTGTTCATCGACAACACGCCGGCCGAGCGGGCCTACCTGAAGAACGGCTTCGAGGTCGAGTCGGAGACGCGCAGCGCCAGGATGCAAGCGGCGCTGGGATTTCCCGGCCTGCGGCGGCTGCTGCAGGCGCTCTGACGGCGCGCGACTCCCGTTGACGACGTCTGGCCTCGATTGCACGCCCTACGGGGCGGCCAGCTTGTTCACGTCACCTCCAGGCGCCTCGTACCGTCAGTCCAGCCGATACAGCTCCACGTCCGCGCCCTTCGTGCCGTGCTGCGCGTCCGGCGCCCAGCGGCGGACGAGGCGCTCGGGGCCGAGCCTCGCATACGTCGTCGTGGCCGGATCGCCGAAGCGGGACTTGATCGCGGAGCTCACGAGCGCCACGTCGAACGCGGCGCGCATGGCGTCGAAGTCGGTCCGCGCAAGATACCGCACGCACCGCACCGCGAAGCGCGGATCGAAGTGCACCTGCGGCGTGTACCATTCACTGATCACGCGGGTCCCGGGCGCCAGGTTGGCGCCGATCCACCGGTACGCCTCGGTGCGAACGTCATGCAGCGTCGCGGTGCGCAGCACGCCGCGCACCTGCGAGGCGGCCTGCACGACCAGCGCGACGCCGAGGCGGTGGCGAGTAGCCGATCCTGGCGCCCGCGCGGAGCGCCGAGACGGCCGAGGCCTCGAGCGAGGCCGTCGCCAACAACGGTCGCCCCGATCAGCGCCAGGCAGGCGAGCATCGGCGCGAAGCCGAGCACGTTGCGCGGGAAGTACACGTGCGCCACCGCGACCGGAATCCAGAGCAGGAAGACGGACAGGCAGATCGGCGCGACCATCGCGCGCCACCGCCGCGTGAAGAGCCGGGGCACGGCGCACAGCGCCAGCAGCGACACGGGGCCGAGATCGCGCCAGATGGTGGCCGCCGACTTGAGCAGCGCCGAGCCCTGGTCGAAGCCGAGATGCCCGCGGGCGTAGTGAGCGATGTTGTACGGCATCCCGACCGTGCGGTCCCAGAAGTGCTCCGGATCGAGCACTGCGAAGGGCGTGGTGGCGAGGAAGATCGCGGCAGCGAGCACCGCGTGGGCCGCCGTCCACGACAGGATGCGCCGCGCGCCGAGGCCCTTCATGGCGACGAGGACCGGCAGCAGCAGGAGCAGGACGGCGGCGTTGTACTTGACGCACGCCGCAAGCGCGGCTGCCACGGTGAACCGGGTACAATCCCTGCGTATGTCCGCGGCATCGGTGTGCTGCATGGCACGAACTGCGAAGTGGACGGCGGAGATCACGAGGAGCGCCATGGGCATGTCGACGGTGACCGCGGTCGCGGACTGCGCCGCGAGCGGGCTCGCGGCGAAGAGCAGCCCCGCGCCGAGACCGGCCCAGCGATGACCGAGGAGGTTCATGACGCGCACGATCTGGACGACGGTTGCGAGCGCGAAGGCCACGGAGCCGAGTCGCCCGGCGTAGACGTACGGAAACGCCTGCGGCGGCACCCCCTGGCAATGCTCGGCCAGCTCGGCGGCCCCAGCCACTGGCGCCGCAGTGAGGAGCCGCACGGGCAGCTCGACCGCCGCGTGGAAATAGATGGGTAGAGGTGGATAGCGAAACCAGTGGGGATTCAGCTCCCCGAGCGCGAGCATGCGCATCGCGCGCAGGACGATCAGGGGCTCATCGGCATGATACACGAACGGAGCGTCGGCGCCGGCGAGGCGGATCCAGTACCAGGCGGCCGCGACGAGAAGCGCGGCCAGGGCGAGCGCCGGACTCACCGTCGTCGTCAGCCCGCGACCGGAGGCGGTCGGCTCGTCTCCGTTCCAGGCGATGCACCGGCCGCCGCGCGCATGGCGCGCAGAAACTCCTCCGCCGCGACGTACCCCACCAGGCGCGCCGCTTCCACCCCGTCACGGGTGAAGAAGAGGTACGTCGGAACGCCGAGGACACGGTGCTCGCGCATCAGGGACTCGGCGTCGCCGTTGGTCACCGTGACGTCGGCACGCAGCATGGCGAAGCCGCGCGCCTCGCTCACCACCGCCGCGTCGTGAAACGTGGTCGCGTCCATCTCGCGGCACGGGATGCACCACTCGGCGGTGAAATCGATCACCGAGGGATGCCCCGTCGCGCGCGCCGCGGCGAGGGCCGTGGGCGTGAGCGGCCGCCACGCGATCGGGGAGCTGTCGCGCGCGGCGCCGACGTTCCACAGCGCGGCGGCAACGGCGGCGGCGCCGACGCTGCGCTTGAACCACGTGAATCCCCGCGAGCCGGCCGCGGTGCGATCGATGATGCCGAGGTACAAGCCGGCAACGATCAGCAGCACGCTCCATGCCGCCGTCCGCAGCCCCGCGGGCAGCACCAGCTCGAGGTAGAAGAGCGCCAGGCCGACGAGCACGAAGCCGAGGAGCTGCTCCACCCAGTCGAGCCAGCCACCCGAGCGCGGCAGACCGCGCGCCGCGTCGGCCGCCGCCACCAGCGCCACGTAAGGCGCGCCGAGGCCGAGCGCGAGCGCCAGAAAGATCGTGGCGCCGAAGACCACGTCCTGCCGTGCCCCGACCACGAGCAGGAGCCCGGCGAGCACCGGGCCCACGCAGGGCGCGGCCACGAGCCCCATGGTCAGCCCCATGAACAACGCGCCGCCGGCGCCCCGGCCGGAGCGTCCGGCCCAGCGGCCGAGCGCCATCGGTATCCGGATCTGATAGAGGCCGAAGTTGGACGCGGCGAGCGCGAGCAGCATGGCGGCGATGACGACGAGGACGGCGGGCCGCTGGAGTGCAACGCCGAAGGCCGAACCGCTCAGCGCCGATGCCGTGCCCAGGCTCGCGAACGTGATGGCGATCCCCGCGACGTAGGTGGCCGCGAGCGCGAGGACCCGGCTCCGGCTACCCCGGCTCTGGCCGCCGAAGAACGCGACGGTGACGGCGATGAGCGGGTACACGCACGGCGTCAGGTTCAGCAGCAAGCCGACGCCGAAGGCCGCCGCGTAGGCGAAGACACCTCCCTGGGCGATCCACGCGCCGACACGATCGGGCACGCCGCCCCCGAGCCTGACCTCCTGCTGCGCGCCGCCCTGCTCCTCCGGCGCCGCGCCGCCGGCCCCGGAGACGCCCGATGCCGTGTCGGCGATTGCCAGCCGCGCCTCTACATCCGCCGTCCGCGGCGGCAGGCAGCGCGTATCGTTGCAGGCCTGGTAGCGCAGCCGCGCGCGCACGAGCGCCGTCGGGCCGACCGTCGCCTCCGCCTCCACGCGCAGCGGCGTCGTCAGCTCGAACGTTCCGACGTACGTGGAGAGTGGCTTGCTGGGATTGAACGCGAACCTGTGCTCCTCGCCGAGCGGATAATGCACGGCCCCGACGCCGATCCCTTCCGGCGGCGTCACGGTGAGCGTGGTGGGGATGAGGTGGCGCTCGGAGGGCACGTGCGCGTTGACGTGCCAGCCGGGCGAGAGAGCCACGGTGACGGTGAGGCGCGCCTCCGCACCGCGTCCGACCGCATCCGGGCTGGCGGCGGCCCGCGCTTGCAGCACCTGCGGCTCCTGCGCGCGGGAGGTGACGCCGCTCGCGCCCACCACCGCCAGCGCCGCGACCAGGCAGCCCGCGTGACGCCATGAGCGTGCAGTTCCCGCCGACGGCACGGCCAGCCGCTCCCCTGCCATGGAGACGGATGGTACTACGCCGACCGAGCTCGGGCGACCCGCGCGCCGGCGGGCCGTCGGAGGGCACGCCCCGGCGGCTCGCCGGATCCGAGAGAGGATGAGGCGACGGTCGAGGGTAAACCGCTGATCCGACGGATCAGTCCAGCGTGCTGGCTCCGACGTCGAGAAACGCTCCGCTCGGTGACCCTGGACAATCGGGCACGAGCGCCTTGTCAAACGTGGCGCCCGTGGTGTCGAGGATGCCGCCGGCGGACAGCGCGATACAGCCATCGGGACTGCCGGAACACGTGAACGTCGCGCTGGTGACGGCACCAGCCGGTACGATGACGGTAGGGCTACAGGGCCCGGGTTCGAGGGTCAGAGCAAGAGAATCGGACTGGGTGCGGATCGGCGGCGTGCCGCTAGCGGATGCGCACGACCTTGCCGCCGGCGGGTTCGGATCGCTCGGCCCGCGGCTTCTCCGCCGATCGCTCGATGGGAATGGGCACGACATCTACGATCTCGAGGCCGTAGCCCGCCAGGCCGACGAGCTGGCGCGCCCGATTGGTCAGCCAGCGGATCTTGCCGACGCCGACGTCGCGCAGGATCTGCGCGCCGATGCCGAAGTCCCGGAACTGCTGCAGGCGTCCCCAGGGGCTCGTGCTCGGTCGCGCTCGCTGCTCGCCGCCGTCGGCCTGCGCGAAGAACTCGTGCCCGCCGCCCTCGCGGCGCAGGTACAGGATGACCCCCTTGCCCTCGGCGGCGATCATCTCCATCGCGCGGTGGAGCACCTCGCCCGTGTTCCGATCACGATAGCCGAAGACGTCGCCGGGCAGGTACTCGGTGTGCGTACGAACGAGGATCGGCTCGTCGGGCCGGACCTCCCCCTTCACCAGCACGAGGTGCTCGCCCGTGTCGACGTCGCTGGCATAGGCGTGGGCGATGAACTCGCCGCCGTACCCGCTCGTGATGCGCGACGTGGCCACGCGATGGACGAGGGAGTCGTGATGCAGGCGGTAGTGGATCAGATCGGCCACGGTGGCGATCTTGAGCCCATGCCGCGCGGCGAACCGCTCGAGCTCCGGCAGCCGGGCCATGGTCCCGTCTTCGTTCATGATCTCGCAGATCACGCCGGCTGGCCTGAGGCCCGCAAGCCGCGCGAGATCGATGGCCCCTTCGGTCTGTCCGGCGCGGACGAGCACGCCGCCGCGTCGGGCCCGGAGCGGAAAGATATGGCCCGGCGTGACCAGATCGGTACCGGTCGCACCGTCGCGGATGGCGGTACGGATCGTCGTGGCGCGGTCGGCGGCCGACACTCCACGGCCGATCCCCTGGCGTGCATCGACGGACATCGTGAAGGCGGTGCCGAGCGAGGCGCGGTTCTCGTCCACCATCATGGGAAGGCCGAGCTCCTCCAGCCGCTCCTCGGTCAGCGACAGGCAGACGAGGCCGCGGCCATGGGTCACCATGAAATTGATGTGCTCGGCCGTGACCAGCTCGGCCGCCATGCACAGGTCGCCTCGTTCTCACGGTCCTCGTCGTCCATGAGGATGATCATCCGCCCGGCGCGGATCTCCTCGAGCGCCTCCTGGATGGACACGAGATGCGGGCTTTTGTGGCGCCGTCGTGGTGGCAGGATCGAGAACATGCAGGCGGGCCTTCCGGCCAGGGACTATACTCCCCGGCCGCGAAGGCCGGCAACTGCCTATTCCACCGTGACGCTCTTCGCCAGATTGCGCGGCTGATCGACGTCGGTGCCGCGATGCACGGCGACGTGATAGGCGAGGAGCTGAAGGGGAATGGTGAGGAGAAGCGGCATGAGCAGGTGATGCGTCGTCGGCACCTCGATGATCTCGGTGGCGACCTTGCTCAGATCCGAACCCGGCTGGTCGCTGACCGCGATGATCTTGCCGCCGCGGGACTCGACTTCCTTGATGTTGCTCATGGTCTTCGGGAAGACCGGATCGCGGGGCGCGAGCACGACGACCGGCATCTCCTCGTTGATGAGCGCGATCGGTCCATGCTTCATCTCGCCGGCAGGATAGCCCTCGGCGTGGATGTAGGAGATCTCCTTGAGCTTGAGGGCGCCTTCGAGCGCGACGGGGTAATTCACCCCGCGACCGAGGTAGAGCACATCGCTCGCCGTGCTGTAGCGCTTGGCGATCTGCTCGATGTGCACCTCGCGATCGAGGACCGCCTGGATCGCTTGGGGAACGCCCACCATCTGCGACAGCAGCTCCCGGCCCAGGCGCTCCTGGATGCGCCCTCGCCGCCGGCCGAGGTGCAGCGCGAGCAGGAACAGCGCCGTGACCTGCGTCGTGAACGCCTTGGTGCTGGCGACGCTGATCTCCGGTCCCGCGTGGGTGTAGACCACCGCCTCGGACTTTCGCGCGATGGAGGAGTCGACCACGTTGCACACCGAGAGCACACGCGCCCCACGCTCGCGTCCCTCCTCGAGGGCCGCCAGGGTGTCGGCGGTCTCTCCCGACTGGGAGACTACGAGCAGCGTCGTGCGCGCGTCGAGAATGGGCTGCCGGTAGCGAAACTCGCTGCCGTAGTCCACCTCGGCGGGAATGCCGGCCAGGTCCTCGAGCAGGAACTTGCCGATCAGGCAGGCGTGCCAGGCGGTACCGCAGGCCACCAGGACCATGCGCGACACCTTCGTCGACCAGTCGGACCCGAGAGCGTCGAGCTCGGCGAGCCGGACGTCGCCCTGCTCCTGCACCAATCGACCGCGCATGGTGTCGATGATGGCCTGCGGCTGCTCGTGGATCTCCTTGTGCAGAAAGTGCTTGTACCCACCCTTCTGGGCCGTCACCGGGTCCCAGTGAATGGTCCGCGGCACGCGGTCGACGCGCCGGTTGTCGAAGGTCGTGATCGAGACGCTGGTCGGCGTGATCGCCGCCACCTCGCCGTCCTCGAGGAAGATGACTTGTCGCGAGTGATCGAGGAGCGCCGGGATGTCGGACGCGATGAAGTTCTCGCCCTCGCCGACGCCGATGACGATGGGCGTGGCGCTCTTCGCCGTGACCAGCGTGTTGCGGTCCTTCTCGCACAGCACGACGATGGCGTAGGAACCCTCGAGCCGCGCGATCGCCTGCCGCGTGGCCTCCACGAAGCCGAGGCCACGTTGAATGTTCTCGTCGATGAGGTGGGAGATCACCTCCGTGTCGGTCTCCGAGCTGAGCGCGCGCCCGCGCGCCTCGAGCTCGGCGCGCAGCTCGAGGTAGTTCTCGATGATGCCGTTGTGGATGACGGCGATGCTACCGGCGCGATGCGGGTGCGCGTTCTGCTCCGACGGCCGGCCGTGCGTCGCCCAGCGCGTGTGCCCGATGCCCGGCGCGCCTACGAGCGGCTGCTCGCGCAGCGCGCGCTCGAGATTGTCGAGCTTGCCGACGCAGCGCCGGACCTCGAGGTTGCCGTCGGCGAACGCCGCGATGCCGGCGGAGTCGTAGCCCCGGTACTCCAGACGCCGCAGCCCTTGCACCAGGATGGGGCTCGCATCCCGCGGTCCGATGTATCCGACGATTCCACACATGATCTTGCCTCGGTTAGCGCCGCTTGTGCCGCTGTCGCGACGAGCGTTCCACCCGCGCACGGGTGCTGGCCGGCGTCCTCCGCTCCCCACCCGCTCCGGGCGCAGGCTTGCCCGTGCGCGCGGCGCGCGGCGCCGCTTGCTGCTCTTGCTCCTGCAGCCGTCGCCGCGCCACCCAGCCCGCGATCTGGCGCTGCGGCACGCGGCTCACGACGAGCGCCCCCGGATCCACGTTCCGCGTCACCGTCGTCCCGGCGCCGACGTACGCATCCGATCCCACTTCCACGGGCGCGACGAGCTGGGTGTCGCTGCCGATCTGCACGCGGTCTCCGATCACCGTCTGATGCTTGCGGAAGCCGTCGTAGTTGCAGGTGATGGTGCCCGCGCCGACGTTCGTCGCCTCGCCGATGGTGACGTCGCCGAGATAGCTCAGGTGATTCGCCTTCGTGCGCCGGCCCACGACGGCCTTCTTCGTCTCGACGAAGTTGCCGATGTGCACGCCCTCGGCGAGCGTCGTGCCGGGGCGCAGGTGGGCGAACGGGCCGATCTCCACGTCGTCGCCGACGGCGCTGTCCGTGATCACCGTCCCGAACTTGAGATGCACGCGATCGCCGAGCCGGGCGCCATTGAGGTACGCGCTGCCGTCGATGCGGCAGCCCTCACCGATCACCGTGACGCCGCGAAGGGTGGTGTTGGGTCCGATGACGGTATCGCGGCCGATGCGCACGTCGGCGCCGATGTAGGCGGTCGCCGGATCCTCGAAGGTGACCCCGGCGGCCATCCACCTCTCCACCACCGCCGCACGCGCCTTCGCTTCCATTCCCGCCAGCTCCGCCCGGGTGTTCACGCCGGACACCTCCGCCGGATCGTCCACGGAGCTCGTCCAGACCGCGTGCCCACCCGCCCGCGCCATGCTCACGATGTCCGTGAGATAATATTCTCCCTGGGCGTTGTCGGTAGCGAGAGCGCCGACGGCCGTCCGCAAGAAATCAGCCGCGACGCAGTAGATCCCAGGGTTGATCTCCCGAACGCGCCGCTCCGTGGGAGTAGCGTCGCGCTCTTCGACGATCCGCGCGATCGTGCCGCTCTCGTCACGGAGGATTCTGCCATAGCCGGTGGGATCTTGAAAGCAAGCCGTCAAGAGCGAGACCGCCGCGCCATCGCGCCGGTGACCGGCCACGAGCGCGCCCAGCGTCTCCGCCCGCAGCGCCGGCGTGTCGCCGTAGACGATGACCACGTCGCCGGAGAATCCGTCGAGCGCAGGGATGGCGCAGCGCACCGCGTGGCCGGTCCCGCGCTGCTGCGCCTGCAGCACGAAACGCTCGGCGGCAGCGTCACGTGTCTCCGGAGACGCACAGGCCGCCTCCACCTCGTTCGCCTGATGCCCCACCACGACCACCAGTCGTTCGGGCGACAGCGCACGCACGGCATCGAGCACGTGCCGGATCAGCGGCCGGCCGCCGAGGCAATGGAGCACCTTGGCACGGGCGGACTTCATCCGGGTGCCGAGGCCGGCGGCGAGGACCACGACGGCCAGCGGTCGCCGGGGAGCTTCTTCTACCGCGGTGTCGAGGGCGCTATCCATTCGCCTTCGTGGTCTTCGGCACGTTTTCCGATTCCCGTGAGTCGGCGAGCGCGCCGTAGCCGCCACAAAAGTACAGGAGCGGGCGGCCCGTGCCGCCTTCCGCACGCTCGACCGCACCCACATATATGACGTGGTCGCCCCCTTCGTAAGTGTGAACGATCCGACACTCGAGAACGGCGAGCCGCCGCTCCAGAATGGGCGCGCCGGTCTCGCCCCAGCTGTAGGCGAGCCCGGCGAACTTGTTGCCCCCCGAGGCGGCAAAGCGCGACGAGATCGCCTGCTGGTCCTCGTCGAGCACGTTGACGGCGAAGACGCCCGCAGGACCGAAGTGCGGGTAGCTCTCCGACTTCTTGTCGACGCAGACGAGGACCAGGGGCGGCTCCAGGGAGACCGACGAGACCGCGCTGGCCGTTAGACCGCAGGGGGTACCGTCCTGCTGGCGCGTCGTCACCACCGTCACTCCGGTGGCGAAGCACCCCATGGCGCGTCGAAAATCTACGGCGCTGATCCCCATGCCGCTCCTCCCGGTCGCTTGTATATCCCCTCCCGGTGCCTCACAATCGCCACGATGCCGCCCCACCCTCCGGCGGTCATGGCGGCTTCCTCGAGCTCGAGATTCGAGATTCAAGAGGTTCCGGATGCGAGGCAGGCGCGTATCTGCGCGAGCGCAGGCGCTGCTGGCAGTGGCCCTGCTGGCCGCGAGCGCGTGCGCCCCGGGCTGGCAGCGTCCGGCGTGGCTCGACTCCCTGCTCGGTCGGCCGAGCGGCAAGCCCGTTCCACCACCGGTGTCCGTTCCCATCGTCGACCTCGACAGCGTCGAGCTGCCATGGGCCGAGGGCGAGGAGAACCTCATCGTGGTGCGGCGCTCGTGCCGTACGCTCGATGTCTATCGCTGGGGCCATCTCATCCGCCGCTACCCCGCCGTGTTCGGCCGCAACCCGGTCGGCGCCAAACTGTACGAAGGCGACCTCCGCACGCCGGCAGGCTTCTACACGATCATCGCCAAGCGCTACCACGACCGCTGGGCGCGATTCATGCTGCTCGACTACCCGAACGCGACCGATGCGCAGCGTTACGCCGAGGCGATCGTCGCCGGCGAGCTCTCCAACGAGTGGGGCCGCACGCCGGGAATTGGCGGAGCCGTTGGCATTCACGGATCGGACAAGGAAGAGCTCAACGCTCAGGGCGTCGACTGGACGCTCGGCTGCATCTCCCTCATGAACCGCGACGCCGTCGAGCTCGACGCCCTCGTTCCCGTCGGCACCCCGGTCTGGATTCAGGAGTGACGTCAGCGCCGCTCGGGGGCGCGCAGCTCGATCGTGTTCCCGTCGGGATCGTGCACCCAGAGCACACCGTCGCCGAGAGCGAGATAGGGAATCCCCGCGGCGTCGAGGGTGTGGCGCAGCGCCGGCAGATCGTTGACCTCCAGGGCGAAGTGCGGATCGGACGGATCGATCCCACTCTCGGCGAGTCGCTCCTGCCCGATCAGATGGATCTCGCTCGAGCCCGCGCGGTACCACTCGCCCGGAAAGCCCAGATCCGGCCGCGCCGCCGGCGCGACCCCGAGCACGCGCTCGTAGAACTGCCGCGACCGGTCGACGTCACGAACGCGAACCGATACGTGGTGCAGTTTGGGCATGGCGACGGGCCCTCACGGCAGCCATTGCACCGGCATGGCACCGCAGTCAAGCGCGGAACCCGAGAGCCAACTGCACCCGCCCGCCGGGTCAATACGCATTCCGGCGGCAGCCTGTCACCGCCCGAGCGTCGCCGGGCGCAGGCTCGGTATGCTCAGGCGAACCGCCGCGGGCCGAGAACGTCCGCGTCGAACCGATCCGTCTTGCCGTCGAGGATCAGATCGGCGGCGATGCACCCGAGGGCAGGGCTCGTCTCGATGCCGTAGCCGCCCTGGCCCGCCAGCCAGAAGAAGCCCGGAAGGCGGGGATCCTCGCCCACCACGGGGACACGGTCGGGCGCGAAGGTCCGAAGCCCCGCCCACGCGCGCCGCACCGACTGCGGGACGAGGCTCGGCGCGAACGATCCGAGGCGCTCCATCGTTTGCGCAACGGCAAGCTCGTCCGGGCGCGCATCGCACGGGGACGACGGCTCCTCGTCCATGGGGCTCGCGAGCAGGCCACCAGACTCCGGCGCGAAGTAGACCTTGTCCTGGTCGGCTATCACCAGCGGCCAGCGCGAGGCGTCGATCCCCGCGGGCGCCGCGAACGTCACGATGGTGCGGCGGTAGGGCACGAGCGGGAGGCAGAGCGCCCCCGCGCGCTCGCCGAGCGTCCCGGCCCAGGCGCCGGCGGCGTTGACCACCCAGCGAGAACGGAGCTCCCCCTCCCTGGTCACCACGCCGACGCAACGCCCGCCCTCCACGCGAACGTTTTCGACCTCGGCGGCCATGCACTGGACCGCGCCGCGCGATCGGGCGCCGCGGAGATAGGCGGTGAGCAGCTCGTGCACGTCAATGTGCCCATCGTCGGGCAGCCACGCGGCGCCGTCGAACGCGCCGGCGAGCACCGGCACCCGCTCGCAGGCCCCGCGTGGGTCGAGGAGCGCGACGCGGACGCCCGCTGCCGCGAAGAACGGCGCCGCGCGACACACGAAGTCCCACACGGGGTCGCGGAAGAGCAGCAGCACGCCGGAGGGCTCGAGGAGCGGCCGCGGGGCGAATCCCGCAGGCGGATGGCGCAGAAAGCGTCCGCCCATCACCTTGAGCGCGAGCACGGGCGTGATCGGATCGAGCTCGACCAGACTCGCGGCGCTGCGGCCCGTCGCGTGGTGGCCGGGCCGCGTCTCCCGCTCGAGCAGCAACACGTCGCCGGCGCCCCGCTCGGCAAGAAAATACGCGACCGCGGCGCCAGCGATGCCGGCGCCGACGACGATCACGTCGAAACGCTGACCGTTCTGGAAGCGCTGCCGGCTTTCGGACCGCTCGCCGCTCACGCCGGCGGCTCCGCGGCGGCGCCGGGCCGATCGTTGAGCCGCCAGTCGTACGGCGTGAAGCGGATCTCGTATCCCGCCGCCTGCTCCAGGGCTGCCGCCGTGTCCGCGGGGGCGTGGCGCGCGAGATACCCGAGCAGCGTGGCCTCGTCCGTCTCCTTCCGCGTCGCACCCTCGCGCTGCGCGCGCCGTACAAAATCCTTCTCGTACCAATCGAAGATCTCCGACAGGTAGACCACCCGGGCCCCGGCATCGACGCGCACGTTGCGCTCCGCGCCGAGAAATTCCCGGCTCGCCCGCGCGAGGTCCTCGTCGAGGCGCGCGGCGGTGAGGGCGTGGCGATGTAGCCGCGGGCAGCCCATGGACGCGCAGGTGAGCACGAAGTGCACCCGCGGATCGTCGAAACGCCTGCGGATCACCCGGTTCTCGAGGCCGTAGAGGCTCCGGCCGCAGCCGCCGAGCTCCATGCGCTGGAAGATGAAGAAGCCCGCGAGCCGCGGCAGGAAGAAGCGGAACGGAACCGGCGGCGCGATGTCCCTGACGCTGGCGATCGGATACCGCCGGATGACGGCCGTCAACACGCCCGCGTTGTATGCATTCACCCAGTAGGCGAGCTGATCGGCCTCCGTGGGGAAGTACTCGGGATGGCTCCTCGGGCTGTAGCGCGAGAGGAGATAGTAGTAGCGCTCGAGGTGGAGGGGCTCGGCTTTGAGGGCCGCGTAGTCCACCAGCCCCTCGGCGTCCACGAATTGCTTGAGGACGAGGTCGAGCTCGGCGTGGGAGAACGGGACGTAGGCGACGACGGGTCCGCCGCTCAGGTTCGCGGGCTTGATCGTGCAACCGCCCGCGGGCGCGAGCGCGACGAGTGCGACGAGCGCCGCGCCCGCGGCGCGAGCGGCGGACGCAGCGGCACCGGGAACGCCTGGAGCGCCGACCGGCACCCTTCGGTTACATTCCGCGTCAGCGGATGGCATCGATGCCGGTGATGTCACGGCCGACGATCAACGTGTGCATGTCGTACGTGCCTTCGTACGTGTTGACCGTCTCGAGGTTCATGAGGTGGCGGATCACGGGGTACTCGTTGACGATGCCGTTGGCGCCGAGGATGTCGCGCGCGAGACGCGCGATCTCGAGCGCCTGGCCGACGTTGTTGCGCTTGGCGAGCGAGACCTGCTCGGGGCGCAGCCGGCCGGCGTCCTTGAGCCGGCCGAGGCGCCAGGCGAGCAGCTGTCCCTTGGTGATCTCCGAGACCATGTGGACGAGCTTCTGCTGCACGAGCTGAAAGCCCGCGATCGGCCGATCGAACTGCGTGCGCGCCTGGGCATAGCCGAGCGCCGTCGCGTAGCACGTCATCGCCGCCCCGAGGGCGCCCCAGACGATGCCGTAGCGCGCCTGGTTCAGGCACGAGAACGCGGCGCCGAGGCCCTTCGTTTCGGGCAGCAGGCTCGCGCGTGAGACGCGCACGTCCTCGAGCACCAGCTCCGACGTGATCGACGCCCGCAACGAGAACTTCCCTTTGATGTCACACGCGGAGAAGCCCGGCGTCCCACGCTCGACGAGAAAGCCGCGAATCACGTCCTCGCCTCCCTCTGGGGTCTTCGCCCAGACGATGGCGACGTCGGCGATCGAGCCGTTGGTGATCCACCGCTTCACGCCCGACAGGACGTAGTGGTCGCCGTCCGGACGGGCTCGGGTGCGCATGCCGCCCGGATCCGAGCCATGATCGGGCTCCGTGAGGCCGAAGCAGCCGATGGCCCGCCCCGCCGCCATGGGCGGGAGCCAGCGCTGCTTCTGCTCCTCGGAGCCGAAGCGGTGGATGGCATACATCGACAGCGCCCCCTGCACCGATCCCATGGACCGGAGCCCGCTGTCACCCCGTTCGAGCTCCTGCATGATCAGCCCATAGGCGATGCTGCCGAGGCCCGGGCAGCCGTAGCCCTGCAAGTTGGCGCCGAAGACCCCGAGCTCGCCGAGCCGGGGCAGCAGCGCCAGCGGGAACTGCTCGCGTGTGTGGTGGTCCTCGATGATCGGGAGCACCTCGCGCTCGACGAAACCGCGCACGCTGTCCCGCGTCAGGCGTTCCTCGGGCGAGAGCAGCTCGTCCAGATCGTAGTAGTCGAGCCCGCCGAACATCCGTTGCCCTGCTGGCCCGCACCATACCGCGGTCTCCCGGCGGCCGACAAGCCGTGTTCCCGTCTTGCGGGCCCGCCGGCGGGCGATGCATAAGTAGTGCCGTCGGGCGTGACGCGTGACCATTAGGCACGGTAATCGCTGATGCACATCGAGAGCCTCAAGGTCTTCTGCGATCTGGTGGAGATGGGCAGCTTCTCCGCAGCGGCCGCGAGCAACTACGTCACCCAGTCGGCCGTGAGCCAGCAGATCCGCAGCCTCGGGGACAAGTACGGGCGGAAGCTGCTCGACCGCGGCCACGGACAGGTGCGCCCGACACCCGCCGGTCAGGTCTTTTACGAAGTCAGCAAGGACATCGTGCATCGCTTCCGCGAGATGGAGAATCGGCTCCAGCACCTCAGCAACGTCGTGGCCGGGAGCATCCGCGTGCTCACCGTGCACACGGTCGGCCTCTACGAGCTGTCGGGTGCCGTGCGCCGGTTCCTGCGCGCCTACCCTCACGTGAATCTCCGCATCGAGTACGCGCGCTCGAACCGGATCTACGAGGAGGTCCAGAAGAGCGACGCGGATCTCGGCATCGTGGCCTACCCGAGCAAACGGGCGCAGTTCGTTCTCATTCCCTACCGTGAGGATCGTCTCGTGCTCATTTGCCCGCCGAACCATCCCCTGGCCAAGCATCACAGCGTCTCCATCAAGAAGCTCGTCGGCCAGGACTTCGTCGGTTTCGAGCGCGATCTGCCGACCCGCAAGGAGACGGACCGCATCCTGCGCCGCAACGGGGTGGACGTGCGCTACAAGATGGAGCTCGACAACATCGAGACCATCAAGCGCGTGGTGGAGATCGGCACGGGCTGCGCGCTGCTCCCGGAGCCCGCGGTCCGCCAGGAGGTGAAGGCGCGCTCCATCGTCGCGGTCCAGATTCGCGACGAGACCTTCCTCCGTCCGCTCGGCATCATCTGCCGGATGGGGCAGCACCTGTCGCCGGCGACGGAGAAGTTCATCCAGTACCTGTGCGCGCGCTGACGGTCAGACACGCGGCACCGCCGCTGCTGGTGGCGGCGGCGCTGCTCGCCTGGGCGTGCAGCGGGGTGCGCCCAGGCGCCCCCGCTCGCGACGCCGGATGGCAGCCCGTTGGCGCCTCATCCGTCCCCGGTAAGCCGGATCTCTGCGAAGACCGGCGCGAGGCGTCCCGGCTTCCCCACGGCGATTGGGATCGCATCGCGCTGCGGCGGCTTGCCCGGTGTGACGATTCCCGCGAGACGGCGGATCGGGCGACGCAGGTCTTCTATCTCCCCGGCACGCACATGAATGGCAGCCTCGCCGTGCTCGACGAACGACACGAATTCCGACTCTACCTGGCGCGTCGCGGCGTCGTCGTGTGGAGTCTCGACTACCGCACTCACTTCGTGCCGCCGGAGACCAATGGCCTGGACTACATGAGCGGATGGACGTGGCAGGTCTTTCTCGCCGACGCTGCCGCTGCTCTCGAGTTCGTCCGGCGCGAGACCACCGGACCCATCGTCGTGGCGGGCTTCAGCCTGGGCGCGAGCTTCGCATCCGCACTCGCCGGAAACGAGAAGGCCCCGTTGGTGATGAGCGGCGATGTGCTGGGCAGCGGAGGAGAAAGAGCCGCGCACGGAATCGAGCACGATCGGCACCACCCGCTCGCCGGGCTCGCCCTTCTCGATGGGGTTGCCCCGGGCATGCTTCCCGCCGCGGGCGCGTCGCGAGCCATGCCGGTCGCCATCGACGTCGGTAGCTCGCGACTCTCCTTCGCCCGGCGGCAGGCACTGCTGGCCGCCGTCATCGCGGACGCGCACGCGCCGTCGACGAACCGCGAGTTTTCCACCGTCGGGCACGAGCTCGCGCATCTGCTCTACACGAGCGCCACCTTCGGCGGGCGCGGTGGTCTCTCAGATGCTCTGCACGGCCGCGCCGACATCGCCCACGCCGCCCGTCTGCTCGCGAGCTACGATCGGTTCTGGCCTGGGGCGGCCACCAGATCCGCCGCGGTTGCAGGCGATGCCGCCGAGCCTGCATCCCCTGCCCTCATCACGCTCCCGGCCTTCGCCGTCACCAGCACCAATATGGGTGAGGGTTTCCGCAGTGCCGTGGAGGCATCGGCTCGCCGCCTCGGCGGCGACACCGCCACCATCATCGTGCTCCCGGGCTGGGGACACCTCGACGTCCTCGTCGGCACGTCGGCGCGCGACCAGGTGTTCGCACCGTTCCTGCGCTGGCTGCGTGCGCTGTCTTCTCCCTCGGCGCCCTGAGTTGCCGGCACGTGCCGCTCGGCGCACCGCGGACGCTGGATCGGGGTGTGAGGCACGACTCAAGCTCTCAGGCCTCGCCGCTCTCGGCGACGAGCCGTCGGACGATCAGCAGAAAATCCTCGATCGGATCGAGTGTCGCCAGCGCTTCCATGACTCGATCCATGTCGAGGGCGACGTACTCGTGGACGAGCACGTTGCGGAAACCCGGCAGGCGTTCGAGCTTTCGGACCAGATCGGGCGGGAAACGGGCATCCTTCGCCAGGTTGCGCACGGCGTGGGTGTAGTCCTCGAATCGGTCGCCACGCCTTGCCGACAGGTCGCCGGCAACGTCGATGACCAGCTGGCAGACCGTCAAGAGGGAGAACAGGACGTCGTTGTGAAGCGACAAATCTCGCTCCAGGGCCTCCCACCCAGGCACCCGGGGTCGAAGCTCGCGCAGATGATCGAGGTGCCGTCTGAGCTCCGCCAGCCGCTCGACGATGTACGTCATCTGCCGATCGCGTCGAGCTTGAGCCGGCGGGTCCGGCGGAGGAACGGCTCCAGATCGGCTGCCCGGAGTTGCGTGTCGCGCACGAAGTCGCGGTCAGCCTCGGGCGCGGCGGAGAACACCCGTCGGCCGCTCGTCAGGATCCGCCGGGCCAGATGTGGCGGCGCGTCGTTGAGCACGACCACGTCGATCGCGTTCGTGCCGAGCGTGCCCACGATCTCCGACGACAGCCGCACCCCTTCGTCGAATCGATCCCGCTCGGTGGGGTATACGTCCCGGCTCAGCAGCACGCCGACATCGACGTCGCTCTCACGATGGCTCCGGCCCTCCGCGACACTACCAAAGAGGTAGGCCGACACCACGCCAGGGAGGGCTCCCTCGCGAAAGAACTGTTCGAGCACACGCGCAGCGTCTGCGGGTGACAGGTTGCGTTCGCGCATTGCCGTCCGAGAGTATCACGAGATCGACACGGCCACCACGCCGCACCGGGCCACTCGGGCCAGAACGGATCTGGCGTCTGTTCCGAATGGCGGCGCTCCGGCGACGCAGGCAGTCGGCACGCAACTCCTCAACCCGGGATGTCCTCAAAGTGCCGGAACCTCGGATGGAGGACTCATCCTCGCCTGACGCGAGCAACGTCCAGAAAGAGGCCCGGTTATGATAGCGCCGAGCCGATGCCGCCGCCGGTATCCGACAGCTGTCCTCGCGACACGGCTGAACGAGGCTGGCCCAGGTACGGCAGAGGCCCATGAATCTGGCGGATCCTGGTTTCGTCGGTCATACGTACTACTACGTAGATGTAGCCAAGATCAGGACCCGCCTGCGGCCGGGACGGGCTAGAATCGGCCCCGTCAACCTGTTGCCCCGGGGAATATTCGTGTCCGAATCTTCAGAGAATGGCGAATTTCCGTTGACCACCGAGCCCCCACCGTGTTAGGAGCGAGACCATGCACCATCAACAACCCGCACCCGGCGGGATCTTCCTGGTAATCGTTTCCGTCATCGCCATCGCCTTCGTCGCGAGCAGCGGCCTCGATGCTGGCGTCGCGGCGGCCAAGCGCGGCGGGTACGGTGGTGATGGCGGTGGGAAGGGCTACGCGAAGGCCTGCAAGAAGGGCTGCAAGTCGGCTCGCAAGACCTGCCTCTTCTGCCGCAAGCAGGATCTCGAGGCGGCCAAGAACGCGTGCAAGGGACAGGCGAAGGCAGACTATCGTCAGTGCAGGACAACGGCGAAGCAAACCTTCAAGACCCTGAAGAACGATTGCAAGAGCCGCACGAGCGGCTGCTCCTCTTGCTGCAGGAACAGTTACGGCAGCGACTGCCAGGCGGACTTCGCCGGCACCCCGGGGCACGGCACGTTCTTTCGACGATACTGCTCGGGCTATGGCGGCAACAAGACGTGTCGCAAGGAAAAGCCGAACTGCAGCGTGCGTGGTGACGATGCGGGCGGTGGCGATTCGGACGGCAGTAATGTCAAGCGATGCCAGCTCGCGTGCGAGAAGCAGTACCGGGCCGCCCTCAAGATCTGCAAGCAAGACAAGAAGGGGTGCGACGCTGGAGCGATCGAGGCGGCCTACCAGCAATGCCTCGCTGCTTGTTCCCCTTCGAGCACGGGCCCGCCGATCACCACGACTACGAGCCTCCCGCCCCACGACCCGTGCCCCGCGCTCGCGTGCGACCAGTACGACAACCTTTGCCAGGATGCTTCCTGCTCGACTGGTGACGCCTTCTGCACCTTCCATCCGAAGCCGCCGTCGACCTGCGACGACGGCAACGCCTGCAACGGCTACGAGTACCTGGACTGCGCGGTCGGGTGCCAGGCTGGGGGAGACCCATGCCCGCCGTCCGACCTCTGCACCACCTGGGAGTGCACGAGCATCAACAATTCGCCGTCGTGCATCCCGACCACCCTATCCGTCCCGACCTGCGACGACGGCGACGCCTGCAACGGCTACGAGGCCTTCGACTGCGTACAAGGTGTGTGCCGCCAGGGGCCACCGGTCTTCTGTTCTCCGGGCGACCACTGCGTGAGTGAAAACAACAACCCCCGATGTGAAAGCTAACTCCGGAGCGTTCACACGAACAGGTTCCCCGACGGCGAGATACGCGGCCAGGTGCTGCCCATCAGGGGCGCATAGCGGCGTCGGTTGGGGTCTAGTCCGCATACACGCGCGAAGTTGACGGACGCGGTCCCCAGAGGGGGCCCTGTGCTGCGCGTGGCGCTCACCGTGCCGTTTCGATCAGAGCAAGAACCGATCGCCGGTCGTGAGCGCTCGCGGCGCCTCGATTGGACCGAAGAGTGCCTCGACCTGCGCCAGGAACTCGAGGAATTCATCCACGTCGCGCACCGGACGCGGCGGGCGTAGGTCGGACTGGTCGGGCACGCAGGTGCCGACGATGGCGTCGGTGGGGTGTTTCACACCGACGAGGCTAGCGCTTCTTTGGCTCGGCAAGCAAACGTGCCAGGTCCTTCTCGCGTCCGAACAGCTCGTAGTAGTCTCGCAGCCGCGCGATATCGAGGGCTTCGCCCTTCGCCGCTATCAAGGCCCGGATGTCCGCCTCGTCGCGGGCGCGACGGGACGGGGCGTTGACGAGAGCCTGCAGCTTGAGGCCGATCAGCGCCTCGGCATCGACGACCGGGACGCGGACCCGGGCGGCCCGCAGGGGAGCCGGTCGCGCGCGCTCGAGCATATCCAAGGCGCGTTCCCGCCGGGCGTAGATGCAATCGACAGGGGCGAGCACCGAGGTACCGGGGCCGTAATTGGCGGCATCGGGACTCCGATGCAGGCATACGGCGCCAGCTGACGTCAGCGCCCCATGGAGCATGTCGGCCCCGCGAGCCTCGACGAGGAAGTCGACGTCGCCGGTCGTCCGCTGCACACCGTGGAAGGGCAGCGCGAATCCGCCGATCAACGCGACGCGAAAGCGGCCGCGCCGCGCGACGTCCAGGACAAGCGTCACCGAGCGAAGAAAGGGATTGCGGGACCGCCGTCGAGCCTGCATGGCCGCCGCTCTTGTTGCACCTCAGGGGACGGGGCTCAAGTTCTCGTGCTTGTCGTGGGACACCGTTTTCCAGCGTCGGGCGCGGCTCCAGAGGTCGGCGAGTGCGTCCAACCACACCGCCGCACGGTCTACAATTCCGCTCCGTTTCGCGCTATCTACGTCGGCTCGGGTGGCAAACGCACCGGAACGGCGATACGGCGAGTCCCACGCGGTTTCAATGGCTGAAGCAGGCACCGCTGTGAACGACGCCGTGGTCAAATGCGCGGCGTACGCCGACGGGCGCAAGCTCGGCGACGTCGAGCTCGACGACATCAGCGAGACCCTGCGTTTCCCGGGCCAGTTCGTCTGGATCGGGCTGCACGAGCCCGAGGAGCCGCTCCTGCGCAAGATCCAGGAGGAGTTCAGCCTGCACGATCTCGCGGTCGAGGACGCGCTGCGCGCCCACCAGCGGCCCAAGCTCGAGGAGTATGGTGACTCGCTCTTCGTCGTCCTGCGGACCGCCACACTCAGCGCGGCGGAGATCGATTTTGGCGAGACGCACATCTTCGTCGGGCCGCGCTACGTGGTCTCCGTCCGCCACGGCGCCTCGCTCCCGTATGGCGAGGTGCGCCAGCGCTGCGAGGCGTCCCCTCACCTGCTGCGCAAGGGGCCGAGTTTCGTGCTGTACGCGCTCATGGACTTCGTCGTCGATCACTACTTTCCGATCGTCGACGCGCTGGAGGAGATGCTGGAAGACCTCGAGGAGACGATCTTCGACGGCAGCTTCGATCGGCGCACGACGGAGCGGATCTACAACCTCAAACGCGACCTGGTGAAGGTCAAGCGCGCCGTCTCACCGCTCGTGGACGTGTGCAACCGTCTCGTCCGCTTCGACGTCGGACTCATTCCCGAGGATACCCGCGCATACTTCCGTGATGTCTACGACCACGTGATCCGGATCAACGAGGCGCTCGACACCATGCGCGAGCTTTTGACATCCGCGCTCGAGGCCAACCTGTCGTTGATCTCGGTCGGGCAGAACGAGATCACGAAGAAGCTCGCGGCATGGGCGGCGATTCTCGCGGTGCCGACGATGATCGCGGGCGTCTACGGCATGAACTTCGAGTTCATGCCGGAGCTTCACTGGCGCTTCGGCTACGGCCTCGTGATGGGCGGTATGATCGCCATCTGCGGCGTGCTCTACTGGCGCTTCAAGCGGGCCGGCTGGCTGTAGGCACCTCGCGCTGCGCGCGGGCTACCAGCTCGGAGGACCGGCGGCGGTTGCGGCCTCAGGCCGCCTCACCGCCGATGCGCATCCCATAGAACGAGCGCCGCACGAACACGAGGGAGACGGCGAAGAACACGGTGGCGAGGACGAGCTTCGTGCCGCCGCCGAGTTCGAGCGCGAGCTCCACCGCAAGCAGGCCGAACAGCGTCGTGAACTTGATGATCGGGTTCATGGCCACCGACGAGGTGTCCTTGAAGGGATCGCCCACGGTGTCGCCGACCACCGTGGCGGCGTGCAGCGCGCTCCCCTTCTCTTTCAGCTCCACCTCCACCACCTTCTTGGCGTTGTCCCAGGCGCCGCCGGCGTTGGCCATGAAGATTGCCTGGAAGAGGCCGAAGAGGGCGATGCTGATGAGGTAGCCGATGAAGAAGAACGGCTCGAGGCACGCGAACGCGAGCGTCGAGAAGAAGACCGTGAGGAAGATGTTGAACATCCCGCGCTGCGCGTACTGCGTGCAGATCTCGACGACGCGCTTGCTGTCGGCGATCGACGCCCGCTCCGACCCTTCGAGCTTGATGTTCTGCTTGATGAACTCGACGGCGCGGTAGGCGCCGGTCGCCACGGCCTGCGTCGCCGCCCCCGTGAACCAGTAGATCACCGCCCCGCCCATGATCAGCCCGAGGTGGAAGGGCGGGTGCAGAATGGAGAGATTGTCGAGCCCCTCGCTGAGCCCCTTGGTGAGCAGCACGATGATCGAGAAGATCATCGTGGTCGCACCGACGACCGCCGTGCCGATGAGCACGGGCTTGGCCGTCGCCTTGAAGGTGTTGCCGGCGCCGTCGTTCTCCTCGAGGAACTCCTTGGCGTGCTCGAAGTCGACGTCGAACCCGAAGGCCTTCTTCACGTCCTGCTTGATACCGGGCACCTGCTCGATCACCGACAGCTCGTAGACCGACTGGGCGTTGTCCGTGACCGGGCCGTAGGAATCGACGGCGATGGTCACCGGGCCCATGCCGAGAAAGCCGAAGGCCACGAGCCCGAAGGCAAAGACGGCCGGCGCCATCATGATGCTGCCGAGGCCGAGGACGCTCACGCCGTAGGCGATGGCCATGAGGCCGGCGATCGCGGTCCCCATCCAGTAGGCCGAGAAGTTCCCGGCCACGAAGCCGGAGAGCACGTTGAGCGACGCGCCGCCCTCGCGCGAGGCGGTGACGATCTCGTGCACGTGGCCCGAGTTGGTGGAGGTGAACACCTTGGTCAGCTCCGGGATGATGGCCCCGGCCAGCGTCCCGCAGGTGATGATGGTCGCGAGCTTCCACCACAGCGTACCGTCGCCGAGCTGGGGAATGAGGAGACCGGAGACGACGTAGGTGAGGAGCACGGAGACGCCGGAAGTGATCCAGACGAGCGCGGTGAGCGGCGCCTCGAAGTTCATCGCCGGCAGGTTGCTGTAGCGACTGGTGGCCACGATGTCGTTGACGAGGTACGAGAGCCCGCTCGCGATGATCATCATGATGCGCATCACGAACAGCCAGACCAGCAGCTGCGCCTGCGTCGTCGGGTCCGGCACGGCGAGCACCACGAAGGAGATGAGCGCGACGCCGGTGACCCCGTACGTCTCGAAGCCGTCGGCGGTGGGCCCGACGGAGTCGCCGGCGTTGTCCCCCGTGCAGTCGGCGATCACGCCGGGATTGCGCGCATCGTCCTCCTTGATGTTGAAGACGATCTTCATCAGGTCGGAGCCGATGTCGGCGATCTTCGTGAAGATGCCGCCGGCGATGCGGAGCACCGAGGCGCCGAGCGACTCGCCGATGGCGAAGCCGATGAAGCACGGGCCCGCGTAGCTGCCGGGAATGAAGAGGAGGATGAAGAGCATGATGAGCAGCTCGATGCTGATCAGCAGCATGCCGATGCTCATCCCCGCCTTGAGCGGGATAGCGTAGACGGGAAACGGTTTGCCGCGTAGGCTCGCGAACGCCGTGCGCGAGTTGGCGAACGTGTTGATGCGAATGCCGAACCAGGCGACGCCGTAGCTGCCGGCGATCCCGACCAGCGAGAAGAGCAGGATGACCACCACCCGCAGCGCGTCGAAGTGGCGCAGGAACCCGAAGTAGACCACCATGATCACGCCGATGAACGTCTCGAGCAGGAGGATGAACTTCCCCTGGGTGACCAGATAGGTCTTGCAGGTTTCGTATATGAGCTCCGAGATCTCCTTCATGCTGCGGTGCACGGGAAGATCCCGCAGCTGATTGAAGGTCACCACCCCGAAGGCCAGGCCGCCGACACAGACGACGAGACCCAGCATCAGCAGGGTGTGTCCCGTCATCCCGAAGAACGTGACGGTCGACAGATCGGGGAGCACGAGGCTCGCCTCGTCGGCCCACGCCGCTCCGGGCGCGAGCAGGCATGCGAACAGGAGGAACATCGACGTGACGGACGGGCGAAACGGGGTGCGGAAAGCGCTCATGCGTGCGGTGCTCCGTGCTGGGGCTACGCGGCCGGGCGACCGCGCGCGGCGGTTCTCTTACCGGGATTGCGACACCATGTAAAGTTGTCGCGCTGACGAGACACCGGGGTCATCGCCCGGCGCCGATCGCGGCCCTGCCAGCTTGACAGCGCCGGGCCGATCGGGCCTTGTTAGTGTTGGCCCAGATGAACGCGAGGAAGCGCCGCGCCGCCGTCGTCGGAGCCACCGGCATTGCCGGTCAGCAGTTCCTCGTCACCCTCGCCGAGCATCCCTGGTTTCAGGTGACGGCGCTGGCGGCGTCGGGCCGGTCCGCAGGGCGTCCCTACCGCGAGGCGATTCGCGACCCGAGCGGCGCCAGGCGCTGGTGGTGCGTGGAGGAGCCCGCGCGGGAGTTCCTCGACCTCCCGGTTCAGGACGCGGCCGAGCTCGACCCGGCGAGCGTGGACATCGTGTTCTCGGCGGTCGAGTCTGATGCCGCGCGCGAGCTCGAGCCCCGCTATGCCGCCACGGTGCCGGTGCTGAGCACGGCGTCGGCGTTCCGATACGAGGCCGACGTCCCCATCATCATCCCGGGCGTGAACCTCGCCCACGCCGCGCTCATCGACGAGCAGCGACGCCACCGCGGCTGGAAGGGATTCATCATTCCGATCCCGAACTGCACGGTGACCGGGCTCGCCATCACCCTCAAGCCGCTGCTCGACCGGTTCGGCATCCGCCAAGTGCTGATGACGTCGATGCAAGGCGTCTCCGGCGCGGGGCGTGCCGGCGGCGTCCTCAGTCTCGACATCCTCGACAACATCATCCCGTTCATCTCGGGCGAGGAGGAAAAGGTCGAGCGCGAGGCCGGCAAGATCCTCGGCTCGGTCGCCGGCGGTACGATCGCGCCGGCCACGTTCTCGGTGAGCGCGACCTGCACCCGAGCGGCGGTCATCGACGGACACACCGAAGCGGTCTCCGTCGCCACCGAGCGGCCGTGCTCGCCGGCGGAGGCCGCCGCGGCCATGACGGAGTACGACGGCGACCTCACCGGACTCGATCTGCCGTCCGCGCCGGCGCACATGATCCTCGTGCACGCGGATCCCTACCGGCCCCAGCCGCGCCTCGACCGCGACGCCGAGGGAGGCATGGCGACCTCGGTCGGTCGCCTGCGGTCGGAGCGCAGCTTCACCCACGGCGTCAAGTACGTGCTCGTCTCCCACAACACGCGCATGGGAGCGGCCAGAGGCGCCGTGCTGATCGCCGAGTACCTGGCCCACTCGGGCCGCCTCTGAAGATCCCGTCGCGGTGGCCGGCCCGCACTGACCGACGGCCGGATCCGGTCCGGCGGCGCCCGAGGCGCGCGGTCGGTGGTGGAGGTGCATGGGGTGGAGTGGTGGATCTGAGGTGATGCCGACGAGCATGCCATCCGCGCCGGTTCTCCCCGAATGCATCGCGGCCGATCTGCCCCCCGCCGCTGGGTGGATCGTCGTTGGCATCGCCCTCACCTACCTCTGCGTGGTGCGCGCCGGCGCGCTGCCGAGCGGATGACGGAGGAAAGGTCATGGGCAAGGAGTTCTTTCACCGCGACATCGAGCTCTTCATCGACCACCGCGTCGACTGGCCGCGATACTTCCGGCTGCGCGGCGGCGATGTGACCACGTCCGAGGAGGTCGAGACCTACCGCACCATCCTGCGTACGACGGGCGAGATCTGCGAGGAGATCGAGGCAGGCGCCCGCGATCACTGGCACGAGGAAGTGCGTCTCGAGGATGGCCAGGTGATCGTGCCGCCGCACATAGCCGCCGGATACGAGACGCTGCGCAGGGCCGGCATGCTCTGCCTGACGCTCCCGGCGGACTACGGCGGCTACGGTCTTCCGGCGCTGGTCAGCTGCACCTACCTCGAGATGGTGGCGCGGGCCGACCCGAGCCTCATGACCATCATCGGTCTGCAGGCGGGTGTCGCCGTGGACATCGAGAAGTACGGCAGCCCCGAGTTGAAGCAGCGCTACCTGCCGCGCTTCGTCAGCGGCGAGCTCCAGGGCGCGATGGACCTGACCGAGTCGCAGGCCGGTTCGGACCTCGGCGGCATCGTGACACGCGTCGACCAGGAGGGCGGCCGCTACTTCATCGACGGCGAGAAGATCTTCATCACCAACGGCGGCGCCGACATCCATCTGGTTCTCGCGCGCGACGGGGCGACCTTCGACCAGTCGCGCGGCACAACGAACGGCCTGTCGCTGATGCTCTGCCCGCGGACGCTCCCGGACGGCGCCCGCAACGGCGTGCGCGTCGTGCGCGTCGAGCGCAAGATGGGGATCCACGGCTCACCGACCTGCGTGGTCCAGTTCGAGCGCGCCGAGGCGTTCCTGCTGGGCAAGCAGAGCGCCGGCTTCCGCGCCATGCTCGATCTCATGAACAACGCCCGTCTCGGGGTCGCGGCCCAGGCGATCGGCGTCGCCGAGGCCGCGTACCGTGCGGCGCGCGAGTACGCCGCCGAGCGCGTGCAGTTCGACGCCCCGATCATCCAGCAGCCGCTCGTCAAATCGATGCTCACCCTGATGGCGATCAACATCCAGTCGGCGCGCGCGCTGCTCTACCGCACCTGCGCGCTCATCGACATGGTCGACGCGATCCGCCGCTACCTGGGCTCCGAGCGCTCCGCGAGCGATCCGTCGGCCCGCGCGGCCCTCCAGGAAGAGGCCGAGCGCGGCCAGCAGCTCATCCGGTTCTTCACCCCGCTCTGCAAATACTACGCGACCGAGATCAGCAATCACGTGACCCGGGGTGGGATCCAGGTGCACGGCGGCATCGGCTACATGGCCGAGACGTCGGCAGGCCACTACCACTCGGACTCGATCATCACGACCATTTACGAAGGCACGTCGGAGATCCAGGCGAGCTTCGCGCTCAAGGAGATGAGCAAGGGCGCGCTCTTCGCCGCTCTCGAGGAGGTCCGCACCGAGCTCGAAAGTCTCTCCCTCGACTACCCCGATCTGGTCCGCGACCTCAGCGACGGGATCGCCTGCATCACCAACTCCACGGCCGCGCTCGCGGGCGATCCACAGTACGCCCTCCTCAACGCCAAGCGCCTGAGCGAGATGATCATCGACGTGCTGATCGGTGCCGAGCTCCTGTTCCAGGCGCGCATCGGTGAGGACAAGCGCACGCTGGCGGCGAGCTTCGTCCACCGCCGGATGCCCGCGGTGCAGCTGAACGCCCAGCGCATCTCCTCGGGCGACGCCTCGCGGATCAAGCGCTACGACCGCATCCTCGGGCTCTGAGTGCGGCGCCGAACGCGCCGCCGCGCCTGCGAGGCACGGGCGGCCGTGAGCGGCTGCGGACCCGGCGCGACGTTGCCCTCGGCGATGTAACGGAGCAGCGTCATCTTCCGCAGCAGGGCGATCAGCTGGTTCAGGTGGGTGATGCCGGCCTCGGCCATGCGCCGCGCGGTCTCGGTCTCGACGCGAGCCGCGATGCCGCGGGTGAAGAGCCGGAGCTCCTCTCGCGCGAGCCAGCGTACCATGTCGACGTAGAGGCTCAGCTGCTCGGCGCGAAAGCCCAGGCGCTTCGTAAAGCCGCTGCGGCGCAGCGCGGCCCAGATCTCGACGACGCGAACCGCGTCACCCTCGACCCAGTCGCCGCGGTCGCGGCGCACGAGCTCGATCGCGCCGGCGGCGGCGATGGCGCGAACCTCCGCGGCGGTGAGCCCCGTGCGCCCGGCGATCGACTCCACCCGCTCGGGCGGCTGCACCGGATCTCCGGCGACGGCGGGAAAGAGCTTCCCGTCGAGCTCGAGCAGGGTACGGACCTCGTTGCGGGAGGGCCCGGCGCCGTCACCCCCGAGAAGGCTCTTGATGACGTGTAGCGGAAGGAAGCGCTTCTGCTGCAGCTCCTTGATGAGGGCGATGCGCTCGACGAAGCCCGGCGCGTACCAGGCGACGTTCCGCCCCGGCCGCTCGGGCTCGGGCAGCAGGCCCTCGCGAATGTAGAAGCGGATGGTCTCGCGCCCGACGCCGGTCGCGCGCTCGAGATCCCGCATCCTCAGGCGGGCCGGGTTCACCGGATCGTCACTGGGCGCCGGCAGCAACGCGCAGCACCTCCCGGTGGCGCCGGTCGAACTCCTCGGCCACCTCCTCGTCGCGGGCGCTCATCGCGGCGGCGTCGCCGTCGGCGTAGCCGAGAATGCCCATCTTGCCGTACGCGGCACGGATCTTCGGTCCCCAGAGACCGATGTCCTTGATCACCGGGACGATGCGGCTGAAGAGCAACGAGCGGTAGTTCTGCATGAAGCCCGACTCGAGCATGTAGGCGGCGCACTCGTCGACAGGGAGCCCGAGCGCCTCCCACACCTCCTCGGCCTGGAAGCGGTCGCGCATGAGGTAGCAGGCCTCGACGGCGAACTCCTCGCGCTCGTCGCGCTCGGCCTGGGTGAGCGTCGGATAGTAATCGCGCAGCGCGAACCGGCCGAAGGCCACGTGGCGCGCCTCGTCTTGCATGACGTAGGCATTGACCGCCGCGGCGAGCGGATTCTTCGACTGATCGCGGATCTGCGCGAACGCGGCCAGCGCCAGGCCCTCGATCAGGACCTGCATGCCGAGATAGGTCATGTCCCAGCGTGCGTCGCTGAGGACGCTCCCGAGGAGACGCTCGAGCGTCGGCGTGATCGGATAGGCGAGCTCGAACTTGTCGTGCAGAAGCCGCGAGTACGCCTCCACGTGGCGGGCCTCGTCGATCACCTGCGTGGCGGCGTAGAACTTGGCGTCCACCGCTGGCACCTGCTGGACGATCTTCGCCGTGCAGATGAGGGCGCCCTGCTCGCCGTGGAGGAACTGCGACAGCTGCCAGGCCTGGAAGTGACGGCGCAGGCGCCCCTTCTCCGCGTTCGTGAGACGCCGGAACACGTCCGACCCATGGATCGGGATCGACTCGTCGGGAAGCTGCTCGGGGTTCTCGGGGGCGAGGTCCTGTGACCAGTCGATGCGCGCCGTGGCGTCCCACTGGCGATCCTTCCCCTTCTGGTAGAGCCGGAGCAGCGACTCGCGGCCGTCCTGGTACTCCCAGCGGAAGTGCGTGTCGAACGTGTTGGGGACGCGCCAGTCGGTGGTGTCCGTCGGGATCGCGTAGCGGTCGTTGGTCGCCATGTGGGCTCCTCCCCCCGGCTGTCCGCCGGTCGTGGCATATTGCGTAGTAGTACTACGCAATATGCCAGGCGCTTGTCAAGAGTTTTTTCAGGCAGCGAACCTATGCTTTGCGCTCGAGAACCGCCTCGAGAAACGCGGCGCTCGTCTCCTCGAGAACGGCGCAGTCGAGGAACGTGGCCCCCGCTTTCGGATCGTCGGCGTGCTCGGCGAAGGCCCGCCAGGTGGCGGCGCCGAGGCGTTCGCCCTGCGCCTGGATGGCGAGCTGCTGCTCGAGCGCACGCCCGGCGAAGATCGAGCGATTGATGTCCTCGAGGTCCGGGTTCGCGGCCAGGATGTCGCGCTGGATCACGGCCGCGTCGGGGTAGAGCGCCTCGACGCGAGCGGCGATATCCTCTTCGCGCGCGGCGCACGCGCGGAATCCCCCGCCGCGAGCGGCATCGGTCGCTTCGTCCGCCCAGCCGCGATACCGCTCGGCGGCCAGGCGCTCGGCGACGGCGATGAGCAGCGGCTGTAGCCCCCGCGGCACGCGCTGGAGAACCTTGCCGAGTACCTCGGCAACGTTGGGGAAATCGCCTGCCGTCGAGGCCATGGTCGTCTCCTCACCCCCGGCTCGCACTCCTCGAGGCCGAGGGCTGCGCGGCGGCGTCAGGATGCGGCTTTGCGGAAGTACTCCTTCGAGCCCTCGGGATCCGGCTTCATGGTGGCGCTGCCAGGGTGCCAGTCGGCGGGGCACACCTCGCCGTGCTTCTCCGTGAACTGCAGCGCATCGAGGACCCGCAACGCCTCCTCGACGCTCCGGCCGATGGGTAGGTCGTTGACCACCATGTGGCGGATCTTCCCCTCCTTGTCGATGAGGAAAAGTCCCCGGAGCGCAATCCCCGCGTCCTCGAGCAGCACGCCATAGTCCCGGCTGATGCTCTTCGTGAGGTCGGACACGATGGGGTAGCCGACGTCGCCGATGCCCCCTTCCTTGCGCGGGGTCTTGGTCCAGGCGAGATGCGAGAAATGGCTGTCGACGGACACGGCGATCACCTGGGCACCCCGCTTCTCGAACTCCTTGTGCTTGAGGTCGAAGCCCACGATCTCCGTCGGGCAGACGAAGGTGAAGTCGAGGGGATAGAAGAACAGCACGACGTACTTGCCACGGTAGTCCGAGAGCTTGGTGTCCTTGATCTGGCCCTTGATGACGGCCTTGGCCGTGAAGTCGGGGGCCGGCTGCTGTACCTGCACGCTCATGACGAAACCTCCTTTGGGTACGCGTTGGCGTCCGTTCGCATCCGTTGCCGGGTCGGCACACAGGGCGTTCCGCTTATATTTCGCGGCCAGCGCGGGACGTCAAGGTCACCGTTTGAAACTCGGCGCGAACGGTCAGATCATTGACAATCATGCACCCCCGGACGCCCGCGCACACTTCCGGCCCCGTCGCCATCGTCGCCGTCAGTCTCGCCACGGCGCTGGTCATGGCGCCTGCGGCACGGGCCGCCGACCATCCCATCGGGGCCGAGGTCCTGCGGCTGAAGGACCCCGGGAATGCCCGCAAGCGCCGCATCCTCTTCCGCTCGACCGGTGAGCCCGATCTCAGGCCAAGTCTCGACGACGACCCGCGCGCCTCCGGCGCCCGGCTCGAGATCACGGGGAGCGGCGCAGGCGACGGCGCCGCCGGGCCGATCGTGCTGCCGCCGTCGCTGTGGGAGGGCCTCGGCTCGCCGCCCGGCAGCACGGGGTATGTATACACGGACGACAACGCGGGCTCCGGGGTGCGCCGCGTGGTCTTCAAGCGGACGTCAGCGGGCGGCGCTCTCGTCGCGCGGGGCCGCGGCCGGGCCTGGCCTTACCAGATCACCCAACCCCAAGGACCGATCGACGTGCGCTTCGCGGTCGGCGACGAGCTCTACTGCGCGCAACTCTCGTTCTTCGCCAGCAACGGCGACGGCCGCGTTCTCGGTCGCGACGCCGGCGCTCCGCTTTCGTGCGGCGACGCCTCGGCGATGCGCTGCGGGGATGGCCGCGCCGAGGGGGTCGAGGAGTGCGACGACGGCGACAATGCCGACGGCGACGGGTGCTCGGCCGCGTGCCAGCTCGAGGATGACGCCAGCGTGTGCGCGGGCGTGGCCGCCGTGGCCGGCACGGCGCTCACGACGGTTCGTGTGGCGAGCGGGCTCGACCAGCCCTTGCAGGTCACGGCGCCACCGCTCGATCCGAACCGCGTCTTCGTGGTGGAGCAGAGTGGCACCATCCGCATCCTCGAGAATGGCGTGCTCCTTCCCGACCCGTTCCTGTCGATCTCGGGGAAGGTGTCGTGCTGCGGCGAGCTCGGCCTGCTGGGTCTCGCCTTCCATCCCGACTTCGAACAGAACGGTCGCTTCTTCGTGAACTATACAAACACCACCGGCACCACCGTGATCGCCCGGTACGAAGTGGGCGCCGACCCGAACCGGGCCGACGCGGACAGCGAGCAGATCCTGCTGGCCATTCATCAGCCGTTCGCGAATCACAACGGCGGCCAGGTCGCCTTCGGTCCGGATGGCTTCCTCTACGTCGGCATGGGCGACGGTGGCGGCGGCGGCGACCCGCTGGAGACCGCGCAGGACGACGGCTCGCTGCTCGGGAAGCTGCTGCGCCTGGACGTCGACGTCGAGGCGCCACCGTACTACGCCGTGCCGGCGACGAACCCGAACGCAGCGGCCGGCGACCCACTCGGACTCATCTGGGCCAAGGGGCTGCGCAATCCCTGGCGCTTCAGCTTCGATCGGGTCACGGGGGATTTCTACCTCGGTGACGTGGGTCAGTCGGGTTGGGAGGAGATCGACGTCCAGGCCGGCACGAGCGCCGGCGGCGAGAACTACGGCTGGGACATCTTCGAGGCAACGGCCATTGCTACGAGCCGGAGCCACCGGCCTCGTCCTGTCCCGACCCCGATGAATTCGTCTTGCCGGTAGTCGAGTATGCGAACTTCAACAACGTGGCGGCCAGCGGTGAGGGGTGCTCCGTGACCGGGGGCTTCGTCTATCGCGGCTGCGCTCTGCCTGATTTGCGCGGCACGTACTTCTACTCGGACTACTGCAGCGCCTTCCTTCGCACCTTCCGCGGGGTGGCGGGCGGCGTCGCGCAAGAGCCCGGCGATCGGACCGCGGAGCTCGCCCCCGGCGGCGGGCTCTCCATCGACAACGTGACGTCCTTCGGCGAGGACGCGCGCGGCGAGCTCTACATCACCGATCGGGGCGGTGAGGTCTTCAAGATCGTGCCGCGCAACTGAGCGCTCATGAGCGAACCGTGCGCCCCGCGCTCGCGCACGAGCGCCGCAGCGGACAGCGCGGGCAGCGCGGGGCCCGCGACGTGCAGACCGTCGCCCCGAGGTCCATGATGCCCTGGTTGAAATCGTAGGCGCGATCGCGCGGCGTGACCGCGGCGGCGAGCGCCCAGAGCCGCCTGCCGACCCGGCCGCGGCGGCGATCACCCCGCACGCCGAAGAAGCGCTGCAGCACGCGCGCCGCGTTCGTATCCAGGATCGGGTCGGGCTCGCCGAACGCGAAGCTCCTGAGCGCACCTACCGTGTAGGCGCCGACACCGGGCAGCGCGCGGATGTCCTCGCGAGCGCGGGGAATCGCACCGCCGTGGCACTCGAGAACGGTGCGTGCGGCCCGATGGAGATTCCGCGAGCGCGCATAGTAGCCGAGGCCGTCCCACGCCTCGCGAACCTCGTCCGGGTGGGCGGCGGCCAGGGTCTTGATGTTCGGGAAGCGTGTCAGAAAGCGGCGGTAGTACACCCGGACGCGCTCGACCTGGGTCTGCTGGAGCATGATCTCGGATACCAGGATGCGATACGGGTCCCGGGTACGCCGCCAGGGGAGGTCACGGCCGTTGCGGGCGTACCAGGCGAGGAGGTTCTGCTGGAACGCTCGCCGGCGCGCCCCCGCCAGCCGGAGCCGCGCCCTCGCCCGGCGGACGTTGGGCCGGGCGGCCGGAAGGCGCTGCTTTTGTTCGGCCACGACTTCGTTACACTGTTACTGGGAAGCCATGTTGGGAATCCGCCGCCTCATTTACAAGGCCATCGCCCGGTACCTGACCAAGCCGCGGAAGTCGTACCGGCAGGTCGTGTACAACGACATGGCAAACCTCAAGCGGGAGCTCCGCAAGGGGGACATCATCCTCGTCGACGGTGACCAGCGCGTGAGCGAGGTCATCAAGTATCTCACCCAGAGCTCCTGGTCCCATGCCGCCGTCTACGTCGGGGACGAGCTCGCCAGCCGCGACGCTCGCGATCGGGCACTGCTCCATGGCGCCGACGCTCACGACGTCAACCACATGATCGTCGAGGCGCTCATGGAAGGCGTCGTCGCCTCTCCCGTCAGCAAGTACGCCTCATTCAACATCCGCGTCTGCCGCCCGCTCAACATGCGCAAGGAAGACATGCAGCACGTCATCGACGATATGATGAGCCAGCTCGGCTACCGCTATGACGTGCAGCACATCATCGATCTCGCCCGCTATCTCTTCCCCATGACCCTGATCCCTCCACGGCTCCGCCGCAAGGTGCTGCATCTCGGCAGCGGGCTCACACGGGAGGTGATCTGCTCGACGATGATCGCGCGCGCCTTCTACGATGTCGGGTTTCCCATCCTGCCCGAGGTGACCCTCGACGTGCCACCGCCGCCGCCCTGGTACGTCCGCACGCGCGAGCGGCTCCTCAGCCACGGCAAGACCCACCCGGGCCTCTTCCGCCAGCAGCGGCCCGATCTCGTCACGCCGCGGGACTTCGATCTCTCGCCCTACTTTCAGGTGCTCAAGATCAACCTTCCCAACCAGGCGAGCTTCGACTACCGGCGCATCCGGTGGGCTCCCGTGCGCGATGCCGACGACGAGTCCGACTCCGAGGAAAGCGCCACCGGCTAGCGCAGTCATGCGCCCGAGCCGCGACTCTTCCGTCCGCATTCCTCCGGAGATATAGAAGCCCCGCTCACGGGGACTCCATGCAGCGCGCTCGACACGTCGGCGCCGTCGCCGCGGCGGCACTCGTCGCCACCCTCATCCTCTTCTGGAATCTCGGCGGCTACGCGCTCTGGGATCCCGACGAGGGCCGTCATGCCGAGGTCGCGCGCGAGCTCTACTCCGCGCGCGACTTCCGCGGCCGGGTGGTACCCTCCCTCAACTTTCGCCCCTACTACGACAAGCCCATCCTGTTCTACTGGCTGGTGAGCGCGGCGTACGCGCTGGGCGGGGTGAACGAGCTTTCCGCGCGGGTCGTGTCGGCCACGGCCGCGCTCGTCACCGTGCTCGGCACGTATGCCTTTGCCGCCGCCGTCTGGGGCGCGGGCCCGGCGCTGGCGGCCGCCGTCGTCCTCGTCACCGCCGGAGAGTTCGCCGCCCTCGGTCGCTATGCCAACCTCGACATGCTGCTCACGCTATGGATCACGCTCGGGCTCTTCTCCGTCTACCGATGGGCGGCGCTGGTCGAGCGCGGCGCCTCCCTGGTGCCGGCGGCCGTCTTCGCTGCGCTCGGCGCCTTGACGAAGGGGCTGGTCGCGCCGGCTCTCGTGGCCGGCGTCGGGCTCGGCTACCTCGCCGTCACCGGACGCCTCGGCCTGTTGCGTCGGGGACGCCTCGGACGAGCCGCGCTCGCCTTCGTCGCCGTGGCGGGCCCCTGGTATCTCACCGCCGGTCTCATCGACAGCGAGTATCTCCACGAGCTCTTCGTGCGCCATCACTTCCAGCGGTACTTCCAGGAAGCCCGCTACCTCCACCCCGGCCCCATCTACTACTACGTGCCGATGCTTCTCCTCTGCTTTCTCCCCTGGAGCGTGCTGCTACCGGTCACCGCCGCCCGCACACTCCAGCGCGAGCGCCGCGGCGATCCCGAGCGGTTCTGTGTCTGCTGGGTGCTGGGCGTGCTGGTGTTCTTCAGTCTGGCCAGCGGCAAGCTCGGCACCTACATCCTGCCCGCTCTTCCGCCGCTCGCCCTCCTCACCGGACGCGCGGTCGCTGCAGTCGCGGCGCGCGAGGCGCTCTCGCCCCTCGAGCGGCGGCTCCTAGCCGGCGGCATCACCGCCGCGGCGGTGTTGTTCCTCGTCGCCGCGCCGGTGCTCATGGTGCTGAGCGCGCGCATCTATGGCGGCGCATGGATGACGACGAGCGTCCTGGCGGCGGTGCTGCTGCCCGTCGGTGCGCTGCTCGTGATCCTCGTGCGTCAGGGACGCTACCACCTCGCGCCCGTCACGCTCGCGGCCGGCATCGCCGGCGGCCTGCTCGTGTTCTACACTTGGGGCGCGCCCGCGATCAGCGCCGTCCGCAGCGAGGCGCCACTGGCCGCCGCCATCGCCGCCGCCACCGATGAGGGCGCGGCCACGGCGCCCGTCGTCGCGTACTCCGTACGAACACCCTCGCTGCTCTTCTACTTGCGCCGTCCGGTGCGCGAGGTCGACCACCCGCCGGTGCTGACGCGCATCCTCTCCAAGCATCCGCTGGTCTACGTGGTGACGAGCCCGAAGCATGTGCCGACCGTGCTCGCATCGGGCACGCTGTTTCCGTGGCACACGGACGGGCGACACGTGCTTTACGCGTCCACGCCCGCCCCACAGAATGGCGGAGGCCCGACACATGGAAGTCGCTGACACCGCTCCCGGCGCCGAGGTCGCCGCCGCACCGGCCTCCTCCCGGCCGTTCCTGCCCGTGCGACCGGTGGTGCTCGCCGCTGCGCTAGCGGCCGCGATCGCCACCGCCGGCATCGCCACTATCCCGTTCTACACGCGCGGGGAGCCGCGCGAGGGGCTGGTCGTGCAGGAGATGATTCGCGGCAATGGGTGGGTCCTGCCGCTGCGGAACGCGACCGACATTCCCCGCAAGCCGCCGTTCTTCCACTGGCTCGCCGCCGGCGCCTCCACGGTCCTCGGACACGTGGACGAGGTGACGATGCGCCTGCCGTCGGCGGCCGCCAGCGTGTTCGCCATCGTGCTGGTGTTTCTCTGGGCCGGCGCCAACGGGGGGGCAACCCAGGGCCTCCTCACCGCGGCGGTCACCGCCACGTCGTTCGAGTGGATGCGGGCGGCGACGGTCGCGCGCGTGGACATGGTCTACGCGAGTGCGCTGCTCGGCGCCGTCTATGGCCTCGATCACCTGCTGCGGGCCGGCGCCCCGCGCGCCGGTCTGCACCGGGCGCTCCTCTACGGCGGCCTCATCGCGGCCACCCTCACCAAGGGGCCGGTGGCTCTGGTGCTGGTGCTCCTCGCGATCCCGCTGCTCGCCTTCTGGCGTGGCGCGCCCGGCGTGTGGGGACGCCTGCGAGCGGGCCGCGGGCTGCTGGTGGTGCTGTTGGTCGTGACGGGGTGGGTTGTCCTCGCGGCGCGGCGCCATGGCGACCCCTTCATGGAGATCGTGCTGCACGAGAACATCCATCACCTCATCGCCACGGACGTCGGGGCGACGGGGCATGCCCACAGCGCCATCTATCTCGTCGCCGTGACGCTACTCGGCTTGCTGCCGTGGACGCCGCTGCTCCCCTTCGCGGTCGTGGCGCTCCGGCAGCGCCCGCGCGATAGCGGCACCATCGTTGCGGCCGTGTGGACCGTTCTGGTGATCGGCCTCCACCTGGTCGCGTCGGCCAAGCGCGCCGTCTACCTCCTGCCTGCGTATCCGGCGATCGCGCTGCTGATCGTGCGCGGCGCCGACGTGGCCGCGGGTTCTCCGTGGGCCTCCCGGTTCCTTCCCGCGGCCGGCCGGATCTACGCGATCGGCGCCGTGGTGCTGGCTCTGGCGCTCGCAGGCCTCGCGTTCGGTTTCGAGGTCCCCGTCACCATTCAGCATCTCCTCAAGCCGCGGGATCGAATCGGCTTGGAGGCGGCCACGGCCGCAGCGACCGCGAACGCCCCGTTGCTGCTCGCCACCGCGGTGGGGATCCTCGTCACGGTACCGTTTCTGCTCCGCGCCGGGCGTGGCCTGCGCTGGCGCGAGCTCGTCGCCGTGGTCGCCATCGTCGCCGCGAGCGCGACCGTCATCTTCAACACCGCGATTCATCCGATCATCGCCGGCGGGCGCAGCCTCAAGGAGTTCATGGGCTCGGTCGCCGCCGTCGTGCGGCCCGATCAGCCGCTCTATTTCCTCGGCGGGGTCGAGCCTGCAGCCGTCTTCTATGCCGACCGCAACATCTCGGCGGTGCGCCGCGGCGATCCGCTTCCCCCGGAGGCGTACGTGCTCCTCTGGGAACGGGACTGGCTCGCTCTCGGCGCCGGCGGGCGCCTGCCGGCACCTCTGAAGGTGAGCGCCACCAAGCTACCGGGACGCGGGCACCTGCTGCTCATCGCGGCGCCGGCAACGGCGTTCTGGCAACACGAGCCTGCATCGCCCGGCGTGCAGCAGCACGAGGACAACGAGGACCAGCCTCCGGAGCCGCGGTCGCGCGAAGGGCACTGATGACCCGGCCGTGGGTAGTCGATGCGGACGGTCACGTTCTCGAGCCGCCCGATACCTGGGCGCGCCACTCGGATCCCACCTATCGTGAGCGAGCCATTCGCGTTACCCGCGGCGACGACGGACGCGACGCGCTCGTGATCGACGGCAGGGCGGCGCGGCTGACGACCCCGGAGATGCTGGGCGGCCTCGGCGGCATGGGCAAGACGCTCGAGGAGCTAGCCCTAGCGTCCCTGTCGGGACGCTACGCCGAGCACGCACCGGCCGCCGCCGTCGATCCGACTGCGCGCCTGGCGCTGCTCGACCGCGAGGGGATCTCGCACGCGATCCTGTATCCGAGCCTCGGGCTCCAGTGGGAGGCCGAGATCCGTGACGCGGATTACGCGCTCTCGCAGTGCCGCGCGTACAACCGGTGGATCGAGGAATTCTGCGCCGGTAGCGGCGGTCGGCTCGTGCCGATCGCCCATCTGTCGCTCGGCGACGCGACGGCCGCCGCCGCGGAGCTACGCCGCGCGGTCGCAGCCGGCGCCCGGGGCGGATTCCTCCTGCCGTTCACGCTGAGCGGCCTGCCGCACGGCCATCCCGAGCACGATCCGCTCTGGGCGGCCGCGTGCGATCTCGACGTGCCGGTCGCGATCCACACCGGCATCGACCCGCCGGGGCGCAGCCTGCATCACCGCTTCGACGGGCTGTCGTGGCCGGAGGCCGTGCCGGCCGGCATCTGGTACCTGCAGCTCATGTTCACGCAGGCCGTCCAGCAGGCGTTCTCGACCTTCTTCCAGTTCGCCACCTTCGATCGCTTTCCAGCCCTGAAGCTCGTCGTGCTCGAAGCAGGCGCCGGCTGGGTGGGCGCGTGGCTCGACCGGATGGACGGGTTCTACGGAGGACCGCTCCGGGTCACGATGTCGCTCGCCGAGCGCCCGAGCGCGTACGTCCGCCGCCAATGCTGGATCTCCGGCGACCCGGATGAGCGCTCGCTGCCGGCGGCCATCGCTCAGGTCGGCGCCGATCGCTTCTTCTGGGCGAGCGACTTCCCCCACAGCGACCACGACGGCCGCTACATGGACGAGGTGCGCGAGCTGTCGGAAAGGCTCGACGCGAACGCCCGGCGCCTCGTCGTCGGCGAGAACGCCGCGCGGGCGTATCGTCTCGATCGATCGGACGGTCTCGGCAAGAAGTTGAACGACCGAACGGCGTGATTCGCTCACGCCGCACTCGGGCTGCGCAATGCAACCTCGCAACCTCGGACCAAGCGGTCGGTCGTCGCAGGAGGCGCCGTTGACGACCGCTGGTGTGCACGCGCAGGATGCCGACCGCTGGGGGACACGGCGTGCAGCCGCAGACCAGATACGCAAGGAGTGGTGATATCTACATCGCCTACCAGGTGGTAGGCGATGCCCCGCTCGACCTGGTGCTCGTTCCCGGTGGGATGACCCACCTGGAGAGCTCGTGGGAGCTCCCCGCCTTCGCCCACTTTGCCCGCCGGCTCGCGTCCTTCAGCCGCCTCATACTCTTCGATAAGCGCGGCACCGGGCTCTCCGACCGCATGAGCGGCCCCGCCACGCTCGAGGTGCGCATGGACGACGTGCGGGCGGTTCTTGACGCCGTCGGCTCGGAGCGTGCGGCGCTCGCTGGGATATCGGAGGGTGGGCCGATGAGTACCCTCTTTGCGGCAACCCATCCGACACGGACGTCCGCGCTCGTACTCTACGGCACCGTCGCAAAATTCATCGCGGATGAGGGATATCCGTGGGGCTGGTCGCCCGAGATGTTTCACCAGCTCGTCGAGGCCGGCGTCGCGAGCTGGGGACAGCTGGATTCTCCGATGCTGTCTTTCCTGGCACCTAGCCTGGCCGGCGACATACGTTTTCGCGAGGTGTGGGCGCGCTTCGAGAGGCAGGCGGCAAGCCCTGGGGCGGTTGCGGCCCTCATGCACATGAACGCGGAGATCGACATTCGTCACGTCCTGCCGACGATCCGCGTGCCCACGCTGGTCCTGCATCGAACGGATGACACGGCGGTTGCCGTCGGTCAGGGACGTTATGTGGCAGAGCATATCCCGGCGGCGAGGTACGTGGAGCTGGCAGGCGCGGATCACCTGCCGATCGCAGGGGACCCCGATCCGATCCTCGACGCCATCGAAGAGTTTTTGACCGGTGCGCGGCGGGTGGAGGACCCGGATCGCGTGCTCGCCACGGTGCTGTTCACCGACATCGTCGGATCGACCGAACGCGCCGCCGCGCTGGGTGACCGTCGCTGGCTGGCCCTGTTGGACGAGCACCATGCGGTCGTGCGTCGCGAGCTCGCCCGCTTCCGTGGCCGCGAAGTCAAGACGACGGGGGACGGGTTTCTCGCGACCTTCGACGGGCCGGCGCGAGCCGTTCGGTGCGCGCGCTCCATCGTCGAGGAGATCCAGCGGCTCGACCTTGCGGTGAGAGCCGGACTCCATACCGGCGAGTGCGAGATGGTAGGCGACGACGTACGTGGGATTGCCGTGCACACGGCCGCGCGGGTCGCTGGGGCCGCAGCCGCGGGGGAGGTGCTCGTGTCAAGCACCGTGAAGGATCTCGTCGCCGGCGCTGGCATCACATTCGTTGAGCGCGGCGCCCGTGCACTCAAAGGAGTTCCCGGAAAATGGCGTCTCTTCGCCGTCGACGCGGCACGACAATAGCGACGACCTACCCAACCGCCCCGCTCAGAGCGTCATCTCGCGCACCGGGTCCGCGCCGTCCCAGTCGCGGGCGGCATCTCGGATCATCTGCATGACCGGGTAGATGTGCGGCTCGAGCACGTCCGCGATCTCGTACAGGAGCCCGCCGGCCGCGGATGCGTCATCGGTGGCGAAGTACGCGAAGCGGACGCCGGAGCCCGGGATAGAGCCCTTGTGCACGATCGCGACGCCGGCCGCCCGCTGCCGCTCCATCGTCGTATCGTAGTCGGCACGCGTGAGCCACGAGGAGACGTGCTGGAATCCTTCCCGCCCCGCCTGCAGGAACTCGATGTACGCGCTGGGGCGGTCGTCGTGCTGCTGGATCAGCTCCACCTGCACGTCGCCGGAGTTCCCGAGGGCGATGCTCAGGCGGGGTGGCGGCGACGACCGGCCCCGGTAGCGGTAATTCTCGGGGCACATGTTGCGCAGGACGAAAAACGGACCGACGCCGAGGGTCTCGGTCCAGTACCGCAACGTGCGGTCGAGGTCGCGGATGACGAACGCGACCTGTCGCAGTGGGCCGAACAGTCTGCTCATTTCACTCCCCTTATGAGCTGCATGCCCACGGCGCAAATCGCACGTCCCGTCGGAGATCGACGCGATCGTGCCGGTTTGCCGGCCGGTTCGCCCCGCTCAGCGCTCGAAAAGTCGGTTCGCATCGGCATACGGGATGGCGCCTTCCACGTAGGCTTCGTAGGTTCCGTGATGCTTGAGCTCGCGCGCGACACGACGCGTCGCCGCGAGCGCCGCCCGTGCCGGTCCCGAGCCTTGCGAGACACGACGCACGCCGAGCGCCGCGAGCTCCGCGACCGGAGGGGCGCCCGCTGTGGCGAGGATGTTGAGCGGGCCGGTGAGCTCGGCCACCAACCGCTTGATCGTCTGCTGATCGATCACGCCCGGCGCGAAGAGGCAATCCGCCCCGGCCTCGCGGTAGCGATTGAGACGGTGCACGGTGTCGGCAAAGCGCGCCGCTTCATCCCCGATCCCTAGCAGGTACCCGTCGCAGCGCGCGTTGATGACGAGGGGCACTCCGAACGCATCCGCCATCGCCCGGACGGCCCGGATCTTCTCCACCTGAAGCACGTCGTCCACGAGCGCCTCGTCGCTGCTCGCGTCCTCGAGGTTCACGCCGACCGCGCCGGCCTCGAGCACACCGCGGCAGGTTTCGCTCACCTGGCGCGGCTCGCGGCCGTAACCACGCTCGACGTCGGCGCTCACCGGAACCCGTACCGCGGTGACGATACGAGCGATCGCCGCGAGCAGCTCCTCGCGCGGCAGGTATTCGCCGTCCGGATAGCCGAGACTGAACGCCACGCCGGCACTCGAGGTGGCGAGCGCGTCGAACCCCTCGCGCTCGAAGACGACGGCGCTGCCGGCGTCCCACACGCTGCCGACGACCAGGATACCAGGCCCGTCGTGTAGCTGCCGAAATCGCTCGGCGCGCTCGCGCTGGATCGATCTGTCCACGTGCTCCTCCACGTCACCGCCGGCTTCCGACTGGCCGCGGCCGCCGCGGATCTCCCAGCTACCTACGCCAGAAACCGACCGACGATCTGATCGAAGTGAATGGCGAAGTACAGCAAGGTCGCGAGATTGGCAAAGGCCAGCGTGGGAAGGAGCCAGAGGAGCGTCACGAGCGCCGATCCCTCGTTGAGATACACGAGGAACAACGTGAGGAGCAGACCCAGGTACAGGTCGGTACCGATCTGGCGTCCCCAGTAGAGCTGGCTGATCTTGGGGATGCTCGCGAACAGGTTCTCCCGCGTGCTGCAGTACACGCTGTAGGCCGTGAAGCCGACGAACGCGGCCCAGATCAGCAGCTTCGCCGGCAGCAGCGGGCCGCCGACCGCGAAGGGAGTTCCGTGCCCGTCGAAGGACAGCGCACACGCGACGAAGATCGCGAAGGCGATCCAGGACAGCGTCGTCGTCGAGGTCATGTGACCCGCCTTTCGAACCGGCGCGAACGGGAGCCCGAACACCCCACGCGTGCGCGCCCCCAGCCTCGTGCCGCACTCCTGGCAGAAGCTACCCGTTGCATCGTTCGCGTGCTGGCAGCGGGGACATGCATACCGAGCCCAGCTCGCGCCCAGGTGGCTCTACCGCTCGAGCTGCCGGTGGGTCAACGCGGCGCGCGGGGGGCGCCTGGATCAGCTCAGGCTTCGGCGGCCGCGATCCTCGGCAGCACCTCACGCTCGGCGCGCTCGATGTCCTCGGGAAAGTCGATCTCGATCCACGGGGTCCCGTCGATTCGCTCGTAGCCGACCACGCACTGCCGCATGAGCTCGGGAAACACCTGTTCGTGCTCTATGTCGTCGCGGCCGGCGGCGACCGCGGCGTCGAGCGCCGCGCGCAGGATCGGCGCGGCGTCCCGCGCGACCTTGAGAAAGCCGACCGACTCACCATACGTGTCGTAGCTCGAGGCGATGGCGCGGGTCTTGGCGATGTCGTGGACGCGCCCGCCGCGCGCCATGAGGATCTGCTCCTCGCCGCTCGGCATCACGCGGCCGTCGAGCAGGAAGCAGCTCGGGTGGGGCGAGGCGACGAGGCGCGCCACGAGCGCCGGCGGGCACAGGACGTCGGCATCCATCACCAGCACGTCATCGTCGAGCTCCTCGCGCGCGCACCACAGCGACAGGATGGCGCCCTTTCGATAGTCGGGATTGACGACGTAGCGGACCGCCACGCCCGCCTGGCTCGCGCCGATGGCGTCGCGTACCGCCTCCGCCCCATGCCCCACGACGACCACGGCCTCGCGCACCGCGGCGGCGGCGAGGGCTTCCAGCAGCCGCGCGAGCAGGGTCTTGCCACCGATGACGAGGAGGCACTTCGGCTTGCCCCGCAGTCGCGGCTCCAGCCGCCGTCCGACCCCCGCCGCGAGAATGATCGCCTTCACGATCGCGCCCGCGTCATGCTGCGGTGTGCAGAACCTCGCGCAGGGCGGCGAGAAAGCGATCGAAGTCGACACGCGTGAGGTGCCCCATGTTGGCGACGCGGAAAATCTCGCGCTGGAGGCGCCCCTGCCCTTCGTAGACGACGAAGCCCCGGGCCTTGAGCGCGTCGTGGATGGCGGCGTAGGTCATGCCGTCGGGCAGCCACAGGGAGGTGAGCGCATTGGCGCGCAGCGCCGGCGGCAGGACGAACTGCAGCCCCATGGCGGTGAATGCCGCGCGGAGATGAAGGGCTGCCCCGCGGTAGCGCGCGACCCGTGCGGCCACGCCTTCTTCCAACAGCTCGGCCAGCGCCTCGTCGAAGGCGTACGCGATCTGCACCGCCGCCGTGAACGGCACGGTGTCGCGCACCTGCGCCGCGTGAATCACGGGAAGATTCAAGTACACGGAGCGCGCGGGATGGGTCGCCAGACGCTCCATGACCTCCGGCCGCACGAGCACGAAGCTCATACCGGGAAGCCCCTGGATCGACTTGTTAGCCGAGCCCACGCAGACGTCGACGCCGTCCGCGGCGACATCGATCTGCTCGCCGCCGAGCCCGCTGATGGAATCGACCAGCAGGAGCCGCCGGGCGTCGCGCACGAGAGCGCCGATCTCGCGCACCGGATTGAGCAGCCCGGTCGTCGTCTCGTGATGCACGACCGCCACCGTCTCGATCAGCGGATCCGCGGCCAGCGCCGCGGCGATCTGCGCGAGCGCGGGCTGCTCCGTCCACGGCGCGGTGATCTCCACGGCGGGGATGCCGGCGGCGCGCGCCATCGCCGCGATGCGGTCGCCGTAGACCCCGTTTCGCACCACGAGCAGCTTGCCCGTAGCGCCGACCGACGAGGTCACGGCCGCCTCCAGCGCCGCCGTTCCCGAGCCGGTCAGCACGACCGCCGTGTGGGTGCCGCCGGGCGCGAAAGCCTCCACGAGTCGCCGCCGCACGGAGGCGAGCAACGCGCCGAACTCCGGCTCCCGGTGGCAGAGGTCGCCGCGCAGCAACGCCTGCCGCACGCGTGGCGATACGTTCACCGGCCCGGGCGTCAGCAGCACCTGCTGGGGCGATGTCATCGACCGGTCGCGGGTTCCGCCGCACGGCGGAACCGCTGCGTCATCTCCGCCGGGGGGACCGTCACCCGCGGAAACAGTGGATCGGGGAGATCGGGCGTGATGCGCACCAGCAGAAAGGCCGGACCCGGACGCTCGCCGAGCTCGCCGAGGGCGCTCCGGAGCGCCGCCGGATCGCCGACCCGTCGCACCACGGCGTATCCGGCCGCCCGCGCCACCTCGTCGAGCGCCACCAGCCCGGAGATCGTCGCCTGATTGCCGGTCGACCCGTGCACGCCGTTGTCGAAGCAGACGTGCAGCAGGTTCGCGGGCCGGCGCGCGGCTACCTGCGCCAGCGCCCCGAGGTTCATGAGCACGTTGCCATCCCCGTCGCAGACGACGACGCGGCGCCCGGGGCGCGCCAGCGCGATCCCGAGCCCGATGGAAGCGGCGAGCCCCATGGAGCCGATCATGTAGAAGTGCTCGGATCGGTCGCCGTGCCCGAACCCGGCGCGCGAGATCATCCCGTTGGCATGCACGACGAGCGCGCCGGCGGTGCCGTTGTGGACGAGAGCGATGGCTTCGGCGAGCGTCATGCGCGCAGCTCGGGCCGTACCACGATGGCCACCGGCTCGCGGGTGCGCGCGATCAGCTCGGCGGCCCAGTGCACGGCGTCGACGAGCTCGTCGGATCCCGCCGGCGCCCGGTGGGGGATCTCCATCACGTCGAGCAGCGCCGGCGTCACGGGACCGAGCAGGTTGTGCTCGGGAGCGTCCGCGCCGTCGTGCCCGCGCCACGTGATCACGAGCAGGCACGGGATCTTGTACAGACGATGGAGGGAGGCGAGCGCGTTGAGCGACACGCCGAAGCCGGAGTTCTGCATGATCACCACGGGCAGCCGGCCGCCGAGATAGGCGCCCGCGGCGAGACCGAGCGCCGCATCCTCGCGCGTCTCGGTGACCTGCAGCCCGCGCGCCTCGAGCTCCGCCCACACGTGCTTCACCAGCGAGCAGGGCACGCCGGTGAAGAAATCGAATCCGTGGCGCTCGAGCGCATCGACGAACGGCCGGGCGATGGCGGACAGGGACGGCCTCGACACGTCAGAGGGTCTCGATCTGCGCCCACGCGCGGCGATAGTCCTCGAACGTATCGACCTCCATCCAGCCCTTGTAGATATCCACCACGTCGATGGCGATGCCGGCGTCCGCCATCTCCTGGAGCAGATCGGGGAGCGGGGCGCGCTCGAGGGATGTCCGGCCGCCCGGCCGCGGCTCACCCTCTAGTCGCTGGAGCCGATGGTACGTCTCGCGCAGACGGCGCGCCCCCTCGGCCGAGAACATGGCCATCCCGATGAACTCGCCATGCGCGTCCGCGGGGGGGACGGCGGGGCCGATGGCGCGCAGTCGGCTCGGCACCTCTCCGGGCACGAAGCGATAGCCGAGCGGCGGCGGCGGATCGGTGACGACGAGATCCGGCGGGCTCGCCGGCGCGGGGGCGCCGGCCCGGTACGCGTCGCACCAGGCCCGGTCGACGACCACGACGATGTCGCCCTCGGCGCGCAGGAGCTTCTCGAGTATGCCCGGCTCGAAAACGATGTCGCCGTACAGGAACACGAACCGGCCGCCCATCTCGGCCTCGGCCTGGAAGAGCGAGACCAGCTCGCCAGTCTCACGAAAGCGATCGTTGTCGTAGTACCGTACCCCGGGCAGATCGATGCGCTCCTTGAGGTAGCCCCGCACGACGGCGATATCGTCGATGCCGGCGCCACGGAGCGCGCGCAGCTGCCGCTCGAGGATCCCCTGCCCTCGCACGTCGAGCATGCTCTTCGGTCGATCCTCGACGAGCGGCATGAGTCGGGCGTCGAAGCCGGCGGCGATCACGACCGCCCGCGCCTTCTCGACGCCCGGGACCAGGAACCGCTCCTCGTTGGCCTTGAGCTCGGTCACGCCGACGAGATCGTAGACGTCCTCGAGGGGCACGATGCCGCTCTCCACCGGCACCACGGAGCGCGCGCGGCGCATCCGGTCGAGCGTTTCGCGCATCGCGCCGATCGCGGCGCGCAGCGCCTGGTTCGCGAAGATCGCCATCCGGAAGCCGGCGGCCTCCAACACATCGGCCGTGACCGAGGGAAACGTCGTCGGCACGCACACGAGCGGGCAGTCGCCGTGCCAGCGGCGGGTAAACTCCGCGAGCTCGTCGAATGTCGACATCTTGGAGTGAATGAGCACGGCGTCGGCGCCGGCGGCGGCGTAGGCTTCGGCGCGGCCGAGGGCTTCCTCGAGGCCCCAGCCCGCGATCAGCGCCTCGGTGCGCGCGATGACTGTGAAGCCGTTGCCGCGCTGCGCCGACTTGGCCGCTTGGATCTTGCGCACGTGCTCGTCGGTCGGCACGAGATCGCGGCGCACGCCCGAGTAGAAGCTGCAGCGCTTGGGGAAGACGTTGTCCTCGATGCACACCCCCGCCGCGCCGGCCCGCTCGAACTCGCCGACGGTCCGCATGACGTTGATGGCATTGCCGTAGCCGTTGTCACAGTCGGCGATGACGGGAATGCGGACCCCTTCAACCATCCGTCGGACCGCCTCGAGGGTTTCGCTGAGGGTGAGGATGTTCGCGTCGGGCACGGCGTGAACGGCGGAGATGCCGAAGCCGCTCGCCCAGACGACATCGAACCTCGCCTGCTCGATGAGCTTCGCGCTCAAGGCATCGTGCGCACCGGCAGCGAGCAGGAGCCCGGGGCGGCGGAGCCGCTCGCGGAGGCTCGTGTCGTCCGGGGAGCCGGCCTGATCGAGCGTGGCGGTGGTTGCCGCAGTCACCGCACCGTCCTCGGCGGGGACCGCACTCCCGTGCCGCCCCGTGCGCTCCCGACTCGCCTGGTCAGCCCGCATGGTTCACTGGATCGATTTGTGCGCCCGCTAGTGGCGTGGACCTAATAGTCCTCGCCTTCCCCTGGTGCAAGCGTGGCTGAATGGAGCGCGTTCAGGCACAGTGCATCACTCCGTGCCCCCGCCGCAGTGGCTTTTTCTTTGTCCAGCAGACCGACGAGGGCGAGCGCGGCTCCTGCTCGCAGGCGATGAGGGCCGTCTCGGTCCTTTTCGCAGCACTCTCGGGCATCGCCGCGTTTGACGGGCCCGTGTTGAGGGAGATGAGTTCGACCCGCGCTCGCCTCGGTGCGTCAATCGCACGACATATGCCCACTATCTAACTAAGCGACTCCCCCATCTTTTCGCCTGCCTTCCCTCGGAAACCTCCGGACTGGCTCCTAGGGAAACTCCCAAACAGAGCCGGTGCACGGAAGCTTGTAGATTCCGAATCCGGTGCTTCGACAGGGACGGCCTCGCAGAATCATGAAGGCAGCCTTAAAAGTTCCGGAAGACTCATCGCGGGCGAAGCTCGAGATGCCCGACGCGCCGAGAGACGGCGACGGCCAGCGAAAAGCGGGCTCCAAGGGCACCCAGGAGGTGGCGAAAAAGCTGCACCTGGGAAGTGCGCAGATATTCCGTCGCTGGCGGAAGATCGTCGTGGCGTTCGTGCCGTTCGGGCGACCGCACTGGTCACCGTTGCTCCTGGGCGCGATTGCCGCCGTGTTCGTCGTTGCCTTCCGCCTCGCCGTGCCGTGGCCGCTGAAGGAGCTGGCTGACTCGTGGCTCAGCGCCGAAAGCCAGGGTGCGGCGCTCCTTCCGCTGAGCCTGCGCATGGGAGCGCTGTTGCTCGCTTGCGTGCTGGGATTGGGTGTGGCCGACTTCTTCCAACGGCTTCACGTCGCGCGTTTCGCCATCGGCACCGTCCATGGCATCCGCACTGCGGCGCTCGCGCGAGTCCAGAGCCAGCCGCAACTCAGATCGCTCGGAACGGGAAACCTGATCGCGCGTCTGGTCGGGGACAGCGCGCGCCTCAAGGTCGGCCTGAAGGGCATCCTCGTCCATGTCGCCACCAACGGCCTTCTTCTGATCACGGGCAGCGCGCTGTTGCTGTGGAACGATCTCGCGCTCGGGCTCACGTTCACAACCGCCGCGTTGATGATCGCCGCGATAACGCTCCGGGGAGCCATGCGCACGTACGCGTTGTCGGCAAAGTTCCGCAGGAAGGAAGGGAAGCTCGCGGACATCATTCACAAGGCCCGGCAGAACCCATCATCGACGTCGTTCGAGCCGGCAAGCCGGAGAAGTGGGGGGTTCGAGGCCGAGGCGACTCGCGTTCAGGGGCTCGTTACCGTCGGGGCGCACGGAATCTTCGGCTTGGCCGTGCTGATCTCGCTGCTGATCTCCTCGGCACGGAGCGATGCCGGCAATCTGCTCGTCTTCACCATATACGCGCTCATTCTCCGCGCACCGGTCGTGCAGCTGACCCGCCAGGGCACGCGAGCGGGTAAGGTTCTGGCATGCGGCGGTCGCCTGGAGCGGCTTCTGCGCACCTCGGTTCCCGCAGCCCCCCTCTTGCCATTGCGCTCGGCCCTTCAACTGCTCGCCGTGCAAGTCAAGCGATCGAAGGCGCACAAGCCCCGACTCCGGCTCGGCCCGATCACGTTGGACATTCCCGCCGGTCAGCACGTTGCCGTGATCGGCTGCGCGGGGTCCGGAAAGACCGCCCTGCTGGAGGCCATCCTCGGAAACTGCGGCATCAAGGGCGGCGAGATTCTCTGGGATGACGTGTGTCTGACGGCCGCGCCTGTTCGGACGGATGAGCAGATGGCGTACCTTCCGCACCACCCCGCGTGGCCGCACGCGTTTCGAGTCGACGACCGTGCCAGGCGGAAGCATGTGGCTCAGATCCTGACGCTGTTCCGGGTACTCGGGCTCTCCCGCCACCTGAGGAAGGGACTGCGCACTCCGATGCGAGCGGAGGGGCTGTCGTTCAAGGAACGCAAGGCGTTTGCGATTGCCCGCTGCTTGTTCAGTGACGCTTCGATCCTGCTGTTGGATGAGCCTACCGACGGGCTCGGACCACGTCGGTCGAAGGAGCTGATCGCGAAGATTCTGAGCCTCAAAGAAGGCGTGACGGTCATCGTCACACAGGACCCGTCGAAGCCGGTCACGGACTTCGACCGCGTCATCGAACTGCGCGAGGGTAAGGTCGTTTCGGACGGTCCTCCGCGCTCCTCCCGGCAGTCCGGGACCTGCAACGGCGCCGGGGCGGGAAACGAGACGAGCAACGGCAACGGGAACGGAAACGGCTCGAGGACCCGGACGCTCGAGGCCGCAAGACAGGCGGTAATCCTGGCTGCCGGGCAGGGACAGCGGCTCTCCGGTGTGGCGAATGGAACACCCAAATGTCTCATGCGCGTGGGCGAGCTGACCCTCCTCGAGCACCAGCTTCGCAGCCTCCAAGAGATCGGGATCGAGAGCGTCTACATCGTCGTGGGATATGCCGAGAAAATGGTGCGGTCGCTCGTCGACGGTCGCTGCCACCTCGTGACGAATCCCGATTTCGAACGGACCAACAGCCTCTACTCTCTCTGGCTGACGCGCACGTGGGTGCGTGGCCCGTTCGTCCTCCTCAACGGCGATGTCATCGCGCATCCCGACGTCTTCCGAAGGCTCGTGCGAGTGCACGGGAGCGCCGTGAGCTACGACTCCTCGTCCGGGCGAGAAGAAGAGCACATGAAGGTCTGCCTCTCAGGCTCATTCCTATCCGGTATCAGCAAGCAACTGCCCCCGGAGCTCAATCATGGTGAGAACGTCGGCATTCTCCAGTTCGACGCCCTGTCGGCAGATCGGTTGTTCGAGGCGGCGGACCGGTTGATCAGCGCGGGGACGGTGGAGGCGTGGGCGCCGGCGGCGGTTGATCAGATCTGCCGACACGTGCCCATCCAGGCGTGCGACGTCGCCGGCCTGCCGTGGACCGAGATCGATTTCCCAGAGGACTTGGACCACGCCCGAGAGCGAGTGTGGCCCGCGATCCGCGCCCAGCCCACTTACACAACGGGCCGCGTACTCGGCCCCAATCGCGAGCTCCCGATGGTCGGGGCTCGCTCCTCAGGAGGACGACAGTCGTGAGTACACCGATATCCATCTTGTTCACGGGATACGCTCCCGTGCACTTCGTGTGTTTTCGCCCGCTCTACGAACACCTCGTGCGGATGCCCGAGGTCGAGATGTTCCTTTCCGGCGGCCTCAAGGTCAAGGGGGATTCGGAAACCCACTACGATACCGACGCCCTCTATGCCCCCTTTGGCTTCCCTCCCGAACGAATACTCTCGGTGGAGGAGATCCGCCGCCGGGACTTCGACGTCTTGTTCTCCGCGCACACCGGGCTCATTCTTCCGCGGAACGTGAAAACCCGCATCCAGATCTTCCACGGGATCTCGTTCCGCAACAAGGCGGTACGACCGGAGAACATGGGCTGCGACTACTACTTCGTCGTGGGACCGCACATGCATCGGAAGTTCGTGGACCTGGGACTGTTCGCGGAGGAGGATCCGCGCGGCTGGAAGGTCGGCTTTCCGAAAACGGACCGCCTGATCAACGGGACGCTCGACCGCGATGCGATTCTTCGGCAGTACGGCCTCGACGGCCGGCGCCCCATCGTGGTCTATGCCCCGGCCGGCGCCAAGAAGAACTCCATGGAAGTCATGGGAGAGGAGATCGTCCAGTCCCTCTCGGCGTCGGGAGAGTTCGACCTGCTCGTCAAGCCACACGATCATCCGAAGAAGGCGGATGTCGACTACTTTCAGCGACTGGCACGCTTCGAGAACGGAAACACCCGCGTGGTGCGCGACTACGACGTCATTCCTCTCTTGTACATCGCCGATGTTCTGCTCACCGATGTCTCGTCGGTCGCGAGCGAGTACACGCTGCTGGATCGACCCATCCTGTTTCTGGACGTCCCCAAGCTGCTCAAGAAGGAACGGAAGAAATCCAAGTCGCTGGATCTCGACGGCCGCCGCGGCGGCCGGGTCGTGAAGCGGGGGGCGGATCTCCTCGAGGCGGTGCGCGAGTCGCTGAAGCATCCGGAGTGTGACTCGCCGCTGCGGCGCACGATGGCCCGGCAGCTCATGTACAACCCCGGGTGCGCGACGGACGTGGCGATGCAGCACATTCGCGCGCACTTGGGCATCTCGCAACCGGGGGGCGTCGTCAACCTTGGTGCCTAGCAGTTCGATCACGCGCAGCTGCTGACAGCGCGCGACGGCCGGCGCTGTGGGAGCGACGGCGCGGAGGATGCCATGAAATCGATCCTAGCCTTGGGACTCGGAGTGGGGGCGCTGGTGCTCGCGGCGGGGACGCTCCTTTCTATGCGCGCGGACCTACGAGATCTGAAGCGCGGGCAGCTGGTCATTGCCCAAGACCTTGCCGCCCTCGCGCGGCGCAACGAAATCGCGGTGACGGCCCCGCCCGAGCCGGGTGCCAGGATCGCGACGGCCGCGGTGGCGCCGGTGGTCGCGCGGGCGCAGGAGCAGACCCATCAGGCAGGTGAGGCACGCGAGCAGGCCCCCGCGGGGTCCGCCGGGCAAGGCGGCGGTCCCAGTGCTCCTCGGGCGGTCGAAGGGATCGTCGAACGCTACGACCGGCTCACGGATCGTGGGCGGGAGCGAGCGGTGGAGGACCTGGCCGTACTCGCCCGCTTGGGGGATCGCGAGGCCGCCAACACGCTGCTGAGCACCCTGGAGGATCCGAATCCAAAGGTGAGAGCGGAAGCCATCGATCAGCTGGGCAAGCTGGCGGACCCAGGCCTGGTAAGCGAGCTCGCGCCGCTGCTCAATGATCCCGACCCCAAGGTGCGCAAGGAGCTGGCCAAGAGTCTCGAGGATCTTCCAAGTGAGAAATCCGGTCAGATGCTGCGGCGCCTGCTCAGGGACGAGGATCGCGACGTGGTGGAGAGCGCGCTCAAGGGGATAGGCGACGGAGGATACCAGCAAGCCCGGGGCAGCGTGGCCGAGCTGCTCAACGCCGGCGATCCACGCATCGTGGCGCTGGCGGGCCGCACCCTCAGTGAGCTCGGCGACGAGCGCGGAGCCGATCAGGCCGTGTATCGACTTTCGGACGCCTACGGCGACCCGGATCCGGACACGCGCCGCCGCGTGCTCAAGGACGCGCGCAGAATCGGCGGATCGGCCGCCGTCGCGCTTCTCGAGGACGCCCTCGACGATCCGGATCCCAAAGTTCGCAAGGACGCCGAGAAGGGCCTCAAGCGGCTGCTCAAGGACTAGTTCCTTTCTCCGTCGATATCGCCGCCGACGGTAGATACGCGGCAATCAGTCGAAGTTGGGAAGGCTGGACAGGTCGGCAGGCTCGACGAGCTTGCGGCTCGCCTCGCTCTCCTCGTACGGCACCTCGTTGACGACCGCCGCGCCGGTCGGCCACTGGCTCGGCGGCAGGATCGTGCGCTCGATCGCCTGCCGGATCCGTACCGGCTTCGACAGCGCCGAGATCGCCTTCCAGCGACCTCTGGGCTCGCTACCGAGGATCACGATGCCGGCGTGCTGCGCCGGATCCGCATCGATCACCGGGTCCAGATCATAGGCGCCGAGCTTCCGCCGCAGCAGCTCGATGTCGTCGCGCCGTCCGGTGAGAAAGTACCAGCCCGGACCGACACCGTGCGCTTGCGCATACGCACGCAGCACCTCCGGCGTGTCGCGATCGGAATCCAGGGAGATCGAGAGGAGCGTCACGTCGCGACCAACCCGATCGCCGAGCTCGCGCTGCACCGCGAGCAGATTCTTGACGGCGTCCGGGCACGATAGGCGACAGGTCGCGAACATGAAGTTGATGGCGACGACCTTGCCCTTCACGAGGTCGTCGTAGAAGCGGACGCTGCGCCCTTCGTGGGTGGTGAGCGCGATGTTGGGCAGATGCTCGTCGCGGATGGCGGCGACACGGTCGGGCGGGGTGGGCGGCCCCTCGGAACGCGCCCCGCGTAGCCCGGAGGTCGACGCGGCGTCGTCCGGAGCCGACGGTGCGCATCCCGCGAGAACCACGCCGAGCAGCAAGGCGAGCGGCGTGGTGGGCGCCCTCACGACTGCACTTCGAACTGCCCCATCATCCGCATGTCCTCGTGCTCGACGTTGTGGCAGTGGAACACGAAGCGGCCGATGTCGTCGAACTTGATGAGCACCTTCACCTCCCGGCCGACGTCACCACCGATCAGCACCGTCTCCTTGCGCCCCTGCTCGAGCACCGGCGGGGACTTACCGTCGCGCGAGAGGACGAAGAACTCGCTCAGGTGGGTGTGTATGGGATGGACCCAGCCACCACCCGACTCGAAGATCCAGATCTCCGGCACGCCGAGCTTGGGCTTGGCGTTGATCCGATTCTCGTCGAAGAACTCGCCGTTCACCGTCCAGGCACCATGCGAGCGATCGAACTTGAACCGGCGCTGCACCTTGACCTGCGGGAGCAGCTGCTTCGGTCCCAGGGTCACCGGCAGCAGCACCGGGGGCACCCGGCTCGGGTCGTTGACGGCCCCGTTCTGAACGGCGAACTTGAGGAGCGGTGTGCCCGGGGAGACCAGGTCGTCGGGCTTCCGACCGTCGGTCTGTTGCAGGCGGTTCACCAGGAAGACCTCGCTCGACGCGTCCTTGAAGTCGATCACCACATCCACCCGCTCGGCGGGCGAGATCCGGATGCTCTTCACCGCTACGGGGCGCTCGAGAAGGTTCGAGTCGGTGCCGATCGCGATGAAGGACTGCCCGTTGCTCAGGTAGAGCTGGTAGACGCGCGCGTTCGACCCGTTCAGGATGCGGAAGCGGTACTTGCGCCGCTTGACCTTGAGGTAGGGCTGGATGAGCCCGTTGACGCAGAACTTGTCGCCGATGAAGCCGTTGTGATCGAAGCTGTCGTAGACGAGGAAGCCGTTGCGATCGAAACGCCGGTCCTGGAGCACGAGCCCGATGTCGAATTCCCCGCTCGGCAACCCGAGTGCCGGCGGCGGGTCGGTCTCGTTGCCCGTGTCGAGCTTGTTGAAGTAAAGATAGAACCCGGCGAGCCCGCGATAGACGTTCTCGGCGGTGATGTCGATGGCGTGGTCGTGGTACCAGTTCGTCGCGTGCTCGTTCTGGAGCAGGCCCTCGTCCGGCGCGTTGGCGAAAAAGTAGTCTCTCGACTGCCCCTCGCAGAACGTAGCGAGCGGGTAGCCGTCGTCCTCCGCGTGCTGGAAGCCGCCGTGGCGGTGGATGGCGGTGATGGGCTCGCCGATTCGCACCGGATCGTTCTCGGGCAGGTCGTTGACGAAGCGGATGAGGTGCGGTGTCCCGGCTTTACCCGGCGGAGGGTAGACCGTGCTGTACGCGACGAACGTCGGGCCGGGAATCTGGCCGTCGTAGCCCCACAGCACGTTCGGCGGCAGCTCGGGGTGGAACGAGTGCACGACCGGCTCCTCGTGGATCCGGTAGAACTCGGTGCCGGCCGGCACCACGCGCGGCCCGGAGACGTGGTAGGCGGTCGAGCCGTCCACGTTCACGCAGTCGTCCGGATCGGGCAAGGTGGGAAACGGCGTGACCGGCTGGGCGATCGGCGGGATCCCCTGCCCCGGGCGCAGCTCGACGACGAAAGGCGTGGTCCGCGGACTCGACGACCCACTGCCGCTGCCGCTCCCGGAGCTCCCCGAGCCGCTGCCCGAGCTCCCCGAGTCGGCACGCGAGAGCCGCACGCCACCCGGCAGCATCGCCGCGCCGCCGGTCACGATACCCCATCGCAGCAGATCCCGTCGTGTGAGCTTCATCGTCTACCTCCTCGCCGGCGGCACTCCGGCCTGTGGCCCGGATCACCCGGCGCCGCGACCTCGCACCCGGTCGTGACGCCTCGAGCGGCCGGACAGCGATCGCGGTGGGGATGGAGTCATGGCTGAACTTCGAACTGGGCCATCATCCGCATGTCCTCGTGCTCGATGTTGTGGCAGTGGAACACGAACCGGTTCGTGAACCGCCCGAATCCCGGGAACTCCTCGAACATGATGAGGATCTTCACCTCTTGCCCGACGTCGCCGCCGATCAGCACGGTGTCCTTCCGTCCCCCCTCGATCGGCGGGGGCTTCCTGCCGTCGCGCGAGAGGATGAAGAACTCGCTGAGGTGGATGTGCACGGGATGGACCCAGCCGCCGCCCGACTCGAGGATCCAGATCTCCGGCTCGCCCACCTTCGGCTTGGCGTTGATCCGATGCTCATCGAAGAACTCCCCGTTGATGACCCATGCGCCATGCGAACGCTCGAACTTGAACCGCCGCTGCACCTTGACCCGGGGGAGCAGCTGCTTCGGGCCCTCGGTCACCGGCAGCAGCACATCGGGGACCCGGCTCGGGTCGGCGGCGTCTCGGTTCACCTTGAACTTGAGGAGTTGGGTACCCGGCGACACGAGGCCGTCGGGCTTGCGGCCGTCGGTCTGCTGCAACCGGTTCACCAGGAAGATCTCGTCGCCGATCCTGGTGTTGGTGAAGTCGACGACCACATCCACGCGCTCGGCCGGTGCGATGCGGAAGTTCGTGACCGGCACGGGCGCCTCGAGGAGATGCGTGTCGGTGCCGATCACCTTGAAAGTTCCCCCATTGCTCAAGAAGAGCTGATAGACACGCGCGTTCGAGCCGTTGAGAAATCGGAAGCGGTACTTGCGCCGCGCCACCTTGAGGTACGGCTGGATGAGCCCGTTGACGCAGAACTTGTCGCCGAGGAAGCCGTTATGGTCGAAGCTGTTGTAGACGAGGAAGCCGTTGCGGTCGAAACGCCGGTCCTGCAGCACCAGCCCGATGTCGAATTCCCCGCTCGGCAACTGGAGGTTCGGCGCTGGGTCCGTCTCGCGCCCTGTGTCGTGGCTGAAGCGGTACAGATAAAAACCGGCCAGTCCGCGGTACACGTTCTCGGCGGTGATGTCGATCGCGTGGTCGTGGTACCAGTTCGTCGAGTGCTCGTCCTGCAGCTGCTTATCGGCGATGTTCGGATAGAAGTAATCCCGCGACTGCCCGCTGCAGAAGGAGTCGAGCGGGTAGCCGTCGTCCTCCGGGGCCTGAAAGCCCCCATGGCGATGGATGACGGAGATCGGCTCCCCAATCCCGATCGGATCGTCCTCCGGCAACGCATTGATGAAGCGGACGAGCTGCGACGCCCCCGCGCGCTGCGGCGGGGGTGCGGTCACGCTGTACGCGATGATCGTCGGACCCGGAATCATGCCGGGACCCGTGGGATCGTCCGTGTAGCCCCAGAGCACGTTCTTCGGCAGCTCGGGGTGGAAAGAGTGTAACACCGGCCGCTCGTAGATCTTGAGGAACTCGGTGCTCGGGTCGACATCACGAGGATCAGACACGTGGAAGGCCGTCGTTCGATTCTCATCGAAGTTCACGCAGTCGTCCGGGTCTCTCGCGGTGGCAAAGGGGCCAACGGTCCGGGCGATCGGCGGAATCCCCTGACCCGGGCGCAGCTCGACGACGAACGGGGTGGTCCGCGGGCTCGACGATCCCCCGCCGCTGCCGCTACCGGAGCTTCCCGAGCCGCTCCCCGAGCTTCCCGAGTCGGCGCGCGAGAGCCGCACGCCACCCGGCAGCATCGCCGCACCGCCGGTCACGATGCCCCATCGCAGCAGATCCCGTCGTGTCAGCCGCATGACGTGGCCCATTCATCGGCGCCGAGCGCGCCCGCCCGCCCGCGAGTACGCCGCGCGCTCACCGCAGGTGCTCCATCGCCGGACACCGCAGTCAAACTAGATTGCTAGCTATCTGATTCGACGAATCCGCACTAGGCCGACTCCCAGGACCACCTCGGGAGAAGCTGGGTCAACCATAGCGCCGGTGCCGGTCGGACGTCAACCGAGAACCTAGGACCTAGGGAAAACCCCAGCCCCGCTCCGACCCGTGGATGCGCTGCGCGACGCCAGGCCTTCGGGGCCATCACGGCCACGCCGGCGCGCCGGGTCCGTAATGGCGCCCGGCTACCTGGTCGACCGCTGGCCGAGCGCCACCCGGTCGGCAGCTCACGCGATGCTCTGCCTCTCACGCCAGCGGCTCGGCGCGACCCCATGCACGCGCCGGAAGACCCGCGCGAAGTATGCCGGGTCGGAGAAGCCCGCCTCGAGCGCCGCGACCTTCACGGCGACGCCGGTGGTGAGGAGCCGCCGCGCGCGAGCCAGCCGAAGGTCGCGACGGATGGCCGTGAATCGCCGCCCGGTCAGGCGCTGCACGAGCGCCGAGACGTGGCTCGCGCTGTAGCCGGCCGCATACGCGATCTCGCCGAGGGTGGCGCGATGGTCGAGGCGCGCGGCCAGAACCTCGGCGAGGATCAGCGTCACCGGCCGTTGCCCCACCGCGGGTGCGGCGACGAGACGCGCGAGTCCCTCCCACAGGCTCTCGAGGCACCGCGCGACGGCATCTCCATCGGGCGCTCTCGCGATCTCGGCCGCGCCGCGCTCGAGGCAGTCGCGTATGGGCTCGTCGAGATCGGGGCCCGCATCGAGGAGGAGCGCGCCCAGAAGACCCGCCGCCAAAAGTGGGCTCGTCGCGTCGGTCGCCCCGGCACGCAGCGCCGCGGTCGCGAGCAGTCCCGCCGCGAGCACGTCGTCGGCGCGGCGGCGGCGGAGGGCGTCGGCCAGGCGCCGCAGCGCCTCGTGGCGGAGGCGATCGACGCCCATGCGTGTCAGCCTCGCTCCTTCAGCCGGAAACGAATCGGCACGGCGACCCGCCGCGCCACCGGCATTCCACGCTCGACGGCGGGTTGGAAACGCCAGCGCCGCTCCACGGTCTCTCGGGCAGCGGCGTCGAGGGATGCATGGCCCGAGGAGCGGCGCACCGAGACCTCGTTGGCAGATCCGTCCGTGCCGACGAGCACGTCGAGCACGACCACCCCCTCCTCGCCGCGCCGCCGCGCCGCGAGCGGATACGGCGGCACGGGGTTGCGCGCGTATGCGACCGGCTCGCCGGCGCCCTCGCCCTGCCCGCCACCGTGACCGCCGCCGCTGCCCGGACCGAATCCGTCGACCGGTTTCGTATCGCTCCCGCGACCGCCGGCGCCCTCCGGGGCCAGCGGACGCTCCTTTGCGTGTGCCACTTCGGGCGCGGGCTGCGCAGGCTTCGACGCCGCCGGCTTCGCGGCCTTCTGCGATTTCGCCCGTCGCGCCGGCCGTGGCTGCTCCACCGGATTCGACGGAGTGGCAGGCGGAGCCGCAGCGGGCGGCGACGGCGCGAACGGCGCCGAGGCTGGCGGTCCGAGACCCGCAACCTGCTCCGCGGCGCCACCGCCCCCCGGTCTGCCGACGAGCCGGAGCGGAAATAGGATCGGCTGGCGCCGTTCGAGGCCGGGGCTCGCCTGCGCGACCAGCAGTGCGGCAACCGCATGGACGGCGAGCGACATCCCCACCCAGGGCGCCACCGGCGAAAGCTGCGAAAAAAGTCCTCGTGAACCGAGAAACATCCCCTTGCGAACTCACTACACGATATTGATAATCATTTTCAATATCATTTGACCACAGCACGACGGAATTTCGCAAGCCCCAGCGATGCCCGCACACCTGGCCATGGATGCCGCCACCCCGGAACGGGAGGCCGGCCCAGCAACACGCGGATGCGTGCGCGCCCTGCCACGGAGCGCGCGGATACCGCATCACGAGAGGAGCGTCCCGATGCTTCGCACGACCGCCCGAGCCCTTCTATCGGCACTGGCCCTGGCGCTTGCCGCGGCCCCCAGCACGCGTGCCGACACCTTTGTCCTCGACGCGTCCACGGGCGCTGACTACGACGCCGTCGGCGACGGCTGGCTCTACGCCGGCCCGCCGCCCGGGCTCCCGCCCGACGGGGTTGGCGACGCAGGCAACAACCCCCTCGCGGTCGCCTACATCAGCGGCGTGCTGGAGCAGCGGGGGATGGCCGAGTTTCCGCTCGCACTCCTCACCGGCCTCACCGTCAGCCAGATCCAGAGCGCGACGCTCACGTTCTTCATCGATGACGTGATCGGCACCTTCGGCCCCGGGGCCAACTTCGGGACCACCGCATCCGATCCAATCGCCATCTACCACTACCCCGCCGATGGCACCGTCACGGTCGGCGACTTCGCACCTGCCGGGCTCTCGCAGGTCGGGCTGGTCAACCCCGGGGTCGTCACCGACGCGTCGCTCGTCGTCTCCGGCCCGCCCGAGTTCAATGTCGACGTGACCGACGAGCTCAAGGGCGCCTTGACCGATGAGGATACGGCCTTCGGCGCGCTGTTCGGGACGCTCGACACGCTGAGTGCGACGTCGCTCGACGGGCTCTCGCCTCCCGGTGTTCCCGGCGGTGCCCTGCCCGTCCTCACCATCGAGACGATCTCCCTCGAGCCCCCCGTGCTGAGCAAGGCGGCTCGCGCCTGCCAGGGGATGATCGCCAAGGCCGGTGCGGCGTTCGTAACGAGCGAGCTGCGCAGCTTCCGTACCTGCTTCGACCTGATCCTCAAGGATTGGGCCCCGGACCACACGCTCTCCGCGTCGACGACGACCAAGTGTGCGGAAGAGCTGGATGCGTCGAACCCCGAATCGAAGCTCACGAAGGCGGCCACGACGTTTACCAACAAGGTGCTCGTCAAGTGCGACGGGCTCACCCCGGCAGCCATCGCGAGCCCGTGCGATCCGGCGGCCACCGGCATCGCCGCCACGGCGGCCTGTGTGCTCGCCGGTCATCGATCGGCTGCGGAAGCGCAGGTCGCCGATCAGTACGGCACGGCCTGCACACTGCTCGATGCCGTCGGTCTCGATGCCGGCTTCCCTGGCTTGTGCACACCCTGACGTCGAACCCGAGGAGCCGGCGGCCGAGCTCAGCGCGGCCGCCGGCTCCTTCGCCGTTTCAGTGTGGAGGAAACGCATGAAGATCCAGGGGCTGGAGAGTTCGCGTGCCCGGCAGAATCGACGGAAGTCCTCCCAGTCCCCAGAGCCTCCGCAGTGCGCGTACGGCGGGAACGCTGGCCGCCCGGTGCTGGCGTGGGTGCTTACCGCCCTGCTGGTCGCATCCGGGACAGGAGCCGGCGCGCAGACGCGCACGGTCGTACTCGACGAGCAGACGCCGGGCATCGTACGGGACGCGATCATCGACGGCTTCCCGGGCCTGGCGGCGAAGGACGGTACCCCCGACTTCGGCGACAACACACTCGCCGTGGCGCTCAAGAGCGGGGTCACCGAGATGCGCGCCGTGGTCGAGTTTCCCCTCGCGCTCCTGGCCGAGGTCGCGCCCGACGACATCGTGACGGCCACCCTCACCTTCAACGTCGACGACGTCCTGTCGACCTTTGGTCCTGGCACCGACTTCGACGGCACGGGCGCCGACGCGATCCTCGTGCACACGTACGACGGGGACGGCTCGGCGGCGCTCTCCGACTATCGGCAGAATGACGAGTCGCCCGTCGAGGTCTCGACCGGGCCCGGGACGATCACGGACGCGACCCTCAACGCCTCGGGGGCGCGGCGCTTCGAGGTGGACCTGACCGCCCGCCTCATCGACGCGCTGGTGCGCGGCCAGGCGTTCCTCGGGGTCCTCTGGCGAACGACTGACAATCAGACCGGCACGTCGCTCGACGACCTCGGCGAGGGAAGCGCCGGACCGCCGGGGGCCCGCGACTCGCGGCTGCCTTTTCTGACCATCGAAGTGAAGGATCTTCCGCCGCCGCCCGATTGCGGCAACGGCACCGTCGAAGGCGACGAGACCTGCGATGACGGCAACACCGTGGACGGCGACTGCTGCAGCCGGCTCTGCCAGCGCGAACCGGCCGGCGCAGCTTGCAGCGACGGTGACACGTGCACGAACGCCGATACCTGCGACGCGAGCGGGGCGTGCGTGTCAGGGATTTCGCTCGACTGTGACGGCGGCAGCGTCTGCTCGACCGACACGTGCGACCCCGCGGCGGGCTGCGTGCACGTCGCCGTCAACGAGGGGACGGCGTGTGACGATGGCAACGCGTGCACCACCGGCGACGTGTGCGGCGGCGGCGTATGCGGCGGCTTCTCCGGCTGCGGCGACGGCGGGCTCGATCCCGCGTGCGAGGAGTGTGACGACGGCAACGTGAGCGGCGCCGACGGCTGCTCGGCGGCCTGTCGCCACGACGCCATCCTCGGCGGCACGGGCCGCCGCGAATGCCTCGTGCGCTTCGCGCTCGAGCGACCCGTCCGCGACACCGACGGCGCGGTCGCCGGGGTGCAGGAGTGCCGTGACGACGATCCGGCGTGCGACGCGGATGCGACGCCCGGATCCTGCCGCTTCGACGTCGCCGTCTGCCTCGGAGTCGCCGATCCACGGCTGCCCGAGTGCGCCGGGGAGCCGACGCCCAGCGCGAGCGTGCTCAAACCGGGACGCACCGGCAAGGCGAAGGACACGCGTGGTGCGCTCGACGCCGGAATCGCGGCCGCGATCGTGCCGGGCTGCTCGCCCGCCGTGGCCGTCGACGTACCGCTGCGCGGCCGCGACGCCGCGGTCCGTGCCGGCAAGATGCGGCTCGTCGTCCGCGCCAAGGCGCCGGGCGCCGGGCGCGATCGCGACACGCTCAAGCTGCGATGCGTCCCGGACTCGTAGCGGTAGCGGTGGCGGCCGTGCTCCCGCACATGCCCTCCATACCCTGGCCGCGCGCCGCCCACGCCGAGCCCTCGCCCGAGACGCTCCCGGAAGTGGTCGTGACGGGGACGAAGACCGAGGAGTCGAAGTGGGACGCGACGGTCCCGACGCAGGTCATCCCGGAAGAGCGGATCGAGGAGCGGGCCACCATCGACGTCGAGAACGTGTTTCGGGAAGTTCCGGGGTTGTACGTGCGGCGCAACGAGCAGTTCGCGCTCGGCGCGAGCACGATCCGGATGCAGGGCGCCGATCCGAACAAGGTAGCCATCCTGCTCGACGGCCGGCGCTTTCGCGGCGGCATCAACGGGGTGGTGGACCTGCGCGACATCGCGGCCAATAACGTCGAGCGCATTGAGATCCTCCGCGGACCCGCCTCGAGCCTGTACGGGAGCGACGCCATGGCGGGCGTCGTCAACATCATCACCCGCAGCGGCGGGCCTACTCCCACCGCTGATGCCACCGCCGCCGCCGGCAGCTTCGAGCGGCGCTTCGCCTCCGTCAGCCACGGCTGGCAGGTCGGACCGGTCCGCTACTTCATCTCCGGGCTGCACGACGAGTTCCAGATCTTCGAGCAGTTCGGCGAGGTCAGCGCGCAGTTCACTGACGGCAACGAGGACGAGAAGCAGCGGCGCGATCAGGCGTCGCTGCGGCTCGACGTCGATCTCGGCAAAGGCCACAGCCTCATGCTCACGCCGTCTTACCTGCACCAGACGAACCCGGAGAGCACGAATCGGGATCTCGTCACCGGCGCGGAGTGGCGCTGGGCCCTGACCCCGACGTCGTCGCTGACCACCTGGGTGAGTCGCTACGGCTTCGCGCGCGACAACGATCTCTCCGGCTTCGAGGAGGACCGCGATTTCGTCGACTGGGAAGCCGAGTCGCGTTGGACGGGCGAGCTCGGCGCGAGCCGGCTGTGGGAGAGCGCGCAGCTCACGATCGGGACCCGGGGGCGGCAGCAGGCGCTCGATCAGGACGCGCTCGAGATCACGGGACCGACCGGCTCCGTCGAGCAGCCCGCCGTCGACGCCTCCATCTGGCAGATCAGTCCCTTCGTGCAGACCGACCTGCTCCTCACCGAACGGTGGAGCCTCCTCGTCGGCTCGAGCTTCGACGTCAACGAACGCTACGGCTTCGACGTCAACCCGCGCGGCACGCTGACCTGGCGCCCGGCGGAGTGGGTGCGACTCTCCGCCTCCGGCGGGCGCGGCTATCGGGCTCCGGATCTCCTCCAGCTCTTCGGCATCGACGTCAACTCGGGGGGTCTCTATGCGCTGCTCGGCAACCCGGACCTCGACCCCGAGACCGATCTCGCCATCAATCTCGAGGCGCAGTTTCAGATGCGCGGCCTCACCGGCTTCGTGACGTTCTTCCGTCACGACTTCACGGACCTCATCGACTTCGCGCAGGTGCCAGTATGCACATCGCCCGGCCTTCCCCCGGGGTGTCTCGTCGACCCGTTGCCGGGCCTGCCCGGAAGCTTGCGCTTCCAGACCCAGAACTTCGCCGAAGCGACGACGCTCGGGGTCGAGACCAGCCTCGAGATGATGCCGCTCGAGCTCTTCAGTCTTCCGCTGCTCGCGCCTGGGACGCCGCACCTGATCTCGACGGGCATCGGATACGCGTTTCTCAACACCGTGAACCGCAACGGCATCCCTGGCGAGGACGGCAACGATCTGCCCTTCCGGCCGCACCATCGGGTGCTGCCGCAGCTCACCTATCGGCACCGGGATCTCGGGGTGCTCCTGTCGCTGTGGGCCGAGTACGAATCGGATGCCTTCACCGATGTGGCGAATACCCCCGAGCTCCGCTCGCTCGCGCACTGGCTGCTCAACTTCAAGGTGTCGGCCGCACCTGCCCGCTGGCTTCCTCCCGGGACCGGCTCGGCCGGTCGCGCACTGGATGTGGCGCGGCGCCTGAATCTCTTCGTCCAGGGCGAGAACGTCCTCAACGCCGAGTTCGGCCCGGTGAGTGCCACCGGACGGCTCGCCAGCCCCGCGGCGTACATCGGCGGCGTAAGCATGCGTTTCTGAGGAGAGACGCGCACACTCGGCGCAGGCGTGGAGGTGACCCCGTGACCATTCGGCGATTCTTCGTGATCCTGCCCCTGGCGGCGCTTGCCATGCCCGCCGCCGGCGTCCATGCGGAGCATTCCGCCGGCGCCGTGCCGCCCCGGGTTGCAAGCCTCCTGCCCTGGGTCGCCGACGCCCTCGATCGTGTCGGGCCCCCGGGCGCGGTCGTTGCCGTCACCCGGCGCGATCTGCACCAGGCGCCGGCCCCCCCACGCATCGACCTCGGCTCACCGCACTCCCCGAGCTTCGAGCTGCTCGCCGCGGCACGACCGACGCTCATCGTCGGTGACCGGGTGCTGCACGGCCCACAGACCGAGCGGCTCGAGCGCGCCGGCACCGAGGTGTTCCTCGTCGATGCCGCAAGCGTCGAGGCAACGTTCGACAGCCTGCTCGCCCTTGCCCGCCGGGTGGGGAGCGGCGATGCCATGGCGCGCGAGCTCGACGCCGCGCGCAGCGATCTCCGCGCGCTCCGCCTCGGTCACCCGGTGCCGGTGCTCGTCCTCTTCGGCACGCCGAGCGGCTTTCTCGTCGTCACGGAGCGCTCGTGGCTCGGTGACCTCGTGGCGCAGGTCGGGTTCGGGAACGTGGCCATCGCTGGCGCTGGAGCGGAGCGCCATCCGGGCTACGTCGAGCTGGCGGACGAGATACTCGCGGGCCTGTCACCCGACCTCGTGCTGCTCGTGACGCATGGGGATCCGACGCGCATCCGCGCTGCCTTCGCGGAGCGTACCGCCGCCGGCCCGCTCCATCGCCTCGGGGAGGCGCGCCGCGGTGTCCACGTGCTGTCGCCTGCGCTCTTCGCATCCAATCCCTGGCTGGCAATGCCGCAGGCGGCGCGCGCCATCCACGATCTCGCCGTCCCGTGAAGCCCCTCTACTCACTGTTCCAGCGGTTCGAGCGCTGGCGGACGCGGCCTGGGTTCTGGAGCGTCGTTCTCGCAAGCACCGCCATCGTGGCGTCGATCGGCGCATCGGGCATCGGCGCCGCACGCCTGCCCCTCGGGGAGCTGCCCGCGGCGCTCGGCGACCCGAACCACCCGGGATACGCCGTGCTCTGGGACGTCCGCATGCCGCGCATCGCGGCGGCCATCGTCGTCGGCGCCGCGCTCGGCGTCGCCGGCGCGCTCATGCAAGCCGTCATCCGGAATCCTTTGGCCGATCCCGGGCTCCTCGGCGTCACTGCCGGCGCCGGCCTCGGCGGACTCATCGCCATCATCGGCGCGCCGGAGCGGCCGGCGCTGGTACCGCTGTTCGCATTCCTGGGGGGTGTCGCCGCCGTGATGATCGTGCTCGCCGTCTCGTGGAGCGCGCGCCGTGTCGTCACGCCGCTGCGGCTGATCCTGAGCGGCGTCGCCGTCCAAGCCGTGCTCTTCTCGTTGGTAGCGCTCCTCACGTTCGCGTTCGCCGATCGCGCACCCGCCCTGGTTGCCTTCACCGTCGGTTCCCTCAACGGGCTCGGCTGGCACGACCTCGGGCGCGTGCTCCCTCCCGCGGCCATCGGAGTGACCCTGGCCTTCGCATCGGCGCGCACGCTCGACCTGCTCCTGCTCGACGACGACAGCGCCACCGCAGTCGGCCTCGCCGTCTGGCGGGCGCGCACCGCGATGGCGGTGGTTGCGGCACTGCTCGCCGCGGCGGCGGCCGGCGTCGCCGGTCTCGTGGGCTTCGTCGGCCTGGTGGTGCCGAACTGGGTACGCGTGCTCGTCGGGCCCGCCCACCGCGCGCTGCTGCCGCTGTCGGCCATCGGCGGCGCCCTGCTCGTGGTGTGCGCCGACACGGCGGCGCGGACCGTGATGGCGCCGCTTGAGCTACCAGTCGGCGCGCTGCTGGCGCTCGTCGGCGGTCCGTACTTCCTCTTCGTCCTCTGGAGGCGGCTACCGTGATCCCGTCGCCACTCTCTGCGGACGGCATTCACGTCCGCCATGCGAGCGCCGATCGGGACAGCCTCCGCGACGTCAGCCTCGACATCGTACCCGGCGAGATTCTCGTCCTCGTCGGGCCGAACGGGTCGGGGAAATCGACGCTCCTCGCGGCGCTCGGACGCGCGCTCGTGCCACGGCTCGGCACCGTCCGGCTTGGAGCGCAGGGCCTGCGGGCGATCGCTCCACGGCCCTTCGCGCGGCAGGTGGCGCGACTGGCGCAGTTCCCGGCGTGTCCGGATGGCGCCACGGTCGAGGAGCTGGTGTCGAGCGGGCGTCACGCGCATCGCCGCGCATTGGCGGGTCCGAGCGCCACGGATGTCGCGGCGGTGCGTGACGCCCTGCGAACCGTCGACCTGCTCGATGTGCGCCGGCGGAAGGTCGAGACGCTCTCGGGTGGCGAACGCCGCCGGGCCTGGCTGGCGATGGCGCTCGCGCAGCATGCCCCGGTGCTGTTGCTCGACGAGCCGACCGCGGGCCTCGATCTCCGCCAGCAGTGCGAGGTGCTGGCGTTGCTGACCGAGCTCAATCGCCAGCGCGGCGTCACCATCGCCGCCGTGCTGCATGACCTGGAGCACGCCGCCGCGCTCGCGCACCGGGTCGCGATCGTGCACCGCGGGCGGCTCTATGCGGTCGGCCCGCCCGACGCGTGTGTCACCCCCGAGGCGCTACGCGACGTCTTCGGAATCGAGGCGAACGTCGTACGCGACAGGCACGGGCTGCACGTCCGCGTCCTCGGACCGGCGCGCCCACTTCGGCATCTCTAGATCGATATCTTTGGGAGGGGTTGCCCATGCTTCGCTCCACCAGCACCACGGGACACCGCCCGCTCCCGCGCGAGTTTCTGGAATGGCAGGTGCGCCTGCGCGCCTGGACTGCGCTCGAGCGCAACGGGAGCCCGCACGTCGGCGTCGCACCGCTGCTCGCCGTGCACCAGCCCGGCGTCGGGCCCGGGGTGAGCATGCACTCCATCATCTGCGGGCTCCTGCCGAGCCCGGAGCTTCTCGCCGACAAGACCGCCGCGTTTCGTGCGCTCTACGAGGCGGCCGCGCCCGACGGTGCCCGTGCGATCTACGATCGTGGCCTCGCCTACCTGAGGGACTACTACCGCTCGCCCGAGGACTTCGACGCGACGAGCATCTCGACGCTGTTGCCGGAAGACACCGCCGCCGTGCGGGCGCTGCGCACCGACGCGACCTGCGCCTTACTCTTCTACGTGTTCGAGCTGGACGACGCGGCGGTCGAGCGCCGCTTTCGCTGCTGGCAGGTCGACTGCCGCGCCGAGCTGCACACCGAGGGGCCGGTCTACGAAAACGTCTGGTGGCACAATGCGCTCTTCCACGGAAAGCTCGACGGCCAGGTCGTCGTGCGCTTCGTGCATCGGGACACGTACGACACCCGTTTCGGCACGCTCGAGCGGGCCGACGCCTGACGGCAGAAACGCGGGCACAGGCGGTGCGAATCCGAGCCTGTGGGCGCAAGGGCTCAGGGATAGCGCCGCCCCCCGCCGCTACCCAGCACCGTGAACGTCGACGGGGGCGTCAGAATCTCTGCGCCGCCCCATCGGAACCGCACCCGGAAGTCGTTCGCGCTTTGCGGAAACGGAGGCAGGATCCCCGGCGCGCGGGCCTTGATCCGCACGCGCCAGCCACCCTGCTGTCGGCGGTGCGCACGGATCCGCAGCCAGCCATGCCCGGGGACGTTGTCGCCGCTGAAGGACCACCTGGTGCCCACGCCGGGTGCGAGCGCCGCCACCGAGACGGGATTGATCCAGTTGCCGGCGGAGCCGAAGATCGACAGCTCGACCGGCCCCTCGCTGGGGTCGAAGTTCGACGGCGCCCCGAGGGTGGCGTTGAAGACCCAGAGATCCCTCTGGCGCAGCTGGTCCAGGCGGACCTTGGTAACCTGCAAGCTGCAGAACGTCACGCCGCCGGCGCAGGTACCCCCGGTGCACTCCTCGCCGACCGTGCACGTGCTGCCGTCGTTGCAGCTCTGCCCCTCGCCGATGCTCTGGACACCGCACGTCCCGGTGGCCGGATTGCACACACCCACGGCGCAAGCGTCGTCGAGAGCGCTGCAATCCACCGGTGTGCCGCCGCTGCAGCTCCCTGCCGCGCACTGCTCGCCGACGAGACACAGATCGCCGTCGTCGCAGGCGGCGCCGTCGTTTGCCGGCGCGCCGTCACCGCACGTGCCGGCACTGCAGGTCTCGCCGCTCGTGCAGATGCTGCCATCGTCGCAGCTACCGCCCTCGTTCGTGGCGCTTCCGCCGCCGCACACACCGTTCGTGCAGCGCTCGCCCGCGGTGCAGGTGCTGCCGTCGTCACAGAGCAAGCCGTTGTTCACGCTCGTTGCGCCACACGCTCCCGTGGACGGATTGCAGACACCGACGCTACACGTGCCATCGAGGTGCGAGCAGTCGACCGGCGAGCCGAACTCGCAGGTCCCGCTCGCGCACACCTCGCCCGTCGTACAGAGATCCCCGTCCTCGCACGGTGATCCGTTGGCGAGGATCGCCGGCTCGCACGCTCCGGTGGTCGCCCGGCACACGCCGACCGTGCACTCCCCGTCGAGCCCCGAGCAGTCGACCGGCACGGCGTTGCCGCACACGCCGCTCGTGCAGCGCTCGGCGGTGGTACAGAGATCGCCGTCGTCGCAGGGAGTGCCGTTGGCGAGCGGCTGGGTCACACACGCGGCGGTCTGCGGGTTGCAGACGCCCTCGACGCAGGAGCCATCGAGCGCCGAGCAGTCGAGAAAGGTGTCGCTGGTACACGAGCCGCTCGTGCACGATTCCTCGGTGGTGCACGGGTTCGCATCGTCGCAGGGGAGGCTCTCGTTCGCCGGCACCCCGTTCGTGCACTGACCAGCGGCACACGTCTCGCCGGTAGTGCACGTGCTGCCGTCGTCGCAGGCGCTACCGCCGTTGGCAGGCACGGCGATGCAGGTGGACACCGGCAGATTGCAGATCCCGAGCGTACATTGTCCCTCGAGCGCGGTGCAGTCGATCGGCGAGCCCACGCAGTCGCCGCTCGCACAGGCGTCCGCGATGGTACAGACGTCGTCGTCGTCGCAACTCTGGCCCTCGTTGGCGGGCTCCGCTTCGCAGGCAAACGTCGCCGGATTGCACACGCCCACGGTGCACGGCCCGTCGAGCGCGGAGCAGTTGATTGACTGGCCCGACGTACACTGGGCCGAGACGCACGAATCGCTCACCGTGCACGGGTTCCCGTCACTGCACGACGAGCCATTGGGCTCGGCCTGACAGCTGCCGTTGCAGCAGTCGCCGGGCGCGGTGTTGCCATCGTCGCAGGCCTCGCCCACTTCCGGGATGCCGTTGCCGCACACCGCCGCGGCAAGCGTCGGAAACGAGAGCATGAGAATCCCGAACATCAAGACGCGCGCGATGCGCGCCATGGGCGGTGCGACGGTCGGCTCCCTCTTCGCTGGCTGTGCCTTCATCGGCGGGCTCCTCCCGGTCGCAACTCGATGCGTCTGCGCTGCGGCGTGCGTGCGTGCGTCGCCGTCGTGTACGGAACGCCCCCGTCCAGCACGCGAGCCACGCCACCGCGGCGAGCGCGCCGAGGGCCTGAGACTGGCTCAACCCGACGGGGACCCCAAGGTCCAAAAATGATCCACGCCCTGGGTCCAGAAAGGTACCGGCATCCGGTTCTAGGCGTCACCCTGCAGCTGCCAGTAGCTACACAGCGTGATGCCGTGGTCGTAGACGGCTTGCCGCACCCGCGGCGAGCACAGCGCCGCCATCTCCGTGTCGTGCTGGTAGCCCGGCATCCAGCGCGCGACCTCGGGATCCGGCAGCACGCCAGGGTGACAGTATAACTCGGTCATGCCGTGAGGCAGGCGCGGAATGAGCGCCGTCAGGTAGCGTTCGTCGATCGCCCCCGTTTGATGCAGACCGTAGAGACGATCACTGAAACGGACGCCCGCGGCACGAAGCCGCGGCGCGGCCCAGCACGCAAGCGCCGAGAACACCGTTCCCTCGGCCAGCTTGCGCAGCGGCCACCTGGCGTCGAGCCGCAACGCCTCGAGCAGCGGGTCGCGCGTCAGGCGGATGGCGCCGATGTGGTGCTCGGGCGCGAGCTCGAGGAGAATGTCGAGCACCACCGGGTGCAGATGCATGTTCATGTGCCCATCGACGTGGGATAGCGCGAGACCGAAGGAGCGGAAACGATCGAGCTGCGCCGCGATCTCCCGACGGAGCTGCGTGCGCATGCCCGGAAGGAAGAAGTAGCGCAGCCCGCTCAGCACCGGCTGGTCACCGAAGGCGCCATCGGCGCCGACCAGGTCCGGAATCGACTCGGGCGCCGCCGCCGCCCGCCCCTGGGCGAGCGCCAGGTGCAGGCCCACGGCGAGGCCCGGGTGCTCGAGGGCCTGGGCCACCGCCTCGTCGGTCGCGGGTGCGTTGACGAGGAGGCTGGCGCTCGTGAGAATGCCGTCGCGATAGGCGCCGATGATTCCCGCATTGACTCCGGGCGAGAGCCCGAAGTCGTCCCCGCTGACGATAAGATATCGCTCCGCGCCCGCCACGCAGGTCACCGTTTCGTTCGGCGGGCGTCGGAAATCGTGCTCACGACCGGAGCCCCGGGTGCGGAGATCCCGCCCGACGGCCGACGCGTGCCGGGAGCCCCGGATCTATGCTGGGCCGAGGGCCGAGCGCTTCTTGTGCGGCGCACCGGGCGGCCGTACGCTACGCGACAGCTCACGGAGCCGCTGCTCGAAGGCCTCGAGGTGGCGCCGCTGCTCCTCCGTGAACCGGTCGAGCTCGCGCTGGCGGCGTTCCTGAAGCTCCCTCGCCCGCCGGGTGTACGTTGCGTGAAAGCTCCTGAGCGCGTCACCGACGGCCTGGCAGAGTAAAATCGTCGGCACGAAGGAACCATGGCAGTGCGGACAGGTGAAGACGGTTCCGGCGCGGAGATACGCAAACGGCACGGTGAAGCCCCCGTCGCAGCGGAAGCACTCGAGCGGAACATCGAAGTCCTCGAGCGCCGGAATGGAGGGCATCGAGTCGGCATCGGCCGATGCGGCCGCTCGGCTCGCGCCGGCGGGCGGCGCCGCTCCGCCGGCCGCCGGGGCACGGGCAGCGGCCGTGGCGGCGCTGGCCGGCGCCCCGTCGCCATCTCCGGCTGCGCCCGCCGCGGCTTTCCGGAAGCGGGAGGGGAACTCGGCGGGAAACTGCGTCTCGGGATGCAGCTCCTTGGCACGCACCAGAAGCACGTCCTCGCTCTCCGGCCGGTTCGGATCGGGCACACAGCAATCCACCGGGCACACGGCGGCGCAGGCCTCGTGGTCGTAGAAACCGACGCATTCCGTGCATTTCTCCGGCACGATGTAGAAAATGTCCGCGGAGAGCGCCGGATGCGTCTTGCCGTTGAACTCCCACTCGACCCCACCTTGGTAGATCGCGGTGTTCGGACATTCGGGCTCGCAGGCGCCACAGTTGATGCATTCGCTCGTGATCACGGTTGCCATCGAATTCGCCTCGATCGCGGCGCCCGGCGCGCCCGGGCTTTCATGGACACGCGCAGCACGACCCCTCGACTACCACCCTACTACCACCCCGGCGACAGGCCTTTCAAACATCGTGGGCGAGCGGCGTCGCACCGGAACCGAGGCCGGGGGCGCGCTCGATCGCGCGTCGCACGTAGTCCTTGGCGATGCGCACCGCGTCGATGAGGGCGTGACCACGGGCGACGGCCGCCGCCACCGCCGCCGAGAGCGTGCAGCCCGCGCCGTGGATGGCTCGGAACCCGGCTCGAGGCGCCGTGAGCTCGTGGAGAGTGCTCCCGTCGTAGAGGACATCGAGCGCATCCGGGGCGAGCGTTCCATCGGCAGCGCGACGATGGCCGCCCTTGACGAGCGCGGCCCGCGGCCCGAGGTCCACCAGGGCGCGGGCGGCATCCCGCATCTCGGCGGATGATGCGATCGAGCGACCGAGCAGGACCCCGGCCTCGTGCAGATTGGGTGTGACCAGGGCGGCCAGCGGCAGCAGCCGGCTGCGCAGCATCTGGAGGGCATCGGCGGAGAGGAGCGGATCACCGCTCGTCGCGACCATGACCGGATCCACCACCACGACGCCAGCGGGTCGAGCTCGCAGTCGCTCGGCGACGACCTCGATGATCGCTCCCGTGGCGAGCATGCCGGTCTTCGTGGCCGCGACCTCGAGATCGTCGAGGACCGCATCGATCTGCTGCGCCACCAGCGACGGCGGGACCTCCATGACCGCGCGCACGCCGCAGGTGTTCTGAGCCGTGAGCGCCGTCACCACGGCGGCACCGTAAACCTTGAACGCCGCGAAGGTCTTGAGGTCGGCCTGGATTCCCGCGCCGCCGCTCGGATCGGAGCCGGCAATCGTCAGAGTGACCGGCGCGGAGGTCATCGCACGAATGTTCCGGGCTCAGCTCTCGAACGTCGTCACCAGCTCGCGGAGCCGGTCCTTCGCCCCACGCAGCAGCGGCGCGCCATCGCCGACCAGGAGCGTGTCGAAATCGAGTGCCAGCAACCCCCGCACGCTGCCGCGGAGCGCGCGCGGATCGTCCATGACGCGATCGGGAAGCAGGGCGCACGCGCCAGGAGGGTTACCGATCACCGCATCCCCGACGACGAGGAGGCGACGCGCCGGCCAGTGGAGCGCTACTTCTCCCGGGGACTTCCCGGGCACACCGATCACGACCAGCGGACCGACGACGGCGCCGATGGCGAGCTCATCATCGATCGTTCCGCCCTGCCCCCGCGCATGGGTGGCGTCGGCGGGGTGGATCGCCACTCGGGCGCCGGTCGCCTCGCGCACCCGGTTGGCGGCGCGCACGTGATTGCGGTTGGTGAGCACGACGCGTGCGATGCCCTCGCGCCTGAGGGCCTCCATGTCCGCCTCCCCGGGCTCCACGGGGTCGATACAGACATTGCCGCCCGCGTGGCGTACGAGGAAACCATTGAAATCGTAGCCGTGGCGCTCCGACAGCCAGGCCCAGGTGAGCACATCGGGGAGGATCTCACGCATCCGTCCACGGTGTACCCACCACCGGACTCACCTTGCAAGCCCGGCCGGCTGTGCTCTAATGGTTCTACGAGGTTCGCGTCGCGTGAAGCAACAGGGCCCGATCAGCGATCGGCTACGCGAGATACTCCGGCCGTACGCTGCGAACTGGAGCGGTACGCTCGGCCGCGGCGACGTCCTCATCCCTCAGCGCGAGATTCCCCAGATCATCGAGGAGATCGTCGACGCCGTGCGCGCCGAGATCGCTCGGCCGCGGGAAGCGTCGGACCCCGAGCTCTTCGACGCGCTCATGGAGAGCCGGCGCGCCGGCTCGGTGCAGGATCAGATGGCGTTCCTCCGAGGTCGCTTCCAGATCCTGTGCCGCTAGCGCCCGCGCCATCCGGCTGATGGGAGGGGATGCAGCAGGAGCGGCCGCGGTAGTCTCTCTGCTGCCGCCGTGGCTAGGGCGCGCCGTGCGGGGGCTCATCGGTCCCACCGCACCGGCGACCGTGACTGGTGCGCCCCCCGCCGCCGCGGACGGCGAGATCGTCGTCACGTACGTCGGGCACGCGACCACCCTGATCCAGCTCGGCGCGGTCCGGATACTGACGGATCCCGTGTACTCGGAGCGGCTCGTCGTGCCGAAGCGCCTGGTCGCGCCCGGCATTCCCATCGAGGCGCTGCCCCCGCTCGACATCGTGCTCGTCTCGCACGGCCACTACGACCACCTCGACGTGCCGACCCATCACCGGCTTCCCGACGGCACGATCGCCGTGGTGGCCGAGAACCTCGGCGATCTCGTCGCGCCGTGCGGCTATGCGCGGGTCATCGAGCTGCCGTGGGGACGGAGCTTCGAGCACCGCGGCGTGCGGATCACGGCGCTGCCGGTCAAGCACTGGGGCACCCGGAACATCCTCCCCGACAATCGTGGCTACACCGGCTTCCTCATCGAGAGCGCCGCCGGCTCGGTGTTCTTCCCGGGTGATACGGCCTACTTTCCCGGCTTCAGCGACTATGGCCGCCGCTTCGAGATCGACGTCGCGATCCTGCCGATCGGCGCCTACAGCCCACCGTCGCTCCGCAACGTCCACATGAACCCGGAAGACGCGTTCCAGGCGTTCACCGACCTGCGCGCCCGCTACCTGGTGCCGATCCACTGGGGGACGTTCACGATCTCGCTCGAGCCGGTGGACGAACCGGTCACCTGGCTCGCCGACATCGCCTCGCACGCGGGGGCCGCGGAGCGCGTCGCGATCCTGCGCCACGGCGAAAGCCGCCACTTCACGCGCTAGCCGGAATCCCGATGGAGTATCGCAAGGCCAGCAGCGCGATCGTGGGACTCGGGGTCACCCCGCAGGGCAAGGTGTTCCACACGCGCGAGATGGGATTCGCGGTGGAGGCGGTGGCCCGCGCGCTCGACGACGCCGGCCTCGACCGTGACGATCTCGACGGCTTGCTCCTCAATCCGGGCGTCTCGTGGAAGGACGGCGGTCTCGGATCCTTCCATCTCCAGCAGGCGATGGAGCTGCGCAATCTCCGTCTGTCGGCCACCATGAGCCTCGGCGGCGCGACGGCGATCGCCATGATCGCGCACGCCGCCATGGCCATCGCCGCCGGTCAGTGCACAACGGTCGCCTGCGTCTTCTCCGATGCGCCGCTGAAGCCACCCCGCCCCGATAACGGCCGCGCGGCCGGCGGGGCACCGGCGGGAGCCGGCGCGAGCTACGCCTTCGCCCGCGGGCTCGAGGCCTCCTACGGACAGTTCGGGATGACGGCACGCTATGCGATGGTCGCTCGCCGCCACATGCACGTGTACGGCACGACCAGCGATCATCTCGCCGCCGTCGCCGTGGCGCAGCGGCAGTGGGCGAACCGCAATCCCGACGCGCAGTTTCACGATACGCCACTGACCGCTGCCGACTATCACCGCTCGCGCTGGGTGGTGGAGCCCTTTCACCTGTTCGACTGCTGCCTCGTCTCCAACGGGGGTGTCGCCGTGATCCTGACGAGCGCCGAGCGGGCCAAGGATGCGCGTGGCACGCCGGTGTACGTGTGGGGTACGGGCCAGGGCCACCTCGGGGGTGATCCCATCGACACGCTCGCCTCCGGCGCCGTCGTCGCCAAGGAGACGGCGTTCGCCATGGCGGGCGTGGGCCTCGACGACCTCGACTTCTGCCAGCTCTACGACTGCTATACGTTCACCGTGGTGGTGACGCTCGAGGACTACGGGTTCTGCGCCAAGGGTGAGGGCGGCCCGTTCGCCGCCGCCGGCGCAACCGCACCCGGAGGCCGCCTGGCGGTGAACACCGGCGGCGGCCAGCTCTCCAGCTTCTACATGTGGGGCATGACGCCGGTCGCGGAGGCGATCATCCAGCTCCGCGGCCAGGGAGGCGAGCGCCAGGTGCCACGCCACGACATCGCGCTCGTGAGCGGCAACGGCGGTCTGCTTTCGACGCACTCCACGGCGATTCTCAGCCGGCTTCCGTCGTGACGGGCGCTGACGTGTCGTCCGCCAAGCCCATACCGGAGATCACGGACGCGATGCGCCCGTTCTTCGATGCGGCGCGCGCGCACCGCCTGGTAGTTCAACGCTGCCGGCAGTGCGGGACGTGCCGCTTTCCGGCGCGCCAGTCGTGCAGCCGCTGCCTCGGCGGCGAGGCCGACTGGGTACCCACATCGGGACGGGGCACGGTGTTCAGCTACGGCGTCGTGCACCAGGTGTACCATCCGGCGTTCGCCGCCGACGTTCCATACGCCGTCATCGTGGTCGAGCTCGAGGAAGGCGTGCGCATGACCGCGAACATCGTTGACTGCCCGCTCGACGCGTTGCGCATCGGCCTGCCGGTCGAGGTGTGCTTCGAAGACCGCACGGCCGAGGTGTCGCTGCCGCAGTTCCGACCGGCGCGGGCTGACGTGGACGGCGGAAGTGCAGATGGAGCCGCAAACCGGGGCTGAGCCGGCGCCGCCGGGCTCGTGCCAGCAGTGATCGGTCAGGGACTACTGGACCACGTCCACGTATACTGCGCGCGGAAACTTGACGTAGCGCGCGCGCCGATAGGTGCCCCGGACCGTCACGTCGCCCCACTTCGTCCGCCCGATTCGGATCGAGCCGCGGCTACCCGGTTCACCCACGACCTCGAAAACTGCCGTCGCGACGTTGAAGCTGTCCGGCGTCGCCAGGAACAGGGAGTTGTTCGCGGTGAAGTTTTTCTGACCGGGGCGGTCAGACCCCGGCCCGACCACCGGTGGCGCGTCGAAGCCAGAGAAGTTGCCGCCACGGATCTCCCGCAGCTTCAGCACCCGACGGTCGTAGCGCAGCCGGAGCGCGTACGACAGCACGTCGGCGGCCCCGTCCTCGATGCACACCGGGACCTCCAGGATCCCGTGCGCCCTTACCGTCGTCGTCGGCAGGTCCAGCAACACCCGTACGGAGTCGACGCCTACGGCCGGCGCCGGGCCGGCAGCTACCAGCACGCCCAGCAGCGCGCCGAGGCACGTCCCTGGCTTCCTCATGATGTTGCCCTCCCGCAGGCTCGCTGCATGACCCTGGCCCGTGCGCCTAGCGCGCCGCCTGCGGCACGGCGCCGACGATGAACCCTTGAATGGCGACCGCGTCCCCGCGGGTGATGCGGCCGTCCCGGTTGATGTCGGCGGCGCGCGTGTAGCGCAGCGCCGGGCGGGCGTCGGGCGCCAGGTAGCCGCCGAGCACGCCCTCGATGAGGAGCGCATCGGTGTTGTTCACCTTCCCATCGCCGTTGACGTCGCCGCGCTGTCCAGACCGCTGCTGCCGCACACGCAGCTCCAGGGGTGTCGCCTGCGCCACGAAGGCCAGGGGCGCACCGCCGGTGCCCGTCGCCGCGAAGGACGCGAGCGGGCTGTCCACGTCGCGCGCGGTGGCCGCGATGGCGACGTCCCCCGGGCTGAGGCCGAGACAGACCGTCGCGGCGGCCCGCCCGTTCGCGCCCGTGACGACGGGTTGCGTCTCCTCGATCGACGCGGCGCCGCGCTGAACCGAGAACGTAACGTCCACGCCCTGGAGCGGGGAATCGAGCGCGCTGCGCACCTCGACCACGACGGGCTGCGGCAGGCACGAGCCCACGACGGCGCTCTGTCCGCCACCGCTCACCGCCGTGATCGTGCCAGCGAGGCTCGGGCCGATTCGGATCCAGGGGTCGTAGTCGACGCAATCGCCGACCTCCTCGCCCTGGCCTAGCGGGTTGAAGAGGCCACCGTTCGCCCGGTCATCCGACGCGTCACGCGGGCCGCTGTCATCGCCCCAGTAGTTGCGCTGCGCGTCGATCGGATCGCGGACCACGGCGCAGTCCTGATTGACCACGCCGTTTCCGCCGTTGGCGAAGATCGAGCTGCCAGTTATGCGCGGCCGCGCCCCGGACCTCGTCGTGATGCCGTCGCCGACGTTGCCGATCACGGTGCTTCCAGTAATGGTCGGACGCGACGCATTGGTGATATCGAAGCCGTCGTTCGCGCTGCCGGTTACGACGGTATTGGCAATGTCGATGCTGGCGTTATTGAGCACCAGCGCCGCTCCGTTTCCCGCGCCCGCGAACTCGACGATGCACGCATCCAGCTCCGTCTGCGCCGTCGCCGTCTTGTTGTTGATTCGGAGCCCGCGCCATCGGACGCCCGTCTTCGGCGACGGGCTCGTGAAGACTATCGGTCGCTCGGGCGTTCCGGTCGCCACCAGCTCGCCATCGACGACGGCGTCGACGAAGTTGCTCATCTGGAACACCGCCCCAGGCTCGACGATGAGAACCCTGCCGGACTGAATGTTCCAGCCGAAGACCGCATACGGCGCGAATGTAGCCCGAACCGTTCCGGACTGGTCGAACAACGTGGGAAGCCGGACGGTGTTCTCGTCGGGCGGCCCCGAGGCGAGGTTGGTGTGGAGGTCGCGTGGGAACGCCGAAAACAGACCGGTCGCGTCGTCGAAGGACACGGACGTCGTGTTACGCGCAAAGATGTTGTTGGAGACGGTCGACCGCGAGGTCGCCCCATCCACGCGGACACACACGCCGTTTGAATCGAAGACGTTGCCGTCGATGAGCGCATCCGTCGTTCCGATGAGCGCGATGGCCGTCCCCATGTCGGTGAAGGTGTTGTCCAGGAAGGACGGCGACGCGTTCGTGACCGAGATGGCCGTACCGAAGGCCGGCCCGGTCATCTCGGTCTCGCTGATCGTGCCGTCGCTGCCTGCGCGAAAGTTGAGAAACAGGTTCGTGATGGTCGCATCGTCCGCCTCGAGCGTGCCGTCGACGAACAAGGTGTGACCATCCCCGTCGATGGTGAACCCCGCCGGAACCGCCAGCCGACGTCCATCGCTGACGACCACCGTGCTCGAGAACCGCATGCTGCTCGCGCCGCCGAAGCTCTTGAGCGTGGAGTCCGCGTCGATCGTGCCCTGCAGGCCGACGCCCGCCGCGAGCCCGCACGAGAAGACGTTGCCGCTCACCTGCGCGAGCGCCGCATCCGCGAACACCCCGGGCCCGAGCCGGATCGGCGTGTCGCCGCCCGTCACGCAGATGTCGTTGTCGGTCACCTGCGTCGTGCTCGCCGCCGAGACGTCGAGCACGATGCCGGTGTCGGTCCGCGTGAAGTCGTCGGTGATGGTGTTCGCCTCGATCACCGGTGACGCGCCCTGCTGGAGGTGCACCCCCGTCCGGTTCGACCCGGATTCCGCCTCGAATCCGATGGTGTTACCCGTCGCGCTGCCGGCAGACGTGCCGGAATACTCGAGCCCCACCGACCCGCCGGCGCTCGTGGTGATCGTGTTGCCGGTGATCGTCGGCCGTGCCGTGCCCGACACGTCGACCCCGCGCGAGCTCGCCGCGATCGTGTTGCCCTCGATCACGGGCTGTGCCCTCGTGACCGTGGACGTGCCCCCGACGCTGATCGCCGTTCCCACGGCGGTCAGCGTGTTGCCCACGAGCGACGGGGAGGCATCCGCAATGGAGATGCTCGTACCAAAGACGTTCGATCCCGAGAGCCCACTCCCGCTGATCGTCCCGCCGCTGCCGGCACGAAAACTGACGAACAGGTCTGTGACGGTTGCGTCCTCCACGTCGAGCGTACCGTCCACGACCAGAGTGTTCCGGTCACCCTCGATGGTGAACCCTGCCGGAACCGCCAGCCGACGCCCATCGCTGACGACCACCGTGCTCGACAAGCGCAGGCTGCTGATCCCCTCCACACTCTTGAGCGTGCTGTTCGTGTCGACCGTGCCCTGTAGTCCGAAGCCCGCCGCCAGCCCGCACGTGAACATGTTGCCGCTCACCTGGGCGAGTGCAGTATCCGCGAACACCCCGGGCCCGAGCCGGATCGGCGTGTCGCTCCCCGTCACGCAGATGTCGTTGTCGGTCACCTGCGCCGTGCTCGCCGCCGAGACGTCGAGCACAATCCCCGTGTCGGTCCGCGTGGGATCGTCGGTGATCGTGTTATCGTCGATCACTGGCGATGCCCCCTGCAGGAGCTGCACTCCCGCCCGATTCGACCCGGCCTCCGTCTCGAACCCGATGGTGTTGCCCGTCGCGCTGCCGGCCGCCGTTCCGGAGTACTCGATCCCCACCGATCCGCTGCCGCTCGTCGTGATCGTGTTCCCGGTGATCGTCGGCCGTGCCGTGCCCGACACGTCGACCCCGCGCGAGCTCGCCATGATCGTGTTGCCATCGATCACCGGCTGCGCCCTCGTGACCGTGGACGTGCCCCCCACGCTGATCGCCGTTCCCACGGCGGTCAGCGTGTTGCCCACGAGCGACGGGGAGGCATCCGCAATGGAGATGCTCGTACCAAAGAACCCCGACCCCGTGAGATCACTCCCGCTGATCGTTCCGCCGCTGCCGGCGCGAAAACTGACGAATAGGTCTGCGATGGTCGCGTCCTCCACGTCGAGCGCACCGTCCACGACCAGGGTGTTCCGGTCACCCTCGATGGTGAATCCCGCCGGAACCGCCAGCCGACGCCCATCGCTGACGACCACCGTGCTCGAGAACCGCATGCTGGTCGCGCCCCCGAAGCCCTTGAGCGTGGAGTCCGCGTCGATCGTGCCCTGCACGCCGAAGCCCGCGGCCAGCCCGCACGTGAACATGTTGCCGCTCACCTGGGCCAGCGCCGCATCCGCGAACGGCCCCGGCCCGAGCCGGATCGGCGTGTCACCGCCCGTCACGCAGATGTCGTTGTCCGTCACCCGCGCCGTGCTCGCGGCCGTGACGTCGAGCACGATCCCCGTGTCCGTCTGTGTGGCATCGTCGGTGATCGTGTTGCCGTCGATCACCGGCGATGCCCCCTGCAGGAGCTGCACGCCCACCCGGCTCGACCCGGCCTCCACCTCGAACCCGATGATGTTGCCCATCGCGCTGCCGGCAGACGTGCCGGAATACTCGAGCCCCACCGAGCTGCTGCCGCTCGTTGTGATCGTGTTCCCCGTGATCGTCGGCCGCGCGGTGCCCGACATGTCCACCCCACGCGAGCTCGCCGTGATCGTGTTCCCGCTGATCACCGGCTGCGCGGCCGCCACCGTAGACGTGCCCCCCACGCTGATCGCGGTTCCCACGGCTGTTACCGTGTTACCCACGAGCGACGGGGACGCGTTCGTGATCGCAATGGCCGTGCTGAAGAAGCTCGATACCGTCAGCTCGGTCTCGCTGATCGTCCCGCCGCTGCCAGCCCGAAAACTCACGAACAAGTTGGTGATGGTCGCGTCGTCCACCTCCAATGTGCCATCGACCGCCAGGGTGTGACCCGTACCGTCGACCGCGAAACCTTCCGGAATCGCGAGCCGGCTACCGGCGGCGACAACAACCGTGCTCGAGAACCGCAGATTGCTGAGGCCCTCAATGCTCTTTAGGGTGCTGTCCTCGTCGATGGTCCCCTGCAAGCCGAAGCCCGCGGCCAGCCCGCACGTGAACATGTTGCCGCTCACCTGGGCCAGCGCCGCATCCGCGAACGGCCCGGGCCCGAGCCGGATCGGCGTGTCGCTCCCCGTCACGCAGACGTCGTTGTCCGTCACCTGCGCCGTGCTCACCCCCGTGACGTCGAGCACGATCCCCGTGTCCGTCTGCGTGGCATCGTCGGTGATCGTGTTGCCGTCGATCACCGGCGATGCCCCCTGCAGGAGCTGCACGCCTACCCGGTTCGATCCGGCCTCCGCCTCGAACCCGATGATGTTGCCCGTCGCGCTGCCGGCTGGCGTGCCGGAGTACTCGAGCCCGACCGACCCGCTCCCACTGGTCGTGATCGTGTTCCCGGTGATCATCGGGCGCGCGGTGCCAGCCACGTCCACCCCACGCGAGCTCGCCGTGATCGTGTTCCCGCTGATCACCGGCTGCGCGGCCGCCACCGTCGAGGTGCCCCCGACGCTGATCGCCACCCCGACGGCGCTCACCGTGTTGCCCACGAGCGACGGTGACGCGTTCGTGATCGCGATGGCCGTGCTGAAGAAACCGGATCCCGTCACCTCACTTCCGTTGATCGTCCCCCCGCTGCCGGGCCGAAAACTGAGCAGCAGGTTCGTGGTGGTCGCATCGTCCGCCGCCAGCGTGCCGTCCACGAAGAGGGTGTGGCCTTGGCCGCTGACGATCACGCCTGGAAGGATCGAGAGCGTCTCGCCCACAGGAACCGTACAGGTCGACAGGAAGACCACGGGATTATCGGCGGGAGCCCAGGTGCCCGTGCAGGCTCCACCGACGTCGCGCGCAAGCGCATGGCTGGCGGTGAAGATGACCGCCGCTGCGCCAGCGGTCCTCAGGAGAATCCGTACCGTCCGTAGGGCTTTCAGCGTCATCATGCGCCTGCTCCCTGCTTCAAGAGGCCATGTCCTGCGCCGCCCCACCCCACCTCCCGCGTACCCGCTCCTCCGTCACTCACGCAAGAAAACCTTCACCTCGTACGCACCCAGTGTGCCGTCGGCTCCAAAGACCAGGACGGAATAGGTGTCCGTGGCTGGAAGCGTCAGGTTCCTGATGATCGCGTTCCTCCCCGGTCCCGGCGGGTCGGTGTCCCCGCCATCGTCGTCGGCTCGAAGCAGAAAGTTCCGTGAATCACGAAGCTCCACGGCAGGATCGAGGGTACCGCTGCCATCGTCGTTGGTCGTGAGCCGGTTCACCTCGATCGTCACGCGGAGACCGCTATTGGCCGCGAACGTGTGCCGATCCCGCTGCGTGAGCGAAGCGATCTCGCCCGAGAACTCGAAGTCCGGCTCTGCCGGCGCCGGCGTGGTGATGGGACCGGGAACGAGAGCGATCGTGGGGGGCGTGATCGCGAGCACGTAGGGCCCCGCCGTGCCCCCGACGCCGCGGGCGGTGATCTCATACGTATCCGTCGCCGGCAGGACAAAATCCCGAATCAGCGCGTTGCGCCCCGGTCCGGGCGGGCTCGAGGACCCGCTATCGTCGTCGAAGACGACGAGGAACCCACGTGAGTCGCGCAACTCCACTCTTGGGTCCAGCGTCGATGACCCGTCGAGTTTGTTCGGAATCCTCGTCATCTCCAGCGTGATCACGTCGCCGCGATTGGCCGCGAAGTGCCAGAGGTCGGCCGTTCCAACACCGGGCAGGGACGGCGGCGGTAGGACATCCACAATCGCATCCACAGATCCGAATGGTGTTATCACTGTTATGGTAGTTGAGCCGGGAGGCGTGAATGGTGATGCCGTGAAGAAGCAGACAATGCGCGTGCAGTCCGCGCGACAGTCACTAACAGCGGTCTGCGGATCCACCGTCCCGACACCTGCCCCCAACAGACCGGTTCCGTGGATTGTGATCCGGCAACTCGTCCCGGCGAAACAGGACTCGGAACTGATCTGGGTAACACTTGGTGGGTCGGGTGGACATTCCCCAGCGCCGCGTTCGATCGAGAGAATGTTGCCGACGGCGTCGTAGTTGTACGTAGCCGCATGATCGTTCTCGTCAATGACCCGCCTGAGCCGTCCGAGATCGTCATAGAGATGGATGATCGTCGCCTCTTGGGCTTTCACCTCTCTACTAGCGGGGCATGACAGTACCCAGAGCGCGACTATGAACAGGACCCGTTGTTCCACGCGGCGCTTACGGTTCGCGCCACTTGGCGCTGCCCATCCTGCTCTTTGAGCAGCGTCGAACCCCGCGGCCCCGGCTCGCTCTGCGAGGGGAATCATGCCCATTGATGCGTTGTCGCGTAGGCAAAACTTCATATGATCTACTTGCGTCCCCCAACGGAAGTGGTCGGCGATCCAGGCAAGCCGGTAGACGAAGCGCCACCCCCGAGCGGAGTGCTTGAAGATGCATCCCCGGGGCCTCCGGGTGGGAAGATCGTTGGAGGCTTTCCTGGCGGATAGACTATTTGGGTACCATCGGGAAGCGTGATTATCACGGACCCATCCGGATACTCGGTTACTCCTCCGCCGGAGGGACCGGGCTGTCCACCTGGACCCGAGCCTGGTCCGGGACCACCTCCGCCAGGCCCCTGCGGCGGCGGGCGCTCGCCTCCCCCAGGGGGCCACCCAGGCAATCCGTCGCCTCCTCCTCCAGGACCTGGTGGAGTGCCTGGGCCGGGCGGAGTCCCCGCACCCGCACCTCCCGGTGGAGGTGGACTGTTCACTCCCGGCTCGGGCTGTGCCAAGTGCCCCGTGCCAGGGGGCAGCTGAGGCGGCTGTGGTTGGGGCGCGCCCGGTCGTGGCCCACACACTAGCCACTGGCAAACGCCTATCGGTGGGCCGCCGGGAGGATAGGCAACTGTGAAACCTCCGGTTGGGTCGACGAACTCGCGCGGCTTGTTAAGCGCGTATACGTATTGATTTACGTCTCCGCCTCCAAACCGAAACCAGAGAGGATCTTCACCTATGAATCTGTGCAATGCAGGATGGTAGTACCTCTTACGATAGTAGTAGAGGCCAGTTCCGTCGTTCTCTCTTCCCGTGTAGCGGTAGGGATTCGCAGTCGCCGCACCACTTGCGATGGACTTTCCGAACGGTTCGTACGTATACTCCGTCCGCACCGCCCCAACGGCGTCAGTCAGAGCCACGGTGTTACGGAGCGCATCATGAAGATAGTACTCAAGTCCGTCACGCCCAAGCGGCTCGTCGATATAAGGGCTGCGGAGATATGAGATCCTACTTTTCTGCACGGACTCCTGGATGACTTCCACGCCATCGTAGAGATACCGCGTTACCTGACCATTTGTCTGCTTTGCTATCCGCCGGCCGAAGGCATCGTACGTGAATGTGGCAGTCAGGCCCGGACCGGTCAGGCTGACCAATCGGTTGTGGGCATCCCATGTGAAGGTGGCAACGCCGCTGGAGTCTGATATCGAACCGAGGTTGCCATTGGCATCATAGGTTACCGTCTTGTCGTCAAAGGCGAGCTGACGATTGGCGCTGTCGTACCTGGCCGACGTGACCGCATCAGGCAACAGAGTGCGAGCGAAGGAACCTCCGATCGCAGTCCGATTTCCGGCCTGGTCATACCGATAGGTGAGTTTTCCGAGGACCTCATCGACTGTTAGATAGATCAGCTCTGTGAGACGGGAAGCCGTGTCATACCGGTATTCTGTCGCAACACCGTTCGGAAGTCTCAGCCTTGTTCGACGTCCTAAGGCGTCGTATTCAAACGTGACCATCTCGTTGCCGCGGGTGATCTGCGTCAGGCGAGAATTCGCATCGTAGACGTAGGCCACCGAGCTGTCGCCAGGCACATCCATCCCCCTGCGATTTCCCTGGACGTCGTACTGGTACTTGATTGTGCCGAGCGCAGTAGTCTGGGCCACCAACCGATCGAATGGGTCGTACTCGTTCAAGACCGTCCCGACAATGGAATCCGTCGCCTCCATCATCCGTCCGACCGAGTCATAGTTGAAACGCCTCGTTGTGCCATCGATATAGCTTGCACCAACGCGTCTGTTTAGCGCATCGTAGGCGAAGAATTTCGACTGACCTTTCCTGTCTTGGTGATGCACAAGGTTACCCGCCCTATCGAACTCGAAGAACTCCCGCGCTCCCACTGGGTCAGTACGACCCTCGAGGCGATCCATGGCATCATAGTCGTACGAGGTTGTCTGGTTCAGCGCGTCGGTTACTGATCGCATGTTGCCGTTTTCGTCGTAGGTGAACTTAGTCACTCCACCCAGCGCGTCGAGAATCTCCGCGATGCGATTCAGACTGTCGTAGGTGAATCGCGTGGTCTTACCGAGTGGGTCGGTTTGCGCCGTACGACGTGAGACCGGATCGTAAGTCCACCTAGTTGTGTTGCCCAGAGGATCTGCGATCGTCGCCAGATTGCCCTGGAAATCGTAGGTGAAGGTCGTAACGTTCCCGAGAGGGTCCGTGACCCATCGGGCTTGTCCGAACTCATCGTATGCGATGCGCGTCTTCAACCGTTCCGGTTCAGGCTTCTGGTTCTGCTCGGGGTCGGTGATCGCCACTAGGTTCCCTTGCGCGTCATACTCGAAGGTTGTCACCCGCCCAGGGTCGCCGGGCCGACCGTCGGGTGCTGGAGCAATCAGCTTCGTCAGTCGGTTGAAGGTCGCCTCGTACTCGAACCGCCGGATGTTGCCTGCCGGATCCGTGACTCGTGTCACGTTGCCGCCCGCGTCGTACTCGAACCTTGTCAGCCGGTTAAGCGCATCCGTGATCAACGTGACTTGCCCGCGCGTATCGCGCTTGAACTCGGTCCGCTGCCCCAAGGCGTCCCGGATCTCAAGCGGGAATCCCTGCTGGTCGAGCAGCTGGACGGTGCTGTTGCCGCGCGGATCGACGACGGTGGTTGCGAAGATGTAGCGCGGCGCCGTCTGCAGCCCCCCGGCTACGGACTCGCTACTCTCTTCGATCGGCGCGGGATCGCAGATGACACCGGGCGGACACTCTATCGGGGCGAAGCCGACGTACTTGAACTGCCAGACGCCGCCGTCGGCCTGCGTCTGCTGGAGGAGTCGGCCGCTCAGTGGGCTGTACTCGTTGCGCAGGAAGGTGATGTTCCGCGGGTCGGTGATCGTCAGGACACGGCCCTGTGTGTCGTACGTGTAGCGCGTGACACCTTCGCCTGCATCGGTCACGGTCTCCAGGCGGCCGCTGCTGTCGTAGCCGTATTTCACCGTCCGGCCGAGCGGGTCCGCGACTTGCGTCGGCCGGTTGCCCGAGTGCGTGAACACGAGCTCGCGGCCCGCAGGCTCGATGATCCGGTTGATCCGGCCCACGCCGCCGAAGCTGAGGTCGCGGTCGATGACGAGACGGTTGCGGTTTCGGTCCACCTGCTCAGCGAGGAGACCGACGTCAGCGAGCGTGGGAGAGGTGAGGAACTTCCAAAGGGTCCCGTCCTTGAAGCGGATATGATAGCTCCCAGCGTCCGGGACGGTGAGCACGGCGCCGGCAAAGCGCGGATGCGTGGCGTTGATGAACGTTCCGTCCGGCTGCCTCGAAAAGGCGTACCGGGAATTGCCGGGAAGGATGAGGCGGATGAGCGTCGCCGTCTCGGCTTGCAGCACGACATCGACGGAGAACGTCCAGCCCGGCCCGAGCCCCAGGTTGAACCGTGTTACCCCGAACGGATCGAAGGGATTGTAGACACGGTGGACCACGGCGGGAAGGCGCCCGGGCAGCACTAGGTCCGTCTTCCCGACGATCATCTGGCCGATCTTGAGATCGACGGGATCGCCGCCGCTGGCGCCATCCCCGTTGTGATTCGGCTGGCCTTCCTGATGTGGGATGAAGCACGAAAGGCCGCACACGCCACAGAAGCGCGTGATGCCCACGCCGGGATCGGACACGATCTTCGTGCCATCGTCGCTGACGGTTCCGGTTCCGTTGAGCCGCCAGGTGCCAGGGACTCCAGGAAACGGGGCGGCGTCGTACGACCACAGCTCCGCCTTCTCGCCCGGCGCCAGGTCCAGATCGTTTGGCAAGGTGACGGGGATCGGCGCCGACGGCAGACCTCCCATCGGGGTGCCGAAGAAGGGTTGGTACACGGATCGCGTCGGCCCTGGCGGTGGCGGAACGGGCAGCTCGTCGAGGCCGAGCTTCATGATGGTCATCTTGTCCTTTGGCTTTCCGTCCCAGCCCGTGATCGTTACACCCATGGGCACCGTGAAGACGGCGTCGGGATTGTCGGGATCGCTGATTGGTTGATCCTGGGTCTCATTCTGCAGCGGCGTGTAGCGCTCGGGGGGTAGAGGCGGGCAGATGTTCAGCGTGCCGAGATTCGTCGTCTGGCCGGATCTGAGGGTGACGTCGATCCCGTAGATGGGGAGCTCCGGGTCTACCGGCGTCGCGTCGACGGAGAGTGTCCGCCTTCCGTCCGGAACGTCAACGAGCTGGAAGTTTCCCCCAGCATCCGTCTGATCTTGGAAGACCATGCACATGCCCCCGCCGGCGCAGTCCTGGTCGTCCATGCACGCAGCGCCGGGACTGGAGCCACCGTCGCAGGCGGCGAGGCTCACATTCACGCCCTCGAGGGGCGGACCGTCGATCAGGCGGAAGCGGCCGGTCAGCACCGTCCGGCCTCCCGCGGTCACTTCGAGGGAAAGGGGTACTGTTCGCGTCGTCACGAGACCATCGATCCGTGCCGAGCCGCGCACAGTGATCGCCACAGTGGTCACGGCGGCATCACGGGATGCGGTCACAGTCAGCGTGACCGTCTGCCCGCTGGTGATGGAGGGCGATGAGAATTCGCCCGTAACCCCAGCGGGAAGTCCCGTCACGTCCAACATGACGAGATCCGAGAAGCCTTCGGTGCCACTGGCAGAGACAACGAACACGGTCGTACCGCCCTGCATGATCGATGCGCTCGGCGGCACGGCGGCAAGTGACATGTCGCGCGATGCGACGACATCGAAACAGAGGTCGGGGGAGGTCGTCACCGTCCCGCCCGCGGTCGTTAGCGAAAAGCAACAATCGTCGGCCGCCGGCGGGATTACTGTCCCCAAGCCGGTCTGCGACAGTGAAGTGATGGCCAGCTCGGACCCAGCGCAGCTGAGCGACCGTGTCCTGCCGCAATCGAGCCCGGTCCCGATGAGCGTGATCGCCGTGCCGACGGGTCCGCTCGTCGGCTCGACCGCGGTGATCACCGGCAGCGGACACTGGGGGCAGGTGCAGTTGGTTTCGCAGTTGCCGGGACAGGCGTCGTCGTCCGCACCATCACACTCCTCGCCACAGGCCGTCTCGATCGTGCCGTTACCGCACACCGGCGCGCCGGTACACGCGCCCGCCGCGCACGTGTCGTTCCGCGTGCACGCATCCCCGTCGTCACAGGGCGCCTGGTTGTCGGGATGAGTGCAGGCGCCGGTGCCGTTGCAGCGATCGTCGGTGCAGGGGTTGCCGTCGTCGCTGCATGGAGTGCCCGCCGCCTTGAAGCACGTATCGGTGTCCTCCTGGCACGCATTGCACTCGCCGGCGCCGCATGGACTGCCGGCGTGCACGCAGAGCCCGCCGTTACACGTGTCGGCGCCGTTGCAGAAGAGCCCGTCGTCGCACGGGCCCGGCCGGCCCGGATGCGTACAGAACCCCGAGCCTTCGCATTGGTCGGCGGTGCAGACGTTCCCGTCGTCCGCGCACGGCGCGCCGGCCGGCTCGAACTGACAGGTCGGAGAGCAACAATCCCCGGCGCTGGTGTTGCCGTCGTCGCATTGCTCGGGCGCCGCCACCGTCCCATCGCCGCAGACGGGTGGGCACGTGCAATCGGTGCGGCACGCATCCGCACAGCTCGCGTCGTCCGCGCCTTCGCAGTCCTCGTTCGCCTCGCGCGTGCCGTTGCCGCAGACGCTCCCCTGGCACAGGCACTGCCCGGGGCGCCCCGCCGCCACGCACGTCCGCCCGCCGTCGCACGTTCCGACGGCGGCGGGATCGCATTCTTCGCCGACGTCCACGGCGCCGTTGCCGCAGGTCACCGCGGCCTGACACGTGCACTGCTCCGGGCTGCCGGCGGCGACGCACGTTTCCCCGGATGGGCAGCTCGCCGCCGCCTCCGGATCGCACTCCTCGCCCGCGTCCACGGCGCCGTTACCGCACGCTCCGGGCGCCTGCACCGCCTGACCGACGTTGGTGATGCTCTCCGCGATACACTCGAGGCAGCGCACGAGGCCCGCCAGGCTGGCGTCGGCATCCGCGGGGCAGCGCGCCGTCCCCGGACAGCCCTGATAGCCGACGGTCGCGGGGTCGAAGCTCGCGCACGATTTCTTGGCGAGCTTGGCCGCATCCAGAGTCACATCGATCGCGGCGCAGACGGCGGCCTCGGGATCACCCTCGCGACACTTGTTGAGCGCCTTGAGATTCGACGTGACGAGCGCCTGCGTCGCCTTGCTGATGAGATTCAGGCAGGCGGCATCGGTCTTCGGCGTGGCCGCTACCCAGGAGACGCCGCGCCATGTGACGAGCCCCGTGACCCCGAGCCCGACCAGCAGCGCGACCGATAGGGTCGCGATGCGAATCCGTCCGGAAGACCCGCCCGGGCGCCGGTCAGTGCGCCGCCGGGCCGCGGACCTTCCTTCCAGCGAGGGAGACACCATCGGCCCCTACTGGACGGAGAAGCGGAGCGCTGCGGGCCCGAAGCACCCGGTTGGCAGGGCATCGGGAGCGAAAGTGAGGGCGTACATGCAATCGACGAGAAAGCCGAGATTGCATTCGAGACAGCTCACCACGCCGTTCGCGTCCGCTACCGAGGCCCCGCATCCGGTACGCACGTTGACGCACACCGGGAAGAGCACCTGGACGCCTTCGCCGGCGCACGCTTTGCGCAACTTTCCCGCTTTGGCGCCGGGCACCGTGGACGGCACCGCCGTGAGGCACGCGGCCGCGGCGCCGAGGACACCGCCCTTGACCGCCTTGACGCCGCACTTGCTGAGCTTCTTGGAGCGGGCCTTGACCAGCGCCTGGCCCGCCTTGTGGATGGCCTTCTGGCAACGGGCTTCAGGCGAAGGCTTACTCTCGACTGGGGCAATCGAGGTCAGGGACAGGGTCAGGAAAAGGCCAGCGGTCGCCGCAGCGGCGAGCCACCGCCTCGGCACGACCGGTATCGGAGATGGATCGTTCCGGAGTCGCCACGTCCGGGCGCGCACGCGTTCGTCCTCCCGGGCTCCTCTCCACTGCCCTCCTCCCCGCTACCGTAAGCCACACGACGTGTGGTTGGGGTTCCGTGTAGAGCAGGTGGGTGATGTCTGTCAATGGGAAACCTCCCGAATTGCGAGAATTTGCCGCACTGTGTCTAATTGTCTAAGGGTTACTACGTAGACCGCCGAAACCGTGTGGGCGCAGAACCTGTTTCCAGCGGTCTTGTCACTCGGGCCGGTGCTCGGTGTGCGCTGCCCGTGGCGTTCAGGCCGATGTCAAGATTCTCCTCAAGACGTGCAAGACGACGAAGAGGGATTGCGCGCGGGAGACCCAAAAGCCTTTCAGGGCGATCCGCCGTACCGGGCGAGACGCTCGGCCACCTTCGCCGCGGCTGACTCGATCATGTCCTCCATGCCCATGGATGCTCCGACCAACCCACCGGCTGCAATGGCGCCATCGGTGGTGAACTGCTCCAACGAGCTGCCGCTTGCGGCGTCGGTCAGGTTGACCTCGAGCTTGAGATCACCCGCGCCAAGTCCGATGAGAATGAACCGGGCTGCCTTGCTCCCGGGGTTGTAGGACGTGATCTTTCCGTTCACCACCAGCTCGCCGGGCTGACCGGTGGAGCGCGAGCCAACCTCCGCGAACGCCCCAGGGTAGGCCTTCTGCATCTTCGCGATCACCGCGCCGGCAACGTCGTCGGGCGCCGTCATCGGCAGTCCCGCGCCGACGCCGTTCTCGAACGGCGGAACGGCGAGGCGATCGAACTTCTGGGGCGCGACGGTCCCCTCCTGCCGTACCTTGACGTGCGCGGTCGCACACCCCTGCATCAGCAGGATGCTGGCGAATAGCACGAGCGTTCGAGCCTTGTATTGCATGCATTCCATCACATTCCCCCTTTCTTGCCGCGCGCAATCACTCTCGATAGGGATTCGCGAGTTCAACACGACGACACCGGGTGCGGGCGGATCGCCGGACTTCAGCTCCAATCGGAGATCGGCAAACTCGGGCAGATCGCGCGGACTTTCGAACAGGAGGTAGCCAGTTTGCGTCGCCCCGGGCGCTAGCTCGGCACGCGAGAACATGTGGTCACGTTTTGCAACGGCTGCAGCCGTCTCCCGCTGCTCGGTCGCGTGAATCGCGGGAGCGGCAAGGGCACCGAACATCTCCAGTTTTTCACAATATTGCAGTTCAAATCGCGGACGGTTCCGTCTTTGCAAAAATTCAACGAATCAGGGAAGCCTGTGTCTGCTGTCCACCGAACGCAGGGGTAAGCGTCACAGTCCGCAACGCCGTATAAGCTCCGAAGGGCGTTCCCCGGAATCGGGGTAGGAGCGTGAACGTCGGATAAGGGCGTCATCTTGTAGGTGACGGGGGCATGCGCTCCGGTACCGTTCCGTCCTCCGCTATCGATTTTCGCGCGGGATGGGGGGCTCTAGCTCGTCAGCCGGCGCCGCGCGGCGCGGAAGGCCCACGGGAGGAGGATCCCCGCGAGGCCGATGATGTAGAGGACGTCCCAGAGAGCCACCCAGCCGATGTCGCCGCGGAAGCAGCTCCGCGCTATGCGGACCGGGTGGAGCAGCGGCAGCACCTCGGCGACGGCGCGCCAGAACCCCGGTAGCATCGATGCCTCTACGTTCGTTCCCCTCCGAGCGGATCCGCCGTCGGAGAGCCCAGGAACTCGCGACGTGAGCAGCTCCCCCGATCCTACGGTCTTGATCCCCGGTGCGGGCGGTCCCGCTGCCGTGTGCGCGATCAAGTCGCTGCGCAGGGCAAGGTATCGCGGTCGCATCGTGTCGACGGACTCGGACCCGCTCTCGCCGGGGCTCTTCCTCGCCGACGCGAGCGCCGTCCTCCCCCCGGTCGCCGACCCGCAGTTCTTCGACCGCGCGCTCGAGCTGATCGCGCGCGAGCAGGTCTCGCTCATCCTTCCGACCTCCGGGTTCGACACCTTCATCTACAGCCAGCGCAAGACCGAGCTCCGCCAGCGCGGGGTCATCGCGATCGTGAGCGACTACGACGTCGTCGAAACGTGCCGCGACAAGGCCAAGTTCCACCGGCGGGTCCACGGGCGGTTCCCTCTGCCCGAGACGGCTCTCGACGGGACCGAGGCGGTCTCGTTTCCGTGCTTCGTGAAGCCGGTGCGCGGAAAGGGGAGCCGCGGAGCGGCGTTGTGCCGAAACGCCGACGAGCTCGCGCGTCACCTCCAGGAGAGCTCGGGCGTGCTCGTCCAGGAGTACCTCCCCGGCGAGGAGTACTCGATCGACGTCCTGAGCGATCTCGACGGGAAGCCGCTCGTGGCCGTCCCGCGGGCTCGCTTGCTCGTCCGGGACGGGATCTCGATGCGCGGCAGGGTCTTCCACGACCGCTACATCGAGGAGGCGTGCCTGGACCTCGCCCGCTTCCTCGGGCTCGCCGGCGCGACCTGCATGCAGATGAAGCGAGCGGCCGACGGCAACCTCAAGTTCATCGAGGTCAACCCGCGGATGGGAGGCAGTACGATCTTCGCCACCCTGGCGGGTGTGAACTTCGCCCAGCTACAGGTGGAGATCGCCATGGGCAGACCGGTCGAGATCCCCGCATTCCGGGATCTGACCGTCTTGCGCTACCACGAAGAGATCACGATTGAGGGTTGAAACATGAAGGTTCTGGTGTTTGGTGCCCACCCCGACGACATGGAGGTGGGCATGGGCGGAACGATCGCGAAGCACGCGAAGAGCGGCGATCACCACCCTCGGCGAGCGATTCTCCTTCCTCCTCGGCAGCGATCATCGCCGTGAGCAGGTCGTCGCGCGGCGCGCGCCGGCGCTCGGCCAGGAGCGCGCGGAAGTAGGCGGCGAGCGCCGCGGTGGCGCGCCGCGGTGGTTCAATCCCGTCTCGCCCCGAGAGCGGGTCCAGGAGCTCGACGAGCGCGTCGGACCAGGCGCGGAAGCGCTCATGCTCCGAGGAGGGAACGCCGAGCAACTCGGCGATGACGATCGTCGGCAGCGGTTGGGCGAGGTCGCGCACGACGTCCATCTCGCCGCGGTGCGCGACGCGCTCGAGGAGATCCTCGGCGAGCGCCTCGGCGCGCGGCCGCAGCGCCTCCACGCGGCGCGGGCTGAAAGCCTTGGCGACCAGACCGCGTAGCCGTCGGTGGCGGGACCCGTCGATCATGAGCAGGTTACTCTCGACCAAGGCCCGGAACTCCGGTGCATCACGCGTCGCACGCCGCAGCACCTTCATGAGAACGATGTCCTCCTGAGCGTGGCCTCAGCGCGAAGCGCGTAGGACGAGCCGGCACCCCGGTCGACCTGCGGGGGGCCCTCCGCAGCCGGCCCCCCGCGTCCCCGTCTTGATCAGGTCGCATGGTTTCATTATGGTTCCATTATGCAACCGGCACGGACCCTCACGATCAAGAATCTTCCCAGCGCGATACACCGGCGACTGGCGGCGCGCGCGGCCGAGCACGAGCGCAGCTTGAACAGCGAAGTCATCGCGTGCCTGAAGGCAGCCGTCATGGCCGAGCGGATCGACCCGGAGGCGCTTCTCGACCGGGCGCGCGCGCTCCGCCGCGAGATGAAGGGCCGAATCAGTGACATCGAGCTGCGGCGCGCGAAGAGCCGGGGACGCCCATGATCGTGGTCGATACGAACGTTCTGACCTACCTGTGGCTGCCAGGCCCGCGCACGTCCGCCGCGGAGGCCTTGTTGCGGAAGGACCCGGACTGGCATGCGCCGCTCCTTTGGCGCTCCGAATTCCGCAACGTGGTCGTTGGCCAGGTCCGTCGTCATCGCCTCGGTCTCGGGACTGCCCAGCGCATCGTCCTTGAAGCCGAGTCGCAGATGAACGGCAGGGAGTACGGCGTTCCCTCATCCGAGGTGTTGCGCCGCGCCGCCGAATCCGGTTGCTCGGCGTACGACTGCGAATTCGTGGTATTGGCGGAGTCGCTCACCGTCCCACTGTACACCTGCGACGAGGAGGTTCTCACCGCGTTCCCATCGTCAACCCGGCGGCTCTGATACCGGTGATGCGCGCGGGTCGCGGCGGAGAGGCTTCCGTCCCCTCGCGGATCACGCAGCCCGTCTCACCCTGATATCGGCCTCGAGCCCCGCCGTCTCGACGAGCCGGAGGAGCCGGTCGATCGTTACCTTCTGCAGGCTCCCGGACAGGATGCCGCTCACTGCGCTCCGCGGCAGGCCCAGTTCGGCGAGTCGATCGGCCGAGGTCGCTCTCTTCATCAGCGTGCCCCCTCGAGTCGCCTCCGCGCCAGCTCCGGGCTCCTGAGCGGGGTCCCCTGAGTCGACTTCTTGAGGCCGTGAACGACATGCACACGCCCACTGTCGACCAGGGCGTAGATGACGCGATACGCGCCTGCTCGCATTCAGCCGCAACTCGTTAACTCTAGGGCCGACGGTAGGCATAGGCCGGGACAGCGGCATCGATAGCATCAGACTCGCGTCAAGTCTCGCCAGCACGTCAGCGAGGTCGCCGCGAATTTCCTCCGGCAGGGATTCGATCTCGCCGGCAGGGTCGCGCGATGACGATCACGACTCATGGTCTCACAGGTGGGACATTCAGTCCAGGGCACACGCACCAGTTTCTGCACGGCCTTGTGCAGCGGACGGCGCATCCGCGTCGCCATGATCGAGCCTACGGAGGCGACGATCCCGCGATCCGGGGTGTTCGCCGGGCCTGCTAGCCTGGTACTGAGCTTGCTAGCAGGCATTCTCGTCAGGTTTCGCCGTGAAGCCGTCGAGGGCCCCGGGACTAACCGGTCGCGAAGGCCCGGTGCTCTCGGCGGCGAGGATTGAGGCGGACGCCTCGGATCGGCCTCGTCGTGGCGCAAGCTCCGGCGCGGGATGGGGCTGTGGGCGGAGGTGGGCCCAACACGCTGGAGGAACGTCATGCTGAAGAGACGCTGCGTCGCGCCCTCGTGGACCCTCGGCCTGCTTGCGTGTGCCGCTGCGACGGTGCTGATCGGCTGTGCGACGACACGGATACAGCCGCAGGCGCTCTCCCAGGCGGAGATCGCCATCCGCAAGGCGGATGCGGCAGGCGCCGCGGAGCACGCGCCGCTCGAGCTGCACGTGGCGCGCCAAAAGCTCGAGGAGGCCGGCAGAGCCATCGAGAACAAGAAGCCGGAGGTGGCGCGCCACCTCGCCGAACAGGCCTTCGTCGATGCCGAGCTCGCCGAGGCCATGTGCCGGGCGCAGAAGGCGCGGCGGAACGCCGGGGAGGTGGGCGCGACGGTCGACGCACTGCGGGGCGAATCGCATCGGCCGGCAGCGGACTGATCCGTCACCCATTCGGAGGGAACACCATGTCACCGTACGTTCGAACCCGGAGCCTCGGCACGGCGGCGATTCTCTGCCTGCTCGTGAGTGGCTGTACCCTCCAGCAGCCCGAGAGTCTCGAGGCCGCCCGCCTGGCGTACACGGAGGTAGCGAAGGACCGGACGCTCGCCGCGAGCGCGCCCGTGGCCCTGTACGAGGCGAAGCAGGCGCTCACCCGCGCCGAGACAGCCTGGGAGCAGGACGAGGACGAAGTGGAGACAACGCACCTCGCCTATGTCGCGCGCCGGCGCGGCGAGATCGCCCAGGCGGTGGCGAGCGAGAAACAGGCGGAGATCGAAGCGGGGACGCTCGCCGAGCGGCGGGCGAAGGTCCTGCTTGAGGCGCGCGAGGCAGAGCTCGCCGCCCTCAAGGCGCGCAAAACGGACCGCGGCGTCATCATCCCGGTCGAGGACGTGCTCTTCGAGTTCGGCCGGGCCGCGCTTCGCCCAGAGGCGCGCTCCCACCTTGCGAGGATCGCCGCGCTGCTCCGGGAGTATCCGGAGCGCGATCTCCTGATCGAAGGGCACACCGACGACGTGGGCTCCGACGCCTTCAACTTCGGGCTCTCGGAGCGGCGGGCCGCCTCGGTGCTCGGCTTCCTGGTGGCTGCCGGCATCAGCCCGCGGCGCATGGCGGCCCGGGGTCTCGGAGAGAGCCAGCCGCTCGCTACCAATGCGACTGACGAGGGGCGAAGCCAGAACCGCCGCGTCGAGCTCGTCGTCCTCAACGAGGGGTAGGGTCCCTCATCGACGCGCGCGCGTGCCTTCTCGACCACACCGCCACTTTGCATCCGGCGTTGAACGAAGCCGAAGTCGTTCATGTAGACCCCGTCTCCGCCGGCGAAAGTCGTATCCAGCTCTCCATTCGCGCGTTATCGCACGAGGGACACCTGCCCCGCCGGGTCACCCAGACTTGCCCCCGACACGAACCTGCCAACAGGATCTTCCCGCTACCGAGGACCACGATCGCGTTGCCCGCGAACCCGTATCCGCCAAGATCGGTCGTGACGATGCTGAGATCTTGGCGCCAACGGTTACCCCTGATAAAGAACGCTCTCGGGCAAGGACGAAGCCGATGGAGGGACCCCAACGATGAAGGACGAAAGGGCTACGACACCGGCCACGCTGGGCTGGGCGCTGGCGGGAATCGCCTGCGCCGCAATGGTAGGCTGTGCGGTCACGCAACGAGCAAAGGTCAAGCAGCCGGGAACCTGTGTGTTCCTGCGACCCGTCGTCTGCGCGAAGCTTCAGCCGGGCGGCAAAGGGCAGGTGACATGCGCTACGTCAGCCCCGATGCCCAGTGGCGGCAGTACAACAAGATAATGGTCATGCCCGTATCGTTCTGGGGCTCCGAGGAGGAGCGGCTATCGGCCCCCGTCCGACAGGCCTTGGCAGACTACTTCCGCTCGACCCTCGTCACGCACGTCCGGGAGAAGTTCGAGGTCGTCGACCAGCCGGGCCCGGGCGTGATGAAATTGCAGGTTGCCATCACCGACGCCGAGACGGCCACCCCGGTGCTGCGCACGGTATCGATGGTCGTACCGCAGGCTCGGGCGCTCAACACCCTCAAGTATCTGGCCACAGGCACCTACGGCTTCGTCGGCTCCGCGCAGGGCGAAGCAGAGGTGACCGATTCCGTGACCGGCCAGGTGCTGGCGGCGGTGATGGACCGGCGCGTCGGCGGCGGTTCTCTCAAGACGGCGGCGCAGTGGCAGTGGGGGGACGCCAAGAATGCGATGGACGCGTGGGCCGCACAAGCAACGGACCGGCTCGCGGCCTGGACCTCGGGCACGGCGAGTCCATGAGGAACGATCTCCACGAGGCCGGCTGGAGGGCCTCAGTCCCAAGGTGATCGCGTGGGCCAAGTAAGGAAGCATTTCCTCGACAGCCGTTTGGCGCGTTTCTCCTTTTCTCTCCGTGCGTCTTCTTCGCGGCAGTTTTTTCGCAGGCCCGTATTGACACACGTGGCATATTCGCCTAATTTTCGCCTCTGGCGAGGCTGTGGCGATGATGACGCCCAACGGACACGCGCGGGATGGTGTGAGACCCATACGTCTGACGGCTGCGGATCTGGCTGCCGTGCCGCGCGAGTTGCTCGAACCCGTGCCCGACGAGCATGCACGCTATCTTGCGCGCGATCTGGTCGGGCGAGATCGACCGCTGGCTGCGAGTCCTCGGTCATCAGGAGGCGCGCTGCCGGGCGGTGTTCGGCCGGCTTGCGGCGGTTTTTCTCCGCCAGCGGGCGCCGCACCGGCTAGGCTTCCGCGCCGTGTGGGCGACTATGCCCGGGAGCGCCTAGGGCTGTCGGCGCGCGAGCTGCAAAGCGCCGCGTGGGTGGTGACGGCGCTGCGCGGGCTGCCACGGCTCGCCACTGCGTTCGAGGCGGGGGTGCTGTCGTGGACGCAGCTCCGGATTCTCGTGACGGTGGCGAGCCCGGCCACGGAAGCCCACTGGCTCGATCTGGCGCGAGGGCGCACGATGCGCGCGCTGGAGGCGCAGGTGCGCAAGCGGCGGGCGGGCGCGGGGCCGGCGGCACAGAGTCCGGCGACGCCTGCGCCAACGGCCGTATCGGAAGCTACTCGGGAGAGCTCGGGAACGCAGGACCTTGAAGACTTCAAGGATTCACGGGATTCGCAGGACTCGCACTCGCAAGAAACGATTATCCGGTTCCACCTGCGCTGCCCGCGGCGCGTGCGCCGGCTCTGGCGGCGGGCGGTCGAGCTGGCGCGCCGAATGCTCGGGACCGACGGGCGGGTATGGCAGGCGGCCGAGGCGATCGCCGCGGAGGGACTGGCGGCACTTCCGGTCGCGGCGGGTGCGTGGGGATCCGGGATGGGTGACGCGGCCGGCAGGGTGGCGGCGATCTCGGGCGCGGGTGTCGACGCGAGCGATCGGAACCGCGGTGACGAGAAAGGTACCGGAGAAGATGGCGAAGACGGCGCCGGCGAACGGCCGCTGGCGTGGGAGTGTCTCGATTGGTCTGCGGTACGCGCCGCGGTGCCCGCGGAGGTCGCGCGGCTCGCCGATGGGTGCGATCGGCTCGATGCGTTCGCGCTCGACGCTCGCCTGCGCCAGACGCTGCAAGCGCAGCGCCGGATCGACTGGCAGCTCGGGCGGCTGCTGCACTCCTGTGTCCGCCTGCGGCTCGAGCGGTTGCTAGGATTTCCCTCGATCGCCGTCTACGCGCGGGAACGCCTCGGGCTCTCGCCGAGCAAGGTCCGCGGGCTGATCGCCGTCGAGGGTATGGCGCAGGAGGTCCCCGCGTTCGGCGCGGCCTATGAGGCCGGCGAGCTGTCGCGGGTCCGGGCACTCACGCTGTTACCCGTGCTCGGCGAGCGCACGGCGGCCGCGTGGACGGCGCGCGCGCAGGCGGTGACGGTGCGGCGGTTGGTCGCGGAAGTGGAGTGGAGTCTCGACCAGCGAGACGCGACCCCCGAGTCGGCGGCTGATGCGCCGGCGGGGCCGCCACCCGTGGGGCACGACCTCGCGGCGGAAGCCGCCGACGTCGAGCGCCAGATGCGTGCGCGTCGGAAACACAGCCCGGTGGAGGGAGAGCGGGAGGCCCGTCCGGACTGGAGCCCGTTCGATGCGGAGATCGCCTTTGCGGGGCCGGCGGCGGTGGTGGGACTGGTGCAGGCCGCAGTGGCTGCATTCCGGCGGCCCGAGGAGCCGCGCTGGGTGGGGTTCGAGCGCTTGCTCGACCACGTGATCGGGGAGTGGGAATCCCTGCCACGGCATGGGGATCCGATCTTCGACCGGGACGGATGGCGCTGCGCGGTGCCGGCGTGCGAGGCGCGGGGCAACCTGCATGATCATCACGTTCAGTTCCGGTCGCTCGGTGGGCGCAACGCGCAAGCGAATCGCGTCACCGTGTGTGCGTGGTATCACCCGCGGGGCATCCATGCGGGCCTGGTGCGGGCGAGCGGGCCGGCGCCGGGGGCGATCCGCTGGGAGCTCGGGCTGCGGGCGGGGCAGCGGGCCCTGCTGAGCTTCCTTGGGGACACGTACGTAGACGGCGATCAGAGTATCGGAATGATGCGAGATGCGGCGGGAGTCGTCGCCGCGTGACGGAGGGGGCGTCGGTGATGGATGTGAACGTCCACGAACCCGCCATCAGCGAGCAGGCGGTGCACCGACTCGCGGCGGTAGTAACGCGCATAGGCGGGGTTGAGCGCCGCTCGTCGAGCGTCTCGAGCTCCTCTTCCCAACGCCGGATCAGGTAGACGCCAAAGCGGTCTCCGGCAAGGCGCAGGCCACGAGAGCTGCGGCGCTGGATGGCCCGTAGCCGTCTTCGACAACATGCCGAACACACGGGGGTTCCGAGCGCGCTCGCTTCGAGCGAATCAGATGACCATTGACAGATGACCATGACCAGTCTAGGTTGACTGCATGACCAGAACGGTGGCCGTATCCGAGTTCAAGGCACACTGCCTGCGGCTCGTCGACGAGGTGGCCCGCCAGGGCAGAGGGATCATCGTGACCAAGCGCGGAAAGCCGATCGCCCGCTTGGTTCCGATCGGCAAGGTTGCACCAGCCCAGGCGCTGGCGCGCCTCCGGGGAACGCTCATCGGGGGCGATACGGTCGGTGATTTCGACACCGGAATGCTCTGGGAAGCCGCCCGTCGCTGACGATGCTGTTGCTCGACACGCACGCCTGGGTGTGGTGGGCGACACGACCCGAGCGTCTTTCGCGCAAACAACGAAGTGCGATCGATCGCACACTCGCGGCGGGGCGAGAGCCCCTTCTCCTGTCGATCATCTCGTGCTGGGAAGTGGCCTTGCTGTCCGAGCATCGGAGAATCCGGCTCACGATCCCGCTCGAGACCTGGCTCGAGGAAGCGACCGCCGTGCCCGGACTCGAGATTGTTCCCCTCTCTCATCCGATCATTGCGAGCGGCTCTCGCCTCACGACGCTGCGGGATCCGGCGGACATGCTGATCGTCGCGACGGCACAGCACCGCGGTGCGCGGCTCCTCACGAGCGATGTGCGAATCGGACGTGCCGATCTCGTTCCCGTGGTATCGTAGTCAGCGCGCAACGCCTGGGGCCGCCCTACGTGAGCTCTCGCGCGCTCTCCCTTCGCGTGCGGGGCTCCCTACGGATGACGGCTGCCCGCGAGCGTCCCCTCGTCTGCGAGCCCGCGCTGCCTCCTCGGCGCATCACAATAGGGACCCGACGAGGGCCGAGTCAGGGGGAGAGAATGCGTCAGGCGTTCATCTCGTACGCACCATCCAGCCCCAGGACGGGGCCCTTCCACACGGCGTCGTAGCGGCGCTCGTCGGTCACGGGCTTGGCGATCATCTGCAGGCACCGGCGCATCTGTGCCGGCGTGCTGGCCGACTTGCCGTGCAGCTCAAGGGCACAGGAGGCGAAATCGCGGACCATGAAGTCGAAGATCTGGTCGACTAGATCGGGCCCGATCGCGTAGAGGCGCGCGTTCTCGAGGATGAGCTGCGCGTAGACGACGAGCGCGAAGAGCTCGCCGCCGGCCAGGAGAAAGTCGGTGTCCTTCATCTGCGCCTCGTTCGGCGGCGCGCTGGCGAGCATCTCGCGGAAGGCATCCACCTGCCCGGCGAACACCCGGACGTTGGGCAGATCGAACGCGGCGAAGGCGCGGCGGTAGTCGTGAAAACGGATGCTCCCGAGCCCGCGGGCCGGGCCCTGGTCGAAGAGGAAGGCGTCGTCGGCGGCATCGTCGCGGCGCGGGATCTCGGGGCAGTCGGCCGGGGCGAAGAAGAAGTTGGGCATGAACTTGACGATGAGTGCGATGTTGACGTGCACCGTCCCCTCGAGCTTCGGCAGCCCGCGAATGTCGACCGCGGCCTGCTCGAAGTACATGCTCTTCTCGAAGCCCTTGGCGGCGATGACATCCCAGAGGAGATTGATCACTCGTTCACCCTCGGTCGTCACCTTCATCTTCACCATCGGGTTGTAGAGCAGGTAGCGCCGGTCCTCGGGCGACGCGGAGCGCATGTAGTCGCATGCCCGCAGCGCGAAGAGCTTCATCGCGACCAGCCGCGCGTAGGCGTCGACGAACATCCGCTTCACATGCGGAAAGTCGGTCACGCGCATGCCATAGAGGCGCCGGTTGTGGGCGTGTGTGACCGCTTCGTAGAGGGCGTGCGTGCAGATGCCGATGGAGGCCCATCCGAGGTTGTACTTGCCGATGTTGACGGTGTTCAGCGCGGCGTCCCACGCGGCCTTTCCCTTGTGTAGGATGTCGGCCTCAGTGAGCGGGTAGTCATGCAAGGCGAACTCGGAGACGAAGTTCTGACTGGCACAGACGTTCTGGACGCACTCGTAGCGCTCGTGCGTCGGGTCGGCGGCGAAGAAGACGTAGTCGTCCGAGCCGGCGAGCTTGCCGAAGGTGGAGACGATCGCCGCCCGGTTGCCGTTGCCGATGTAGTACTTGCGCCCGTTGGCCGTGTACACGCCCTCGTTGCGCGGCGTGAGCACCATGTCGGTCGAGTAGATGTCGGCGCCGTGCGCCTGCTCGGACAGGCCGAAGGCGAAGATGCCACCCGCCGCGAGACAGCGTGCGGCGCGCTGCTTGACGGCCTCGTTGCGGCTCATCCAGATCGGGCCGAGGCCGAGCACGGATACCTGCCAGGTGTACCAGTACTGCAGCCCGTAGAAGCCGAGGATCTCGGCGAACTCGCAGATGCGCCAGGTGTCCCACCGCGCATCGGCCGCGCCGTAGCCCGCGGGCGTACACATGGTCGCGAAGATCTTCTCGCGCGCGACGAAGTCGAGGAAATCCGCGTACCAGACGCGGGCGTGATAGTCGTCCTTCAGTCGTCGCTTCCCCTTGCGCTCGAAGAAGTCGATGGTCTTGCGCATGACCTCGAGCGAGCGCTCGTCGGGGTAAGGGCGGGAGTGCCGCTTCGGATTCAACAGGATCTCCATGGTGCAACCTCCCGGAATGGCGGCGGGTACGCTACGTCAGGGCTGGTAGCAACGGCAAGCGCCGGAGATCCACCGGGGCTCGCGCCGGGGGGTTGCTTCGCCCCGAGCTGCGCGTTAACCACCTCAAGCTGACCCACAACGCGGTGGAAGAGCTACCGCGCCGCCTTCGTTCGTAGACCCCGAGCCCATGACCGAAACGGAAGCGACCCTGACCTCGAACGCGATACGGGTCGCCGAACCGCGAAGCCCCGGCCTCCTTCAGATCGCATGGAAGATCCGCACCAAGGGCCTGGAGCTGGACGAGGTCGTCCCGCGAGACCAGCCCCCGACACTCAAGCACCTCAAGCGACTGCCGTACACGCTGCAGACGATCAAAGAGGTCTTGCGCCTCTATCCGCCGAGCCCGAGCCAGCCGCGCGACCCGACCGACGATCAGGCCTTGGGCAGCATGGATCGACGCGGGGGGCACGTTGATGGTTCGCAACGGTCTACCGATGCGGATCACTCGCCGGCACAAGAACTGAAGCGATACGTGGTCGTGGCCGTGAAGGATCGGACATCGGCGCGAGGTTTACGACGAGTGACGGGCGCTCACCGGCAGCTGTTCCTCGCGATGCGAATGAGGAGTACGCGGGCATGAAGATCGGTGGCACGAGGGCGATCGTGGTCGGGGGTGCATCGGGAATGGCGCGCGCTACGGCCGAAATGTTGGTCCGTGAGGGAGCACGCGTGGCGATTCTCGACCGAGAGGTTTCGAAGGGCGAGGAGGCCGCCGCCGCCATGGGCGATGGCACGCGCTTCTACCGTTGCGACGTCACCGATTTCGCCGGCACCGAAGCGGCGATCACGAGAGCCGCTGACGATCTGGGCGCGCTTCACTTCGGCGTGAATACAGCCGGCGGCGGCATCGCCAGGCGTACCCTGACGAAGGAAGGCCCGCACCCGCTCGACGATTTCCGCGCGG
>Ga0187892_10000215_pt1 | contig 153719 bp, 151 predicted proteins | sample MA1701073metaG_FD_139345 | JGI IMG/M metagenome (GOLD analysis project Ga0187892, IMG submission 139345) | Bio-ooze microbial communities from a basaltic lava cave in the Kipuka Kanohina Cave System on the Island of Hawaii, USA - MA170107-3 metaG ...
GGTCGGTGATACGCTGGTCGCGCTTGACAGGCCCGCGGTGCTACCGGGTGGCGTACTGAGCGACCAACTATAGGTGAGTGGGTCTCCGTTGGCATCGGAGCTGCCGCTGCCATTGAGAGTGACGACCGTTCCCGGAGCAATGCCGCCCTGGTCGTCGCCGGCGTTGGCCACCGGTGGGACGTTGTTGCTGGTGATCGTTACAGTGGCAGGCTGGCTGGGCACGGTACCATCGTGCACGACGAGTCGTACGACATAGTTACCATCCCGGTCGACCGTAAAAGTTGGCGTCACGGTCGTGGAACCCGTCAAGACCGCGGTGCTACCGGGTGGCCTGCTGACAAAACTCCAAGTGAAGGTGAGCGGGTCTCCATTGGCATCGGAGCTGCCGCTGCCATTGAGGGTGACGACCGTTCCCGGAGCAATGCCGCCCTGGTCGGGGCCGGCGTTGGCCACCGGCGCGACATTGTCGGTGGTGATGATCACGCTGTCCGGCGTCTGACTGTTCACCGTCCCATCGTTGACGATGAGTTGGGCGACATAGTCGCCGTCACGGTCGACGGTAAGGGTCGGCATCGGACTGGTGGGATTGGTCAGAGCCGCCTGGCTGCCTGGCGGCCGGCTAACGAGAGTCCAACTATAAGTAATCGGATCCCCGTTCGCATCGAAGCTGCCGCTGCCATCGAGGGTGACGAGTCCAGGGCCTACAGTTTGGTCGGGACCGGCGTTGGCCACCGGGGGGACATTGTTACTGGTGATTGTGACCGTGTCGAGTAGACTGTTCACGATGCCGTCGTTCACGATGAGTTGCACAACATAGTCGCCGTCACGGTCGACGGTAAAGGTCGGCGTCACGGTGGTGGAACCCGTCAAGACCGCGTTGCTGCCGGCAGGCCTGCTGACAAAACTCCAGTTGAAGGTGAGTGGATCTCCGTCGCCATCGAAGCTGCCGCTGCCATTAAGGGTGACGACTGTCCCCGGAGCGATGCCTCCCTGGTCAGGGCCTGCATCGGCCACCGGCGCGACATTGTTGCTGGTGATGAGCACGGTGTCGGGGGCACTGTTCACGCTGCCATCGTTCACAATGAGTCGCACGACATAATCGCCCACAAGGTCGGGCATAAAGGTGGGCGACACGGTGGTGGGCTTCGTCAGGACCGCCGTGCTGCCGGCTGGCCTGCTGACAAAACTCCAACTGTAGGTAAGCGGTTGCCCGTCGGGGTCGGAACTGGCGCTTCCATTCAACGTGACGAGTGTGCCGGGGCGGATACTACCCTGGTCTCGCCCCGCGTTGGCGATTGGCGGGTCATTGGGAGCAGTCTTATTGCCCAAATCGCCGCAGCCGTTGACGCCGAAGATCGCTGTGAACACAAGTAGGGCAGCCCACGACAAGGTTCTGCCGGTTTTACGGTCGTGCATTAGCATGCTTTTCCTGCTCTGGCTATGAGAGGCCAGCAGAATGAATCTTGACATCGAAGTTTGTCATAATACGTGGACCCTCGAAGGCGGTCTATCCCTACTAATGTAAGGGGCAGGTGCGCATCCGATGGCAACGCGCATCGTAGCGGGGAGTGAAACCAGCTTCTATCGGTAGTGCATCACGGATGTTAGAGCCTTTCTCCATACTTCTCAAGGTGTTGTCTCTTTGCCCCGGCAACCCACTTTTCTCGCTTGATCCGGTCAGGAGCTGTGTAGAGCTTCTTTGCGATTCTGGCGATGTCCTCCGGCTTCCAACGCGCAATCTGAACGTAGGTGTGCAGCCCCATCTTGTTCAAGGATCGCGCAAAAACAGGGCCTATTCCCTGAATCCTACTGAGATCATCTTTAGGTCCTTTTTTCACAGCTTTCGACTGGCCTATCTGTAAATTTAGTTGACGTTCATTCTGAGGGGTTCGACGAGGGGCCACAGTCCCTCCATCGGTTTTAATGCGCAGTGCCGCCCGCACTTCTCCCAGACGCTTACGGAGGCGGACGATCTCTTCTTCCTTTTCTTTGGCTGTCTGTACTTGATGTTCCATGCCTTGCTGTTGCGCTTCGATCTCATGCATCCGCTGCTGCAGATTATTGATCCGCTCATCCCGCTCCTGCAGGAGTTGTTTGTCGAGCAAGAGCTGGGTTCTTAACTCATCCTGCGCCGCAACTTGTTGTTGCAGTCTGGCGATCTCCGCGTCGCGTTTTGTCAGGGCATGGGCATATTTTTCCTCCCGCTGTGCCAGTGCAGTCTCCTGCTCCTGAAGCCGTTGGGCGAGAGGTCTCAGTTGGCCGATGCGACGGTCTCGATCGTCCAATTGGCTGTTGAGTTGGTGCAATGCGGTTCGATGCTCTGCCTCTCGATCGCTGAGTTGTACTTCCAGCCAATGGACCCGTCCTTGAACCGGTTCGAGTTCCTCCACGCGCGTGCGTAGCCGATCGGCTTCTGCAACGATGGCGTCCACCTCGGCGATACGGCGTTCAAGATTTTGTCGTTCACGCTCGTTCGATTCAAGGGCCTGTTGGGCCGCCTCTCGCATGAGATGGAGTTGATGGGCTTCTTCCGATTGTGCGGCGGACGTGGCCTGTTCGTTTGCACGCAGGCGAAGCGAGGCTATTTCCGTTTCCAGCGCCGTCAGCTGCTGCGCGCGGACGGCCAATTCCTCTTCAAGCGCCTTGAGACGGTCGTTGCGCGTCGAGAGTTCCTGCTGGTTGGAATAACCGACCTCTTCCAACTCGATGATCTTGCTTTCGAGATTTTGTACCGTCGCAGCCTGGATTTTCAGGTCGTGTTGCGCCTTCTCCAGGATCTGTTCTTTAAAGCGCATCATGGCAACGACGTCCGCGAGCTGTTGCGCGAGGGGACGGGCTGATATGTTTCTCAGCAGCCAGCCGACTGCACCGCCGATTCCAGCCGCGACGATAAGGCATCCCAACATTTGGCCGATGAGTGTCGTCATAGGTTGGCTTGTCCTTTCACTCGTAGTTCGATTCGACGGTTCTGTTGGAGGCCGGTCCGTGTGTCTGTCACCGATAGCGGTCTCGACGCGCCATAGCCGACGGCGGTGAACTGGTTCGTCAGACCACGGCTGATGAAGTAGTCCCGCACGGCTTCAGCGCGGTGACGGCTGAGTTGAAGGTTGTATTCCGGTGCACCGTACTTGTCCGTATGACCGCCGATTTCAATGGTTGCGTGAGGGCCATGCCGTAACTGGGCGATCAGCCGGTCCAGTGTGGCGCGACTGCGGGGAGTCATCGTGGTGGTGTTCGAATCAAACTCGATGGAGGCCTGCGAGAGGATCTCGTTCAATTTTTTCTGGAGCAAGGAAGAGGACACAAGGGACGGATCCGTAAGAATATGATCCTCCAGTTCGAGCCCTGTCTGTACCAGTGGGGCAAGTTCTTGTAATACCGTAGCCTTAACGCGATCGGTGTCGACCAAGCCGCTGAGAACGATTGTGCGACCGTCGACGATAATGGATCCGCGTTCGGTCATGCGTCCCAATATAGGCAGGACCTGAGGAATATTGCCGGTCCAGGAGGCAGCTCCGACGTTCGAATCCACGATCAACTCATCGACGACTCGCCCTGGCGCTGTACCGTAAAGTTCTTGGGCTCTTTGAAGAATTGCAGCCTTACTCTCCTCACTAGGAAGAGAGCCACGGAGGGTCAGTGTTCCCTGTTCCAAACGCGCGTGAAAATTCGCAGAGGTGAGGGATTTCGATTCTGCCGATGTCAGAAGATGGCGTGGGATGCAGACTGCGGCTACAAGAACCAATGCGACAGCGCCTGCCCCTAGAATCGCTCTGCGCACCATGAGTCAACTCTCGGAAGGAAATGGCTCCTTGGCCCCCCGTGACCCTATCATACTGCGCGAACTCATGCCAGACGGGATTTCTGGCTCTAGCATCGCGGGCCGGAGTCGCGGGAAACGCTTAACGGGAAGCCTCGTTAAAGACGTTACTCGTTCACAGTTAATCGGCGATTCACGGTTCACGAATAACGATTCACGCTGCTTGTCTCACGCTCCTTCCACATCCCTCTTGTAAGGCAAGTATTCATTTGTTATTCTTCGCGGCACCTTCCTAACTCACATGACATCAATCGTCTTCTAAGGAGTCAGCTATGGCCGGCATAAAGCGGGCATTAATCAGCGTGTCAGACAAGACCGGCGTTGTGGACATGGCCAAAGGGCTTGAAGCTCTGGGCGCTGAAATTCTTTCGACCGGAGGAACGGCAAAGGCCTTGCGGGAAGCTGGGGTGACGGTCACCGATGTAGCGACCTACACAGGCTCGCCGGAGATTCTTGACGGCCGGGTCAAAACACTGCATCCGAAGATTCACGGCGGCTTGCTCGGACGGCGTTCGGTGGCGGCCCATATGGAGCAAATGAAGCAGCACGGGATCGGACCGATTGATGTGGTCGTGGTCAATCTCTATCCGTTCGAAGACACAGTGGCAAAGCCGCAGTGTCCGTTCGAAGAAGCCATTGAAAATATCGATATCGGTGGGCCGTCGATGCTCCGCTCCGCAGCCAAGAATCACGAGGATGTTTTGGTTGTCGTGGCCCCGACTGATTACCAGCGTGTACTCGATGCTGCGAAGACAGGAATGGTGTCGCGCGAGTTACGCCGGGAGTTGGCGATGAAGGTATTCCAGCATACGGCACGATACGACAGCCTGATTGCAAGATATCTCGAAAAACAGGCGCAAGGCAGTGAGATCAAATTTCCTCAAATATTATCCTTGCAGTTCGAACGGGCGGAGATGCTCCGCTACGGCGAGAATCCGCATCAGCAAGGAGCCTTCTATCGGGAGATGCTTTCGACAGAACCATCGGTATCCCGCGGAAAGATTCTTCACGGCAAGGCCATGTCGTATAACAATTTTCTCGATGCCAATTCGGCGCTGGAACTGGCCAAGGAATACGACGAAATCGCCGTAGCCATTATCAAACACAACAATCCCTGCGGTGTGGCCTTGGGTGCTACTCCCGTCGAAGCCTATGTGAAGGCCCGTGAGACCGATCCTGTTTCGGCGTTCGGGGGCGTGATTGCATTCAATCGGCCAGTGGATTTGGAGGTCGCGAAGGAGATCACCTCCACGTTCGTAGAGGTGGTCATTGCGCCGGGTTTTGCGTCGGATGCTCTGACAGAGTTGAAGCGCAAGAAGGATTTGCGTTTGGTGGACGTCGGGCCGCTTACGAAGGTGAAACAGGAAGGATTTGACCTCAAGAAACTCGTCGGTGGATTGATCGTGCAGGATCGGGATCTCGGTGCGCTCGCCGACTTGAGAACCCTCAACGTACCGACTATGCGCAAACCGACGGATGAGGAATATGAGGCGTGCGCTTTTGCCTGGAAGGTTTGCAAGCACGTCAAGTCGAACGCGATTATCTATGCGAAGCCAGGGCAGACCGTGGGGATCGGTGCCGGTCAGATGAGCCGGGTCGATTCCGTAAAGCTTGCGGCGATGAAAGCCCAGATGCCTGTCAAAGGGTGTGTGATGGCGTCGGATGCGTTCTTTCCGTTCCGGGACGGGTTGGATGCTGCCGCGCAGGCAGGGATCACGGCCGTCATTCAACCAGGTGGTTCGATTCGCGATGCCGAAATCGTCAAAGCCGCTGATGAACAGGGAGTGGCGATGATCTTCACGGGCATGCGCCACTTCCGCCACTAACGGATGTTGAAACGACTCTCCAGCGTCGTTCTCGGCTCGGCAAAATCCTCAACGTAGCCCGGAGGCTACGCCTCCGGTTTTACCTTCGCCTGCGGCCTTGCTGGAAAGCCGTTTGAACATCCTCCGAAGAAAGACCTCAAGCTGAAGGTTATCCCGTGAAAATTCTCGTCGTTGGCAGTGGAGGGCGCGAACACGCGATAGTGTGGAGACTTGCGCAAAGTCCCTGCGCGCCGGTCCTCTACTGTGCGCCTGGCAATGCGGGAATCGAATCGCTTGCGACGTGTGTGTCGATCAAAGCCGATGACATCGCAGGACTCAAATCCTTCGCGCAGTCCGAGAAGATCGATCTGACGGTCGTAGGGCCGGAGGCCCCGCTGGCCATGGGTATTGTCGACGAGTTTCGCAAGTCGAAGCTCAGGATATTCGGCCCAACAAAGAGCGCGGCGCGTATCGAGGCCAGCAAAGTGTTTTCCAAAGAGATGATGCACAATGCAAAAATTCTCACGGCAAAGGCGCAAAGTTTCGACCGACTTGCTTCAGCCCTCGCGTATCTGGCCCAGCATGAGCTTCCCGTGGTGATTAAAGCTGACGGGCTGGCGCAAGGGAAAGGCGTCGTTGTCGCGGCGACGCGGGACGAAGCTGAACGGGCGGTCCGCGATTCGATGGAACGTGCGGTATTCGGTCAGGCCGGTCAACGCGTGTTGATCGAGCAGTTCCTTGACGGTGAAGAGCTGACGGTTATGGCTTTCACGGATGGCCGGACGGTGGTACCGATGTTGCCGGCGCAAGATCATAAACGAGTCGGAGCCGGCGATACGGGTGCCAACACCGGAGGTATGGGTGCATATTGTCCTGCACCGCTTGGCACCAAAATGCTATGCGAGCAGGTGACTCAGCAAATCCTCTATCCCGCCGTCGAAACCCTGGCTCGCATGGGCTGTCCGTTTCAGGGAGTCCTCTATGCCGGCCTCATGGTTGTGAAAGGAACACCGTATGTACTGGAGTTCAACGCCCGGATGGGGGATCCGGAAACGCAAGTTGTCCTCCCGTTACTCAAGACCGATTTTGTGGAAGTGTTGGAAGCTGTGGTTGAACATCGACTCGACCAATTGGCCGTGGACTGGTACGACGAATCGACGGTCTGTGTTGTCATGGCCTCTGGAGGCTACCCCGGAACGTATCAGACCGGTCGCGCAATTCATGGATTGCCGTCCACGGCGGATGGAACGGCCGTCGTGTTCCATGCCGGTACGACACGAATCGGTGCCGAGGTGGTCACCGCCGGCGGGCGCGTATTAGGAATCACGGGGCGCGGAAAGACCTTGGAAATCGCGCAAGCGGAAGCCTATCGCGTGACAAAGTCGATTAGATTTGAGGATGCGCACTATCGGACAGATATCGCGTATCGAGCGTTTTCCCGCACAGCGTAGAACGGAGAGAGACCGGTGGCTCCTGCCAAGGCCATGATCGAGCGCTACATGGTATCCACAGCCCCTGCGCTTGCTGATCGTGTAATTCGGGGACTCGGAGAGCACGGCGTGATCGCTCTGCCGACGGAAAGTTTTTATGGGCTTGCCGTGGATCCGTTCGACCGGCAGGCACTTGCCAGATTGCGGGAAGTCAAACATCGGTCGGAGGGGAAACCGATTCTCGTGCTGATCGGGCACGGGTCTCACTTGCAATCATTCGTTCAGAATGTTCCACCTGCGGCCACCGCACTCATTCACGCCTTTTGGCCCGGCCCGCTCACAATCGTTTTTCCGGCAGCGGGTGGACTCTCTGACGTGCTGACGGCGGGGACTGGCTCTGTCGGCATCCGTCTCAGCGCCTGGCAGCCGTTGGTCGATCTCCTGCGTAGAGTCGGGCCTGTCACCGGTACCAGTGCCAATCGTGAAGGTATGCCGCCGGCCAGGACGGCTGAAGAAGTCCAGCACAATCTAGGAGACGTGCTCGACCTGATCGTTGATGCCGGACCAACTCCCGGGGGACAACCGTCCACGGTCATCGATGTACGGGGCCCGATCCGAATCATGCGCGATGGAGCGATTGAACGTAGTGCGATTGCGGCTCAATTAGCCGTTCTTGACTTGTCTCTTGATGAAGATAGCCGGTGAAGTTGGTCGTATCGTTCACATTGAAAGGAGAATACCGATGACTCGAAGAGTGACGGTGCGCAACCTTATTGCAGTGGCTGCCATAACGCTCGTCTCGGTGAGTCTGTCCGGATGCGACTACTGGCCTCCGGCACTCCAAGCAGAAATCGAACAACTCAGGTCAGAACTCCAGAATGCGACGATGGAAAAGGCGCAGCTGCAGAGTCAACTCGGTTCTTTTAACAAGGTGAAAGATGAGTTGCAGGCTCAAGTGAATGATCTCACCAAAGCGAATCGCGATAAGTCAGTTATGATCACCAGTTTGCAAAACAGCCTGACGGCGGCCCAGGCACGGCTGGCGAAACCGGCGAAGGTCGCTGCGCCAAAAGCCGCTGCGGCCAAGCCCTCCACAAAGGTTACGCAGAAGGCTCCGACCAAGAAGAAATCGCCGGCCAAAACCGAAACAAAGCACTAGCGCGCCTTGCTCCGGTCGTCCTTTACTTGGTCGTAGAAGATGATGGAGCCGTCGTTGCTGAGCTAGGGGCACTTGATGTCGTGCTCGCCGAGGTACTCGCCGGCGTGGACGAAGGGGGCGAAGCTGGAGGCGATGGAGACGTGGGCGTTGTCTGATCTGAGGTACCTGACTTTGTTTCTTTCTTTTCCTCTGGCGCCGGTGCCGGTACGTCGCCGTCTGAGGGGGGCTTCATCTTTTCGGAGTAATCCGTCACATACCACCCGCTGCCTTTGAACATGATGGCAGGGGAAGAAATTAAGCGCTGGACCCGATTCCCACATTTCGGACAGACGGTGAGAGGATCATCCTTCATGCCTTGTTTGATTTCAAATCTCCCCGTGCAACTGTCACATTGATATTCGTAGATCGGCACGATTCATTTCCTCCTACGAGCCCGGTTTATCTGGTTCTTCTGGTTTGTTTTGTTTATTTGGTTGATTTGGTTCATCTGGTTTGTTTCATTCAACCAAACAAACGAGACAAACCAAATAGACCAAATAACGGCTTACTTCTACTAAGTAAGCTGCTTGAATGCGGCATCGAGGCGATCCAGACCACGAACGATCGTATCCATGCTGGTCGCATACGATAACCGAATATGCGCGGTGCTTCCAAACGGTTCACCGGGGACTACTGCGACCTTAAACTCCTGCAATAGATAGTTTGCAAGATCTGTCGGAGTGTGGATTGTTCCGCTTGAGCCCTGCTTACCGAGCAGTCCACGTACATTAGGGAAGGCATAAAATGCTCCGGTAGGCATTCGGCAGCTCACACCGGGCATTGCATTCAGACGCTCAACCATCACTCGCCGCCGCCGGTCGAACTCTTTCACCATAGTGCTTGTGAACGAGCTGCATTCCCGCAAAGCCGCAACAGCAGCCTTTTGTGAAATGGAACAGGGGTTGGATGTACTCTGGCTTTGAATATTCGCCATGGCGGTCAATAGGTCCTTGGGGCCAGCTGCATAGCCGATCCTCCAGCCGGTCATTGCATAGGCTTTGGAAACCCCATTGATCACAACGGTTCGGGCTGTGACCTCGGCTCCCAATGAGGCAATACTCGTGTGAGTCGCCCCGTCGTACAGGATTTTTTCATATATTTCGTCCGAAATCAGAAGTAGATCCCGACGCAGAGCCAGCTCAGCAAGACGTTCGAGTGTCTCTCGACCATAGGTTGCGCCCGTCGGATTGCAGGGGCTATTGACAATGATCGCTTTGGTGCGAGGAGTGACGAGCCGTTCCAAGTCGTGGGCGTCAATAGCGTACCCGGCTTCTTCACGGGTCGGCAAAAACACCGGCGTGGCGTCGTTCAGCAAAGTTTGGTCGGAATAGGAGACCCAATAGGGAACGGGAATGATGACTTCGTCACCTGCCTCGAGGAGTGCTTCGGCAAGGTTATACAGCGAATGTTTGGCGCCACAGGAGACCAACACCTGAGATTTCTCGTACTGAAGTCCTTGTTCTACTTGTAGCTTGTCGATGATCGCTTGACGCAGTTCATCAATGCCGGACGAGGGTGTATATTTTGTAAACCCCTCGCGGATGGCGGCTTCGGCTGCCGCCTTAGCCGGTTCCGGCGTATCGAAGTCCGGTTCTCCGGACGAAAAATCTGCGACGTCGATCCCGCGTGCTGCCATTGCTTTTGCGGTCGCGGCCATGGCCAGGGTGGGGGAGGGGGCGATTCGCCCGGCTCGTGCGGCAAGTTTCATAGCTTCAAACTCCTGATCCGTTCCTGCAACTGGCGCGCAACCTCGGGATGCAGAAATTCCGTAAGCGAGCCTCCGTGCTTGGCCACGTCTTTAATGATGGTTGAGGATAAATAGGAGTATTCTTCGCTAGGCATCAGGAACACAGTCTCAACCTGTTTAGCGATCTTGCGGTTCATCAGGGCCATTTGAAATTCATGTTCGAAGTCCGAGATCGCACGCAAGCCACGGATAATTGCGTGTCCGCCGTACTGTTGAACAAAGTCGACGAGTAGGCCATCGAAGTGAGTCACTTCTACCTGCTCCATCTCCTTCATCACGATCCTGATCAGGTCGAGCCGTTCGGTCAGGGTAAAGAGGGGATGTTTGGATGGATTGGGTGCGACGGCGACGACCACTTTATCAAATACGCGCAAACTTCGAGTGATGATATCGGTGTGGCCGTGGGTAATAGGATCGAACGTTCCCGGGTAAATGCCGATTTTCATGGTGCGGTTGGCGCTGAAGTGGACCGACCGTACAGATACAGTGCCGTATCGCCGTACACGTATCGGCGTACAAGGGCGGCATGGCCAATCGATGCGGGTAGTTCAGTGCGCGAGTCATATTCGATGATCATGGCAGCGTGCTCCGACAACAGCCCGGGTCTCCAGGCATGGAACAGGATGTCTAACTCGCCCCCAGCGGTATACGGCGGGTCCGCAAACAGTACATCGTAAGGGCCATTCCACGACTCTTCCCGCTGGATGAATGCGGCTGTCTGTTCTACGCGAATTGACGCTCGCTGAGACAACCCACAGGCGTGCAGGTTTTTCCGTAACAGCTGCACGGCCTGGGGGTTTGACTCGACAAATGTAACGGCTGAGGCTCCCCGGCTTAGCGCTTCGATCCCGATAGCTCCAGTACCTGCGTACAAGTCAAGAAAGCGACCTCCCGACACCTGGGACCCGAGAATTGAAAAAAGGGCTTCGCGTACCTTGTCGGATGTGGGACGCAGCGCAGTCCCTTGCGGCCCACTCAATCGACGACCTCGGTGGGATCCGGCGATAACTCGCATACATTCAGGTGAGAGAGATTTCGGAAGCTGCTGACTTTAGCATAGCGTTTTTGAGAGGGTCAAGATAGGCGCGGGTGTGGTGACGCGAGATGCGGATTTCTGGCGCGGGGTCGAGGTTAGCGCGAAGCAGGCGGAGTGGGGGGGAATGGAAGCATTTTGACGGCCGTGGAACCTAGGACTATAATGGCGCCCGGTGAGCTGGTGTTGTACGGAGTGACAACGAGATGTCAGTGAGGCGGTGCCGACCATCCGTGGCGAGTGAGAAGGTCGACCCGAATCGCAACTGTCCTAGGAGGTCGCCACTGTTTGGGGCTTGCGAGCGGCCAAGCTCTTTTGCCGATTATTTGAAATAGTGCGATCGATGATGGCGCCGCAATTGATACATTTCCAGGCGTAGAAAATTAAGAAGAAGTCGGAGAACCGCTCAAGCATCATGAGGCCTTTGCATTTCGGACATTCCATCGAATCCTCCCAGGGTTGCCGTGTACTGCTGGAGGCGATCCAAAGCAAATACTGCACCAAATTGTTGCTGTACGTAATTTCAACAGTTTAGACGATACGTATTTGTTACCAAGGGGCTATCGAGGGGGCTAGTGCCAGTACAAAAACGTTCAGAGTGTCGTTTTTTTGTGCGAGGAGAATGAATGATCAATAAAAAGGGAGGACAAGGCATTGCACAGTGGCCTGAAACAGAACGGCCGCGTGAACGGCTGCTGACTCACGGCCCACAGACGCTCACTGATGCTCAACTTCTGGCCATTCTCTTACGAGTCGGTCGTCATGGATCTTCAGCAGTGCAAGTCGGGATCGAGATACTGGATCAACTGGGTGGTATGGCAGGACTTGCACAATGTGGGATCGAAGAGCTTTGTGCTGTTCCGGGGGTGGGAGAAGTCAAAGCGGCACAATTGAAGGCGGCTATTGAATTGGGGAAACGTACCATTGCAGGCCCGCTGACGAAGGGAACAAAAATTACATCCAGCCGCGACCTCTTTGTTCACTACCATCCGGCCTTGCGCGATCTTCGTCACGAGATCTTCAAGGTTATTTTACTGGATGCCAAGCATGCCATTCTGCGAGATGCAACAGTATCGAAAGGCAGTTTGACCCTCAGTATCGTCCACCCCCGCGAGGTCTTCACGCTTGCCGTAAAAGAATCTGCGGCAGCAGTGATTTTTCTGCACAATCATCCCAGCGGTGATCCGACGCCGAGCCAGGAAGATCGTGTTCTGACAGCGAGATTGGTATCGGCAGGAGAAGTCTTGGGTATTCGGGTTCTTGATCATCTCGTCGTCGGCGACGGACGGTATGTCAGCTTTGCCGATCAAGGCTGGCTGACATGCCATGGTATCGACGTATGAACGAAAGGGGAGTTGCAGCGATCTAACCATATCATCGCAGGATGCTCATAAAGGCCGTCTGGCAAGGCCGCAGCGGGCGAAGAGGCGAGGCGTACGCTTCAGTACGTTGGGCTTCTGTGCGGTGCGAGAACGAAGCTGGCGGACTTTTTCAGCATCCTGCTAGAGGAGGGCCCCATGAGCGAGCAAGGCAGAGAGTCAGTAAGAAATGTGGCCTTGATCTCCAGTGCCGGTGCCGGGAAAACCTCGCTGGCTGAGGCCATGCTCTTTGCCGCAGGCGCTGTTCCTCACCTCGGATCGGTTGCGCTGGGCACCACTGTTTCGGATTTTGAACCGGAAGAGTTGCACCGCCGAAGTTCTGTCAGTACCAGTCTCCTCCGTTGTTCCTGGAATCACCACACAATCAACATCGTCGATCCTCCCGGCGCGCTGAATCTCCTAGGGGAGGCTGCTATGGCCTTGCGCGCAGTGGATGCCGTGATTCTAGTGATGAGCACATCGACGGGGGTTCGAAGTGAACTGGCCCGAGTCTGGTCCCGCGTCACGGCCCTCGGCTTGCCTTGTCTGCTCTTCCTCAACGAACTGGATAAAGACGGCGCTTCTCTTGAGGGGGTTGCCGCCATGTGCCAACGCCACCTTGCCATTATGCCCTTGCCGATGTCGTTGCCCTTTGGTGATGGCGGCCAGCTCGGCGGCGTGCTGGATCTCATTCAACAGCGCCTCATTATCTGTCGCACGGAGACCGCCACGGTTCAACAGTTACCGATACCTGAGAGTCAGTTGACTCTGGTAGGGGAGGCGTGCAAACGCATTCAAGAAGGAGCTGCCGAGAGAGACGATCGCCTCTTGGAGCAATATCTTGCCGTGGGTGAGCTGACACAAAAAGACCTCGTCGAGGGACTTCGCCAAGGTGTCCAGTCCTGCTCGATTGTCCCGCTCTACAGCGGTTCGGCTATAAAAAATATCGGGGTTGTTCCACTCCTTAACGCGATTGTCGATTTATTGCCATCGCCGTTCGACCGAGCATCAAGAGCTCCTTTGAACGGCCTGCATCCTGACACAGGTGAGACGGTGAGTCGTCGTGCGGTTCGAGAAGATCCGTTTTCAGGGATTGTCTTCAAGACTCTGATAGACCCGTTCGTCGGACGGTTGTCGTTTTTGCGGGTTCTCTCCGGGGTCCTGCAAGCAGACTCGTCGGTCTTCAATAGCTCACGCGGCAGCAAAGAGAAAAGTGGACATCTCTATGCCGTCCTGGGGAAAAAACATACTGCTGCTCCTTCAGCCGGAGCAGGGGATATCGTAGCCATTGGAAAGCTCAAAGATACGCAAACCGGTGATACCCTCTGTGACGAGCATGCGCCCATTTGTTATCCGAAGACGGCGCTCCCCAGACCCGTGCTGTCGTTTGCTATCGAGCCGAAGTCGAGTGCCGACATCGAAAAGATCAGTCTCGGACTGCATAAATTGATCGAAGAGGACCCCACGCTCGAGTTTTCGCGACATGCCGACACAAAGGAAATGGTGTTGAGCGGAATGGGCCAGCTGCATATTGATCTTGCGCTCGAAAAATTGCGTCGCAAGTACGGTGCGGAGGTGGTGCTTCACATGCCGAAAATTCCATACCGTGAAACCATCCGCGCTACGGCCCAGGCGCAGGGGAAATATAAAAAGCAAACCGGCGGACACGGCCAGTATGGTGATTGCTGGCTGGAACTCGCCCCTCTGCCGCGCGGGGAGGGGTTCAAGTTTGAGAATAAAATCGTTGGCGGGGCCATTCCACGCAACTTTATTCCGGCAGTGGAAAAAGGCGTAGTTGAGGCCATGCACCACGGAAGCCTGGCAGGATTTCCCGTCGTCGATTGTCGGGTAGCCGTCTACGACGGCTCCTACCATGCCGTCGATTCATCCGAGATGGCATTTAAGATCGCTGCATCGATGGGATTCAAGAAAGCCTTAGAGGCGGCCCACGCCGTCCTGTTGGAACCGATCATGACGGTGGAGGTTGAGGCGCCGGCCACGTACATCGGCAGTGTGATCGGGGACTTGAATGCGCGCCGTGGGCGGATTCTCCATGTTGAAGCAAATGGAGAGGTTGAACAAATTGCGGCGCTCGTTCCAATGGCGGAGTTGCTTACGTATGCCACAGCGCTGAATTCGTTTACGGCCGGACGCGGGAGCTATGCGATGGAATTCTCTCGGTACGACGAAGTGCCACGCGAACTTGCGGCTCGAATCATTGAAACGCACAAAACGGAAACGAACGCAGCGGTGCATTGACCGATGATCCGGTCTGTTCAGACTGTCTGGTTGATCTGGTCAGTTTCGCTGACCAAACACACGAGAAAGACCGAATAGACCGGATAGACGAGACAGACTCGACTAGTCCGTCACTTTGAGTACCACGTAGAAGGCACGGGTTTCTCTCAGCACACGAAGCAGAATGGTTTCGCCTTTCCTGACTTTAGAGAGCGCGCTGTTGAATTCTCCGACCGACCCGACATCGACACGGTTCACCTCTTTGATGAGGTCACCTTCGTGCAGTCCCTCCAATTGAGCAAGGCTTCCGGGTTCGACTTTGCTGATGAGCGCGCCTCGGCTTTCTTTCAGCTTAAATTTGTCGGCGAGGCCGGGCGTGAGATCTTGCACGTCGAGGCCGAGCTTGATTTCCATGCGAGGTTGAGGGAGCGAGGCGATGACGGCCTGGTCCCGGCGTTCGACGAGGGCCACGTCGATTATCAGGTGCTGTTGATCCCGGACAATTTCGACCTTAGCTGTCGAGCCGGGGAGTAATCCCGCGACGACACGAGAGAGTCGAGCCGGCGTGTCGATCACGATTCCGTTGATACGGGTCAAAATGTCTCCGGGTTTAATGCCGGCTCCAGCAGCAGGGTCTTTCTCGAAGACTTCGTTGACCAAGACGCCGTCGCCTTCTTTGACACCGAACTTCTGCGCCAACTCGAATGTCAACGGCTGAATGCCGACACCCAACCAGCCTCGTGTAACTCGCCCCTGCGTCAACAATTGCTGAATCACCTGCTTGGCCATATTGGAAGGGATGGCGAACCCGATCCCTTGGGCGAAGTTAATGATGGCCGTATTGATGCCGATGATTTCGCCACGTAGATTGAAGAGCGGGCCGCCCGAATTGCCGGGATTGATCGATGCGTCCGTCTGAATGAAATTCTCATAGCGCGAAAGATTGATGTTTTCCCGGCCGATTCCGCTGACAACGCCGAGCGTCACTGTCCGATCGAGTCCGAACGGATTTCCTACCGCGAGGACCCATTGACCGACGCGTACATCCGACGAATCCCCGAATTTTGCGCTAGGCAGGGGATGATCGACGGTTACCTTGAGGACGGCCAGGTCTGTATCCAGATCCTTTCCGACGACCCGGGCGATCGACTTTGACTTATCAGAAAAGCGGACTTCGATTTCCGTCGCGTCGCCGATGACATGATTATTCGTGATGATGTGCCCATCGGGATCGATAATGACGCCGGACCCCGATCCTGAGGCATTGGGAGTGCGTTCTTGAGCCAGCTCGCGCCCCCGACCTAGCCCGGACAGAGGGATCAGGTTCACGACAGAAGGTTTTGCTGATTCGGCCAACTCGGTGATGACCGATTGGATTTCTTCCAGCAAGCGGAGACCAGGTGGGTCGCTGGATTTTTGTATGGTGGACTCAGCTATGGCGAACGAGGGGACATGAAGCAGGACGATGAGCCCGAGGCTCATCAAGACGAGTCGCAAGCGAGTCATTGTGTACTCCTCGAGTCAATTCTACATCATAGAAAGCGAAGAAGCCTAGTTCATGAAACTCGAATCGTTCTTCGCGCGAGACTGGCGAGAAAAGCAAAAGGGTGAAACGTATTGGGAAAGGTGGATGAGAAAGATTGAATTGTCAGGACCAGTACTTCAAGTCGCGCACATCTTGCTGGCCTCGCGTATCACTCACGCCGACTTGGCGCTTTTCACGTGGGTCAGTTCCGAGGCAATCTGCGCGAGATCTGCTTGAAGTCCGATCATGACCAGGACGTCGTCGGCGCGCAGGACCAGGGCATTGTCGGGTGGTATGAGAAAGGGTCCACGCAGAATGGTGACGATGCGAGCCGAAGAAGGGAATGCCACCGAACCGATTGTGCGTCCAATCACCGATGAACCCTGGACTATAGGAAACCGTTCAATGGCTGCCGCCCTGAGGCTGAGGTCTTGCTGCAGAGTCAGGAGTTCGTGGTGAATGGTTTCCAGCTTGAGCTCGCGGATTTGGCTGTCGACATGGAGCAGCGTCTGTTTCAGGTGTTGGATGCGGTCGCCGACTAAATCGAAAACACCGTCAGCTTGATCGGATGAGGGAATTGACTCGTGGCTGAACGGGGGGCGCCTTGCACAGAGTGCAGCAATATGTCTTCCGAGGTCGGCGTTCCCCTGTTCGATCTGATTCAATAAGTTGGAGGCTTGACTGTGTAACCGTAGCACCTGGGTTTTGCGGTTAGCTCGTTCGGCAAGTGCAAGAATGGTTTCATAAATGGCGCTGCCGGTAATCGAGAGTTCCTGCTGAATACGACCAAGTAGTTCCAGAGACATAACCGCAATCCGCTAATGTCTGATAAGAATGATTATGTAAACTTGTGAGGATATCTCCCGCAGAACAACTTCATCGATCTCGCCTTACCGTGTGCTAACCCACCCCCACCCTACCTCTTCTCGCGTCCAGGGTCAATTCTGACGTTGTAGTGTGCGCACTCTCAAATCTCCGATGGGTCGCGGCTTTGCTAGAGACTTGAAGGGAACTCAATCGTTGACAGGATTACCACTGATCGAATAGGGTTATTTATGCGCTGGTTGGCCCATCCGCTTATTTTTGTGTTCCTCTGCGCCTCCTGTGCCACAGCCGCGACTTCTCCCGCCATTCCTGCCCTTCCCATGGGAGAATTCATCGATCAAGTTCTCGACCCTCTCGCCGGCCAGATCGTCGATGAATGGGCCGAAGAAAGCAAGGCAGCGTATGCGGCCGACCATCCGACGTCAATGCAAAATCCGAGTACCGGCTCTGCCGGTGGTGTGGCATCAGGACCTGGTCCCGGAGGCATGATGGGCGGGTTCATCGGCGCATTTGTTGCGGTCGCAAATCAAGAAGCCATTGAAAAATACAACGCCGAAATTGACGCGCGCCGGCAGCCCGTCAAGAAGGATCTCCTTGACCTGTTCACCCGGCGGACCAAATCGGTAGGCGATCAGTACAGTGTCTGTGTAGACGGAGAAGAAAGACGCTACGGCGTGAAGGAAAATGGCTTTGTTCGACTCGCAGACGGGCCAGGGCCCTGCGAAAAGACCGTGATTTCAACGAAGGAAGCTTCCGACAACACTGACCGGTGAGGAAACAGACAGCGTGAAAATCTTGCTGTGAGTGCACACGGTAGATGTTTGATAGTTCAATGTTTTGCTCATCGTTCCTTAAGGCTTTCCTTCACAGATTTCAATAATGGATTCAAGAGGTATTCAATCACGCGGCGCTGGCCGGTCTTAATTTCGACTGTAACCGCCATGCCTGGTGACAAATTGACTTCCCTGCCTTCCACATGGATCGTGGAGCGGTCCATACTGACTCTGGTCGGATAGACCAATCCGACCTTTTCGATGGGTGTCGCATCGTCGGACACGCTGAATACTTTCCCCGGGATCGTGCCGTAGAGTGTAAAGGGAAAGGTCTCGACCTTGATCTCGACGATCTGGCCATTTCTCACGAACCCTACATCTTTGTTTTCAACTTGGGCGGCTACCTCGACAGGATGGTCCTGGGGCACCACGATCAGAAGTTCCTGTGCCTGTGTAACGACTCCACCCACCGTATGGACCGCAACCTGCTGCACGACGCCATCAATTGGTGCGGTCAAACGTTGGAGAGCGGCCTTCTGCCAGGCTTTCGTGACGTCTTGGGTGAGTGAAGAAGCCTTGACTTCCAGCGTAGAAAGCTCCACCTGTTTCTTCTCTTTGAACTCCGAAACGAGCGCGCGGTAGTTGGTTTCTGCTTCAGACAGCGCGGACTGGTCTTGATGCAGCTTCTTGCGTTGTCCGGCAAGTTCTTGGGTTCTGTCGATCCGTTGTTGCTCCGCTTGAAGGAAGTCCAGCTTGGATGCGGCATTCTGCTCTAACAATTTCTTGATGATGTCGGCCCGCTCTGTCTCGATGGGCACCGTCCCTTCGAGGCGGCGAATATTTTCTCTCGTTTGGTCGACTGCGGCTTTTCGTTGATCGATTAGATGTTGCGCGGCTCCGACTCTGGCCTGATACTCCGCAAGTTGATCACGAAGGAGTTGGTGTTGCAGCAGGACTTGTGGAGGGTCGCTATCGGCAGGAGCTTCGAACGTCGATTGGCCGGCAATCAGCGCGCGTAACCGAGCCGCATCAACCTTTGCAGCGCGATATTCATTGAGCGCGCGGTTTTGATCAGCTCGATTCTGGGTGGGGTCGAGCTCAATCAGGACGTCGCCCTTCTTGACGACCTGTCCATCTTGCGCGTGAATGGCGGTAATGACACCCGTCTCGTACGGCTGGATTATCTTGGAGTAGCCGCTGGGAATAATCTTGCCTTGTGCCGTGGCGACGATGTCAATCCACCCCAACGTTGCCCACAAGACGCCGATCACGAACACAGCCATGATCGTCCATAAGATGGCGCGACCGAGCGGTGAAGGAGGAGCCTGCTGAATTTCCAGCACAGCGGGAAGAAATTCCGTCGAGTGGTCGCGTGAGGGGGTCAGGAACCCTCCGCCCAAGGTTCCTGACCCCTTCGCAGTCTCAGCCTGCCAGGCTGCGCGCCATACAGACCAATGTCTTGACAGAATTCCCAATGCCATAACCTAACCCGTTACCCCTTCTGTTCCCATTCCCCCTGCTTGGAGCGCACAGAGCCTGGCATAGAACCCTTTCATACGCAGCAACTCCTCGTGTGAGCCTTGCTCGGCAATTTCACCCTTTTCCACCACGTAAATTTGATGTGCCGGCCGCACCGTGCTCAAACGGTGAGCGATGATGAAGACTGTGCGCCCCCGACTGATCTGCGCCATGTTCTGTTGAATAATCGCCTCGGATTCATAGTCCAACGCGCTCGTCGCCTCGTCGAAGATCAGAATGCGAGGATTCGCGACCAATGCTCTGGCAATCGCGATCCGCTGTCGTTGCCCACCGGACAAGGAGCAGCCGTGCTCCCCCACCATCGTGTCGTAGCCTTCAGGCAACTCAAGAACAAATTCGTGTGCCCCGGCCAGCTTTGCCGCCTGAATCACCTGCTCCATTGCCAAGCCAGGATCGGTCAGTGCGATGTTGTCGCGCACGGAGCAATTGAACAGAAAATTTTCTTGGAGCACCACCCCAACCTGCCGTCGGAGCCAGGCCGGATCCACCTGCGCGAGGTCCACACCGTCCACAAGAATACGCCCGCGCTCCGGCACATAGAGCCGTTGAATCAATTTGGCCATGGTACTCTTGCCTGACCCCGATCGCCCTACAAGTCCGATCACCTGGCCCGGAGCCACAGTGAACGACACTTTACGCAACACCTCCGAGGCATCGGGGCGATAGCGAAAGGTGACATCTTCGAACACGATCTGTCCGGTGACTTGGGGGAGGGTCGTCCGGTTCGGGCTATAGGACGGCTCCGGCTGCGTATTCAGGATGTCTCCCAACCGCTGGACTGAGATACCTACTTGCTGCAATTCCTGCCAGAGATTCACGAGACGCAACAGCGGTCCGGTCACTTGCGCCGAAAGCATGGTGAAAGCAATCAATTGTCCGATGGTCAGATCCCCGTCAATGACCCTGTAAGCTCCCACCCACAATACGACCACGGCGGTCACTTTTTGAATGAAGCCAGCCGCCTGACCGGCGACTGTCATCACACTCGTCGCGCGAAAGCTGGCACGCACGTATCCCGCCAGCTGTTCTTCCCACTTCCGTAACAAGGGCGGCTCTACCGCCATGGCTTTCACCGTTTGAATCCCGCTGATCGCCTCCACTAAGAACGACTGGTTTTCCGCGCCGCGATTGAACTTCTCATGCAGCCTGGCCCGGATCGCCGGGGTGATGGCCACCGACAACAAGGCATAGAGCGGCAGCGAGCCCATGACGACCAGTGTGAGGATAGGGCTGTAGAACCACATGACGGCGAGAAAAACGACGGTGAAGAACAGATCCAGCACGACGGTGACCGAATGGCTCGTTAAGAATTGCCGAATATGCTCAAGTTCGCGTACACGGGCCACCGTGTCCCCTACCCGGCGCGCCTCAAAGTATGCCAGTGGAAGCGCCAGAACATGGCGGAACAACTGTGCGCCGAGTCCGACGTCGATCCGGTTCGTCGTATGCGCAAAGAGATAGGTCCGCAGCCCACCCAAAATCGCGTCAAAGAGCGTCAGGGCGATCATGCCGACCGCCAAGACATAGAGCGTGGTGAACCCCTTATGGACGAGCACCTTGTCGATGACGACTTGGGTGAATAGCGGTGTCAGCAGAGCAAAAAGCTGCAAGAAAAACGAGGCGACCAGCACTTCGCCGAGGAACTTCCGGTACTTGACGATCGCAGGGATGAACCAGGTGAAATCGAACTTCAGATCTTGGAGGCGCAGATTCGCCCGCTTCGTGAAAAGCAGCAGCTCCCCTGTCCAGGTCGATTCGAACTGTTTGCGAGAGAACACGAGCGGGCGCGTTTCTGTAGGATCTTGAATAAGGACCTTCTCGCCTTCGAACTTCGCGAGCACGACATAACGACCATCGGTTCGCTTGGCGATCGCAGGGAGTGGGGTGCCTGGCAACTTGTTCCATTGCGTTTTGAGAGAGCCGGCCTTGAGTCCGAGATGTTTGGCAGCACGGAGAAGATCGGTATCAGACAGGATTTGGCCGGACTGCGCGAACTGATGGCGCAGCTGTGATCCGTCAGCAGACAGGTCGTAGAATCTGGCTAGAATGAGAAGGCAGATGAGACCGGTGTCGGCACCTGGGGCAGACAATCTTGAGGCATCCACCTCCCTTTCAGAGAGCGAGGTTGTGTCAGGCATCAGAATCCTTCACTTTAACCAGTAGAGGGTGAGGAAGCGGTTTTCCTTGCTACGTCCTTGTGCTATACTGCTGAAACGTTTTGTCGCGGTACCGCTTTGAGGAAGGAGGTCTTATGGCCGGCGATGCTCGCATGACGGTGTACCTACAACCTAAAGTCTATCGCGCGCTCAAGGTAAAATCAGCGACAACCGATCGGTCTGTTTCAGAGATCATCAATACTGCTGTCATCGAAGCCCTCCGCGAGGATGCGGCCGATTTAGAGGCGTTCGATACGAGAAATAAGGAGTCCGCGCGTCCTTTCGATCAAATCCTCAAGGATCTGAAACGTGACGGGCTCCTATGACCTCTTCGTTAAGAAATCTGCCGAACGGGAACTACGGGCACTCCCCAAACATGATCTTCGCCGCGTGACGAAACGTCTACAAGCCCTATCGCACAATCCTCGTCCACAAGGCTGTGAAAAGCTTTCCGGACATGATCAGTATCGGATCCGTCAAGGAGACTATCGCATCGTGTATGCGATCGACGATGGCGCGCATGTGGTCACACTCGTGAAGATCGGACACCGTCGCGAAGTCTACCGCTGAAGCTTCTCCGTGGCACGAGGGGGGTCAGGCACCCTTCCGACTGCTTGCTTAAACCTCACTTCGAATACGGGGACAGGCACCGGCTACGCCGGAGCCTGTCCCCGTTATTGCCAACTCGCGGCCAGGATCGTCTGCACATCTTGCGGCCGCTGATCGATCCCCTGATCCCACGTGAGGCCGGTTTGTTGCGTGAACCCGGCCATGGCTTGGATGAGCTGATCGACTTGCGTACTGAGGAGTGTTTGGCCATTCCCAGCCTGCAGCGTCTCGATGCGATTGTTCGCACTGAGATACCAATTCTGCACCGTGATCTGATCGGAGGAGCCGTGTATCGCCACACGCAGATCGTTCGCCTGGCGACTGATCACTAGATCCAGGGGATTGATCGTTGTGCCAAGCAGCGCACGATCTTGGTTCCCGGTGAATGGATCTGAATCACTGATTGTGTCCTGGCCATCGCCTCGCGAGAAATTGTAGAGATCGTTGCCGGAACCTCCTGTCATCGTATCGTTACCTGTGCCGCCGGTGAACTGATCGGCGCCGCTGCCGCCCGTGAGCGTATCGTTCCCGGCCCCGCCGAGCAATTGGTCGTTGCCCGATCCCCCGTCGAGTATATCGGTGCCGTCGCCACCGTTAAGCAGATCGTTCCCGCTGCCGGCGTTGAGCGTATCGTCGCCGACCCCTCCGAGGAGTTGGTCATCACCACTCCCACCCAGCAATGAGTCATTGCCAGCGCCGCCATCCACCGTGTCGTTGCCGGAGCCGCTATCCAGTGTGTTGTTGCCGTTGTTGCCGATGAGGACGTTATTGGCGGAACTCCCGGTACCATTGATGTTCGCGGTGCCGATGAGGGTCAGATTTTCCACGTTGCTGCCGAGCGTCCAGGTGACGGCACTCTGAACCGTGTCGGTCCCACTATTCAGACTTTCGGCCACCGAATCACCCGCCCCCACGAGATAGGTATCGTTCCCCGCTCCGCCCGTGAGCACATTAGACCCGCTATTGCCGGTCAGGAAGTTGTCCAGCGCGTTGCCGGTGCCGTTCAGATTAGCCGTACCGGTGAGCGTGAGATTCTCCACATTGGCGCCAAGCGTATAGGCAATGGCGCTCTGCACCGTATCGGTGCCTTCGTTTGCCAGTTCGGTGACGACATCCCCGGACACATCCACGATATAGGTGTCGTTGCCGGTCCCACCCTGCATCGTATCGGTTCCGGTCCCGCCATCAAGCAGGTCGTGGCCTTGCCCGCCATTCAGCGTATCGTTGCCGGCCAGCCCAAACAGCTGGTCGTTGCCGGCCCCGCCGGTGAGCACGTCGTTCCCGCTGGTGCCCGTCAGGATCAGATCCGCGCTCGTCACGGTCAGGTCGAAGAAATCGGACGCGCTCAGGCTCCCAGTATCAGTTGCAGTGACCTTGATATTCGCCACTCCGGCATCTCCACTGTTTGGCGTGCCGGAAAAGACGCGGGTCGTACTGTTGAAGCTCAGCCAAGCCGGCAAGGCGCTGCCGTTGGCCAAGGTGGCACTGTAGGTCAGGGTGTCGCCCAGATCGACGTCGGCAAAGGTGTTCGTCGGCACCGTGAAGGTAAAGGCCGCTCCTGTGGGTGCGGACTGGTCAACGATCGGATTCGCCACCGTCGGGGCATCGTTGACGTTTTGCACCGTCAGGGTGAAGCTGGTCGAGACGTTGAGATTCCCGCTGTCCGTCACCGTCACGGTGAGCCCGAGCGGGCCTACATCCCCATTGAGCGGGGTGCCGGTGAAGGTCCGAGTGGTGGGATTGAAGCTCAGCCAGGTGGGCAAGTTGCCACCGCCAGCCAACGAAGCACTGTAGGTCAGGACATCACCTGGATCGACATCGGCAAACGTGGTCGTGGGCACGACGAAATTGAACGGCGCATCTTCCGTCGCCTGTTGATCGGCGAGTGGGACGGCGACCGTCGGCGCTTCATTCACATTGTTCACGGTAAGCGTAAAGCTATCCGACACGCTCAAGTTGCCCGTATCCGTCGCCGTCACACGCAGATTGAGTGTGCCCACTTGTGCATCGTCAGGTGTGCCACTCAATGTTCGGGTGGCCGCATCGAAACTCAGCCAGGAGGGGAGCGCGGTGCCGTCAGCCAAGGAGGCACTGAGGGTCAGCGTATCCCCCGCATCTTCGTCCGCGAACGTATTCGCAGGGACGATGAAGCTGAACGGCGCATCCTCCGGCACGGTCTGATCGGCCAGCGGATTGGCCACGGTCGGCGGTTGGTTGACCGGACCACCCAGCAGTGATGCCAGACTCGTCGTGCTCCCATCGGCAAAGGCCAAGGTCTCGACCACCAGCGAACCGTTAGCCCCCGTCGGATCAAAGTTAACCAGCCGCAGCTGGTCCGTGCCGCTGCTGCCCACCTGGATCGTGAGGGTCCGGGCGAGCTGGTCATGGGTAACCGTCAGATCGCTTTGGACAATGCCTACGCCGAACTGAATCCGGTTACCTTCGCCGATCGATGCCGTATCGTCGATGGCGTCGATTTCATCGCCGATGTTAAAGCGATAGGTATCATCGCCAGCCCCCCCGCGCAGAAGATCGCTTCCTCGTCCGCCACCGAGGGTATCCACGCCCTGCCCGCTTTCAATCGTGTCGTTGCCATCCAGTCCATCCATCCGATCTGTCGTATTCGTACCTGATAACACGTCGTTTCCGGCAGTGCCTTCAATATCGAACCCCAGCGCGATCAATTCCCCGTATGTCAAGGTCCGATCGGTGAATCGGAATGTTTGAATCGCCGGGGGAGCAAACACATCATTTGGATCGAAATCCAGAATGTGCAACTCGTCTCCTGCGGTGCCGTATCGTATAACCAGCGATCCGACGCCCAAAGTCGGGCGGTAGGTGTCGTACGCTCCTCCAAACTGGACGGTATTCGTCTCAATCGATGTCAGGTAATTCGGGATCTGAATCGAATCCCGACCACTACCGAACGATAGAAGGAAGGTGTTTCCACCATTGCCACCAATAAGGAAATCATTACCGGGTCCGGCATAAAACATGTTGGGACCAGATCCACCAATAAGCGTATCGTTGCCGGCTCCACCAATGAGGGCCGTGTTACCACCACCAGACTGGATAAAGTCGTTGCCAGCTCCTCCAATCAACACACCGCCGGTAGGACCGCCTTGAATAGTCTGATCGTCGGTCACCTGTCCCCCATCGCGCAGGTCGTAGATATCGACGGTCAGACCGTCGGAAAAGCCGATGGTGCGGAGGCCTGGAGAGAAATCCACAAAATTCGGCAACTCAATCCCGTCTCCATTCGACCCAACGAGAATTTTCCGTATAGTCAAGTCGACGTCTACGAACGAGAGATCGGAAAGGAAGATCCCAGGACCAAAGAGGATGCGATTGTTTGCCAAATGCCCCCCTTGCCCATCGTCGATAAACTCTGCGTCGTCTTCGATGCGGTCGAAGCCGTCACCTAATTGGAAAATATAGGTGTCTTCTCCCTCGCCTCCCGACAACAAATCATTCCCGGTCCCTCCCTCAAGAATATCGTTCCCCGCTTGACCCGAAAGACTCTCCGACCCGCCGAAGCCGTTCATCCGATCATCCGCAAAGGTTCCAAAGAGCTCGCCATCGCTCCGACCGGTTCCTTGCACTAAAATCTCGCGCTCAAATAACTCGGCAAACGTGAGCTGCGTGCCATCCGCAAATTGAAACGTGTCAATCGCATGCGACACCGTAGGATCCTCGGCTGACACACCGAGAAAATGGACCCCCTCGCCCGAAGCACCGATCCGGACCGACAGGCCTCCGATGCCGAAGGTTCCGTTATACGAGACGCGCAGCATATTTTGGGTGATGCCGGCACCGAACTGCACCGTATTGGTGTCTCCTGTTCCAGGCTGGTCATCAATCAGATCGAATCCGTCGCCCTGATTGAACAGATAGGTGTCGTTGCCGGTTCCGCCGAGCAACACATCGTTGCCCCCTCCACCCGCAATCACATCATCACCACCCAGCGCTGTGATGACCTCAGCATTCGACGTCCCGGTCATCGTATCGGTATTGTCAGTACCCAACGTCGGATTCATCAGTGCCAGCAGATGTGTCTCATAGCCACCCGTGACGTCTTCCAGTCCCCCACTGAAGGCGATCACCTCGGTCACCAGCGATCCGGTTAAACCACTTGGGTCGAAGTCCGCCAAAACCGCACCGTGCTCTCCCCCAGCGTTTGTGACCCGAAGGGTTGAGCCGACTTGGACAAACACCACATCCTCAGGGCGGACGCTATTGCCGAATTGCAGGCGGTTTCCCTCCCCAGGCAACGCGACATCATGGAGCGTATCGAAGCCATTGAAATCCCCTTCCACGAAATAGGTATCGCTCCCGGTGCCGCCGTGCAATTCATCGTCGCCCGGCCCATAGTCGCTGCCAATGCTGAATCCGCCCCAGAATATGTCGTTTCCTGCTCCACCGATCAACACATTGTTCACGAAATTCCCGACCAGCAGATTGGCACTCGCATTCCCCTCCCCACGAACCGGGTCTGTCGTCGGTAGCGCTGTGCTTCGGAGGAAGAGGCTCTCTACATTGTCAGGAAGTGTATAGTCGATCTGGCTAAAGACAGTGTCCTGGCCTTCCCCAACTGCCTCAACCACCACATCACCCGAGTGATCCACCCGGTAGAGGTCGTCGCCTGCCCCACCGACCATTCGATCAGGGCCACCCAGCCCGTCCAGTTGATCGTTGCCTTGCGCCCCAATCAATTCATCCCGAAACGCCGTGCCTTCCAGAAAACTTCCGCTCGCTGATGCCGTGAGGCGCACGCCTTCGATGCGATTCAGAATCTCCGCGGTATCCCAACTCGTACCGTCGGGAAAGAACATCTGGCTGATCGGCATCAGGCTGGGATCAGCGGCGCCGAGGAGCGTGAATTCGTCTTGCGTCCCGTCGATTGTCAGAACTACATCGATTCCGTCCTCCGACTGTCGGGCCTGTAGGCGAACCTCGTCGGGACTGACGCCGCTGGTAAGTTGAATCGCATTCGGACCGGATTGTTCGACAGGAGCATCCCGGACGATGTCCTGCCCATATCCACGACCGAAGACATAGGTATCCTGTCCGGCTTCCCCATTTAAGACATCTGTACCAGTGCCACCATCGAGCTGATCATCCCCATCTCCGCCAAAAAGCTGATCGTCCCCCCCATCCCCATGCAGAATGTCCGCACCCAATCCGCCAAAGATGACATCATTGCCGGCGCCGCCGGAGATCCGGTCGATCAAACTCGTTCCGGTCAGAGTATCGGCTCCTGTCGTGCCGGTAATTTCAATGCCTTGCGCGAGCAATTCTTCGATGGACAGCGTGGTGCCATCGGCAAACTCAACCACATCAATAGAGGGGGACTCACCGTTCTCCAGATTGGCAAGAATCTGAATCGCGTCGCCGGCCAACCCGGTACGAACGGATAGCGAGTCCCCAGTACCGAGCCCCAACGTCACGGAACTGGCAGATACCCCCGGCCCGAACACCACTCGATTGCCTTCCCCTGGGCCATCCGACACGATATCCGTACCGTCACCCAGATTGAAGACATAGGTATCCTGGCCTGCGCCACCTTGCAGAGTATCTGTTCCCGCCCCACCCACGAGAACATCGTTTCCAGCCCCAGCAGTCACCACATCATTGCCGGCTCCGGCAAAGATCGTATCGTCGGTGGAACCAGTACGGATGACGTTGTTATCATCCGTCCCTTCGATGACGCCTCCAGGCAAGGGCAACTGAACCGCCAGCGCCACCTGTGTCCCGTCAGCAAAGGACAGACTGTCCACCACATAGTTGAACGTGTTCGGATTGAAGCCGAGTAACTGGATGGAGTCCCCGCCTGCGACTTGAATCGTCAACGTCTGTTGAGCTTGATCTTGAATGAAAGTCAGTGATTGCAGCGTGACGCCGGTTCCAAATTGGATCACGTTGCCTTCGCCGGCACGCGCCATATCGGTGATCGTGTCCTGCCCATCGCCAAGGCTGAAGAGGTATGTATCCTGTCCTGTCCCACCGATGAGGGTATCATTCCCAGTACCACCCTCCAACACATCGTGACCGGCTCCGCCAACGAGGGTATCGGTGCTGTCGTTACCGGCAAGCTGGTCGTTCCCTTCATCGCCATACAATGTGTCGTTGTCCGCTTGACCGAATAACCGATCATCGCCTGCATCCCCGCTCAGGAGGTCGTTCCCATCGCCGCCTTGCAATTCATCCGCGCCCTCGTCGCCAAAGAGGCTGTCGGCTCCTTCGTCTCCAAAGAGCACGTCGTCCTCTGTCCCGCCGAAGAGCGTATCGTCGCCAGTCCCGCCCTCCAGATGATCGTTGCCGGCGCCACCGTCCAAGAAGTCCGCCCCACCTGCCGCACTGAGCGCCAGGAGATTGTTCAATCCGTCGCCGAAGAGTTGATCCGCCCCGGCACCGCCATACAGTTCATCCGCGCCATCACCTCCGTGCAGGGTATCGACACCATCGCCGCCATCGAGGATGTCAATGCCCTTATCCCCAAACAGTTGATCGACCCCGGTCCCGCCGGACAACGAATCCGCACCATCCCCACCGGCCAAGAGATCATCGCCCGCGCCACCATCGAGCATGTCATCGCCCGGCACGACGCGGTAACCTGCCTCGTCGTCTCCGAATAACCGGTCGTTACCGGCTTCACCAGACAGGATGTCGTCACCGCCGTCGCCGACCAAGAGATCATTGCCATCACCTCCGTCAAGAAAATCTGCACCCCCGGTGGCTGAAAACACTTCTTCCGGCTGTTGGACTAGGATCCAGGCCGGCGGCACGGCCCCCGAAGAGACTCGGGCGAACCATCCCGCAGTAGGAATGTTTTCCCCCCGCAGCGTATCGTCACCCGTCCCACCACGCAGCACATCGCTCTCTAGTCCGCCGAGCAGCAGATCATGGCCGGCTCCGCCGTCCGCGTATATCCGCCCAGGGTGTCTCGTGACGGTCGTAAAATCGCTGAATCCCAGGTGATACACCACGTCATTGCCGTCTCCTCCGAGCGCCACATCGCCAGTGGAGTTCGTGTAGAGATAATCCTCGCCATCACCACCGATCAAATAATCCGCCAGAGTGCTGCCTGCCACCACCATGTCATCATCCGCCCCGCCGTCAGCCAAATTCCCACCGCTGAGAGAGCCTCCGCTTACGACCAGGTCGTCGCCTCCGTTGCCGTACGCTGCTAAGGGTCCTGCGATAGCAGGGTTCCGGAAGAATTGATTCGATTCAGGTCCACCGTCAAAGATGAGGGCAAACGGCCCGGTCGGTACGCCGGTATTCGTGGGATAACTCGACAGATCCGTCAGAGAAATCCCGAACTGCCCGCTCTGGAAATCAGCATTCACCGTGAGCACGCCGTTGACGATCAAGTGGCCGCCGGAGAGCACATAGGTCGTACTCCCGTCGAGGCTCTGATAGGTGGCGCCACCATCGGTGCTCACCCCGCCCTGCAAAATCTTTCCATTGAACACGATCCGGCCCGTCGCGTCGGAATCCTCGATCTGATCGTTCCCATCCCCCGCGTTATAGAGGTAGGTGTCGAATCCCGCGCCGCCTTCCAGCAGGTCATTGTTGCCGGTGCCGCCGGCTAAGATGTCGTTGCCGAGTCCGCCGATCAGATGGTCCGTGCCACCTTGACCCTCCAGCCGGTTGATGCCGCTGTTGCCGGTGAGCGTGTTGGCCAGATCGTTCCCTGTCCCGTTGAGGTCTGCACCGCCAGTGAGGGTGAGATGTTCGACGGTTGTACCGGCCAGTGAAAAGGTCACGGAACTCTCGACCGTATCGGTCGTGCCATTGTCCCCGACCTCGATCACCTGATCCCCCGGATCATCGACGACATAGGTATCGTTGCCGGCACCTCCGACCATCGTGTCCGCACCGGCCCCGCCTTCCAACCGATCACTCCCGCCATTCCCCTCCAAATAGTCCCGTCCGCCATTGCCGATGAGCACGTCCACGCTCTCACCCCCATAGAGGTGATCGTCTTTGCCTCCGCCCGTCAGCGTGTCGAGATCATCGGAGCCGAAGAGAAACTCGCGCTGCGCGAAGGCGAGCGTGAGCGGCGTCTTGATTTCATAGCTGCTCGCGACATCCTGGAAATGGATCGTGCGCGACGAGGTATCTTGATCCAACTGATTCAACGCGACTTTCTCCGCCAAGAACAACGCCCGGTCGGTGAGATATTGCGTCGTCAGCGTGCCGGTGCCGTCGGTTTCGTTGTATAGATCAAGGGTACCGTTGCTGGTATGAGCAGCATAGAGTGCGGTATGGGATTCGCTGGTATTGCCCATGACGGCAAACGGACTGAGATTCTGGAGTGCATACCGATAGGCCAGTCCTCGATCGCTGTTCTCTGAGGCACGGGATTGCAGCACATCCGCCGGGATTGCCAGCACCGGACCCGGGGTGCCCGAGCCAGGCACCGTGAGAAACGGCTCGATGCGATAGGTTTGCCCAGCTAAGGCGGTCTTCAGCGTCTCGAGGTTTGCATGGAAGGGATTGCGGAACGTGAGTGAGCCAAAGTCGCCGGTTTGTCGGCCTGATTCCGTTGCAGTGTAGTTCGGCACAACCAATTTGCCCAAGGCATCCAGCGCGTTTTCCAGAGAATTGCCTTCTGCAATCCCCGCGGTTCCCACGAACCCTGATGCGATCTGATTCGATGAGGCCGAGAGAATGGCTTCGATTTCTGCTTGCGCGAGCATGGGCGCCACAGTTTGAAAGAGTTCCTGCGTGGCCAAGGAATCCACGATCAGCGTGATGCTGTGCGTGGTGCCGAAATCACCGTTCAGCCCCAAAAACCCACCAAAGCCATCGAAGTTGGGCTGGTCCTCGATAAACACCGAGGTCTCAGCCGCATGCACCCCGGAGTTGGCGACATACTCGGTATCCCCGTGCGTCGCGTGGCCCACCAACTGCGTGATCTTGGCAAAGGCGCCATCACTTCGGGGAATATCTGACAAGGCCCGGGAAGTGAGTTGATACTCTGAGAACAGGGCTTGCCGCGCGGCTTGATAACGCGAGTCGGTGTAGAGACTACCCGTGGCTCCGCTCGCAAAGGGTTGATTGTCCACCCCCTGGGCCACGAGCTGGTCTGAGAAATATTCCAGCATCTCGGCGATGCGCGCTCCGTCCGAAAGGCCGGGGGTCCCTCCGGCAAGGTCACCGCGTCCCGCACTGTTGAATGTGTAGGTCTGTTGGACCTCGTTTGCATGCAACTCCGTGAAGATCGTCGCCAAGTGCCCGCCAAGAGAATAGCCGGTCACGCTCAACATCGCGCCCTGCGGCAGCCCGCCGTCCGCTTTGAGCTGTTGATAGTACTTTTCCATGCTCACCAGTTGGCCCACGGCGAAGCCGTTGAAGAAAATCTCGCCATCGGCGCCGGGTTGCCCATCCCGCTCCCAATCGCCCCCATCGACTTGGTTCTTAAACTCCGTGCTGCGGAAGGAGAGGGTAAAGTTGTTGGTGCCGATCTCGCGCATCAGGGTGGCCGAGAATCCGGTGGCATCGTTGGCATGGTGATCGATGATGTCATATGAGGTGAGAAATCGGTCAGCCTGTTGCTCAGTGAATCGGGTGTAGTTAACGGGCGGATCGAATCCAGGGGCATTGTTGCCCCGTAAGAGACGTGGTCTAACCTGGGTGTCGCTGGTTATATCAATCCCACTGAGGTAAGACTCTGCGGTCATCTGTTGCAACGCGAAATTAAGCCATACGCTGATTTCAGTTTGAGCCATTGCCGCCTCCTTGATATGCAGGCTTTCGGGTTGCTGGTTTCAGAACCTTGAAGATAAACAGACCATCTGTATCCGACAACGGGCAAGGCCTCCTCCAGACCATGCCCAACCGTGGCGGCTCCGTATCGCCGCGAAGGTACCCTCTTCGCACAGCCAGCACTTCCTTTGTCTCCAAAACCACAACAATGAACTCTCCGCCTACTATCCCTAGTTCACGATCACGAGGCCGTGAAATGCCACGCCATGTGTAGCCATATCGGCTCCTTCGAGTTGTGTCATATTCCTTTTGTATCGTTTTTAGATCTCGACCGTTATAGCCGAAATACCTGGCGACCTTCACAGTGCCATCGGGCTTTGAAAAGTAAGAGGAATGTCGATACTGTTTTTTCCATTCAGGTTCCTGACGGCTTACCGGGGGAGTTTCGAAGAAGCTATAACGGTCCGGTCCGATGTATCTCCCCTCTGGTTCTGACGACTCACCAAGACTGTGGCCGTAGAGGTCTTCCATGGCATAAAGATGACGAAGATGGTCATCCCCTACCTTCTCCCGCGGCCGCATCTGAAAAATTCCGTCGATATCTTCCACCGTCTTGAAGATGAACTCTCCCGCTTCGGTCTTGCAGAGATGGTCGAAGTATTGCTCGGGCGTCATCCCCGGCTTGTAGCCGCTGTCCTCCGGCACGGAATTCGGGATCTTGATCGAGTGCGCGAATCGGCCTTCTTCCGTAGCCAAGGGATCTGCAGGCTTCAGTTTGGCCACGCCGCCACAGACTTCATTTGGATCGAGCTTCCGTTTCGCACAGGCGGCTTCAATTTCTTTGATCGCCTTCCGAAACCGTTCCCCTGGCGTCTCGGCGAAACTCACACAGGCCGAGAGCAGCCCCGGAAGGAGACCAACCAGCAAGACGGAGACTAATGGTTTCCTCATGTCGTTATCCTTTCTTGCTCCATCCTCGGACGAAAGAATGGGGACATTCTGCTTTTTCTCATGCGATCTCCAATTTCTGTGGACGCCCGAGGGGTCGCCGACTCGCTTCGAGCCCCAAGAGAGCTGCTGTGAGGCCGCTCCACGTTTCAGAGCCGAGTGGCGTACCTCGAATTACGCTGTGCCTGATTCGCTGCACCTCCGTCTGCTTCACCGGCTCGTTCACCCACACCAGCCACGGTTCCGGTCTCGTGACTGGGCCGTTCTCGATGGCGGGACCCTGCAATGTGTCCGCCCAGTGTCGTGCACTCGACCAGCGCCAATCTTCGGCTCGTATGGCAAGGCCGGCACGGATCGGATTCTGTTCGATGTACCGCAACACGGTGAGCAGATGTACGTCTTGTTCAATGGGAAACGCTTTGAAGCGCCCTTGCCACACATGCCCACTGGACTCATGCCACCGATGATACCGCCGCACATGCGCGGTCAACAGCCATTGCATCCACGTGCTCAGGTCGCCATCACGATGCGGCCACAGCGCCAAATGAAAATGATTCGGCATGAGGCAATAGGCCAAGAGGCGCATCGGGACCCGTTCGCTCGCTTCCTTCACCAGAGTGACGAAGGCCTGATAGTCTCCCTCCGCATGAAACACTTCCGCCCGGGCATTGCCCCGATTAATGACGTGGTAACAGTACTCCCCAACTGAGGCCCGCGCGGTGCGTGGCATGCTTACACCGTTATGAGATCGTCAAGCTGTCTGAATAATGTAGAATGTCCCCATTTTCTTCGCCCAAACGCAAATCCGTGGGCGCCAATTTCTCCATCGGCCGCAAAGGTCAGCGGCGCGGCAAAAACCCCGTCACGCTCATAGTCGCCCCCCTCACTCTGATCACGATACTCCGTGCTGCGGAAGGAGAGGGTGTAATTGTTCGTGCCACGTTCTTGCATTAACGTGGCGGAGAACCCCGTCGCATCGTTGGCGTGGTGGTCGACGATGTCGTAGCGTGCACTAAAGTCAATCATCTGTTGGTCCGTCATCCGTGTCTTACCTGGCAGAATAGGATCAGAGGCTAAGGCACCAGATACCCTATTGTTGCCCAGTCGAAGCGCCTGCTCTAATTGCAACTCGCCGGACAGAATGCGATCGAGGTACGATTCAGCAGCCATCTGCTGCAATGCAAACTGAAGCCACGTGCTGATCTGGGTCATATTATCTCTCCTTAATCCCCCTCGTTGTTGCTGCTGGTTTAAGAATTTCCTTAACGAACAAGTGTTCCCGTTTACCGCCAGGACCAGGACAGACTCTAGCTGTCAGCCACCAAATCCCTGTCAGATTCTTCATCCACCCGGATCGCATGTATCCTCGGCGAACCGCCAAGATCTCATTGGTCTCCAGATCAAGCACAATCAGTTCGCCACCAGCGATTCCCAATTCTCGATCGTGGGGTCTTGTCAGCCCTCGCCAGGTGAAGGCAAATCGACTCTTACGGTCTGCAGTCTCCTCTTGTGTAACGATGTACGGAACCCTGACGAATTGCCCATTGATGGCTGTCTGATAGTCCCTTCCCGGGTGGGCCTTTTCATCGCGGTAATATCGCAAGTACATAGCCCGACCAGTGGGCGTCGTCCCGCGATCACTCAGGGGAAGTTCAAGATACAGGTACTTGCCCATGGCCGGCTGAACATAGGAGTCTTGCGGCTTACGATCTTCTCCAAGCACCTGCCCGTACGGATCCTCCAGCGAATACAGATGGCTTAACTTATCATCCGTCGCTTCTTTTCGTGGCCGCATCATGTAGAGCCCTTCGACATTCTCCACCGTCTTATAGATAAATTCCCCCGCCTCGGTTTTGCAGAGATGGTCGAAGTATTGCTCTGGTGTCATCCCCGACATGTAGCCGCTGTCTGCCGGCACGGGATTCGGAATCTTGATGCTATGGGCGAAGCGGCCTTCTTCCGTCGCGAGCGGATCGGCAGGCGCGAGCTTCAAAATGTCGCAGGCGGTATCATTCGGTTTGAGCTTGGCCTTGGCACAATTTTCGGCAAACTCCTTCATCATGCGGTCAAAATGCTGGCCTGGTGTTTCGTTCTTGGTGAACGGTGACGCCGCACAGCCACCGACTAGCACTCCGGCGAGACTCAGGGCGAGGAATGCGCGTGTCCATTTGGTTGTCGTCATCTCAGGAAGTCTCCATCAGCAAATGGAAGTACTTCGGAATCAGCATCGGCGAAAAGTGGCGCACGGTAGCAAACCGTTCGGAATCCTGTCACGCCGCTAACCTCCCGAACCGTACGCTCTGGAAATTCTCGTTCACCGTGATCACGGTGTTTGCTTCTCCCACAAGTTATTTTTCCCTGACGATCTTGGTGGCCATCGCTTTGAACAGCAAGTCTTCTCCTTCTGTGTTCTTGACGTTATCTGCTGAGACATCGATGGTCGCACGGATGACGATTCGCTCACCTTCACCGACCAACAAAGGTGTCTCGTCAGACTGACATCGGATCAAGTAGAGGACATCGATCGAGCCGGTGTCATCTTCGAGGATAAACCCTTGGCCGCAGATTGCGCGCCCAAAGCTGTCCTGCCCGTTATAGGTTGTCACGGTTCTCGTTTTCCCTTGCAATGTCACCGCACGTCGGTTGTTCGCCATGGGATTGACGGTAATCGAACCAATGGGGATGGCTTCATTGACGGGAGTGGCAATCGCCTCGGCGGCCCAGAGCCATCCACAAACCAAGAGCCCCGACATCCACCTTGCTCTCCAACGAGAGGGTCTCGGAGCCAGATTCACACCGTGCCTCGTTCTTGCGCCATTCGACACCTTTCTCGTAGTTACGGTTTCGTGTTCGGCTGCCGCGCATTGCGCATGCTGACTAACACTTGCTGAATCTGCTGATGCAAGCGTGTCAGCACATCCACGCTCATTGCGACCCGGGTGACGAGTTGACTCTCGATGGCCTTCGGCGCGGCTTGGCCATCTTTTGTGGTCTTGGCGATCGCGGCTAGCACTGTGGGCTCGATGAATCCGAAATCCACATAGGCAATCCCCTGGGCCACACCGACAGTGCTGTAGTTGGCCTGGTGCGGCAGATTGGAGAGGTCCATGGGTTTCAAACGCACGTTGAGTGCAACGGTGGTGTCTTTGGCTTCACTCATGGAATTCGACTCCTGTGACATTCACTGATGCCGGTGAGGAGAGGGGGCTCGTCATGAAAGATTCTGTTATCTAGGATTCACAACTGTCACAAATGAAAATAGTTCGCATTCCAATTTGAGTTAGCGGGGTGTGAATGTATAGGGCCGTTGGACTCATGTCAAGAAGATTTTCCGTGCCGTTTTTCTTATGACGTGAAGGGTTTTCACATGGAGTGGCTGCGGTAGTTTTTCTCCCATCCGGGCCGTGCTACACTCGCCCCATGACAGAGCGAGCTTCAGGCCATTCGACAGTACCGCTCAAACTGCTGCCGGCCTATCTGGGTACGGCTTCGATCGATGACGCCCTTCGCACCGCGCGTGGACAGCGTGTACTCTGGCTGGAAATCCTCTTGAACGATCAACTCAATCTTGCGCCCTGGCAATCTGATCCGGCTATGCAGCAAGCGTATCAGACGGCCTGCCGGTGGCACACACAGTACCGTCGCGTGCTCACGTCTCTCTTCGACCGGGCTCCGTTGCCCTCCGATTCCGGCCCGATTGATTTCCGGGACTATCGCATGTTTGCCGAGGCCGTGTACTTGGCCTACGCTCACCGCTAAATATCTGATCGAACTCCTGACCCAATTTGTGGAGAAAACCGACTCTTCCGTCGACCTCCTCCTTGTCGGCGCGGTGGCTCTTCATGCCCACGGGATTTCCGATCGCGCGACGCGTGGTATCGATGCGGAGATCGACGGTCCCCTGGTGCCGGTGCTGGATTTTCTGAAGACGCACCAGGTCCCGGCAGACCTGACACAGAATTTTTCTGGGTGGTCAGTGGTCTCGATGCCGCCAGGCTATCGCGACCGCGCCACCGACCTCATCAATCAACCTCACCTGCGTATGCGTGTCCTGGCACCGATCGACTTTGTGATCGCGAAGCTGCGGCGTGGAACCGATCTCGATCTCGACGATGCTTTGTTGATGGCCCGACACAACAGGCTCTCCGCTGACATGATCCAAGCTTCCGCGCGAGCCGCGCTTGCAGCCTCTCCACAGGACACGGGGCTGTTTCTTTTCCAAAAGACCGTCGATATCTTCTGCAAGAGCCTCTCCGTCCCAACCCCATAAGCACTGACTCAACATACTGAGGGGGAGAAGCTCCCTCGCGGAAGGCGTGTGAAGGCCAACTGGTCGAGTGTGGTCAATGAAATGCAGGCAAGTAAGATACAGTGGCAATGGAACTGTCGTTCCGTGGCACGTCTCTCGTGGCGAGTGGTCACTGCGAAGGGCGCACGTTGCCTTTCCCTCATACACCCCCTTAAGATAGTCCATCTGTTTGGAACCGCTCCCATGCCGTTCCTCATGCGTCCTACCGTCGCTTCCCCGTGCAATGTTTTCTGCCGTACGTGGTTGACTCATTCGGTCACGAGCTTTCATGGGTGAAGGGACAAGATGTTTCTCAAGGAATGGTGGAGGGGGTTTCGTCGGCAGAGCTGGCTCAACAAGTTTATCATTGTTGCGCTTTTATTTGCGTTCGTGATGTTCCTTGTTCCTGTCGTGGTGTCCTGGTTCAAGCCGCCTCCTGTCCTCGTCGGTGTCGCCTTCTACACGTACGAGCGCGCGTTCCTACTCGATGGCGACACCAAGACCTATTTTTATGAAAGCCGGAACCTGGTGTCCGATTGCCGCCTCAGGAGAGTCGAGCAGAATCTGCAGAAAGGTCGCGCCAGGACCCCTGATCCGCAGGCCTGGGTTTTGAGCAAGTTTCTCATTGAAAACGTGTTGGATCGCAGTATCACAAACTTCCGTATGGATATCAGGTCCCCTCTCCTGCGTCCCACCACACGGCTGTTGACCACACCGAATGTCCAAGCGACGGGAAGCTTGGACACGACGGCTAAGGAAGGGTTACCTACGTATGTGATGTCTATTCCAACTCTCCCGCCAAAGGACTCGGCTGTTCTTATCTTACAGACTCCGATCGACGAGACCCTGCGGCAGTTTATTTATGGGGATCGTAGTCGGGTGACGGTTCAGGTGCCGTACCTGTCAGCGGAGCAGTTCGGAACGTTTCCGCTCAAAATCTCCCGGCTCAACGCCATGAAGATCTTGAACCGGGAGAGTGTCCTGCGGGCCGGCGACGAAACATTCGCGGGTGAAAGGATGGAGTTTACGATGCTTGACGCCGACGAGCCGGATCTGCAGGACGAAGCCGTGTCCTATCAACCTCTCCCGAAGGCGCGCGAATGCCCTGAGGGAACGGCGGGCGACTGGTAAGAACATGGTGCGATGGCGCAGTTGACAGTCGAGCGACTCAAGGATTACACAACACATATGGCTCTTCACCCTCTTGCGGGAACTCCTGCCCCGGCATCGGTCCTTGTCGATACCTCGAAGCTCATTGCGGCCTATTATTCAGAGAAGCCCGATGCGTTGGCTCGTGAGCAACGAGTTTCCTTTGGCACCTCAGGACATCGAGGGTCATCATTCAAGCGAAGCTTCAATGAGCGGCACATCCTGGCCATCACGCAGGCGATCTGTGAATATCGGGCCGGTCAGGGCACCAGCGGGCCGCTCTATCTCGGCAGGGATACGCACGCCCTTTCGGAGCCGGCTTTCGTGAACGTGCTCGAAGTGTTGGCAGCGAACGACGTTGAGGTGATGATCGATCGGGATGGTGGCTACACCCCTACTCCGGTCATTTCCCACGCGATCCTTACCTACAATCGAGGGCGAACCTCCGGGCTCGCCGACGGCATCGTCATTACGCCTTCACACAATCCACCGGAGGACGGCGGCATGAAGTACAACCCGCCGCAGGGAGGACCGGCCGATACCCAGGTGACGAAATGGATTGAAGATCGCGCGAATGCTTTGCTTGTCGATGATCTTCGAGGCGTGAAGCGTGTGGCCTATGACCAGGCCCGTCGTGCCGGCACAACCCGTCAGCATGATTACCTCCATGCCTTCATCGGCGATCTCGGGCAGATCATCGAGATGGACGTGATTCGATCGGTCAAGCTGAAGCTGGGTGTCGATCCGCTCGGTGGCTCCGGGGTGGCCTACTGGCAGCCGATGGCAGAGCGCTATGGCCTGAACATCGACGTGGTGAATCCCACCGTCGATTCGACCTTTCGTTTTATGCCGCTCGATTGGGACGGCAAGATTCGGATGGATTGTTCTTCGCCTTATGCCATGGCGAACCTCATCGCGCTGAAAGATCGCTTTGATGTCGCGTTCGGCAATGACGCCGACAACGACCGGCATGGGATCGTCACCCGTTCGGCGGGTCTGCTGAGCCCCAATCATTTTCTGGCGATCTCGATTTCCTATCTGTTTTCCAACCGCCCGGGGTGGAAGGCGGATGCCGGGATCGGCAAGACCCTGGTCAGCAGCAGCCTCATCGACCGCGTGGCAGCGAAGCTCAAGCGCACGCTTGTCGAAGTGCCGGTGGGCTTTAAATGGTTCGTCAGCGGTTTGCTCGACGGGTCGCTCGGGTTCGGCGGAGAGGAAAGCGCGGGGGCGTCGTTCCTTCGCCGGGATGGATCGGTCTGGACGACAGACAAGGATGGCATCATCATGGATCTTTTGGCCGCCGAGATGATGGCCAAGATCGGTCGTGATCCGGGTGAACTGTACCGGGCATTGACCGACGAACTCGGGGCGCCGCTATATGAGCGGATCGATGCACCAGCCACACCGGAACAGAAGAACGTTCTTTCGAAACTGTCACCGGATCAAGTCAAAGCAACGGAACTCGCTGGCGACAAGATCGTGGCAAAACTCACGGCAGCCCCCGGCAACGGGGCCGCAATCGGCGGGCTGAAAGTCGTCACCGAGCAGGGCTGGTTCGCTGCCCGCCCCTCCGGCACCGAAGATGTGTACAAGCTCTACGCCGAAAGCTTCCGAGGGAAAGAGCATCTCAAGCGGATTCAAGAAGAAGCGCAGGCACTCATCGGCACCACGTTAGCGGTAGGTAAGTAGGATGGACGGCCAGGCTCTCTTGCCTTGGGACATGCCGGTCGGATCAATCGAGTTTTGATTCTTTCTCCATCCTGACTCGTCGAAAGACTTCAGCATAGGCACCAGCAGGGGCGCTGGCTTTAGGGTCGGCAAACACGGCTCGCCAGCGGTTCAGCCCCAGGACACCCTCCCCATAGGGTATCGTGGCCACCTGACTCTTGTGCTCCGCGGCAGCCGCCATTTTCTTGGCCACATAGGGGTCGATGTACTCAAGGCGGTCCCAGGTCGCGAAGGGGCCCCACACTTCATAGGCCCACATTCCTCCGCTCAGAACCAGACCAGCCTCAAGAATGCTTTCCCTTGTCAGTTTGCCGGCAAGGCGATGGGCCGGATGTCGGTCAAGGTCCTCGTCCAGCGTATAGACCTGCGTCGGATGTAAGCGAGCGAGCACCTCGACCAGTCTCCGTTTGACAGCTGCATCATTGACCTCGCCAGCCGCGTCCGGTTCGTTACAGAAAATCACGGTTTTTATTCCCAAGACTCCGGCGGCACGGAGAGCCTCTTCTCTTCTCACTTCCGCCATCCGCAGTTCCGTCAACGCGAATGGATTCGATGAGCGGCCACCATTCGTGATGACAACGGACGTAATCACGGCGCCGGACGCCGCCAGTTTGGCGACTGTCCCGCCCATGCCGATTTCCATGTCGTCCGGATGAGCGCTGACGATAACGATGTTGTGGCTCATGGATAACGCCTACCCCTTAGACAGTGGAGGCGACCTGCTGTTCTGCGTGATAGGAGCTGCGGACAAGCGGGCCGGATTCCACATGAATGAAACCAAGGGCCCTCCCCTCCTCTTTCAACAGAGCGAAATCGCTCGGATCGTAGAATCGCGCAACCGGCAGATGCTGTCTGGTTGGTTGAAGATACTGGCCGATGGTCATGATGTCACAGCCGACCGATCGCAACTCGCGCATCACTTCGCGCGCCTCGTCGATGGTTTCCCCCATCCCAAGGATCAATCCGGACTTGGTGCGCAGGCCCAATTGCTTCGCCCTGTCGAGAAGCTCGATCGATCGCTGATACTTTCCTTGCGGCCTGATCGCCGGAAAGAGCCGACGGACGGTTTCAATGTTGTGATTCAGGATCTCCGGCAGTTCGGCACAGACCATCGCGAGAGCGTGCTCATTCCCTTCGAAATCCGGAATCAAGACTTCAATCGTGCAGTCTGGGCTGAGTCGTCTGATCTGCCGGATCGTGTCGGCAAAGATGGCAGCGCCGCCGTCTTCCAGTTCATCCCGGTTGACCGATGTGATGACCGCATGGCGAAGACCCAATGCCTGAACAGCTTCTGCGACTCGCCGGGGCTCTTCATAATCGATTGCCTGAGGTCGTCCTGTCTCGACTGAACAGTAGTGGCATCGTCTGGTGCAAATGTCGCCAAGGATGAGGAAGGTTGCCGTACGTGCGTTCCAACATTCCCATCGGTTGGGGCAACGGGCTTCTTCGCAGATAGTATGGAGCTTGAGCCGGTCCATGGTCTGCCTGATATCGAGATAGTCCGGACCGGTTTTCGCTTCGACCTTGAACCAGGGTGGGAGGCGTCTTGAAGGGGTGAAGGGTGAAGGCTGAAGGTTCATAGCCTTCGGTAAATCAGAGGATGATGATCGGAGGTGGTCAAGCGGGACAAAGTTCATGGAGTCTCCTTCGCTTGGAGTAACTCCGATGGATGTTCAAGTATACGTTTAAATTCTTTCAGGAAATCAGCCCCTTGTACCCCATCCAACGCCCTGTGGTCGCACGATAACGTGACCTTCATGCGGCGCCCCACCTTGACCGACCCGTCTTTGACGACAGGCACGTCACGTACGGTTCCCACCGCGATGGATGCGGCCTGAGGGGGAATAAGGACGGCGATGAAGTTTTCCACGTCGAACATCCCCAAGTTTGAGATCGAAAATGTGGCGTCCGTGTACTCCTGGGGCTGTAAGCGTTTGCTCCTAGCCCGTTCGATCAGCGCCCGCGATTCGATTGAGATCGCTTCCAGAGACTTCGTGCCGCAATCGCGGATGACCGGCGTAATCAAGCCGTCCTCGATCCCAACGGCGATACCGATATCGATGCGCGCATAGTGTCTGATGGTGGAGCCGGTGAACGACACATTGATGTCAGGATGGCGGGTCAGAGCGATCGCTGCGGCTTTGGTCAGCAAGTCGGTGAGAGAGGGATGCGTGGTTCGATTCTGTTTGAATCGATCGCGGAACTGTTCTGCTTGCTCCATGTCGATTTCGCTCGTCAGATAAAAATGCGGCACCGGCGCCTTGCTCTGCGTTGTGGCTCGTGCAATGGCCTTCCGCATCTGGCTGAGCGGTTTGTCCGTTCCGGCCGGCGATGAGGGTTTCGGAACCGCCTGGGCCTTCATCACATCCTCCTCCACGATCCTCCCGCCGGGGCCGGTCCCGGTGATGGAGGAGAGATCGAGTCCCCGCTCGGCGGCGAGGGCTTTCGCACGGGGCGAGGCGATGACACGAGTTTCCGCTAGACGTTCCGGCGGGGCAGGATCCGGGCCTGGAGTGGGCGGTGCGCTTGCCTTGGTCCCGCTACCGACCGACGGAGCCGCGGCGATCGTGTCGGTCAACGCCGAGGAGATGTCCTCATCCGCTGCGCCGATGACGCCGATCAAGGTTCCGGACATTACGGTTGCGCCTTCTTGCACCAAGACCCTGCGTAGTATGCCGGAGGCGAAGGCCTCCAGATCCATGATGGCCTTGTCGGTCTCGATTTCAGCGATTGCCTCCCCTGCCTGCACCGAATCGCCTTCGCGTTTCTTCCACGCAACCAAAACGCCTTCTTCCATCGTGTCGGTTAACTTTGGCATGACGACTCGACTTGCCATGTGTGTCCCCACTGTGTCAACGGAAGGAGCCGAACAAACGTTTCAGCCACCCGCTTTCTTGCTCTGTAGGACGCGCAGGGTCCGGATACTCAATCCAAGGTTCTTGAGAGCCCAGATAGGTCCCTTCTCGAACGCTCAGCTGGCTGCGGAGTTGCGAGTAGCCCTGTTCCTGGAGCATACGGATCAATTCTTCCAGTGCAGCTCCCGGCGTAGGTTGTGCGGTGGTCACCACGCACGTCGTTTCATATTGCAGAATAGCTTGATGTCCAGCGTCGACTCGCTTGAACACGACCGGTCTGCTGAAGCCTCGTTCGCGTTCATCAAGTCCGGCCAGTTGATGTTTCTCCACCTGGTTCATTTGGTTTATATGGTTTGGCCGGTTTGTTTCGTCGTTTGATCCAGCGTGACCAAATAAACTAAATCAACCAACCAAACCATTGAGCCTCGTATCAGAGAGCCCGGAACACGGCTAGCAGATCGCTCAAGGCTATGGTCTTATTCCGCAGCATGGCGCGTTGTGCCTGCATCGGCTCCATCGCCGAGGCTCGCTCGTGGGCACCTCTCAAGATCGCAGCCCCAAGAGCGAGCACCTCCTTGCATTCCTGTTCGACTTTGCTCTTGACCACGGGGTTCACCGCCAGGATGTCCGCCATTGTTGCGCGTGTCGTGGAAAGGTGCGCCTGCAGTTCCTCGTCAGGGTATTCCTTCCTGGCTGCTTCATCGAGACACCGATCCAGGTACTGGGTTAGGAAGACATAGAGTCGAACAAGCGTCGCCGTGATCTCGATAAGGTCGGGAGTCCGGGTGTGTGAAGACATGGGCAGACGTGCCTCCTTCCTTCGTTTACTGTGCACCGCATATGGCTTTGACGGCTTCGATGATACGCGGTTTATCCGGGATAGCGGCGTCCTCCAATGGGCGGCTGTAGGGCATCGGAACATCCTCGCCGGTCACGCGTCTGATGGGGGCATCCAGGTAATCGAACCCCGATGCATACACGCTCTCGGCAATCTGTGCTCCAAGCCCGCAAAAATGCCAACCTTCTTCGACGATCACGAGTCGTCCGGTCTTTTTAACCGACTCTAAGATCGTCGAAAGGTCCAAAGGTTTTAGAGTGCGGGGATCGACGACTTCGACTTCGATGCCTTCTTGACTCAGTTGATCGGCTGCCTCCAGCGCCAATAAGAGCATTTTTGAGTAGGCCACAATCGTGGCGTCGCATCCGGCACGCTTCACCTCGGCGACACCGATGGGGACTGTGTACTCGCCATCCCGGACCTCACCTTTCGTTCCGTACAGCAATTGTGCCTCGATAAAGATAACAGGATTGTTATCCCGGATCGCACTCTTCAGCAGGCCCTTCGCGTCATGAGGCGTCGCGGGAGCGATCACTTTCAATCCCGGCACATGACAGAACCAGGCCTCTAAACTTTGCGAGTGCTGCGCGCCTAACTGATGCGCTGCGCTGCCTGGCCCGCGAATTACCAAGGGAACCGACAGTTGCCCCCCCGACATGTAACGAATCTTTGCGGCATTGTTGACGATCTGATCCAATGCCACAATCCCGAAGTTCATAGTCATGAGTTCGACGATGGGATGCAGTCCTGCCATAGCGGCGCCGATTGCCAATCCTGTAAAGCCGGCTTCTGTGATCGGAGTATCCACCACCCGTTGCGGCCCGAATTCCTCCACGAAGCCCTTACTGACCTTGAATGCACCCTGGTAGTAGCCCACTTCTTCACCGATGAGAAAAATGCGCGCGTCTCGGCGCATCTCCTCTCGCATCGCCTGGTTGAGCGCCTCTCTATAGGACATCAGCATGTCTGAACCAGACGGCTGCTGAAACAGTCTCCCAGCGGCGATCTCAGGTCGAAACAATCCTTAACGTACCCCAGAGGGTACGCCTCCAGTTGTTTCTCCCCTGCGGCCTTGCCTGGGGAGAGGCGCGTCTTGGCGAGCCGGGGTGGGTGGGTGAGAACCGTATGCTGTTTGAGCCGCCGGTTATTCAGCAAGAACGTCATGGTAAAACTCCGCTGGATCAGGAAAGGGACTCTCATCCGCAAACTTGACGGCGGCTGTAATGACCTCGCCGACTTCGCGTTCAAGTTTAACGAAATCCGCCTCAACCGCTAAATTACTGATCAGAACTGTCTCTTTCAGCAGGAGAAGAGGGTCGCGTTTGCGGTACTCCTCTACTTCTTCTTTGGTCCGGTAATGCCCGTGCGACGGGTCTGACATTGAATGGCCCATGAACCGGTAGGTCATCGCTTCGATGAAAAACGGTCCCTGCCCGCCGCGAACCTGGCCTACTATCTTGCGCATCACATCACGCACGGCCAGTACATCCATGCCGTCGACACGCTCGGCCTTGATGCCGTAGGAACGGGCTGCTTCTGCCACGTCAGTATAGAGTGCAATGGCCCGTTCCGCCGGTGTCCCCATGCCATAGCGGTTGTTCTCGCAGACGAATATTACAGGAAGTTTCCACAAGGCTGCCAGATTGAGCGCTTCGTGCGCCTGGCCGCTCGGGATTGCTCCTTCACCGAAAAAGCAGACCGTCACGAGGCTGAGTGCTTGATACTTGCTCGCAAACGCGAGACCGGTGGCGAGAGGAATGTGGCCGCCCACAATGGCGTAGCCACCCATGAAACGGCGCGGGGCATCCACCAGGTGCATGGAGCCCCCTTTGCCTTTGCATAACCCCGTCGCCTTGCCGAACATCTCGGCCATCACATGGCTGGGGTTGGAGCCTCGAGCGAGGCAATGTCCGTGGTCCCGGTAGGCGCTGATTACATAGTCATCCGGTCGAAGGGCGGCAGTTACCCCGACTGCAATAGCCTCTTGTCCAATGTAAAGGTGGAGAAAGCCGCCAATTTTTGCGAGAGCGTACATCTCTGCCGATTTTTCTTCGAACCGGCGGATCAGTAGCATTTGGCGGTACAGGGAAAGGACGTCGCTTCGGTCCATATGTGGCCCTACCAGAAAAACAGAGCTAGATGCGCGAGACTGGCGGAAAGAGCGAGACGAGTAGCCTAAAGATGTTGCTCGTTAATCGGTAATCGTCGATTCACGCTTCCAGTTGCGCAGTTCTCGTTTGTCTCGCGCCGCATGCGCTATGGTTCAGGAACGCTGGTGGACAGTGTCGGCATTCTGTCGGTTAGGTTTTCGCAAACGGCTTCTTGATCTTGCTGAGTAGACTATCAATCGGCGGAACTCCTTTGGATGTGCCTGTGACTTTCGCGATAATTTTTTGTGCGATCTCCCTGAACGCCGTCGATTGTGGGGAAGCCGGATCAGCCACGACGATCGGGTTTCCGGAGTCGCCGCCGTCGCGAATCGCTGGATCGATTGGCACGTGACCGAGAAACGGCACCCCGAGTGCGGCGGCGGCCCGCTCCCCTCCCCCGTGAGAAAATATTTCGGTCCGCGCGCCGCAGTGGCCGCAGAGGAAGTAGCTCATATTTTCCACTATGCCGAGCAGAGGCACATTCACTTTTTGGAACATCATCATGCCCTTTCGGACATCATGGAGCGCGACTTCCTGCGGCGTTGTGACGGTGACGGCGCCGGTCAGTGGGACCAACTGGGTAAGAGTGAGTTGGGCATCTCCAGTGCCGGGCGGCAGATCTATAATCAGGTAATCCAGTTCACCCCAGAGGACGTCTCGAAACAGTTGTTGAATGGCGGTGTGAACCATCGGGCCTCGCCAGACCACGGCAGTCTCTTCCGGGACGAAAAATCCCATGGAAATAAGCTTGACGCCATGACTTTCGGCAGGAACGATCTTGCCGTCTTTCTGTTCTGGTGGCTTGGTCACGCCCATCATCATGGGAATGTTCGGACCATAGATATCCGCATCGAGCAGACCGACCTTCGCGCCGGTTAGAGCAAGAGCGACGGCGAGATTGACGGAGACGGTGGATTTGCCCACTCCGCCTTTGCCGCTGCTGACGGCGATAACGTATTTGACGCCGGGAATGAGATTGTCTCTCCCGTGACCAGCCTGCGGTTGATCAGCCATGAAACGCTCCTCTTCTAGATACAAGATGAACCCCGGCCATCAGGCCGGCAGTTCCATCATAAGCGAATACCGAGGTGAAAGAAAATGGGTCTATTGCGCTGCGAGATTGGTAGTGCAACAGGGAAATGAATAGCGAGAAACTCACGAGCCCATGGAAGAGAAACGAAGGCGAAGTGATTACCCGACAGTGGGGTCGTTGCGGCGAAGATTGTATGCAAGTCCGACCAACGAGAGCGTGTAAATGATCCATTTCGAAGGATCGAAATTGTACCATTTCGGGCCGTTGCGAAAATCGCGGGCATAGGCGTGATGAAAATTATGATAGCCTTCGCCAAAGCTGACGAAGGAGATCAGCCAGCTATCTCGGCTGCTGTCCTTTGTGCTATGGGGCTGTGTTCCCACCATATGACAGAGTGAGTTGATTGTGAAGGTGGAGTTGAGCACCATGAACATCCGGAAGAGGCCGCCTAATAATAAAGCGCTTATACCGCCTTGCCATCCCCCGTGCCACACACCGAGGCCAAAAGGGAGCAGAAGCCCCGAGATCACGATCGGCCAGTAGTAGCGGTCCTGCCACATGACGACCGGGTCGCGCCGCAGCCGGACCTCATACTTTTGCGTGCGATAAGGGGTATCGTAAAAGAGCCAACCGCAGTGGCTGTGCCAAAAACCCTTAGTGGCGTTGTAGGGATCTTCCTCCTCATCGGTCTTGGCGTGGTGGCGGATATGGTCGCCTCCCCACTTGAGAGCAGAATTTTGGAGCGCCCAACCTCCCGCAATGAGGATACAAGCCTTCACCCAGTTTGGACACTCGAAACTTTGATGTGACACCAATCGATGATAGCCGACGGTGATCCCCAGACCTGTGACAATGTACAACACAAAGAACAGGGCCCAATCGAACAGGCTGAACCCGTAGAAGTATCCGTACAGTGGAATGCCGACAACCGTGGCAACCACGATGGCGCAGAACAGGCTGAAGTTTAACGGCGAAAACTCTTCCTTGGCCGCTACGGCTTCAGTTGTTGTGGCAAGCATTACAGCTCCTTACACGCACACATCGCTCGCTTCATTGATGCAAGGGGTTAAGCTACAGGAAAGTTGCTAATCGTAATCAGCATACCGAAATCGATCGAATGTTTCAAGCGAATGCCCTCAGTGTATACTGAAGGTGGTTCCCTGTCTCACTTCTTCTGGAATGCAGATGCCTGAATTGCCCTCATCCCTCATTGAGCCCATCGTCTACCGTGTCGGTGAACAGCTTGCCCGTCTCTCTGCCGGCCGGACTCCGACCCTCTTTGAGCGCCGCTGGTGGTCGCAAGCAGCTCTCAACATGGCCATGCATGACGGTCATTTCAAGACACAGCTGTTTCGGTTCATCGATGTCCTGCCATCGGTCACGGACAACGAAAAAGTGGTTGCCCTGGCCCGCGAGTATTTGGGTGAAGAGGGCATACCGATCTTCGGCGGCCAATGGGGGCTGAGCGCGCTCTCCGCAACCAGCCTGGGCGCACGGCTCAGCGGTAAGGCGATCAGAAGCCAGGTCGAGCAAATGGCGCGCACCTTCATTGCCGGAGCGACGGTCGAGGAGGCGGCACCGAGGTTGTCGGATCTTTGGAAGCATGGGCGAGCCTGGTCGGTTGATCTCTTGGGTGAAGCCACGATCAGCGATCGGGAAGCCGATCGGTATCGTGACCGGTGTGTAGAAGCTCTCACCCTCCTCGGGCAGGAAGCCGCCTCGTGGCCGGCTCTTCCCTTACTGGAGCGGGACCATCTCGGACCGATACCGCGTGTCCAGCTCTCCATCAAAGTATCCGCTCTTTCTCCTCATCTCGACCCGATCGATCCGGATGGGAGCTATCGTTCGGCGACCGCCCGGCTTCGGCCCATCCTCGATCTGGCGAGGCGCCTCCCCGCGTCCTTGATTTTCGATATGGAACAAGCCGACACGAAAAAGTTGATTGTGGAGATCTTCACCAGGCTGTTCGCAGAACCTTCCTACAAAGACTATCCCTACGCCGGTCTGGCGTTGCAGGCGTACCATCGGGAAACAGCGCGAGACATCGAAGGGCTCCTGGCCTGGGTTCGACGGCGCGGCTCACCCATTACGATTCGATTGGTGAAAGGAGCCTACTGGGACTCAGACACGATCCGCTATCGGCAGCGGGGCTGGACAGTTCCTCTTTTCGAACACAAAGAGGAGACGGATGCCAACTATGAGGCGCTCACGCAGCTCATTTTATCTCAGACGTCGTTGATTCGACCGGCCTTCGGAACACACAACCTTCGTACGCTCGCCCACATCGAAGCAGTTGCGGAGTCGCTTGCCCTCCCTCCGGAGACCTGGGAGTATCAGATGATCTTCGGCATGGCAGAGCCGTTTCAGCATGCCGTCATGCAGTACGGGCGGCGGTTGCGCCTCTATACTCCTCTAGGCGATCTGTTGCCGGGCATGGCCTATCTCGTGCGGCGGTTGCTGGAAAACACCTCCAACGAATCGTTCTTGCGCAAGGAGTATGTGGAATCTCAACCATTGAGCGCATTGCTGGCTCCTCCTGCTCATGAAGGAATGGGTCAGAAGCAGCCAGTCAAAGCTTATGAGGCCGGCATGCGGGGGTTTCGAAATGAGCCGCAGCGGGATTTTGCGCAAGCCGACAGCCGGGCGGCAATGCAGCAGGCCCTGGCGACCGTACGATCCCAACTGGGCCGTCAATGGACTCCACCGTCAGAAGGACTCCGTCTGACGGGGCCTCTCATCGAGTCCCGCAATCCAGGACGCCCGGATGAAGTTGTTGGACGACTGCCGGGCGCTGGTTCGGGTGAAGTCGAACGAGCAGTGCGCCGCGCGGTTCAGGCGCAGGAGTCCTGGCGCGAGGTATCGACTGAACGACGAGTGGATATCCTGCGCGCGGCTGCGTCGCTGATGCGGACGCGGCGCGATCAGCTGGCGGCATGGGAGATAGTGGAATGCGGGAAGCCTTGGCGTGAGGCCGATGCCGATCTTGCGGAAGCGATCGACTTTCTAGAATTTTATGCAGCCGATTGGAGGAGGATCGCTTCTCCAAGACGGTTGGGACAGGAACCCGGTGAACTGAATGAGCGCCTGTATAGCCCTCGTGGAGTAACGGCGGTCATCGCCCCGTGGAACTTTCCGCTGGCGATTCCCACCGGCATGGTGTCGGCGGCGCTCGTGACCGGAAACCCCGTGATCTTCAAACCCTCCGAACGGTCGCCGATGATGGGGTACTGGCTCACGGAGATCCTTCGTGAAGCCGGCGTGCCGGAAGAGGTCCTCTGCTGTGTGCCGGGTGGCCCGGACATCGGCCGTGCCTTGGCACAGCATCCCGCTGTTGCGACGATTGCCTTTACCGGCTCGAAGGACGTAGGGATCGGCATACTGAAAGAAGCCGCTTCCCTTGTGCCGGGACAACACATGGTCAAGCGGGTACTGGCTGAAATGGGTGGAAAAAACGCGATCATCGTAGATGAAACGGCGGATCTCGATGACGCGATTACCGGAGTAGTCTCATCGTTCACAGGCTATGCGGGACAGAAGTGTTCCGCCTGCTCGCGAGCGATCGTTCACGCGTCGATCTACGACAGTTTTCTGGGCCGCCTGAAAGAGGCCGTGCTGAGCCTGAAGGTCGGAAATCCGGAAGAGCCCGGCACACAAGTCGGGCCGGTGATCGACCGTCGCGCGCAGTCGAAAATTCAGGACTATATCGAGATCGGTACGAAGGAAGCCCGCCTGCTCGTTGAAGGGACTGGGCAGGGACCGGGCTGGTATGTCGGGCCGACGGTCTTCGCGGATGTGGCACCGACCCATCGAATAGCCCAGGAGGAAATCTTCGGACCGGTTCTTTCAGTCATGAAGGCAGCTTCCTTTCGAGAAGCGCTGGCCCTGGCGAATTCGACGATCTATGCCCTCACCGGTGGGGTCTATTCACGAAGTCCGGCTCATCTGGAATTTGCCCGGCAGCGGTTCGATGTCGGAAATCTCTATCTGAATCGTCCGATCACCGGAGCGTTAGTCAGTCGCCAGCCGTTCGGAGGTCATCGACTTTCCGGAGTCGGAGCGAAAGCGGGGGGAGAAGAGTACTTGACGCAATTCGTGGTGGCCCGCATCGTCAGCGAGCAGACTCTCCGTCGAGGGTTCGCCCCGCCCGAGTGAAGCCTTCGGCGGCTTGATCTCGTAGGATTCCAGTTCCTCGACAATATCGGTGACGACACCCCGGTCTCCCACCGAAGAAAGCTCCTGCCGCTCCACGTACTTGACCAATCCCACACCTTTTGCAAACCAGGCAGTCATGACATCGGTTCCTTGCGTCGTTCTCTTTGTGCCGGAGAGGTAGATCTGCAAGTGCATGCGTGCCTCCACCTTCACAGCATTCTTGAATGTGCCTGCGGCCACGGTGATCGACTCTTCTCCCAGCACGGTGGCATCGCCCTGCGCATCGGCCGTTTCGTCGATGCCGTCACGATCTAGATCCGTTCCGAAGTCCAATTGTTTCCGGTTGAATTGCGGGAAGGAGGAAGCGATCTTCAGCGGAAAGCGTACGATCTGATAGGGCACAAGTTGTTTCTCGAAGGGCGTGCCCGGGTCTGATCCGTAGTAGACAATGCCGACACTATCGCGCCGGTAGAAACTATCGGTTGGACCATGATTGCCGGGGTTGGTATCGTGGAAGACAGTAACGGTCATGCCGTTGAGGATTTTCGTGCCGGCGACCGAGGAAACGTTGGAAAAAAATTTGTGGCCGATCGTTTGCAGAGGCCCTTCGGTAATTTCGCCACGATAGCGCCACTGGTTCCCGATCTGATCCGGGAAATAGTCGGCCGATTGGGCAATGACATTGGAATCTTCTGTGGCGAAGAGCGCTGAGCTGGGGAAACAGCCAAGCAGCAACACCATACCTGCAATAGAAGCCCGTCGGTATCCTGGTTGTGCCAGCGGCATGTTTGAAACTCTACACTGTGGAAGGATGCGTTGACCGTACCATAGGAATCCAGGAGGCGGCAAGGGAAGGAGTTGCTTCTGACCGGTATTTGGTTTATTTGGTCTATCGGTTGATCTGTTACAACCAAGCAAACCACATGAATCAGATGAACCAAACAAACCAAATGAATCAGAAACGTGCGGTCCTGGTGACCGGTGCGTCAGGAGGGATCGGTCGAGCGATCTGTCTGGCCTTTGCAGCGGCCGGATGGTCTGTCGGCGTTCATTACCATCGAAATAAAGCAGTGGCCGAGGCCACGCTCGCACAAGTCCTAGTGGCAGGGGGAAGTGGGGCGCTGTACGAAGCAGACATTCGTGAACCGCATGCGGTGCAACAGATGGTGGAGATCTCGTGCCGCCGAATGCCTGAGCTTTCGGTGTTTGTTTGCAACGCCGGAATCGCAGGGAGCCATCTACTGCTCCGGCAACGGCAAGAAGATTGGGCCGAGGTCATCGCCACGAATCTAACGGGAGCGTTCCACTGTCTTCGCGCCATGGCCGCTCCCCTTCTTGCCCGCGGGGATGGATCGATCATCGTGATCGGATCGTATGCCGGATTTCACGGTTCGGTCGGACAAGCCGCCTATGCTGCATCAAAGGCCGGGCTTATCGGTCTTGTGCGGAGCGCAGCTCAAGAGTGGGGAGCGGGTAACGTCCGTGTGAATCTGGTTCTGCCTGGCTGGCAGGAGACGGCGCTTTCGGAAGGTGTGATGTCGGAATCATGGCATGACCATGTCTTAAGGCGACCAGCCGACCTTGAAGAGGTTGCGCGGACAGTCGTCCATCTTGCTCAACTGAAAGACATATCCGGGCAAATCTGGAATTGTGACAGCAGGAGCCTCTGATGAAACGAGGTCGTACAAGAAATGGTGCGGGTGTGTTTATCACTGGAACTGATACCGGTGTCGGCAAAACGCTGGTCGCTGCAGCACTCGCCCTCCACCTGAAAAAGCGCGGTCTCGCGGTCGGCGTGATGAAGCCAGTTGAAACTGGAGTCTCGCCGTTAAAGGTGGCGCAGTCCGATGCGTCGCGGTTACGCGCTATTGTTGAAAGCGAAGACACACTCGGAGCGATCTGTCCCTATCCATTCGAATTGCCACTGGCTCCCCTGGCGGCGGCGCGAGCTGAACGAAGCGCTATCAATCCAGACGTGATCAGGCAAGTGTACCAACTTCTCTCCGATGGGTATCTCTACACGGTCGTCGAAGGAGTCGGCGGGGTTCATGTGCCGATTACATCAACCACTGATGTGATGGATCTGGTTGCCCGATTGAAGCTTCCTGTCGTTGTGGTTGGGCGGGCCGGGTTGGGTGGGGTCAACCATGCTCTGTTGACGATAGAAGCCCTTCGCCGGAGGAAGCGCCCGATCGTTGCTCTGATTCTTAACCGCACGCAGCCGGCACGATCCGCTCTTGCACGCGTGCAAGAGCGGACCACGGTCGAGATTCTCCGTAAGCGATCGGGAGTACCTGTGCTTGGCCCGCTCCCTTACGAACCAGGGTTGGCTCGACGGTTTCGCCAATCAGTTGTTCGGTTGGCTCGCACGGCTGCCATTGCTAAGTTGGCGAAGTTGAGCAGGCGGTCTGTGCGATAAAATCACGCACGGCTTGCTGTACGTCCGGCGCTTTCATTACGGCTGAGATAACGGCAACGCCGTTGGCTCCAGCCTTCATGACCTCTCCGACCCGATTTAGCGTAATGCCGCCGATAGCGAAGACCGGCAATGACGTAAGCGAACGTATTGCCCGTAATCCCTCAAGTCCGACCACTGGGTCGTGGTCCTGTTTGGAACCGGGCTTGAAGATCGGACCGAAGCCAAGATAGTCCGGTTTCCCGTTGGCGGCCTTCTGTACCTGCTCGGGAGTGTGTGTGGAGATCCCGATCAGCTTGTCCGGACCCATCACTTTCCTCGCCAGGTCGAGAGGTAAGTCGTCCTGTCCCAGATGGACGCCATCGGCATTCACGGCCAAAGCTAAGTCGCAACGGTCGTTGATGATGAAAAGGACGCCTGCTTTTGTCGCAGCTTCGCGAAGCGCCAGGGCTTCGACATAGGCTTCCTTCATTGAAGCGGTCTTGTTGCGATACTGGAAGAGGGACGCGCCCGCTTCAGCTGCCGTTCTCAACACATCGGCCAGAGGACGCGCGGGCCAGATCGATGGATCGAGAATAATATAGAGTCCGGAAAGGGAATGCGGAGGCGTATCTTTCATGAGAGAACATTCTCGCAGATTAGCTCTTTACTCACTTTTTATGATCCTTCTCGCTTGTCCCGCTTGCCCCGCCTGTCTCGCTTGGTTGTTTCCTGTCACACGCTACTTTCCAAAGAGTATGATTGATGGTGCGAGATCCAACCGGTTCCCACTGTTGGACTTCAGAAGTACTGAACACCACGTTACCGGTCCCCTTGTTCCCGGAGAACCACGTATACCCAAGCGTGCGTGTACGCTCTTCTGCACAGTCGTATTCATTGAATCGCTTCATAGACAATAGCGAATCTCCCGCCACAGTCTGCACTGTCTTGTAGTCATACAATTGCCACATCTTTGCCAGGTTTCCGTTTCGACGAAGAGAATCCGGGTCGATATATACCAATAATCCTGTGTCGTCGTTTCCGCTCGCCAAAACCCACTCTGCATAAGCTGCTCCGCTACCCAGCGCCATAAGCGTGATCAGTGCCCCGCTTCCCAAAAGGAAGGCAGGAGATAACTTATCAAATGAACCAGAGTAGGCCGTTGCAGAGCGTGACAAGAGAACGCGACGGCAGACACGACACAACAAGGACATAAAGCCTCACCAGGCGCCATATTCTAGGAGTTCCAGGAATCAGGATGCAAGGCAATGACTCCGCACAGCCAGGTCGTCTGACTGGTATAGTAGAAGCAGAGACTCATGTCGAAGGAGGCAGCCGCATGAAACCCACAAATCCGGTTACCAAGCGCGCGGAGGAGCGGAACTTATTGTCTGAGCCTGAGTCCATGCAGAAATATTCCGATGAAGTGAGAGAACGAATCGCCAAGAAGGCATACGAACTCTATGAGCAACGGGGGCGACAAGGAGATCGGGACTTGGAAGATTGGCTGAAGGCCGAAGAACTGGTCCGCAAGGAGATGAATAGCCGCCGTGTCGGCCCTTAGGTTTCGCGTGCCTATAGTTACCAGGCGTAGGCTTCAGGCGCCGGCCCACCAGGGCCGGGAAAGATCCCATCGAGCCGTTTCAACGTCTCCCTGCTCAATGTCAAACTCAGAACCCGCATCGTACCGTTCAATTGCTCCATCGTGCGTGGCCCGATAATCGGTGATGTAACGGCCTTCTGATGCAGCAGCCATGCGAGGGCAACATCGGCCGGTCGCTCGCCGAGTTGCGCACACAGAGTCTCGTAGATCTCCAGCCTGGGACGAAATTTTTCGATATCTTTCTTCACATCCTCGTCCGCGCGCCGGCCGACCTTTGCCGGCGCCAATGCCCCGGCTAATACCCCTCGCGCGAGAGGACTCCATGGAATCAGGCCGATGCCGTAGGCTTCGCAGGCCGGGATCACTTCCAGTTCGATGGTCCGCTCGTTCAAATTATAGAGACTCTGTTCGGAGATAAGGCCGAGGAAGGGGCGACTCCGAGCCGATTCTTGCGCCTGGGCCAAGTGCCATCCGGCAAAATTGCTGCTGCCGGCATAGAGAATCTTGCCTTCCCTAACCAACAGCTCCATCGCCTGCCAGATTTCCTCCCACGGTGTTTCCCGGTCGACGTGATGCATTTGATAGAGGTCGATGCAGTCGGTCTGAAGGCGCCGCAGGCTCGCTTCGCAAGCCCGTCTAATATGCAAGGCAGACAGGCGGGATTGATTCGGCCAGTCGCCCATACGGCCGAACACCTTTGTTGCCAGGACGACCTTCTCACGCCGTCCTCCGCCCTGGGAGAGCCATCGCCCCACGATCTGCTCCGTCCATCCCTCCCCTACTTTCCATCCATAGACGTTTGCCGTGTCGAAGAAGTTAAGACCTAACTCCAGTGCGCGATCCATGATGGCAAAGCTATCCGCCTCGCTCGTCTCCGGGCCGAAATTCATCGTGCCGAGACAGAGCCGGCTGACTTTCAGTCCTGACCGTCCGAGGTGAACGTATTGCATGGACATGATCACTTATCAGACACACGAAGGGAATATTCTACCCGGATGATACGAAGAGAGGATACTCACGGCTCCTCTTCCTCAACATCCTCGATCGATTGTTTGAGCGCTGCGACAAAGGCTTCCGGTTGAGCCAGGGCGTTCTCCGTCAGTTGAAATTCGGAAACCAGGACCCCGGCCTTATCGACGATGATCAACCGATAATCCTGTTTCACAGATACGGCCTCGTGCGAATTGATCCAACGCGCCTGAGCCTAACATAGTGGGAAAAAGACTTCGATGCTTCAAGAACAGGCACGAGAGCGGCGGTCCCGTTTCCGATGTTGACATACAAAAGAGAAAGAGCCAGCATATGACCGCCTTCCACACCCAGGAGTCTGCGATGAAACCGGGGTAACGTCGGCCGATCTCTTGAAACTGAGTCGTTCGGGACCGAAGCTTCGCCCTCGTGGTGCGCCATGCCACGAGGGCACTCTGCGGTTCGGGCGAGGTGAAGCAGTGCACTCTCTTAAAGGAGGGACTTGCGATGAACCGAGTTCTCAGTGTCTTGATCGGACTCATGACTTTCTGGCCGACGCTCGCCTTGGCGGAAGGAGCTGGTGGAACATACCGGGGGATCGGGTCGATTTACTATACGATTATCGCCGTGATCCTGATTTACGGCGTGTATGACGCCTTCGGGAAAATGGCGATGTACATCGCGGCTCCGATCATTGTGATTGGAATGTATCTGCTGCTCCCGCCCGGATGAAGTGACCGGGATAAGCCAGGCCATTCACTTGCGCGCGTAATACGCAATAAACACGTGCTCACTCGATGCGGGGGGGGGAAGGATCGCCTGGCCATTCCCCAGTGACGGATCTTGAAAGCGGAATGGCGTCGACGAACGCCGGGTTGACCTCTATCCTCAGGCTTGCGGAGCAAACGTCCCTCCAATCGGTTCGATAATGGCCGGGGTCACTTCGCCTGCTGTCGTGCCTTTTGACGAGGCAGTAACGCCGCGGTATTCTCCAGAACAGCTCAAGGAAAGGTTGAGAAAGGAGGCACCATGGCTACAGAGTCGGTCATGCTACCACTAGGCACACCTGCTCCCCCGTTTTCGTTGCCCGATGTCGTAAGCGGCAACTTCTATTCATTACACACGTTCACGGGCAAGACCGCCTTGCTCGTGATGTTCATCTGTCGGCACTGTCCCTATGTGGTCCACGTGGAGCATGGAATCGCTAAGATAGGACGGGATTACAAAGACACAGGGCTTGGCATTCTCGGAATCAGCAGCAACGATCCGGTGCAGTATCCCGATGATGCGCCGCCCCGCTTGAAAGAAATGGCTGAGCGCCTCGGCTTTGGTTTTCCCTTGTGTTTCGATGAGACGCAGGATGTCGCAAAGGCCTATCGGGCTTCCTGCACCCCGGATTTCTATCTCTTCGACCGGGAACGGAAGCTGGTCTATCGGGGGCAGCTCGACGATAGCCGCCCCGGCAGCAGTAAGCCGGTCACCGGTTCGGATTTGCGCGCCGCGATTGACGCGGTCCTAGCAGGGAAGCCGGTAGACCGCAATCAGAAGGCAAGTATCGGGTGCAGTATTAAGTGGAAGATGCAGGGGTAGTCCGTTGGTCTCCTGTGCTCGCGCAACGCGCGGCCTGAGAAGGCCCTCGCTTGACCGGCGCAGTTAGACCAAGACAGGTGCCCTTCCAAGGGGAAAAATCAAGTAAGCTCAGAAGTGCCATTTATTTGGATACGTTATTTGGACGCGAAGTAGGAGGCCGATCGGGCACCGCTGTTAGAGGAGCGAACGAACGGGCTAAGAGTGATCATCTGCAATCTCTCTAAACGTACACAGTTAGACCAACACTGGTGGTCTAACCGACCGTCCTTTTTGAACAGCTTGATTACAATCACTGCGTTGTTCTTCAGCCTCAGTGTCGCAGCTTGCGACGGAACGCCGAAGGTCTCTCTCGCCATGGAAGATTTCCGGTTCACGCCCGACCTCGTGCGGGTAAAGGCCTCCGCTCCCGTCGCGCTGTCGGTCTACAACGCCGGTCGTGAGATTCATGAATTCGATAGCCCGATCCTTATATATGCCGCCAAGGCTCCCCTTCGGAACGGGACGACGGGAGAGGGTGGCAGCGTCGGCCTTCTCATCCAGCCCGGGCAGAAGCTGGAACTTCTCATAGCGCCGCCGCCCGGCACCTATCTTTACATCTGCCGCCGCAAAGGCCATGCGAACATGACCGGCACGTTGATCGTGGAGTAGTCGGAAAGGGGGAGGAAGGAGCAGCCAGGTGCCATCCTTGCTCCAGAACGAGCACGATGAGACTGTGCTCGTTCGATGCGCGCAGTGAGAGATTATCTGGCCTGCCTTTATTGTCCTTCGATTCGCCGGTCTTAGCCGTAGGGATTCGTCGGGCTGTCGGGACGATACGGTCTTCCCGCGCCGTAGGGATTGTTCATCGAGTCAGGCGAGTACGGCGAACCGTATCGACCGTAGGGATTACTGGTCGAATCGGGATCGTACGGATTCGCCCTCAAATTGCCACGGTAATTCCCCTGTTGGTCCCTCATCTGCCGACGGGTCGATTGGTGTCGCGGACAGGGAGGAGGCAGCGCACAGGGCCTCCGGGCTTGTTCTGAAAACGGACGATGAACATCTCACTCAGAGTGCGGGCATGTTCTTCGGCTTCCTGGCGCGTCGTGAAGCGATCCTCCCTCACCTGCCACCACTGGCTCGCGCTCACGCTTTCACCCAACAATTCCGTCACAGGGATTCTGAGCGCCTTTGCCAGACGCACCAGCGTACTCAACGTCGGATCGTATGACCCCTGTTCCATGCGGGTGACGAACATGCGAGACAGTCCTGCGGTCACGGCGAGCTGTTCTTGCGTCAGGCCGCGGTGGGCTCGGAGTCGTTGGAGCTGTTTGCCGAAACGCTGAATCGCGCGCATGTAATACCTCCGGGATGAAGGCAAGTGACAGCGAGGCGAGTGTACACCGTTCAGCGTGCCGGTAGAAAGGTCTACCGCAGAGGCGTTTAGAGAGATTATTTTTAGTTTCGTGCGATGGCCGCAGCTGGGTTGTGAGGCACAGGAGGCGTTGTGGTAGTATGAGCCGGCGACGGTGCGCCCTAAATGGTATGGAGGAGCAAGGCGTGTCGACCATTGAGAAAATCATTGAAGTCAATGTGCCTGTATACACTGCCTATGGTCAATGGATGCGTTTCGGAGAATATCCACAGTTCTTGGAAGGTGTCAAAGAAGTCAAACAGCTGGATGCCAAACGGCTTCATTGGAAAACGGAAATCGCAGGCCAGGACAAAGAGTGGGATTCGGAATTCACAGAACAGAAGGCGGACCAACGTCTCGCATGGACAAGTCGAGGCGGTGTCATGAAAGAATGGGTCGTGACCTTTCAGGAACTTTCGAATGTGAAGACGAAGGTCACGCTGCAATTACAGTATGACCTCCAGAGTTCCGTCGAAAATGCAGAAGATGCCTTGAGGGCTGCGTCTTCGCGTGTCCAGGGAGATCTGGAGCGATTTAAGGCACTCGTCGAAAAGCGTTGGCAGCCGAGTGGCCGCGAGTCAGTCTTCGACATCATTTTCCCTTCCCGGATACCGGAGCAGGGGAACTGACCAGCGCTCGACCCCGTCAGCTACAACAACGCAAGCTGCGCCTGCGCCCATGCGTTGCCCTGGGCGGCGGCTTTCCCGTACCATCCCCGGGCTCTCGCATAATCCTGAGGCCCTCCACGCCCGGTGGCATAGAGTTGCCCGAGTTGCGCCTGCGCCCAGGCATGCCCCTGGAGAGCGGCTTTCTCATACCATCCTCGTGCCGTCGCAAAGTCTTGTGGAACGCCTCGCCCAGTGGCATAGAGTTGTGCGAGGTTGTACTGCGCCTGCCCGACACCTTGGGTTGCCGCTCGTTCCCACCACCGTCGCGCCAGCGTGTAATCCTGCTGCACGCTCTTCCCATCGGCATGCATCTGTCCGAGCTGGGTTTGCGCCCAGGGATGGCCCTGGGCGGCGGCTTTCTCATACCATCCCCGCGCGATGGCATAATCCTGAGTCACACCCCGTAACCCGATGAAATACAATTGCCCAAGTTGGTTCTGCGCTGATGCATGGCCCTGCTTGGCCTGTGTCAGCAGTTGCTGCAGGTCTACGTCCGAGATGGTGTCCGATGGTGTAAACGGCGCGCGCCCGGAAATTTGCGTCATTTGGCGCTGCACAGGATCGAGGCCGTTCAGGTGCTCGTGCGGCGCTTCTTCGGCCCGCGCAGTTGAAGGAGTCGTCGCGTTGTCATGCAAATGGGTATGACTATGAGCAGAGTAGTTGGAAATACCATCCTCCTCGCTCGCGGCTTGGGCAACCGGCGCATCTTCTTTGAAGATCATCGATTCATTTTTCTGCATGGCCGTCTGTTCATCGGCATGGGCATGAGCAGGTTGGTTCGTCACAATTGTCTTCGATTTTTTTGTCACCGTGAAGACGATAATCAGAGCGAATAATACGGCGATCGCCAGCATGGCAGAACGAGCCGGGTTAAAAGACCCATGGCTTTCCGGAGGTTTGATGTCCCATTTCTCATCGCGTTCGGGGTCATACCGGAAGGAGGTCTGACAGGAGGTGCACGTGACGATCCCGACAGTTATCGCGTGGACCCGCAGAGCTGAATTACATGGCGTGTTGGGGCACCGAGTAATGCGAGGTTCATCTCCCGACCGCTTACCCCTATGCCGCCCTCGCCGTGTACCACCGGTATACAGCCTGTCATCATACCGTTGCTTCAATTCAGGATCACTGAGCGTGTCGAACGCCGCGTTGATTTCCCTGGTTTTCTGCTCAGCCTTCGCCAGAAGCTGGGGGTTATGGTGGAAGCGGTCGGGATGCCAGACTTGTAGCAAGAGCCGGTATGATTGTTTGATTTCTTCAGGAGTCGCCGATTCAGTGACTTCCAGAATGGAGTAAAAGTTTTCCATGTCGAAAGGGTTCTCCGAGGTTCCCAAACGAGAAACCTGTGCACTTCCCCGCAAGCATATTTTAGGAGGGGGGTGATTGAGGATTCAAGGCTTGTCCCGCCTGTCTCGCCGTCGTGCGTCATGATCCTTCCGCACGAGCAGAGAGACCATGCATAGCTGGGGTAATTTTCTGTCCAAACGTTCAGTGTGATAGTACAATTACCGCAGCGGACAAGCAGGTAGGACTGACAGAGAAAAGGAGTGAGAATGTCCAGGCATATCGTGCGCAAGAGTCAGCGGATCAAGACATTCGCAACGTTGAAGTATCGAGGGTATAAGCTTACCGGTGAGGGCATTATCAAAAATATTTCACTGCATGGGAGCCACATTATCGGGAATGTACCGGTCACCGTCGGGATGGTCCTCGTCCTGCAAATTTTTGTACCGGGAATTTCGGAACTGTTGGTGATCGATCGCGCCACCGTAAGATGGGCCAAGAGGGCTGAGTTCGGGGTACACTTCGACAACCCCAGGCCTGAGGTGGCCGAGCGAATCGTAGAGGTCGTCGCCACGCTGCTCAAGGCACAGCCTAGCTCATCTCCCTCCTAATCCCGCCTCCTTGAGTCAGCCTGGGTCTTAATCATGGTGAAGGTTGCTTCTTCAAATTTATCTGCAACGATTTCATTTCAGCCCCGCCGACGGAGTTATGTGCTTTTCCCACAAGAGACAGTTTCCCTCCACCGAACCTCCAGTTCTCCTTACAGCCCATCTTGCCGAACTCGACAGGAAAGACAAGTGAGGCTCTGACGGGCACGTTGTTTGCCTCATCCGGAGTAGGCTTCGTTTCCTGTGTTTCAAGGGCAAACTTTTTGTTTTCGACCTGGCCGCCTTGCTCGCAGGTATACTGGACGTTGCCGATCAGGGTGACATCCCTCACGCCACTGTTGAGATCTTCGACGGCGAGCGTCACCACGTAGAGATCGCTGGCCGCCACGTCAATAGACTGGCTATCTTTCGCGATCTCTTCCCTCGCCTGCGTCTGCATGTTGTATGTCTGCCAGACCATGGTGGGGGGAGTGGCATCAGACTTGGGAATCGGCACTCTCGGCACCGGTTGAGGGCAGCCAGTGAGGGAAAGACCCAGTACGACAATGAACCCAGAAAGTCCAAGTCGAACCAGATGCAAATGATCAATCATACCGTTCATCGTCACACCTCCCATGATGTGCTAGGTGTATCGAATTTACACCATCCCGCTCTTCCAGGCGTTTCCAGTCTAACGAACGGCGTTCATGCTTTCTTCATCCATGGCCCTTTTCTGATCAGATTTAACGCTTTTCTTGGCGGAGTCTTTCTTGCCCGATTCCTGCTTCGCCCCGGAAGGATTGCTAGAAGTTGAGCAGCCGGTCACGGTGACCAAGATCATGCAGAGAACTACCGCCATCGCAACGGACATAGGACCTCCGTGATTTTGAATGTTCATGGCGTACCTCCGTCATTCTTTCTCCCGCAATTCGGCGCAAGGCTAGGCTGTCTGTGGAGAACTGTCAAGATTCGAGGTGAAAACGAACCACGCAGACCGGAGAGGTGACATGGGAGTGCGATATTTCGTTACGGTTTGGGAATGCGCAATGTTTTGCTGATCATCAAGGTTCCCGATAAGACGAATAGCAAGGATAACGGGTGCATATCAAAAGGGCCGATTGTCCAGGTGCCCCACCATAGGTTCTCGCCCAGCCGGTCCTGCCAACCAGCCAGGGCAATCACGCCGGTCAACAGTGCGGTAGTGGGAATGGGGGTGCCTTCGAAGTATGCCACCTTGTCTCTGCCTTCCGAAAGGCTCTCAGCGGTCACGTTGTACCGGGCCAGCCGGCTGACACCGCAGCAGACGAAATACATCAGCACGATCCAGTCCCATCCGCCGCGCATGCCGGCAGCGAAACCAAGGACTGCCGGAGCAACTCCGAATGAGATGATGTCCGCCAGCGAATCCAACTCGCGCCCGAGCGCCGAATGCTTGCGCCGTGATCGGGCGACACGGCCGTCGAGCCAGTCGAAAACGAGAGCCGCAGGTGTAAAGGCTGTGGCGGCGAAGAAATGGGCAGGCGACTCGCTGCCCATATACAACATGCTGAACAAGACCGCCCCCAGTCCACTCGCGGCGTTGGCCAGGGTTAGAAAGTCGGCCAGATGAAACTCGCGGATCATCGAGAAGTGTGTGGTGGGAGGTGCGGCCACGGAGGGAAAATTTACGCGGGATGCCTAGGAATGTCCAGGACTAGTACACCTGTGCCGTGGCTGGCGGGGGCGGGGCGTTTCTGTGGTCTATTTGGTTGATTGTGTTGAACCAAAGAAACCAGACAGGCCAAATAAACTAGCTAATCCTACTCGGGAAAAATCGATAAGAAGAAGGACATGACCCATTCCTTGAACCAGGATAGCCAGTCTTGTTCTTCTTGTTCGGGGACCTGCTTATTCGCCGGTTGCTGTGGCGTCGGGTTTGCCGTGGGCGGATTTGCGGGTGCTGCCTGGGCCATCACCATCGGCTTGGGAGCGGAATCCGGTTGAGCTACGACTTGCCCCGGTTGATCCGGCGCGATCGTTTGGCCGATGTGGTTGACGGGTGGAGTGGGTACCTGTGCATTGGATTCACGTGCCTCATCCAATTCTGACTTATACTGCTCAACCATTGCTTGCAGCTTGGGCTGTGCTTTGCTTTCACGTTGAAGGGCATATCGTAGGCTGTTCTGTTGAGCGGCCAGCTGACTGACCATGCGGCTGAGCTTGCTCAGCCGTTGCAAGGCGGCGCGCTCGGCTTCCATCTGCTGGGTCGCCCGCCGATATGCCGATGAGGCTGCATCCATTTGCTTCGCGATGATGAGCCTGTGCTGTTGGAGTTGGTTGACTTGTTCGGATAGCGCCTGCGATTCGGTTTGCGTGTTGTAGAGTTCGGCTTTCGTTGCTTCGATGTCGGCGATGGCAGCGTTGTGTGCGCTTCGCGTGGCACAGGCGCCGGTGGTGAGGGTGACGATACACAGCATCACAGTTGTTGCGGTGTGGACGTTCATGCCTAGCCTCATTGTGTTGGTCTGCGTACGATCAGTCAGAGGGCTTCGTCCTCTGTGACTCTTAGTGTCGTTGCGGTTTAGACTATCCTGTTCTTATGTAGAAATCACGAGATTGGCGAAATTTTGCAAAGGCTAGGTTGGGGAGCAGAACAATTCCCTATACACCTTACAAACTGGGCAAGCACCTTCGTGGTATAGTTTGTGATAGAAAGAGGTGACATATGCAGAAGAGGTTGATCATTATCCCGACGGTACTGGCCGCAGGGATTGTATGGCTTGCAGCGCCGGATGAATCGCGCTCTGCCGATAATCGTAAGACGGAAGAGAGCAAGGGCATCACGGTAGATGATCTCGGGCGAGGTCTGAAGAGTGCGGTTAATAATATCGAAAAAGAGATCCCCAAGGCTGGGTCCGCGATCGGTAACGTTTTCAAGAAAATCACAGAGAAGACACCGGAAAAACAATCATCCCAAGAGCCAGCAAAACAGGCTAAATAGAGCAATCAGCATCTTCTCCCCCATCTCGTCTATTCCATCCACTTTTGCCCTCACGGTTGCCTGATGTTCCACAGCTTCTGTGGATAAGTCTGTGGATGTGGGGACTCTTTGATGAAAAATGGCCGATGCTGAACGCGCTCACAGCAGTTTGCCTAATCCGTGGGCATTGTGGTTCGTCAGATGAGGCCCCCATATTTTGTGGCTTGACGAATCGAAGTTTCCTTTTCTCAAGAATTTATGTCTCGCCCCATTGTCGCACTGCTCTTTCATCCTGCCGAAAGAGAATTGTGTGCGGATGTATGACAGGGTTGTGTGGCAGGCTAACTGGCGAGGAAGCGATCGAGGAAGCTGGTTGAAACATGGCCCTTTTGGAAATCTGGGTCGTTGAGGATGCGTTTGTGCAGCGGAATGGTCGTCTTGATCCCTTCGATCACGAACTCGTCAAGGGAGCGGCGCATGCGGGCGATGGATTCCTGCCGGTCCCTTCCATGGGTGATGACTTTGGCAATCAATGAATCGTAGAACGGGGCGACCGTCATATTCGGCTCCATGGTCGTATCGACACGAACACCGAAACCGTCCGGTGCGTTGTACTTGGTCACTGTGCCCGGACATGGTGTAAACCGTTCTGGGTCTTCGGCGTTGATGCGACATTCGAGACTGTGTCCATTGAGCTTAATGTCCTGCTGTTTGAAGGAGAGGGACTGTCCGTCGGCGAGTCTGATTTGCTCTTTGATGAGATCGATGCCCGTCACCATTTCGGTGATGGGGTGTTCCACCTGAATGCGGGTATTCATTTCCATGAAGAAGAAGTTGTGGTCCTTATCAAGCAGGAATTCGACGGTGCCGACGTTCCGATAGTGTACGGCTTTGACGGCTTCGATGGCGACACGGCACATTTGCCGGCGGAGTTTTTCGTCGACGGCGGGAGACGGCGTTTCTTCGAGGAGTTTTTGATGACGGCGTTGGATCGAGCAATCGCGCTCGCCGAGATGCACGATATGCCCGCGATGGTCGGCTAGAATCTGTACTTCGATATGCCTGGGTTCGAGGAAGTATCGTTCAAGATAGACGGCATCGTTGCCGAACGTGCTCTTTGCCTCTGCTTGCGCCGCTTGAAACGCGCGACCGATGTCTTCGGCTTTATTGACCACGCGCATGCCGCGGCCGCCCCCGCCGGCTGAGGCTTTGATGATGACGGGATAGCCGACCTTGCTGGCGGCTTCGAGGGCTCCCTGTTCGCTCTTCAGCTCACCAGGGCTGCCCGGGGTAACCGGTAATCCACGGCGGGCGACGATTTCGCGCGCTTTGGATTTGTCACCCAGGAGAGCGATGTGTTCGGACGTGGGGCCGATGAATTTAACGCCGATGGATTCACAGACTTCTGCAAAATGGGCGTTTTCAGAAAGAAACCCATAGCCGGGATGAATGGCGTCAGCTCCGGTAATTTCTGCCGCGCTCAGGACATTGGGAATATTTCGATAGCTGAGAGCCGCGTCGGGAGGCCCGACGCAGATCTTCTCATCTGCGGCGCGCACGTGGAGGCTCGAGGCATCGGCTTCAGAAAAGATTGCCACGGTTTTGATGCCGAGTTCCTTGCACGCGCGGATAACGCGGAGTGCAATCTCGCCTCGATTGGCTATGAGGACTTTCTTGAACACGCGGGTACTCCGATGTGGATCACGCGAAGAAGGTTAGGACGTGGCTCTTGGATCGACGAGGAAGAGCGGCTGACCATACTCAACCGGCTTGGTGCTTTCGGCCAGAATTTTCGTAATCCGCCCGTCCACCTCCGATTCGATCTCGTTCATCAGTTTCATCGCTTCGACGATGCACAGGACCTGTCCTTTTTTCACATAGTCGCCTTCCTCGACATAGGGGTCGGCATCGGGCGAAGGCGATCGATAAAACGTCCCGACGATTGGCGATACGATGGTAATCATGCCAGTCGTATGTTCGATCTGCGCGCCGGGCGCGGTGGGCGATTGAGCAGCTGAGGTCAGGACGGGCGTTCCCTGCTCCGGAACTCCGGCCGTAATCGTTTTGAGTCCGGTTTCGTGCCGTACACGGATCCTGACACCTTCGCGCTCCATCTCCAGTTCGGTGAGATTGTTCTTCTTGAGCAGATCGATCAATTCCTGGATATGCTTGGTGTGTTGGCCGGACACTGAACGCACGCCTTGCCCGCTCTGGGCGTCGGCAAAGGCCTGAGGCAGAATGATCGGCGTTCCACGTTTCTTCGACTTACCCGGCTTCCGTTTGCTCACCGAACACGCTCCACATACTCCCGTGTGCGAGTATCGATCTTGATCACGGTCCCGGTTTCTAAATAGAGAGGGACTTTAATGGTGGCTCCGGTTTCCAGGGTGGCGAGCTTGGTGCCGCCCGTAGCGGTATCTCCTCGGAAACCCGGCTCGGTATCGCTGACTCTGAGTTCGATAAAGTTGGGCAGCTCGACGTCGATCGGGCGATGCTCGTACACGAGGATCTTCACAATCATGTCTTCTTTCAAGAGGTCCGCGTTCGCACCGAGGTTGCCTTTTTCGAAGGTCAGTTGTTCGAAGGTCTCCGTGTCCATAAAGGTATAGGCGTCGTCTGTCGCATAGAGAAACTGCATGGTTCGTTCTTCGAGATTCGGTTCCTCGAAGCGCTCTCCGGACCGGAAGGTGCGATCCAGGACGTTACCGGATAAATAGCTCTTGAGCTTGGTGCGCACGAAGGCTCCGCCTTTGCCCGGTTTCACATGTTGAAACTCAACGATATAGAACGGTTGGTTATCGACCATCAGCCGCACACCCCCGCGAAAATCCGTCGTAGAAATCACTCGATACTCCCTTCAGACTATATGAGGCCGTTCAACTGGCTCCGCCGTTACTTTGTTCTTTTTGCCGCGTGCCTGGATTTCCCCGGTGCGGCTGTTTTCTTTTGGCGACTGGATGTGATCAGAAGATCGTGCAACCCACGGAGCGCAAGGAGATAGCCGATCGGACCCAGACCGGAAATTTGCCCGATTGAGACTCCCGCGATATAGGATCGATGACGAAATTCCTCGCGCTGATGAATGTTTGACAAATGCACTTCAACCGTCGGCAAGCCCACCGCTGCAACGGCGTCACGGATTGCGACGCTGGTGTGAGTATAGGCCGCGGGGTTGATGATGATCCCATCGCAATCCTTCCGTGCTTCTTGAATCCAGTTCACCAGTTCTCCCTCGCTATTCGACTGAAGCGAATCTACTTTTACGCCCAGCTCATCCGCCAGCTTTGCAATGGCTGAATCCATAGCTTCGAGGGACAAGCTGCCGTATATCGACTGCTCCCTGGTTCCGAGTAGATTGAGATTTGGGCCGTGTAAGACTCGTATGCGGAGCATGTTTCTTGTTCACGTACCGGATATGCGAGGCCAGTTCCCCGTGCCAGAGTTCAGCAGCGCGGCATTGTAGCAGTCTGCCTGAGACCGGTCAAACGTGTGAGAAATCCTAAGAAAAATCAGAGGGTGGTTCGTTCGTTGCGTCGCGATCGTGCCGGCGTGCTTCGATACTACGAAGCCAGGACTCCAACTGTGCCACGGCATCAGCGTGAGGCGATGGAGGAGGCATTACTACGGATTCGTCGGCCTGGAATTCTGGTTTCGGGACAGGTGCCGTAACCCGTTCCTCTGCCGGATTCGGTAAGGACTGAGTGGTATCTAAGCTTCCCGCCGACGGCAGCTCATCGGTAGAAGCGGTATCTGGAGCAGCTGTCGTTGAGGCAAGCACGTCTGTTATAGCAAGCGCTTTCTGGACCGGATTAGCGGATTGGGCCGGTGGCGAAGCCGCCGGGGTCTGCTCCTCCTGTGTCTTTTTGCGTTTCAGCGGTCCGCCTAAAATGGATTGGATTGAGAGCGCTTCTTCATCACGCGGGTTGACCGTCAGAATCGTGGCGCACGATTGTAACGCCAATTCATTCAACCCCTGGCTCTGGTAGATCTTGATCAAGGTGCGGTGTGCCCGCAGGTTTTCGGGGCTCAACTTGACGGACTCTTCCAGAATAGCCTTGGCCTTCGTCGCCTGCCCCATCTGGTCGTATGCACGCCCAAGCGCGACCATGGCGGTAATAAAACCGGGATAGACTTTCAGACCATCTTCGAGGACAGCAGCGGCCTCCTGCCACATGCCGACCTTTCCGTACTCTTCCGCCAGCGGCATGAACGCTTTGGAATGGGGATCTTTGGCCAACTGGACCGCCAATCGATCGATTTCCACGGCATTCCCAGTGGCGTTCTGGTTTTGAGACATGGCTGCTAGCATCCTCCCGCCGTTGGCTTGGAGGCCTGGGTGGACTGGATGGTGCGCAACAGTTCGTGCGCGTGATCCAGGATTGCGTCGGCAAGGGCCCGTTTTGGCATCAAAGGCAGTTCTGTGATGGCCCCCTCCCGGTCGATCAAGGTGGCCGCGTTCTGATCGCTGCCGAATCCCGCTCCTTCCGCCGTGACGTCGTTTGCCACAATTAGGTCGAGGCCTTTCGCCGCCAGCTTATTTTTCGCATGGGCGATGGGATCGCCGGTCTCAGCGGCGAAGCCGACCATGAGTTGTGTGGTTCGTTGTGCGGATAAGGCAGCCAGGATGTCCGTGGTTCGTTCGAGGTCGAGCGTCTCTCCGGTTTGCCTCTGTTTCTTTATTTTTTGTCCGGCAGGGTGCGAGGGGCGAAAATCCGCCACGGCAGCCGCCATGATGACAGTGGTCGACCACGCAAGGCGTGTGGATAACGCTTCTAACATCTCTTCGGCCGTCGCTACTGCAATGACCTCGATGCCTCTCGGAGCCGATAAAGCCGTGGGACCTGTAACAAGGACTACCTGAGCTCCCCTAGCCTGTGCCGCCTCGGCGACGGCGTAACCCATCTTGCCGGAGGAGCGGTTTGAGATGAAGCGAACCGGATCGATTGGCTCTTGTGTCGGGCCTGCGGAAACCAGAACATGGTGTCCTTGCCAATCGCGCTGTGGAATAAGCGCCTCCTGAATAGCCCCCAGGATTGTGACTTCCTCGGCTAGACGACCTTGGCCGATCCGTCCAGAAGCAAGAGGACCGATTTCCGGATTCACTATGGTCGTTCCTCTCGCCCGCAAGGCCACTACATGTTCTCTGACGGTGGGATGGGCCCACATCTCTCCGTCCATGGCAGGAGCGACAATCAGCGGGCACTGCGCCGCGAGCACCATGGTCGAGAGCAGATCGTCGGCCAGGCCAAGAGCAACTTTTGCGAGACAATTGGCTGTGGCCGGCGCGATCACGATGGCATCCGCCTGTTCAGGCAATGACAAATGTTTCATCTCCTGATGCGCCTCGAACAGGTCCGTCGAAACCGGATGGCCGGAGACCACTTCGAATGTGAGAGGGGTGACGAACTTAGTTGCTGATTGCGTCATTACGACACGCACCTTCGCACCTTCATGGAGCAAGGTGCGAAGCAATGTGACAGCCTTGTAGGTCGCGATGCTGCCGGTCACACCAAGCACGATCCGTTTCCCGATCAACGTCGGCCCTATGGGGTCGGATTGTTCCACTAATTACTCCTCGCTCTCATTTGCCGCGGGCTTCGAGGTGTCATCGACATAGACGCTCAGCTCTTTCTTGATCTCCTTCGCATCGTCGCCGGTCATCACGGCAATGCGTTCCATTTCGCCTTCCTTGCCGCGCTTCGCCTCTTTCATGGCCTCGCGCGCTTCCTGGCCGACGAGGTAGGTAATCTGTCCCCGGAGGACTTCATCAAGAGCGATAGTCGTTTCTTTGGTAAAGCGCGAGGCGGCATGACGCGACCCCTGGACGATATGTTTCGCACGTTGGGCTGCGATAATCGTCAACCGGTGACGCGAGTCGAATTCGCCTGCTGAATATTGGGGCAAGAGTCTCAACATGTCGATCATGGAAGCGGTACTCCTTTGGGTTGGGGAAGATCCGTACGATCTTCGGTTTTCTGCTCGTCGTCGAGAATGAAGTTATTCTCCAGCCATGTCATGTTCAAACGTTTCGTCTTCAACCGCTCTGACCAGAAGATGCTCTCCAGATCGCGAAGGGATCGACCGAGGTCTTCGTTCCGCACGATATACGCGTACTCCCGATAGCTCCAAACCTCTTCCTTCACCTTTTGCAGCCGTCTTAGAATTTCGTCGGGTGAGTCGGAAGCTCTGGTTTGGAGCCGGGTGCGAAGTTCGGTCATCGAAGGAGGAAGTATGAAGATCGATACCGAATCCTCGAACCGTTTCTTGACCTGTATCGCTCCTTGCACATCGATTTCCAGCAACACATCAGTTCCCTGATCGATCTTTTCTGACAGCGCCTTCCACGGCGTTCCATAAAGATGTCCGTACACGTGGGCCCACTCGACGAATTCATTCCGTTCGATCATCTCCCGGAATGTCTGTTCCCCGATGAAGTAATAATCATGCCCGTGTTTTTCCCCTGCCCGTGGTTTTCTCGTCGTATAGGAGATCGAATGCCACAGTCCGGGGAGATTCGCGGTGAGCTGCTTGCAAAGTGTGGTTTTCCCCGTCCCTGAGGGTGCGGAGATTATGAACAGAATTCCCCGCCGATCCATCGAGGAACGTGGTTGGCCCGATGCCGGGGGTGTAGAACTGGTCGTAGCGGCTGAGTTCATTCGACGTTCTGGACCTGTTCGCGAATGCGTTCCAGTTCGGCCTTCATCTGGACCACATGACCGGCGATTTCCGCATCGTTGGCTTTCGAGCCGATCGTGTTGACTTCTCTTCCGATCTCCTGAAGCAGGAAATCGAGGGTTTTGCCCACCGTATCAGCACGCTTGAGCGTCTGGTCAAACTGTATCATATGCGAGTCCAGTCTGACTATTTCTTCCGTAATGTCGCCACGATCGGCATATACAGCTAACTCCTGATAGAGTCGGGGCAGATCCGGTACTTCGGATCCCAAGAGCTTCTCGACGCGAACCTTCATTTTGTTGAAGCTCTCCTGGGCCAGTACAGGGGTCCGTGCTGCGACAAGTGTCTTGTGTCTGTGGATCCTCTGAATCCGTGTAGCCATATCTTCTGCCAGAGCCTTCCCTTCGCGTGTTCGCATAACCTCGAGATCTGTCAATGCTTTGGTCGTCAGCCGTTGAACTATCTTTGCCAGTTTCGGGTCTTCCGTCAGTTGATCGGATACCGATACGACATCACGGAGCCCCGCCAGGAGCGCAAGATCGATGGAACCGGTCAGCTTCAGAGATTTTTTGAGGGTGCGGAGGGCCTGATGGTACTGCTTCGCAAGAGGTTGGTCAAGATTGACACTTCCGGTGCGGCCTCTCCCCGCCTGAACAGTCACTGTCATGTCGATGCGCCCACGGGCACAGCTCTGCTGAATGCCCTTCTTAATAGAGTCCTCCAGGCCGCTTAATTGCCGGGGGAGACGGCAGGCTATTTCCAGAAAGCGATGGTTGACGGAACGTATTTCCACCGTGACGGACCCATCCTGCCAGGGGGCTTGTCCGCGACCGAAACCGGTCATGCTGCGAATCATTGAGGACCTTTCTCTTTCCATGGGCAGTGCCGGTAGATCGGACAGGTGCGGCACAGGGGTTTTCTGGCGAGGCACACATAACGGCCGTGCAACAACAGTCGCTGCGAAACAGACGTCCATTGGGATTTTTGCATGAGTTGCTGAAGGTCGCGTTCAATACGATCCGGATTGTCGGATTTAGTCAGTCCGAGTCGCTTGGCCACGCGCTTCACGTGGGTATCAACGACGATACTGGGCTGGCCGAACGCATTTCCGAGAATGACGTTGGCTGTCTTTCGACCGACGCCAGGCAGAGCGACCAACTCATCCATCGTGTGGGGGACTTGCCCGGAGAAGCGCTCGGTCACGGCGGTGCTGCAAGCAAGGAGATGTTTTGCCTTATTCTTAAAGAAACCGGTGGAACGGATGAGTCGCTCGAGTTCAGGAAGATCGGCCGCGGCCATCTCCGACGGTTGCCGATACCGCCGAAACAGCGACGGTGTAACCTGGTTGACCCGCTGGTCGGTGCATTGAGCGGAGAGGATCGTGGCCACGAGCAACTCCCATGGAGAACGGTGGTCGAGTTCCATCCTTGGATTCGGCATCGCGTGATGAAGCGCTGTAGCGATCTCCCGAAGACGCTTGCGAGCATCTGGCGATGATGGAAATTTCGTGCGCATGGCTGGTGCAAGAATGTCCGATTGTGCAGTGCGTTAAGCACGAGATGCAAGCGTGCTTGCCTGGATAGGAATTTTCTGAACAGAACGGTTCACCGGGACGAGTCTAGCCAGCTGTTCTTCGAGATGCCCGATCAACGGAGGCAAGGTTTCCGGATGCAGAGACGAAATCCCTATTGCGTTGTAGCGCCGGCAAAGCGCCTCGGCTTGCCCGGACGGAAGCTGGTCGCATTTATTAAGCACGAGGACCCGCGGAATCTGATCGAGATTGAGGCTTTGAAGTACGGCGTCTACCGATCCGATGTGGGCGGCCAAGTCTTTCGCTCCCGCGTCGACCACATGCAGGAGAAGATGGGCGTCGCGCATTTCGTTCAATGTCGTTCTGAAGGCTGCGAGGAGCTCATTAGGAAGCTCGCGGATAAATCCCACTGTATCGGTGATGATGACCTCACGGCCATGAGGGAAAATGAGTCTGCGGCTCGTGGTATCGAGCGTCTCAAACACGCGCGGAGCCGTGCTTACTTGACTCTTCGTTAAGACATTGAACAATGTCGATTTGCCTGCGTTTGTGTAGCCAACGATGGATAGGATTGGGAACGCTTGTTGGATCCGGCGCAAGCGCCGTTGGCCTTGGTGACGAGCAAAGCCTTCTATCTCTCGCACCAGATGGTCGATGCGTTCTCTGATACGACGCCGATCCGTTTCGAGCTTTGTTTCGCCGGGACCCCTGCTGCCGATGCCGCCGCCCAACCGTGAGAGGCTGTTTCCATGACCGGAGAGACGGGGAAGCAGATAGCGCAACTGCGCCAACTCGACCTGTACCTTGCCTTCTCGGCTATGGGCACGTTGTGCAAAAATGTCAAGAATCAGCTGAGTACGATCGATAATCGTAAGGTCGGTTATCTCTTCAATGGCTCGCCACTGCGCTGAAGTCAAATCTTGATCGAAGATAAGCAGATCCGCTCCTTTTTGCATGGCTTGCAAGAGCACATCCTTGAGTTTGCCGCTTCCCAGTTGAAACCGATGATGACCGCTCTGTGTGCGTTGCACTAAACGGTCGATCACAGTGAGATCTGCCGAAGAGGCCAGCTCTGTCAACTCAGCAAGGCGGTCCTCCTGCTCGACCTTACTCGCGGGCGAAGCGCTCACAAGGATAGCGGTTTGGTTCTGAGTCATTGCCTGTGATCCGTTCTGCCCCTGGAAGACCGATTCCAGTTCACGGATGAACGTTTCGAAGCTCACGGGACATTGATGCACCGGGGTGGGCTTCAGAATCGTATACAACTGCCCTTGTGGGCTGGGTGGATTCAGATGCGCCAGGGAAAGCAATCCGGGCTCACCTTGGGGGGTAACGGCCACTGTTCCCATTATGTCGAGCCGGAGCAGACCCAGCAACGTAAGGTCTTCTTGGGTCAGGGGCTCTCCCTTCAAGCTCGAGCGTATCAGCCGAAGTCCGCGCAGTGATCGCGGGCTTGCACGAAAAGTAGCCAAAGTCGTTCGTGAGGGCTCGGTGCCGGCGCCGACCAAGACGTCTTTCACGGCGCCCCGTCTGGTAATAACCAGTCCGATGGGACGGCGAATTTCGTGAGTGAACTGCGCGAGAGTTTTTGCTGCTTCAGATGAGAGGACTTCATCTACAGGCATACGCCTTCGATAGAGCCGCTCAAGCATGGCAAGTTGGCCGGCACGAAGACCGAGGACCTGTCCGTGAATTTCTGGAATGGGAGTCGTGTCCTTTTAGTTGATGTTTAAATCGTGTGTGCAATTGATGCAGTCAGCGAGGCCTGTGCATCCATGTCGAGAAGCGCACAGTGCCCTGTGCGAAGAGCCTGCCTTCCCGCCGCTGCGATCATCGCCGCATTGTCCGTGCAATAGGCGAGTGGAGGGAGGCTCAGGTGAATATTCTCTAATGTCGCACGTTGCTGGAGCAACGTGCGCAATCGGGAGTTGGCAGACACCCCTCCGACGACCGCCAATGCTTGAGCGCCGGTTGACCGAACCGCGGTGAAAGATTTTTCGACCAGCACAGCCACGATGGCTTCCTGATAGCCGGCTGCTAGATCAGCCGCTTGTGCCATGCGACATTGTTCGCTCATTGCTTGAAGTCTATAGAGCAAAGACGTTTTTAAACCACTGAAACTAAAATCTAGGCTACCTTTCTTGATATGGGAACGGGGAAAGACAATGGCTTCCTGGTTTCCCTGGCGGGCCAAGCGATCAATAGCTGGACCACCTGGATATTCCAGTCCAAGCAACTGCGCGCCTTTGTCGAAAGCCTCCCCTGCCGCATCGTCTCTGGTAGCGCCAAGGAGACGACAGTGCCCGATTGTATCCTTAAAATACAGATGCGTATGTCCACCTGATACGACCAGAACAACGCAGGGCAGTGGAAACGAGGGGTCCTGCAGCCAGGCGGAGGCGATGTGGCCTTCGAGGTGGCTGATACCGACCGCCGGAATTTTTAAGGCATAGGCAAGTGCTTTGGCGTAGGTGACTCCTACAAGAAGGGCGCCGGCTAAGCCGGGTCCTTGAGTAACGGCGATTCCCGTGAGATTCTCCCATGCGAGACCGGCGTGTTGTAGTGCTTCTGCGCAGACTTCTTCGATCGATTCAATGTGGGCGCGGGAGGCGAGTTCAGGAACGACTCCGCCGAATCGCCGATGAACGGCATGCTGTGATGTAATAATATTCGAGAGTACGGTACCGTCTGCGGCAAGCACAGATGCCGCCGTTTCATCGCATGAGGTCTCGATGCCAAGGATGGGTCCCGGGAGCCAGTTTGAGACCTGTCGGCCGACGCTCAACGTCACGAAATAGTTACCTGCAAGCAAACCAGGGTTGAGACACGGAGAATTTCGGGAGATACCAAAGTATACGGCCCTTGTGGCCGGTCGCACCACAAGGGCCGTATCGTACATGCTGCGATGGCGACGTGCTGGTCGAAGACTGGAGCATTAGACGCCAGCCATGGCCTCCTGCTCGATAAAGGCCGGAGCCCCGTCACGAAGCACGACTCGGATCTTCCTGCATTCCTTGAATCGACCTCGAATCATCTCTTCTGAGAGTGGGTCACCGATCGCGCGCTGAATTGTCCGGCGCATCGGTCTGGCTCCATAGAGAGGCTCGAAGCCTTCTTTGATTAACCACTGCTTGACATCGTCTTCAACCTCGATCTCGACTCCCTTATCGAGGAGGCGGAGATTGAGTTCACCCAACAGGATGTCGAGAATGTTATAGAGGTGCGTTTTGTCCAATTGATGAAAGACCACAACCTCGTCGATCCGGTTCAGAAACTCAGGACTGAAAGAGCGTCGCAACTCTCCCAAGACTTCTTCTTTCTTATGGCGCTCCTGATCGCCTTCCGTGCTCTGAAATCCGAGGGAGACCCCCTTCTGAATCAGTTTGGTTCCGATATTGGAGGTCATAATGATGACGCAATTCTTGAAGTCGACTTTGCGCCCGAGGCTGTCGGTCAGCACTCCATCATCCAAGACCTGCAGCAGGATATTGAATACATCGGGATGGGCCTTCTCGATCTCGTCGAACAGGACCACCGAATACGGCCTGCGACGGACCCGTTCAGTCAATTGGCCGCCTTCTTCATACCCCACGTACCCTGGAGGGGCGCCAAAGAGCCGAGAACTTGTAAACTTTTCTTGGTATTCTGACATGTCGATCCGAACGAGCGAGTCCTCACTGTTGAAGAGGAACTCCGCTAAGGTCCTCGCCAACTCGGTTTTCCCTACCCCCGTGGGACCTAGGAAAATAAACGACCCGATAGGTTTCTTCGCCTCCTTCAGACCGGCACGAGAGCGCCGAATGGCTCGTGCCACAGCGGAGATCGCTTCGTTTTGTCCGACCACGCGTTTATGGAGGAATTCCTCCATCCGTAAGAGCTTGTTCGATTCTTCTTCTTCCAGCTTGAATAGGGGTATCCCCGTCATTTTAGAGACAACGTAGGCGACCTCTTCCTTTCCGATCGTCGGCTTGTTTTTTTCCTGGTTCTTCTTCCACTCTCGTTTGGATTCATCGAGGAGTTTGCGCAGCCGTTCTTCTTCCTCACGGTGGCGCACGGCTTCCTCGAAGTTCTGCATCGAAATGGACAGTTCTTTTTCACGAGAAACCTTTTTCAACTCTTGCTCCATCGCCTTTAAGTCAGACGGCAACGCATAAGTCTGCAATTTTGCTCGTGATCCTGTCTCATCGATCAAATCGATGGCCTTGTCCGGTAGAAAGCGGTCGCTGATGTATCGATCGGATAGCTTGACCGCTTCAAGAATAGCTTCCTCGGAAATTTCGACGCCATGATGTTCTTCGTAGCGATCACGAAGCCCTTGGATGATCAGCACCGTTTCATCGATGCTCGGAGGCTGGACGTGGATCGGTTGGAACCGTCGCTTGAGGGCTCCGTCTTTTTCAATATGTTTCCGGTATTCATCGAGAGTCGTGGCGCCGATACATTGAATTTCTCCGCGAGACAACGCTGGCTTGAGCATGTTGGAGGCATCGATCGATCCTTCCGCTGCCCCTGCTCCCACCAAAGTATGGAGTTCATCGATGAAGATGATGATATTGCCTGCCTGGACGATTTCTTTCATGACAACTTTCAGTCGTTCCTCGAATTGACCGCGATACTTTGTCCCGGCAACGAGCGAGCCAAGATCGAGCGCAATGACGCGGCGTGAAAGAAGATTGTCCGGCACCTCGGACTGAACAATTCGTTGGGCAAGGCCCTCCACAATGGCCGTCTTGCCGACACCGGCTTCTCCGATAAGCACAGGATTGTTTTTCGAACGGCGACTCAAGATCTGAAGGACCCGTTCGATTTCATCGGCTCGGCCGATAACGGGATCCAGTTGTCCCGCTTGGGCAAGCTGGGTCAGATCACGACCGAACTCATCAAGCGCCGGGGTGTTACTCTTCCGGTCGCGCTCACGCGGTGCGGATTTTCGCAGAAATGTCACTGTCAATTGGCGGGCGGTCAGAAGGTTGGCGCCCAGACTGCGGAGGATTTTCCCGCCGATCCCCTCCTCTTCTCGGAGGAGTCCCAATAAGAGATGTTCGCTGCCGATATGGTTGTGCCCAAGGAGACGGGCTTCTTCGACCCCGTACTCGATGACCTTCTTGACTCGGGGACTGAAAGGGATTTCGCCAAAGGTCATCGTGGTCCCTCCACCGGGCAAGTTCCGTTCAATTTCTAAACGGACTTGTTCCGTCGAAAGTCCCATCTTTTTCAGGATCATCAGAGCAATTCCATCGGATTCACGGAGAATGGCCAAGACGAGATGCTCGGTTCCGAGGTAGTCGTTTTGATGGCGCTCAGCCTCTTCTCTGGCAAGGATGATGATCTTCCGGCCCTTATCCGTGAATCGTTCAAACATCCTGCCTCCTTTATAGGTGGAGCCTATTGGTGGAGCACTCGAGTGGTACTATGCGCGCAAAGCTCTCGAAAAAACTGGCCTAATTCTAACTAGAAGGATTTTAAGTGTCAAGACTAGCAGCCATTCGCACAAGGTGGAAGATTGGAGTGGTAGGGTACATGGTCGTGGTAGCAAAGGCCTGGTGTGTTCCAATTCGTTGACTTCAAAATAGCCCTGCCGATACAATCGCGCACATTTTTCTCTGCTCTATCAACAGAATCCCGCAGGGATTTCATTAGCATGAAGAGCAAAAGCATCGGGATTCTGACAAAACCGAAACTTCCTGAGCATGCAAACACGCTGCGCGATGTCGTCAACTGGCTTCGGGCTCGAGACATCGATGTGATTTTGGATACGACGTCGGCGGTTCTTCTCGGCGAGCGTGGAGGTTATCAGAAAACTCAGTTGGCAAGCAAAGCGGACGTGCTTCTCGTTCTGGGCGGCGACGGAACCATGCTCAATGCCGCTCGACTCGCCGGAGAACGAGGCATTCCGATCCTCGGCGTCAACATGGGAGGACTCGGGTTTTTGACCGAGGTGCGTTTGGAGAATCTGTATCCTTCGCTGGAGCGGGTTTTCGCGAATGACTTTGTCCTCGATGAACGGCTTATGCTACGGACCCATATTCACCGGCATGGAGAAACGGTCGCACAAGGGGTGGTGTTGAACGATGTCGTGATCAGCAAGGGGACGCTCGCACGCATGATCGAACTGAAGATCGCGATTCAAGGACGATTCGTGACCAATTTGCGTGGCGACGGGCTGATTGTCAGCAGTCCGACGGGATCGACCGCCTACTCCCTTTCGGCCGGGGGCCCCATTATCGATCCGGCAGTTCAATCCTTGATCCTGACGCCGGTGTGTCCTCATACGTTGACGCATCGGCCATTGATTGTGCCGGGTGGCGCAGAGATTGACGTCACGCTCACCAGCAAAGACGACGGTGCAATGGCGACCTTAGACGGTCAGGTGGGGGTGGCGATGACACAGGGAGATTCGGTGGTGATCCAGACATCAGAGCACCGAACCCGATTGATCCGGTTCCCGGAGAGTAATTACTACGACGTGCTTAGAGAGAAACTGAAATGGGGAGGATAGAAAGAAACTGAACCAGTGATGGCAGTAGAAACGCCGTGGGTCTCCGTCAGCTAGGCCTTCCCGCGCTCGATCAACTCAATCATGTCCCGATTGTTCGTGTATTTGAACTCTCCGATACAATCCTCGGCCCAATGACTCTTTTCCCCAGATTCAAGTATGCGGAGCCCTTCTACATCGACCGGGCGGCTCTTGTGCGCAGTGAGAATGGAAGCGAGCTTGTCGAGGACGACCTTGATGTTAGAATCGCTACCGGGGATTTTTGTCGAAAGGTATCTGTTGACAACCGCGGCGCACCAATCCCCGTCCCGTTTGGCGATTCCGACTAAACCCTCGCTCGCTTTCCTCGCCCATCCAGCGAGAAACACACCATCGATGACTTTCCCTGCTGTTTCGTCATAGGCCTGGAAGAGTGCGTCGTCCGGGTCCTTTCCGGTTTTGTTGGGATTTGTGACGAACATGCCACTCTTGTACGGCAGGCCGACGGTCTCATCAACTTTGTCACCGACGGCAAAGACTACAGCATCGCAGGGGAACTCGTAATACTGTTTCAGTCCCACCGCGACTGTATCTTCGCCTTTCGGGTCGAGCTTGTTGTCCTCCATCTCCAGGCCACGGACGCGATTGTTTTCATCGACGAGAATACGCTTGGGAGATGCGAGGAACTTGAAACCCATCTTGGTCTCGCTGACTTTCGGCTCGCATTTCGTAAATTCCTTTGTCAGGCCCATTAAGACCTCGTCCGCATTCTGGCCGACGGCGGCAAGACGATCCTTAATCCGAACGACCTCGTTGGTGATCCCTTCCAGATCCATGTTGGCGCACACCGCGCGAATCTCTTTTGGATTGTACTTTCGCTCAACAGGGCCACGTCGCACGATTGCGGTGACACGCTCGACTTTCTTGTAGCGAACCAGCCAATGGGCGATATCGACCATCACATCGCCCGCGCCGATGACGGCTACGTGCTTGCCCATGTCGAATGGCCGGTCACCGAAGCCGGGTAATCGATTGAAATGGTACACCACGTCCTTCGCGTGAAAGACGCCTTTAGCCGAGTCCCCTTCTACGCCGATGGCTTTAGTCCCTTGGGCACCGATAGAAAACACGACCGCGCTTGCGCCAAGGCTACGAACCTCTTCGACGGTGAGATCTTTGCCCTGACCGATTGAAACATTGCCGAAATAGTGGACGTTCGATTGATTGAGTAACTCCCAGTACTGCTTCTTCAGGCCGCCGCGGAGCTTCAGTTTTGAGGGGAAGATCCCGTACTCAGCCAACCCGCCGAACTTGATGTCACGATTCAGGATGACGATTTTGTGACCCGCCTTCGCGAGTGAAGCAGCCACAGCCATTCCTGCTGGTCCGGCGCCGGCCACAATAATCACATGCGATGTCGTTGCGCTCATACGTTGTTTCCTGGAAATATAGATAGAAAGTGTCTAGAACCTCAACAGTTCCGCGGACTTTACCATAGGGGGTTTTGTGGTGTCAAAGCGGAAAGGGCGGCTCAGATCGAGAGCTCGCGCAACAATCGTGACCACTCGATATGTAGAGTGTTGTGCGAAACTTCTCTCTCTAGATTCGGGTTGCACTGCTTTCTTGTGTCGGCTGGAATGGAGTGATCGAAACACCAGAAGACCCGGTGCGATGGTGTTGATCCATCCTCACCGGGTCTTTGGCTAGGCAGCTATGTTAGGTGCCGAGGTAATCCCGGCCCCTGAATAACCTCTATGGTGTGCAAGGGGGAATGGAGCCCCCGAACGGACTTCGCTGCTCGACCGTCAGTAGGCCACAGAAAGCGGGTGGAAGCTTCTGTACCCATCCGTTATATACATTTATATACATTTATATACATTGGGGACAGGAAGCACACCCTGCCCACCCATGCCGGCGAAGGCGGTCACCCCCGCAAGGTCGTCGATGATCGTGCTCACTCCCGACGTGAGGACGATGCGGACGACGATAGCGGCATCAAAGCCCGCTACCAATCGGATCGAGATCGACGACGATGAGGTCGTTTGAGAACTTGCTCGAGACGTAGGCATAGTACCCACCACCCGCCTTTGCTCCAAAGTTCACACCGTGACATCCAGCGCTGCAGGGCAAAACCCTGACCAGTTTATCGGTGTCTGTATCGATGATTGTGATCGTCGCTGTCAGGGTATTGGCAGTGACGACGTATTTGCCGTCCGGGCTGACCGGGGTCTGAATCGGCAGACCGCCTGACGTCGTGAATCCCGTGCCACTGCTTGGGTCATAGTTGGCGAGCCCAGGGGTTGTGCCACCCACGAGGAGGGCGATCGTCTTGGTCGCCACACCAACGCCTGCGTCGTCCTTGCAGGCGCCGGCCACAATGGAAATACAGCTGATCGTACTGTCGAGATAATTCGAGACGTAGTACTTGCTTGCGTCAGGCATCATGCCAGACGCGATTGGGAGTGTGCCTGTGATGGTCTTAGCCGTGATGGTGCCGGTCGGTATATCGATCCTCGTCGAGTCGCCGGTGTTCGAGTTGGGTGTGACCATCGTCTGGCCATCGTGGCTCATCCAGTGTGCATGGGGCTGCGCCGGATTTTCGCCAGGATGCTGGGTGAGAATGCGCCGGTTGATACCTGTGGCCGACGGGTGGAGTTCCGTCACAGCGTTCTCGCCGTTGAGGCTCACGTGCACCTGATCAGTATCCACGCGCGTCATCACGTGCGCGGGGGACTCGCCAACTTCGATATTTTGCAACAGGACGCCGTCCGTGCGCCTAAACGCTGTCAGCTTGGTGTCGAACCACTGGGTCTGATAGATGGTCGACTGGTCCGCACTGGCCCACATGTTGTGGGGGTTGTTCATATTGATGTCGGGCAAGGCAACCTTCCTGGTGACCGTCCAGTTAGAGGCGTCCACAACCGTCGCGGTTCCAGGTTTCGTTTTGCCGCCCGTCTTCTCATACTCGAGGTCGATCCAGACTTCGCCGATGCCTGGGGTTCCGGGATTGAACAGTGCAGGGAGATTCGACACATCAGGGGGATCGGGGGCGACGTCCAGAACATCCAGAGAGACCTGGACCCCGCCGGTAAGTTGAACAACGACACTGGGCAGATCCACATTCCAAAGACCCGTCACGTGATTTTGATAGTTCGCTGGGTTCGTGATCAAGAAAAATGCTCGCACCAGCTTGGTGGCCAGGTCACTCGTCGTGGGGATGCTGATGCCGCCATAGCTGATGAGCGTGACGCTCTCGCCGAGGTCATATGCCGGTCCCGGCGGAGTTGGCGGGACAGTGGGGGGGTGATGGTGTCCACCGTCGCAGGGTCGTCCACTATCGTCGCAGCAAGCATGAATGGATGCAACTTGCATACGAAAACATAGAGGCCTGGGTCCACCAGTTTGACGACTCTGCTCCCCCTGAAGGCCGCCTTCTGGTCAAACGGCATGTTCTTCGCTCCGGTCGGATAGAGCAGGCTCGTGAAGGTGTGGACCGTGTTGCTTTCCTTTCCCATGGTGATCTTCACGTTGGTGTTTGGTTTGACAATGGCCAGAGACTCCGTTTTGGCGGAAACACAGCCATTCCCGACACACTTGAACCAGGGTCCCGGTTCATCGGTGGCAATGAAGTTGACGACACTGGAATTCGCTAAACCTGCCGTCCCTGGAGATGACGAATCAGAATTTGAACAAGACACGGTTGCAAACATAATCCCAACCAAAACGGAAATCATTCCGAGAGCGGAGCGATACAAAAATAACCGTTTCATCGCCATATCCTCCTTAAGTGATGACGGGTGAATACTGACTATCTTTCATGCTTCAATTGGCTGCAAGAGATACTGGAAGCGCTCTCAGAGAGGCAGATCGCTTGAAATTGGCTTTGGGCAATGCCTTGTAGCTGACGCATTTGCTATGGGTTAAGACAATTCTTACGGAGAACCGCTAATCTCTCGACCGCAAATACCACACCGGAACAGGACAGTAGTTCGCAGGGAACAGCCTGCAACACTGGTTGTCAGCCATGAAGCGTAGTTCAGTCGTGCACCTGAGCAAGCTCTAGGCCAGAGTGTTGGCGTGATAATGCAGGATTGTCTAAATTTAAAAACGAAGGGATTGGAGGGATGTTTAGCAGATGCAAGTCACAGCGCTTACGGACAATAGCGGTCCAGCTGGATCATTCCGTCTGAATCAAAAACGATTCTGATTGACTCTGATTTGATTCTATCCCCCTGCGCTTCCTACCGGTCCACCCGGCTCGGTCATGCGCCAGGGGTCGAGCAGTTCAGTGAGGCGTTGGTCAGACAGGATTTTTTGTTCCTTGGCAACTTCGCGGACGGTCTTGCCAGACTTGTACGCGTCCTTGGCAAGTTTGGCGGCAGCTTCGTATCCGATCTCCGGGGCCAGGGCTGTACACATAGCCAGGCTTTCCTCAATCAAGCCCTTGCAACGCTCATCATTGGCCCTGATGCCTTCGATACACTTGACGGCAAAGTTGGTTGATGCCGTCGAGAGGAGTTCGATGGATTGCAAAAGGTTATACGCCATCACCGGCAGCATGACGATCAATTCGAAGTTGGCTGCCTGCCCTCCAACTGTAACAGTCACATCGTTACCGATCACCTGCGCACAGACCATCGTGACGGATTCGGCAATCACCGGGTTTACTTTGCCCGGCATGATGGACGAGCCCGGCTGTGTTTCCGGTAGATTGATTTCCCCAAGTCCACAGCGTGGGCCCGAACCTAGCCAGCGGATATCGTTGGCGATCTTCATGAGGCTCACGGCGACGGTCTTGAGCGCCCCGCTCGCTTCGACCAACGAATCCTGTGTGGATTGTGCTTCAAAGTGATTCTTTGCTTCTCTAAACGTGCAGCCTGTCTCCCTTGAAATGAGCGCCAGTACTTTGGCAGAGAATTTCGGGTGACAATTCAGCCCTGTGCCGACTGCTGTACCGCCGAGTGCAACTTCGCTGAGGGCTTCGTGCGCCTGCTTGACCCGTTGGATGCCGAGTTCAATCTGGCGCGCATAGCCGCCGAATTCTTGACCCAATCGCACAGGCGTCGCATCCTGCAAGTGGGTGCGACCGATCTTGACGATCTTGTCGAACTCTTTGGCTTTACGAGCAAGCGCTTTCTGCAAGCGGTTGAGAGACGGAATGAGCTGCTGTTGCATCATCTCCCCGGCAGCAATATGAATCGCCGTGGGAATCACGTCATTGCTAGATTGACCGAGATTGACGTGGTCGTTCGGGTGCACCAGCTTGCTGCCTCGCGCTCCGCCTAGCAGCTCGGTGGCGCGATTGGAGATCACCTCGTTGGTGTTCATGTTCGTCGAGGTGCCTGAGCCGGTTTGGAAAATGTCAACGGGAAATTCAGCATCGAGCTTCCCCTCGACGACCTCGGTCGCTGCCTGGTTGATCGCATCCGCCGGTTTCTTGTCGAGAAGGCCCAGCGACTGGTTGACTGTTGCTGCAGCGCGTTTGATCATCCCCATCGCCCGGATCATGGCTCGCGGGAACCGCAACGAGCTGATCGGAAAATTCTCGATGGCGCGAGCAGTCTGCACACCATAATAGGCTGTGGCTGGTACGGCGAGTTCGCCCATTGTATCGCGTTCAACTCTGGTGCCGAGCGAGGAGATCGTTGTCGCTTCTGGCGGCCGCTTGTGCGTTCTTTTCATGCGTTCTACTCCGGTGGAAGGTTGCGGGCGTCATGATAAACTCAGGCCGCCTGCTTGCACAAGGGCATTGAACGATCGATGTCTTGCGCTCCGCCATAGTTGTATCGCGTTCACAAAAAAGGGCCCGCCGGAGCGGGCCCCTGTTCACACCGGATGCGGTGCCTGTCGATTAGGCGACCTTGACTTCGATCGCTTTCGGTTTTGCCTTTTCAGACTTCGGCAACTGAAGATTGAGAACTCCATCCTTGAATTCCGCCTTTACATTTGCTTCGTCGACCAGATCCGGCAGGGTGAAGCTGCGGACAAAGTTGCCATAGGACCGTTCTATCCGATGATACTTTTTGTCCTTTTCTTCCTTTTCCTGCCTGCGCTCACCCTGAATGGTGAGGACGCCATCTTCTAGCGTTACCTTCACATCTTCCTTCTTCACGTCAGGAATCTCCGCCTTGATCTGGTAGCCTCCCTCCGTTTCGCTCACGTCCACAGACGGAACCCAGTCGGCAACAACCATTGTTTCCTTGCCATTGGCTCGAGATAGAGCTGGCCGACTGAACATTCGATTCAACCGATCCGACATATCTTCAAGTTCACGAAATGGATCCCACCGTACGAGTGTCATATTAGACCTCCTTCTTGTGCTTATTCACTGTTTCAGAATGTACATGTGTGGCGCGCGCCGATTGCTCTGTATGAATGAACAGATAACTCGCGCTGCCGCGGAGTCAAGAGGGGCCGCTCGCAGGACGTGAGATGCGAGCGGTGCGAGGAGGGCGGGAAAGGCGCGACACGCGTGATTCGGAGTTCAGGGTTCGAAATTCCTAAGACTTCCAATTCTCGCGTGTCACGCGCCAAATTCGTCACCGTTGCTCGATGGGCACGTAAGGCCGGCCATGCTCACCGGAATAAATTTGGTCCGGGCGGAATAGTTTGTTCTCACGAAGCTGTTCAAGCCAATGGGCCAGCCATCCCGACACCCGCGCCATCGCGAACAACGGTGTAAACAGATCGGTCTCGATACCCATCTTGTCGTAGATGATCCCGGAGTAGAAGTCGACGTTGGGATAAATCCCTTTTCCTTTCAGCAGTTCATCTGCAACTCGCTCGACCTCTAAGGCTACCTCGTACAACGGTGAACTGCCGCTTTCATGGAAGAGTCGCTCGCAGAGACTTTGTAGGAATGTCGCACGGGGATCTTTGACCTTATAGACCCTGTGACCGAAGCCCATCAGTCTCTGTTTCGCGTGAACCTTGCCCTCAAGGTAGGTGCGCGCCGACTTTGGCTCACCGATCTCCTTCAGCATCTGCACGACCTCTTCATTGGCTCCTCCATGGAGCGGACCCTTCAGCGCTCCAATCGAGGATGCGACGACCGTATAAGGATCGGCCATCGTCGATGCGGTGACCATGCCGGTGAAGGTTGAGGCATTCATCGTGTGCTCGGCGTGAAGAATCAGACAGTCGTCGAAAATTTCGTCCCACAGAGGTGGCGGCTCTTTCTCACTAAGCATGTACAGAAAGTTTTCTGAAAATCTCAGATCATCGCGTGGCGGTATATACTCGTCACCGTACCGCATACGTGCCCAGGCTGCGACGATAGTGGGCAGTTTTGCGACGAGACGGACGGCAGACCAATAGTTGTTTTCGATATCCTGAACATTTCGGCCTGGATAAAACATGCCCAGAGCTGCGACCGCTGCTTGCAAGGCGTCCATGGGGTGACCCTGCTCCGGAAGGCATTTCATCAAATCGATAATTTTGAATTTGATCCGACGGTGATGGTCAATGTCTTCGTTCCATCGTGTGAGTTCCGATTGAGTAGGGAGACGCCCGAACAGCAACAGATAGGCGGTCTCGAGATACGACGATCGAAGACAAAGCTCCTCAATCCGGATGCCGCGATATTCCAGCACGCCGCGCTGCCCGTCCACATCGCTAATCGCTGACTTGGCTGCGGGGACGCCTGCGAGACCAGGCATGAAATCATGTGGCATGATCGTGCTCCTTCTTCTGTAATGACAGAATGGACGATTGATCGTGCCAGTTTATCATGTTCGGAGAAGCAGGATCTTGAAATGGAGATGGTCGGTTGGCATACTGAATTTGCCGGACCATTCACGACCAAAGACGGTCTGTGACCTGCTCCGAGGTTCATGGTGTGCTGCCCGGCACCGACGGCTATATCACGGCCGGGGTCGATCAAGTCGATCGGTATGAGCGTTATGAGCCACAGGGAAAAACACTTCTGCCTGCTTTGCAGGGTCTCGTATAGCCATTCCTGTGCTGCGACTTCTGTAGGAAGTCGGGCTAGCAGGGGATGGAGACGATGACTCTGCGCTTCTTCCTTCTGCTATTGCTGTTCGGCTTCATCGCATTCGGGGCTGTATTCTCCATCCAGGCCGAGGGCGAGGTTCTTGGTTTTGCCGTTGTGAGCGAACCGCCCAAAGATAGGGCGCGGGTTGCGGCGAAGGTTTCCATCAACGACGCCGTGTCAGATATGAAGTTACTCGCGTCGGAGTTGATCCTGAACAACCTGATCTGGAAAAAGCTAGAGATCTGCCACGCCATCAGGATGGAAGGATTCAAAGTGACTGAGGGATTTCAGATTGTCACGGTGCATGTCATCGACGCCGGCATGCTCCCGATGTCCTTGCAGTCGTATGCAGGAGATTGTTTGATTAAGAAAGCCATCGAAATAGCGCCGCTCGTGGATTAACGGAGACGGTTGAGGTTGAGGTTTAGGTGGGTTGAATGCGAGGAAGGTTCTGGTCTGTGTCCAGACCTCAGCCTGAGCCTTAGCCTACTTCACAACGACATTCCGGGCAATGGGAGGGTTCTGCCGCTGCTTCGCACTCTTCGATGGTTAGCGGGAAGAGTTGTTCGCACTGCCGGCAAGGGCGAATTTCAAAGTAGGCGACCTCCTTCTCGTCGATGTCGGTGGGCAAGAGCAATTCGCAGGGATCATATCCGATCATCCCGCCATCTGAGAACTTAACGATGGCCAGGCGATCGTTAAACACTTCGAAGGTTCCTTCCTGCCCTTTTCTGGCCAGGATATGCCCAAGGACCAACACCGGCTGGCCCTTGCGCTTTGTGCGGAGGTCTCGTAAGGTGTGTTGTGTGTCTGAAGCGCAGGAAAACTGGCCACTGGAACTGGTCCCGAAGATTGGCCCCGGCATATCGGACCCCACACGGAGATTCTAGATGCGACTCGTGTATCACACGAGAAAAAATAACGTCAAGGCAGGCGAGACGCTATGACAAGGAGTTTCAACATGACTGAGGTGACGATCTATCAGAAACCGACTTGCAGTACGTGCCGTCAGGCGGTGCAGTTGTTACAAGAGAACGGGATGCCTTTTACGACCATCAACTACTATGAGAAGCCATTCACAAAGGCGAAGCTCAAAAACCTTTTGAAAAAGGCAGGGCTTTCTCCGAAGGATATACTGAGAACGAAAGAGGATATTTACAAGGAACTCGGTTTGGCAAAAAAGAATCTTTCAGATGATGAATGGCTTGACGTGCTGGTGGCCCACCCGGATCTCATTCAGCGTCCGATCGTCGAAAAGGGCGAGAAAGTGATCTTGGCCAGGCCGGCGGAGTCTGTGAAAACACTGCTGAAGTCGTAGCCGCTATGTTCCGTATTCTCCACCCGTTGCAATTCGTCCTGCTTCGGATCGAGAACGCCGTACGGGAATAACTGTCTCCACCCCGCGTTTTACAACGTTCCCTCCAATGCCTTTGGCCTCATAGAGACCGCGATAGGCAGACTTGATCACCAGACTTAATGTCGTGTTGTCGTTCAGCTTCTCCCCTACGCCGATACTCAGAGTGATGGGGAGTGCTCGGTCGCGTGATCCGCCCTCTTTATTTCCTCCCTGTTTCTCCCAGACCCAATCCCGCCCCCGAAGGAATAGACTGATGGCCTCGGCCGATTTCCGCACGATGTCCAACGTACCTAAGGTCTCTGTGGCGGATTTTCCCGGAAAAAGCACAGTGAACTCTTCTCCGCTCGTACGGAAAATCAGCCCGTCAGAGCAGGCACCTTGAATGCGAGGGGCGGCGAGTTTCAGAACCTGCTCACTGACGGATTTCCCATGGACATTGGCATACTGAGTGAGCTGGTCGATGCCGATGACGGCAACGGAGAATCGATTCCTGAGTTGCCCGATCGCTTCTTCATAGGCCAGACGGCCTGGAACACCGGTGAGTTCGTCGCGGTAGGTTTGCCGGTAGAAGGATTGTAGCAATGTGGCGAAGAGAATCAGCTCTGCTGTCATGAAAAAGTTTGTGGGTTGCCAACCATAACGGCTCGCATGGTACGCGATAAAGATGGCGCACAGAGCCCAGATTGCTCCTCCCTCCAGCGGATCGCGATGCAGAGCGAATCGTATGACATGCATCAGAAATGCGATTGCAAACGCCGCCAGGGCCGCCTGTGGGATCGACGTCCACTCCGTGTAAAAGGAAGGGATATACTCCCGCGTGAACGAGGAAGCGAAAATCTGCTGATCGGGAATGCAGAGCCAGAGGACCAGAAAGGGTTGGACCAATACAAGTCCCAGACGCGTCACGCCCCGAAGCGTCGAAAGGGCATTTTCTTTGAGGATAGAAAATGCCAGTAGGTTTAGGGGGACCAGAAAAGCGGTTATGGCGACAATCGACTGGCTTACGACAGGTTGACCCGCACCATTCGTTGGTGAGAAGACCAGCGCTTGATTAGCGAGTGCCAGCACGAGCAGAGAGAGGATCATTCGGCTGCTCGAAAAATACCATCCGAAAATAATCCCAAATGTGAGGACGATGTAGGGTAAGGCTGCAATTGGTTGCTGTAACCACATCGGGTGTCCCTGAGGGCGGAGAAATCCGATCGCCGCGAGGAAAATAAGGCCTCCAGGGAAGAAAGCCGAAAGGAAGGTGTGCCAGAATAGGTTACGCATCGCTCGTACCTGGATAGTTAATAGCTTCTAGGGGACTGCTAGATCCATACCAGGGTTCCCTTGGCTGGGGGAGAAACCGTGGAAAGCGATAAGACAACGATTCCGTGAAATCGTGGGTTTTTCCGAGAAAAGTGATTTTATGCGAAGGACCTCTTATGGGAGCACTAAGAACAAGGCTATCTCAGGACTTTTTTGAACAGTCGAAGGTGGAGTTTGCCCGTATTGTCTATGCACATCGTCGTAGGTATTTGCGAATGAGGCTGGCCGAAAACGGAAAGTCAGCTCGGAACCTTGGAGGTATTACCCTGGGCAATCCGCAGAGCACCGGAGGTTGGGTCAACGGTGATCGTAACGGTTCCATCTAATACTTGTAGGAGCAGATCTCCGGTCAATTGACGCCGCCAGCCTTGGAGGATAGGAACATTTAGATTTGCCCGATCCTGCTTAGCTTCGATCAGTGTTTGTAAATCTGCACTGGTGGCAAGCATCGTGGGAGCAATCCCTTCCTCTGCCGCTCGGGATTTGAGCACGGCCTGCAGGAGTTCGACAATACCGGTCGACTCAGGATCCTGTTTCCGCTCGCAGGGGACTTCGGGCCATTCCGATGGCGGGAGCGTCTGTGCTGAAGTTATGGTGGCCAGCAACTGTGCACCGTGTCGTTCGATGTCGGAGGAATGGACGCCGCGAAGACCACGGAGTTCATTGACTGATTTGGGCGGGTGGCGTGCCAGTTGGAGGAGCACCTCATCTCTCATAACACGTCCGCGCGGTACGTTCCGGCGACGGGCTTCCGTTTCCCGCCAGGCCGCTAATTCACGCAGCATCGCTGCCCCTTTAGGCTTGAGCGTATCCCACCCGCGAATTCGTTGATAGCGGTCCTGCGATTCTCGGCTTTTTTCTCCTACCACCGTTTCGAGACGCGTAAATTCTTCGCTGACCCACTCCGATCGGCCGAGTCTTTTCAAGCGATCCTGGAGATGCGTGTGGATCGGCAAAAGGAATTCGACATCTTCCAACGCGTATGCGATTTGGTCATCCGAGAGTGGTCGTGCACTCCAATTGGTAAAGGTGTGCGCTTTCGCCAGTCTCGTGCCGTGGAGTCGCTGGACCAGGTTTGCATACGCGATTTGGGCCCCATACCCGACCATGGCGGCGGCGATCTGTGTGTCAAAGAACGGCTTCGGAATCTGCCCTGCGTGGATGGCAAAAAGATCGAGATCTTGCCGTCCGGCATGAACGATTTTCTCAATCTTCGCATCACAAATGAGCTCCCAGAAGACGTCGAGCGAACCACCGGCCTGCACGGCCGAGAAATCGATAACGGCGGCGGTGGTTGTGGTGGCGACTTGGATCAGTTCAAGTCGTGGGATGAAGGTGTCTTCACCGACGAATTCCGTATCCAGCGCCAATCGAGAATTCTGGCGCAACATGCGACAGAGGGATTCAAGTGCATGCTGATCAGTTATATAGGGTGGAGGTGGATTGGGTCTCACATCCGTCTCATTCTGTCGGACGGTAGGTGGCGTCCGGCGACCGAGGGGGCTCGACATTGCTGAGGCTCAAGTATTCCTTCAGGAATTGATAGGCCTCCAACATGCGGCGTAATTCCGGTTCGGCGGTGCGGTCGCCGTTATTCGAATCAGGATGAAGCAGCTTGGCTTTATGACGGAACGCAGCGGTCACATCGGCAAGCGAGCAGCCGAATTCCACACCCATCGCAGCATATGCGTCCATTGCGTTGTTGATGCTGCCCGATGCCTGTGACAGATCGCCGCCTCCCCCGCCGGCGGCTTTCAACATATCAGCCAGGCTGATTCGCTTGCGCCGGCGCCGGGGGCGTTCCCGGATCTCACTGTCGAAATCATCCCAGCGGTCTTCGACAAACTCAAGGCGGGACTCCAGGCGCATCGCACCGGAAAAATCACGAATTTCTCCAAGTTCGTCTTCAATCTGAGTCAGCGACTTGATGACTTCTTCCAATCCCTGTTCTATTCGAAAGAAGCTGTCGACCCGCTCTTGCATCATCGTATCGACAGCGAGTTCCAGACTCTCTTCGGCTTTAGGACGCAACGACTCGATACGCCGCCTCATCCCGTTCTGAAACTTGATGAATTTATATCGAGAAAACGGCATGTGAATCAGGCTCTTTCCCAGAGAGCGCATTGTAGCACAGCCTGGTGATGTGCCAGAAGAGCAGAGAGCACCGCTGATACCCCGGGGGTGCACGACTCAGTGTGATGCGAAGTCGTCGCTGATCTTGGTTCGGCGTCGTGCCACGCCTGTTTGACGTGCGGCTGTTGCCACAGCTTTTGCGACACGGGGTACGACTTCCTTGTCGAATACGCTTGGAATAATGTAGTCCTCACTGAGTGTCGCAGAGGGAATAGTTTCTGCCAAAGCTTTCGCCGCAGCCAGTTTCATTGCCTCGTTGATATCGCGCGCCTGTACATCCAGGGTGCCCCGAAACATACCGGGAAAGGCAAGCGCATTGTTAATTTGATTCGGGCTGTCGGAGCGCCCGGTGGCAAAAATCCGGCAATGGGAAGCAGCCAATTTAGGAGAGACTTCAGGGTCGGGGTTGGCCATGGCGAACACGATTCGATCGGCCGCCATCAGATCCAGATCGTCCGCGGTGAGAATATTGCCGATGGACAATCCGATGAAGACATCGGCTCCTTTAAGCGCATCTTGAAGTGTCCCCTGAGGACGATCGAGCGTCATGCAGGGGGAAAGATCTGTTCGGCAGGCGTGGAGTTGTTGGCCATCGCCTCGCAGGACGATACCATGCGGCTCACATCCGATCAGATGAGAGAGGCCGGCAGCAAGCAGCATCCTGCAGCAGGCGGTTCCTGCGGCCCCGAGCCCGTTGACGACCACGCGGATATTGTCCATTTGCTTCCCGACGACGGTGAGCGCATTGGTCAACGCGGCGAGGATGACCACTGCCGTGCCGTGCTGATCGTCATGCATCACTGGAATATCCAGCGTGGCTTTCAAGCGGCGTTCTATTTCGAAACAGCGCGGCGAACTGATGTCCTCTAAGTTAATGGCGCCGAATCCCGGAGCGACGGCTTGGATGGTACGAACGATCTCGTCAGGGTCTTGGGTGTTGAGACAAATGGGCCAAGCGTCGATCCCTGCCAATTCTTTGAACAGCATGGCTTTGCCTTCCATCACGGGTAACGCGGCTTCCGGCCCTAGATTGCCGAGCCCCAGTACTGCCGATCCGTCGGTGACCACGGCAACCGAATTTCCCTTGGTAGTAAAGGCATAGGCCTTGGTTTTGTCCTTGGCGATCGCCTGCGAAACCCGTCCGACTCCCGGCGTATAGACCATCGACAGTACGTTTCTTGTCGTGATGGAGAATTTGCTTTGAATGTGGATTTTCCCGCCCAGATGCAGAAGGAAAATGCGGTCGGAGGCTGAGAGTACTTTGACGTCAGGCAACGCTCTGATCCTCGCGAGCACATGTTCTCCATGTGCTTCGTTTCTGACGTCGAAGGTTACATCGGGCACCATGCAGTCGGCTGTGGCAGAGACAATATCTACCGCTCCTAGGTTCGCGCCTTCCTCTGCCAGAATGGCTGCAACCTTTGCGAACATGCCGGGGGTATTCACGAGTTGAAGGCGAACGGTCAAGCGATAGTTGGAGTAAGGTCCAATCTCAGTCATGGGTGGCCTTCTTTATAAGACTACCACAAGACAGGTCACTGGCCAGAGCTCCATTGAGAGTCGTAGTTGAGATAACTGACCGATTGACAGCAGGCTCCATTTTTGACTACCGTAGTGGACGTATGATCCAGCGAAGAAGTGAACAGCATACTACCACTAACATTGAAGGGAGGTTACATGTTATGAGGCGAATCGTCATGGCAGTTATGGCAGTTGCAGTGGCAGTGACATTCAGCGTCCCTGCCTTCTCCGGCGAAGACAAAGATAAGAAGGAAGAGAAAAAGGGCGGTCACGTCCTTGTCTATGGTGATGAGAAGTCGGAGAAAAAAGAGGAGAAAAAGGGCGGCTACGTCGGTACGTTCGGCGATGAACAAAAGGACGAGAAAAAGAAGGACGGCCACTAAGCACAACATCTATTACTTGTCCAAAGTAAAGAAGCTAAACCTGAATGATTCCGATGAGGCCTGCGATTTACAATCGCAGGCCTCTTTTCTTATTCGCTCATTGACCCCTCTCTAGACTCGATGCTACCGTGAGCCATGCATACTCCACCAGAGGGAACGAGACCTAATCGCCTGATCCACGAAACCAGTCCCTATCTCCTACAGCATGCGTTCAACCCGGTAGAGTGGTACCCCTGGGGACCCGAAGCCTTACAAGCGGCAAAAATGCAGAACCGCCCCATTCTGCTCTCGGTCGGCTATTCCGCCTGTCATTGGTGTCACGTAATGGAACGAGAGTCATTCGAAAACGAGGCCATCGCGTTACTCATGAACCGACATTTTGTCTGTATCAAGGTTGATCGGGAAGAGCGACCAGATATCGATGAAATCTATATGCAGGCCACCGTAACCCTCAATCATGGTCAGGGTGGATGGCCGATGACGGTTTTCATGACCCCGGATCAGGAGCCGTTCTTTGCTGGCACGTATTTCCCGCCTGACGATCGGTGGGGCCGTCCAGGATTCCCTAGCCTCCTTAAGAAAATTGCCGAAGCGTGGGAAAAGGACGCTGTCGGACTGACAAGCCAAGCGCGTCAATTGATCGAACGGCTACAGCATGAGCTTAAAATGGTGTCCCCCGTTTCGGTCAGTGTCTCGGCGCTAGATGAGGCCGTAACCCAGTTCCGCGAAGCGTTCGATGAGCGCCACGGCGGATTCGGCAGTGCGCCGAAATTTCCCCCCTCCGCAGGGCTTTCGCTGCTCCTCCGTTGTTATCGTCGAACAGGAGAGAGTCGAACCCTACAGATGGTCACACGCACGCTCGATGCAATGGCGGCAGGGGGGATCTACGATCATATTGGTGGCGGATTCGCGCGATACTCTACCGATGAGCGATGGCTGGTTCCTCATTTCGAGAAGATGCTCTACGATAATGCCTTGCTGGCCCACACCTATCTGGAAGCCTTTCAGGTGACGAAACAGACCGCCTATCGTCAGGTCACAACAGACGTCCTTGACTATATTCTTCGGGAGATGACCGATCCTGCCGGAGGATGGTATTCCGCAACGGATGCAGACTCAGAAGGGGTCGAAGGAAAGTTTTTCGTGTGGACGCCCGGGGAAATTCGGACGGCGCTGCAGAACGCCGAGGATGCCCGCCGGTTTTGCGCCTGTTTCGATATTACGGAACAAGGAAATTGGGAGCATCGGAACATCCCGAATCGCCTGCGTTCTATCGAGGCTGTGGTCAAGGAGTTAAATCTGACCGTCGATGAGCTCAACGAGACGGTTCGGCGTGTACGCCCCGTCCTCTATCGCGAGCGCCAAACGCGAGTACCGCCCGGACTCGACGACAAGATCATTACCGCATGGAACGGCATGATGATTTCCGCGATGGCCGAAGCAGGTCGTGTGTTAGGGGTCAGTCGCTATATCAATGGTGCCAGGAAGGCGGCAGATTTTCTCTTACGAGTCCATCGGCCGTCCGAAAGAACGCTGCTCCGTACCTCGCGTCAGGGACGTGCACATCTTGATGGGGTGTTGGAGGACTATGCGTGTCTGGCCGAAGGATTGATCGACCTCTATGAAGCCTGCGGGCAAGAACGCTATCTCACGATCGCGCTGCAATTGGGAGAACGGATAGTGGAGTTGTTCCAAGATGAGAATCAAGACGGCTTCTATACCACAGCAAGGACGCATGAAGCGCTGATCATACGAGCGCGTGAGGGAGCGGACGGTGCGACGCCGAGCGGAAACGCCGTGGCAGCCTCGGCGCTTGCCAGACTGTCCTTCCACTATGATCGCAGGGACCTACGCGAAGCTGCGATCGGCGCGATACGTGCCTACGGGCGTCAGATTGCCAGGTATCCGAGAGCCTTTGCCAAGAGTCTGACTGTATTGGATTTCCTCGCGGAAGGACCAATCGAATTGGCATTAGTCGGGGCGCCTAACGATCCCGGGCTGGAAGCACTTCAACTTGCCGTGCGAGAAGTATTCCTGCCAAATCGTGTGATTGCCTCAAACGATGGAACGGGCACTCCGTCGAATCATCCCCTGCTGACCGGTAAGGGGTTGGTAGAGGGCAAGGCCGCTCTCTATGTCTGTCGGGATTTTTCTTGTCAGCGCCCCATCACCGATCCCAAAGAGGTCACCGAAGCATTGCTGTCGTCGTCCCAACCTCCGGTTCAGATCCAACAGACACTCCTGCAAGGAGCGGCACTCCCCGGATCGGCAAGTCCAGAGGGAACGGCCAGATATGCGGCACGTATCATGGTTCAGTCACGCCATGGCAGCCGAATGGAACATGGGTATGGACGATTCGGCAACAAGCCGTTAACGACATCCCGACTGGGGTTTGGTACCTATCGGGTCGATATGAGGGAACCGGATCATCGAGAGGCTCTCAAAAAAGCCGTGCGACAAGGAGTAAATCTGATCGATACGTCGACGAACTATATGGACGGGGACAGTGAACGCCTAGTCGGCTCCGTTTTACGCGAGTTGATCAAAGGTAGTGACCTGGACCGGGAGGAAGTGATCGTCGTCTCGAAAATCGGATATGCGCAGGGACATAACTTGAAACAGGCGGAAGCACGAGAACAGGCCGGACACCCGTACCCCGACATGGTCAAATATGGTGAGGGTATCTGGCATTGTATTCACCCGGAATACCTGGCCGATCAGCTTATCCTCTCGCTGGATCGACTTGGATTGGCCACCCTCGATGTCTGTTTGTTGCACAACCCGGAATACTTTCTGTCGGAAGCAGCGCAGCATGGCGGTGGAGATCTGGCGGTGGTGCGGGACACCTTTTATCGCCGGATTGAACAAGCCTTCACGTTCTTCGAATCTCAAGTGGCGGCAGGTCGGATTCAGTATTACGGCGTGTCATCGAACACGGTCACGGCAGACCCATCAGATGCCGAGGTCACCTCGCTCTCCCGGATGTGCGATGCGGCGAGAGCTGCCGCTGCGTCACAGGGGATAGCCCGCCACCATTTTGCAGTGCTGCAATGTCCGATGAATCTGCTTGAAACCGGCGCGCTGTTGATACCCAATACCGGAATGGATCAGAAGGAGACGGTATTGGCGTTGGCGCAACGTGAAGGAATTGCCGTATTGATCAATCGTCCGCTCAATGCCATGCCGACGAAAAAGAGCGGCGTCCTTCGGTTGGCGGATTTTCCAATCGAAGGCGATCCGGTCGATTTCGACCGACAATGCCGGATTGTCGAAGTGCTGGAAGACGAATATCGCAAGGCCATCGCCCCGGCACTCCAACACAGTGGTCAAGGGATGACCCCTGCCGACTTCTTCACCTGGGCTGATGAATTGACGCGTGTGCGGCCTCAGATCCAAGGACTCGAACATTGGGAACAGATCGAGCATCAGATGATCGCGCCACACGTGAACCAGGTGATGCAGGCGCTTTCACGCCACCTGACCGGAGCGGCTGCTGAGCAGTGGGAAGCCTGGCGTGATCGCTATGTGCCGCAGTTGCTCACCTTGTTGGGAGAGCTCCGTAGAGAAGCGACCGAACGCAGTCGTGCGAAAACTGCCTCGCTGGCGAAGGCCCTCAATCCCCTGTTGCCCGAAGCAAGACGTGGAGAATCGTTGTCACGAAAAGCTTTGTGGATATTGGCGAGTACGCCGGGCGTCACCTGTGTATTGAACGGCATGCGTTCCCCGGCCTATGCCGACGATTCTCTGGCCGTCATGGGATGGGAACCGGTGACGCGACCCAAGCAGATATTCGAAAGTATTGCGCAGCTATCGTGAACGCGCAGGTGTGATGGGATCTCAAGCGCTGAACCGTATCCGCAAGTCCACTACTTGCGGCTGCCGATCAGTTGGCTGAAACTCTCGATGGCATTGCCGAACCAGGATCCGTTGCCCGTAACCCGTCGCTCACCGGTGCTGGCACGTTTCGGTTTCGAGGAAAGCTCCTTGGCTCGACTCGCAGCATCCTTGAATTGCGGATTCGTCTGCACGATACGGCGATATAGGCGTGCTGCTTCTGCTGTCTGTCCGTCCGATTCGAGAGTCCGCGCCAGGAAATACTGGATTTCGATCACTTCTTTCCAAGGCGCCGACTGATCGCTTAAGGCAGTACGAAATGCCTGAATCGCGGTCCTATGGTCCCCGAGAGATCTGTGGCAGAGGCCAATTTGTGCTTGGGCTTTCAGCCAGTAGGACGGATTCCTTCCCGCCAGCTCGAGCCTATCGATTGCCTCTCTCGGTCGGCCTTCCTGCCTCATGGCTACTCCCTCCGCATACAAAGATCCAGGAGTACTAGCCAAACGTGTAGCTGTAAAGTCCGGAGATCGACTAGCCGGCCGTTGCTGTGGAGAGCTGGGCTCCGGAGCCGGACTTTCCGGCCAGGGCTGCAGAGAATTGTGTTGGAGGGGGACGGCATCAATTTCGCTGGGATCTTCCGGAGCACTGGCTAATGCTTTGAGTTCCTCTCGTGCCGCAAGCGGGAGAATTCCCCCTTTACTTCGGTCGAATGCGGCTTGAGCAACGAGCTTTGAGGTAATGACCCTGGCCTGTTCTGCAAAACCATAGGTCAATGCAACATCGCAGATCTGATTGATGAGACGAGGAGTGCCTTTTGTCAATCGATGTACCAAATCACAGGCTTTATTCGTAAACAATGAGGGGTGTCCACCGGCGATCTTTAGGCGATGACGAATGCAGTGTCCTGTCTCCGCCTCCGAGAGCGGTTCCAAATGATAGTCGGCCACAATCCGTTGGGCAAACTGTGTCATATCGATTCGCTGCAACAATGTGTGCAGATCCGGCTGTCCGGAAAGTATGATCTGCAGCTTCAACGTTTTCCCGTCATTTAAATTGGACAAAAGCCGCAATTCTTCCAGCAGCTCGACACCAAGACTCTGGGCTTCATCGATGATGAGAATGACCCGTCGGTGCTGTTTGGATGCTTGAATCAGAAACTCCGTGAAGACATGGTAGGCCTCAACCGGATCGAGTTGCTTCTGACTTAACCCGAGGGAAAGCAGAATCCAGGGCAGGAGATGTTCAATGTCGTACCGTGCGTTGGTAACAAGACCTATCGAATGACTCTGCCCGTGTTCTGCAATAAGCTTTTGTAGGAGCGACGTCTTACCCATACCGGGCTCACCTGTGAGCACCAGAAACGGCGCCTCATTGATCAGGCCGTATTCCAGAACGCTATACGCCGCCCGATGGGCAGAGCCAGGATACAAGAATTCGCTATCAGGCAGAAGCGCAAAGGGCTTAGTTCTAAGCTTGTAATATGATTCATACATGTAGGCGTTTGCTTTCCCGACAATACTAGAAATCTACTGAGAAAGTAGTTTCCGCATGCGAGCCGGCGTTGTGGCCGTTTGCCCGGCCTTGTTGAGCACTGTCCCCAATACGGGACGGGAATTTTTCACCAGAGACAAGGCATGCTGCAGCTCCTCAACCGTCGTTTTCCCCTCCTCGACAACAAGAAGCAACGCGTCCGTGTACGGCGAGAACGCCAATACATCTGCCGTGTGAAGCAATGGCGGAAGATCGAAAATAATGACTCGTGCAGGATAACGATGCTTGAATTCTTCAACCAACGCCAGCATCTTGGGTGACGTAAGGATCTCCGTTGAATTCGAGATCGCCCGTCCTCCCGGCAGGAGTACGAAACGACCGATCCCGGGATGCACCAACAAATCCTCAACCGGCTGATCGTCCAACAAGTAGTCGGCGAGACCCGGACAATTGTCAAGGCCGAAAACCTCGTGGGTACTAGGGCTACGAAGATTGGCATCCACGAGCAGAACCGTCTGCGATGTCTCCATGGCTAGACTCGCAGCGAGATTCACGGCCGTTAGCGTCTTGCCCTCTCCGTGACCAGGACTGGTGACACCCAACACATTCCAGTCATTCTCTCGAAGACGATGCATGACCTGAGTCCGCAAAATCTTAAACGCATCGACAAAGGGGCCTTTGTCATACGCAGCCATCACTCGCTTCTGACGAAGTACGGAGAGCGGGATATCTAAAGACCTCGTCCTGGTATAGTGGATCGGAGGAGGTACGGTTTGGCCGCCGGCAGTCCTTTTGGTCTCTGGCCTCGCACGAGACTGACCATGTTCGTCTCTATACAGTTGCAGCGCAGTTCGAAATCGATCCATGGCTTCTCCTACACCAGGCTGAATGGCACGCTCACGTCAGTCTCTCACCTTCCCATCTATTCCACGCCAAATCGCCTCAACGCGGCATACCACACCACATCGAAGGGCATCACGAATACATGCAACAGTGCGAGAACCGTCACGATCGCGCCGATGCCGACTCCTTTAAGGACATGACGGCGCCTGACAGCTCGAGAAAGATCCTGTTCGTTTGGCATAAATGGAATGACAGCCAACGGGAACAATTGAGTCAGGCTCGCAAGCTGCTCCGGCGTGCGTATGGAATGATCCAGCGATTCTGCAACGGCGCCGGTACCGATTCCTCCTCCCACCGCCAGGATAAACCCGAGCAAGACGATGGCGAGCCGGTTTGGCTTGTCTGGCTTTTCCGGTAGACTGGGCGGATCGATAAGAGAAAATCGCTCGCCCTTTCGCTGAACCTCCAAACCTTCCGAAACCTTCGCCTCCAATAGCCTGGACCGGATGTCCTGATATTTCTGCCCTGAGGTGTCGCGATCGCGGATCAATACGAGATAGTTCGGCTCGAGTTCCGGAGTCCGTTCGAGTCGTTGAGCATAGTCTTGAAGCCGCCGCTTGATGTCCGCTCTGGTCTTCACAAGCGCCCACAAGGAAGCGGTTGCAGAATTCAATTGAGCCTGGATGTTGATGTAGGCAGGGTTTTCCGGCCGTTGCGCGGGATTCTTATTGGGTGCTGCTCTGAGTCGTTGAAGCTCCTGTTCCAACGCGGCTATCTTGCGCCGAGTCTTGACCATATCCGGGTGATCCTTGCTCATTCGGTCCGAATTTGTGGCCAGCGTCGCCCGCGCATCCACCAGCACCTTAGATGCTTCCTCAATATCTGGGCGATGGCCGGTCTCTTTTTCCAACGCTTCTATTTCCTGCTTCATCTTCATAATGTCGGGATGATCGGGGGCCAAATTGGCAGAAGCCCCCGCGTACTCGGCACGAAGGGACCGTAAGCGTTCTGCAGAATCCAGAATACGTTCTCCAGTCACGGACATAATCGGGGTATTTGGCTTAATTGTGGCCAGTTCTCCCTCAAGATAGCTTTTGCGTTCCTCAAGACTGCGAATCTGCTGATCGATATCGATCAATTCCCGATCCGCCTGATTCATCAACTGCTGATTGAGCGGCATCAACTCCGGTAAGGCGCCCTTCGCCTGTTGCTTGAACATGGCAATCTTGTCGTCTATCTCTCCGATGTGCCTGGAAAGATTGTCTGCTTCTTGTTGGAGAAACGATGTCGCTTCCTGCGCCTGCCGTTCTCGACTCTTGAGATTCTGACCCAAAAACAAACTCGTCAGCTCATTGGCGACCTTTTGGGCCAAGTCAGGTGAGGTGCTGTGGTACCCTACGGTGAACGCAATCGTAGCCCTCGTCGGATGTTGGGTACGCTTGTCCACGACATCGGCGCTGATCACCTCAACTTCGATGTCTTTGGTGAACCGCCGTACAACTTCTTCTGCAGGGTTGTTCCGTCGCAGATCCGAATAGAGATTGTATTGTTCCACGACTTTCCACAAGGTCGTCCGGCTCATAACTTGCTGTTTGATCGTCTCGATTCGTTGATCGGCATAACTGGTAATCGTCGAATGAACGAGTTCGGATGGAATTTCCTGTTCTTCGATTAGAATTGTGGCCAATGACTTATATGTCGGGGGCCAGAGGAATGCCGTGACCAGGCTGAGGATCAACAACATCCCTCCAGTCAGGAGGGTCAAGGTTCGGCGACGGCGGAATAAAGCCAGATAGTGCTGAATACCTTGGGCCGGCTTAGAAGGACTTGATGAGTTTTGAATTGTCATGGGTAGCTCGTTCAATTTGAGAACGCCAGTTTCGGTGGAAAATACGTGAATGTGAACATCGTGGCATTGGACATGGCCGAATTCGAGCCGTCGACTTCGCGGCGTCCATATGTATAGGACAGCTCTAGCATCCACCATTCCAGAAATTTCCAGGCGATCTTCGGTGTGCAATAGACGTAACGATTGTCCGGGAAAGTACTGCCCGATGCGAGCGTCGTGATGCCGGAGACGAGATAGCCGGATCCGTTCAATGAAGCAGTCAGGTTTTCGGTCAGATCGTGAGAAACAGTTAGACCTGCACGATCCCTTTGAATGAGGAAGCCAAATCCACTCGGCACAATATCCCGATCGATGTTCGCTTGCAGAGAAGTACTCTCAAGTGTTTTGGTGAGACTGGCACCGAACAGCCATACAGTACTCTGAGCCGTGATGTCGCCCCCAACTGTTTCGTTCGTAGAATTCACATAGCGGGGTCCACCGTATGCCGTTCCAGTCAGAGTTTCTGTGAATGCGTGAGTCAGGCTTAAGTTGACTCCAGGAAAGCTGGCGTGAAAAGGCGAGGGTGCATTGGTCGTACGAAAATTCGTGTACGAGCCGGACAATTGTATTTGATCCCTTTCAGTCATTTGATACAGCAATCCTCCTGACCCTCCAAACAACTGGTAGTCAACCAGGCCCAGACTTATGCCGTTCTCATACGTGGTGTCATTCACTTGTCCACTGAATTGAAACGACAGATTTTCGCTGATGCGTCTGGTCCAAGATGGATTGGCCGTCAATTGGTTTCGTTGTGTAAAGCGCAGGACGAGGCCGGTAGTCAACAGTTCACTCATCAACGTGTTATCTCGGACGAATCCTCCAGTAAAGCCCAGCAGGTCTTTGTCGGTCTTGTAGCTCAGAGTGAGGGGAAGAAACACATTGGTAAATTGAGTCTCCTCTCCACCATAGTAGGAGACGAAATCAGCCGCGACTCTGCTACTCACCGTCAGGCGTTCTGTCTTCCCGGCAAACTCGGCTGCTGGAGACAGCCAATAGCCATACGTCGCGTCGTGTGGCAACGGAGTCAACAATAAGTTACTGTTGTACACGCCCTTTGCTCCAATCGACGGCACAAGCGACCATTCAGCAGCCCACACTGCTGGGAGCTGCACACCGCACAACAATCCGACCAGAAGAACGATACAACGGAGACGCACCCTCAGCGAAGCCATACGGTGTCCCTCTCCTACGAAGCAGAAAATTTGCCAAGGGGCCAGACTCCAGTACCTGACGGAGGCTGGAGTCGAAACATAAACGACGACTGATGAATCTGGTCATTTTCCTAAACACTCATTCAACGTGATCATGAGCAACTGTGTCTATCAATAGGAATTATCGAGTATTTTTATTACGGAACCATGATGGAGTCACCACGTTGCAAGAGAATATTCTGCTCCAAATCTTCCCCTCTTCGGACATCGCCGTACCGAAAGAGAAATACCTGCTGACGTCCCTTGAGACGCCTAATGACCTTGATATCGTTCTCTGCGGCGAACGGTGTCAAACCACCGGCTAAACTTATCGCCTGGAGCACATCGGTATGATGGCCAATCGCGTACTCGCCGGGCTTATTGACCCGCCCCACAACATAGATTTTATAGCTTAAGACCTTCGTCACAGCCGCCGAAACATTCGGATTCGGAATGTATCTTGTCAGCCGTTTCACAAGATCGGTACGAATCTCTTCAACCGTTCGATCTTCCGCCTGGATATCCCCTACAAGGGGAAAGGAGAACATCCCGTCGGGACGAACCACTACTTCCCTGGTGAGTTGGTCGTCCTTCCACACGGAAATCAGCAAAACGTCCTCTGCTCCAAGGCGATAGCCAGGATCGACTGCTGACGCCGTGGGCGTGGCTCCCCTGGCATCGGATTCGAGTGTCAACGGCGCTTCCCCCAGCACTGCAAGGAGCAGGATCAGCAATCCCATGCTGCGAACGATACCAGAGTGAGAACTTGTCATAACCCGTTTCACCCCCTCATCTGGGACATGATATGTTCTGCCTCCTGGCGCCCCTGAAACTGCTCGCTACTCTTCAGAGCCTTCAAGAGATAGGCACGGGCCTCATCCCTCTTTCCAGACTGATAGAAGGCCATCCCGAGGTGATAGTTCAATGTGGGGACTTCCGGCGATTTGGCGACCGCGTCCTTCATGAGCCGGAGCGCGTCATCCTGTTGCCCCATTTTGAAGCGAACCCATCCCAGCGTGTCTAGAAACAGCGGGTGCGGCGCTTCCTTCTCGAAATCGCGGCTAAGGACAAACGCCTTCTGCAAGTTCTGAGGGTCTCCTTTATAATCGACGAGTAACACGGCCAGGTTGTTCGCAGCCAGCACGTTACGGGGGTTCAGAAGCAACGCTGCATCATATGCGGTGATTGCGAGGTCGAATTGGCCCTGACTCGAATATGCCGAGGCGAGAAGCATCTGTAACTCCTCGCTGTCGGGGTTGGCCTTCAGACCAGCTTGAATCACCTGAATCGCTTGGTGAGGCTGTTTCTGCGCAAGCCACAACTCTCCCCAATTGAGCCACGGAGCAATCCACTTTGGATTCACGCGGGAGGCCTCTCGAAATTGGACTTCAGCTTCTTGAGGATGCCCACTGAGTACGAGCACCTCACCCAAAAGCCCATGGCCAAACAAATGATCCGGCTGCCTGGCGAGCAACGTATCAAGACGTGTCTTAGCACGATGGGCCTGACCTTGCGCGACATCCACTTTCACGAGCGAGAGCAAGGGGTCGGGATTGTTCGGGGCAAGAGCCGTCGCTCGCTCATACGCAACGCTGGCTTTGTCAAATTGTTGTTGTGTTTCCCGCAGGCGTCCTTCCGCCATCAAGGTGACAACACTGTCTTTTGAGACGGCACTAAGGCGGGTGAGCGTTCGTTCCGCTTCAACCCAGTTTTTCGTGACAAGGTCGAGCATCATCAACATATCGAGGGCAGCCAAATCATCCGGTCTTTGCTTCAACAAGTCGTCGAGTCGAGCACGAGCCTGTTGGTGACGGCCACTTTGGCTTTCCATCGCCGCAAGTGATCGTCTGGCATCGACCTGTCCGGGATAGAGCGCCACTGCGTGCTCGAAGCTTTCCTTCGCAAGATTGTGCTCGCCGGTCAGTAGGTAGGCCTGGCCAAGCAGGAAATGTACGGTCGCCAGTTCAGGTTGATCATGCAATACAGTTCGAAACGCCTGTACCGCATCTTTTCCGCTCCTTCTTGCCAGAGCCATTCGACCTAAGAGAACCAGACCATCGGCCGAACGTGGATTTTCCTTTAAGACCCCTCGTGTCTGCTCTTCTGCTTCCGCTTGTTTGCCTGCAAGAAGATCCATCTCGGCCAGTTTCACCTTGGCTTCGAGGCCGGCCGGCTTCTCTTTGTAGTCCTTCACCAGCGAAGCGTATCCCTCGCGCGCCATGTCCTCCTGCCCGCTCTTGAGGTATAGCGCCGCAAGTCCGAAGCGGACCTTCGTCGAGTGCGGCAACTGAGCCGCAGCCTCCATGAGTGCTCGCTCTGCAGCACGATGGTCCTTCCTGGTACTCAGAAAATCCGCCAAAAGAAGGCGGCGGTCCTCGCTATTCGGATCGAGGCCAACAGCCTCTCGTAAGACGAACTCGGCCCTCTCATGTGCGCCCACCGTGTCGAAGAGTCGGGCTAGTCTCAGCCGGTGATCGAGCATTGCGGGTTCCGTCTCGATCATGCGGCGAGCCACCATCTCTGCACCGGCTATATCTTTGGCCTGGATCAGGATCGTATTCAGATTGTTCAGGAGATCCATGTCTTTCGGATGAGCTTCCAGCGCCCGCTGTAACGTGGCTTCCGCATCGCGATAGCGCTGTTGCTGGCCTTGGAGTGTAGCCAGCAACACTGCCACGTCGGGCTCGGTTGGAAATTCCGACCGTAGCACCTCGGCTTTGGCCATAGCGTCGGGGAATTGCCCTTCAATAGCCAATACCCCGATTTTGAGCGCCCTCGCTTGGGGATGATGGGGATCTTTTGTTAAGACTTTTTCGGCTGTTGAGATCACTTGCTCAGTCAGGCGGGCTTCGAAATAGTACTTGGCGAGAGTCAATAACGCAGCAGTATGATCAGGAACGAGCTGCACGACTTCCTGATACAGCAAGACGGCGTTGCGCCAGTTTTTTTCCTTCTCCTCGACTTGTGCAAAGAGAAAATACGCATCGGCATCTTTCGGGTCTATTTTGAGGACATTTCGAAGGGCTACCCGAGCTTTTGGATAGTTCCCAGCTCCAAGATATTCTTGCGCCAGAGCACGATACTTGGCCTTCCGTTCTTCTGGTCCACCACAAGCGAGGAGCGACATTGCAACAAACAAGATGATGATGATTCGATATTTCATTGTATTACCCAACTACCTGTTGCAACGTGTGCCCTTATCCGGGAACAACGATTTGGGTTAAGCGAAGAAGCCATGAGCCGAATTACGCTTAGCCACCTCACCGCTTTTTGCCCCCCTAGAGCCACCTTCGAATCCCCAATCCGAACAAGATCCACAGAGAGACCAGTCCGAGTTGCCTCACACGATCCGCGAAGGCGTGCAACAGCAACTCGAACGAGAAGTACAATACAATCAATTTGGCAGCAAAGAGACCCAGGCTCGAGATGTCGGTGCTCACTTCCGGAAGAAATGGGAAGACCACGGCCAAAAATACCATCAGATAATCGAGGGGAGTCGTCTGAAACCTGTTTTGACTATCGAATCGCAGGCAGAGCAAGACCATCACCGCTATCGCGCCAAATAGCACGTGATAGGTCATTGGGAACGGGTGAACCGCCCGCATCCATGATGCATCGCTGACGTGCAATAAGAACGTACTACCCATATAGAGTCCCCCTCGCACAAAATATGGGGCCAGCCGGGGAACGAAAAAGAGACCACCCAAGACGATCGCGAACAACAGGCTGGACAAGTACCCGATATCTTGGGGGACCTGTGGGAGAAGAAAAACGGTACCGATGAGGAAAAGAGGAACCACCGCAGCCAAGAATCGAATCGGCAGATCCTGCAGCCAAGAACGATTGAGAAGTTCAGAAAACCACCTGTCCGAACACCCGCGAGCACGTTGTTGGGCTAAATTTGGGATGAGGCCATGGCTTGAAGCGACAAATATGGCCAGAACCGCTCCGGCAAGGATGAGATAGAGCGGCACAATCAGCGTGTCGGACTGCCAGCGTAGTAGATACGCGAGTCCTAGCATGCCTGCTTGAATGGCATAGATCACGGTCACCGCCTCGTAGTGCGAAAATCCGACTGAAAGCAACTTGTGGTGAATATGTGTACGATCGCCGATAAAGGGCGATCTGCCCTCTGCGAGGCGTTGTCCAATGACCCCTAATGTATCCAGAAACGGCAAGCCCAGGAGAAGAAGTGCCAACGCTGGGCTAAATGGCCCTCTGGTGGAACCGGTCAGGAGAATTGCCAGCACACCCATAGTAAAGCCCAGCAACTGACTGCCACTGTCTCCCATGAAAATCCGAGCAGGATAGGTGTTATAGCGCAAGAACCCTAATAGGCCTCCCAGGAAGGGAATGGTCAACAACAGGACTGTCGAATCATTGGCAAGGTAAGCCAGGTACGCGATCCCGCAAAGAGTCAAGAAAGAAAGTCCTCCAGCCAGTCCGTCGAGACCGTCCGTAAGATTCACCGCATTCGAGACGGCGACAAGAAAGAGTACTGTCACGGGAATTCCGATCCACGGCGTCAGTTCAGCTTCGAGCAAGAACGGAACGCTTTCGAACCGAATTCCTCCAAAGATCACGATGGCGAGCGCCGCCAACACCTGCCCCAGTAGTTTGATCCGATAACCGAGATTCACCCGGTCGTCCCACACGCCGAATATGAGGATAATCAATCCCCCAAGGAGTACGCTCCATGTGATATTGGTTTTGGGCACCCACCACACAATGCTCACAAAAGCTCCGATGGCAAACGCAATGCCACCAATTCTTGGAACAGGATACTGGTGAACTTTGCGTTCTCCAGGTTGGTCCATGACATGGAACCGATCAGCCAGGAGACGCAAAGGCGGAATCAAGGCCATGCAGATGAGCAGAGACGATATGAAACTGAAAAATAGCTCGCTATCCATCACCACGCGTTCCTATCCCTTCCTCTTTCAATCGGGCACGTAGCGGTGTAGTTCCGGCTCAATCTTTGAAACGAATTGGAGCAGGCGCTGATCGACGATTTCCTCGGTTTCGCCTGGGCCGACGGGCGAGGCGATTCGCACAAGGGCTCCATCGGTCCGTCCTCGCGACACGGCATCCCAGAACAAATACAACTTCACGAGGTATTCATTACTGAGGATCCGGTCACGCTGCTTGAACCAGTACAGGACGATTTGTTTCTGGCTATCCTTCTGGATCAATGCTCGATTGACTTGCAACGGTCGAACCACTTCCGCATTCGCCGGTACGTCCACGGGCTTGAAGGAGGAAATTTCCCAACCATCGCCAGGTAAGCAGCTTTGAGGAGAGTGTGCTGACTGGCCCTTTCTTTGGGACTGATAATACGCGGCGTATAAATTGACCGGCTGCCCGTCGCCAAGTCGAAAATCCGCCAACACGTAGTCGTCGAATCTGAGCGCATCGATGTACTGCTTTTCCAATGAGCGCGAGGTACCAAGCCATCCGTCGAACTTCATGGGAAAATCGATAAATATGGCTCGAGGAGGTGGAAACTCTTCGCGCTCTACCATGAACATCGGGGTGAATGCCACGGGAACGAGAAGCGCCACGCTACAGAGATAGGCGGGGCTCTGGAACCGCCTGGGATTGTGCGGAGGTTGGGGTGTCGCTGTCGGGATGGTTCCGGCAGATTGGTCGGCCCAAGTGAATCGAGAAAGAAAGGATGATCGATCCCCCATCGTCCCGATTCCGCTCATCACCCACATCTCTAGAATCAGCAGACCCAGACTTGCCATGAACAACACCCACCCCTCGAACAAATGGTAGAACCCTTCTGCTGCCCCCTGCCCGTACCATTCGACCAGGATTCCGATCATCCCGATGCGGAAACCGTTCACAACAATGGAGATCGGAATCGATGAGAGGACAAGCACCACCCGCTTCCACATCCGCTCCTTAAAGAGATAGGCGCAGAGCAACGCAAGAGAGATAAGTGGGAGCAGATACCGAATCCCACTGCAGGCTTCGACCACTTGAAGTTGAACTGGCCCCAGATCGATCACATTGCCATCACGAAAAGCCGTGACGCCGACAAGCTGCAAGAAGCCTACGCCTAGAGCCGAGGACCATAATTGAAGTTGACTGGACAGACTCGCATACAAAAACACCGGCAATGGGATGCTGGTCAACAGATACGCGAGGGGGAATGCGATGGTTCGTGTCCGGCGAAGTCCGATGGATGCAATGACCAACCCGACAATGACCAACCAAAGCGAAACATGCTGCAGCACGAACAATGTGGCCAGATCACCAATCCAGTAAAGAAAGAGTCCCCCCACCACGACAGCCAGGCCCCACCACGTTATTTCAGCGCCAGCTCCAGCCAGGCGATGTCGCGCTTGCCAAATCAAGAACAGACTGATGAGAGGAACAAACATCCCATGGCTATAATCTTCGCTGCCGATCCAGTAGCCGAACAGAAACGCAAGGCTATCGGCATACAGGTATCCCAGTGATACCGTGGCCAATACGACGCTGAAGGCTATAACAAATTGGTTGGTACTCATGGGCAATACTCAGCCGCGAATGGAGGCTGGCGTGTGATGACGATGAAGCAAGTGTCGAAATGTCGCATTGCATGCCATAAGCCAACCCACATACGATCGAGCGAGCGACTTCCTGTTCAAGTCCACACTCCTGGCCGCGAGAGCAACGAGGCAGCGACACAATCGCAGTGATCGCCCGCTCGGATCTGTTCCGTATAAAGAACGGGCTTGATACCTCCTACTGAGATACCAAGCCCTGTAGTTCAGAAGGAGCCTATTGATTGTCTATGCCTGAGACCTCCGGAGGTTTCGCAATCCTCCGGCACCAAGGCCGACCAGCGAGATAAGACCGGCGCCGAACAAGATGACGGCTGCCGGCAACGGTACTGCTGTCAGGCTATTCAAGGCTCCACGAACGGTGACCACATTCCCGTCGCTATTTTCAAACATCAGACGCCATCTGGTGGCTGTGAGCGATGACAGACTTGGCGGGTTCTGCAAGTCGGTATTGCTAAAGAGGCCGCCGCCTTCTCGGTCCAGTTGAAGATCGAAAGTAAGCGGTGTGTATCCATTGGTCGGAAGCCCCATCGCCGCACTCACCAGTTTCCAACGATCTCCCATCAGCCCGCCTCCCAGGCTTGTGTTCTGAGAGATCGTCACTCCATTCGCTCCGAGGGCGAACGACGATGTGTAGCCGCCAATGGCCACAGTCATCGCGGTCACGGCGCCTGGGTAATTCCCGCCAACGCCTGCAGTGGCATTGTCAAACTGGAACGACCCCATTACTGAAGAGGTGAGGTTCATCGTCGGAGACAGCAATGCCCCGCTGATAGTACTCACCCCTCCCGTAAACGAATACGTCACTAACGCCGCCTGAGCTGCAGTCCCAGAAAATAACAGGGAGCACAGCGCGATGGCCGGCAAGAACACTTTGGTTGACCTCTGCTTCATGGTTTCCATACAACGACTCCTTCATAGAGGTGGTACATGCGCACAGCCTGTAGTGGAGCAAAACCCAGACCGTCAATTCACTTGCTATCTCATTGTTAAACCACAGGGGGGGGAATTTGTCGGGGAATACAGGGAGACTACTGAATGTATGAGCCTACGAGACCGGTCAATTATGAAACAGGCTTACGACGGTACAAAAGGTGTCATGATGGTGCCCCTTGTTGCATGATCGGCGCAGTCAGACCCATGCTGTTGACCGCGTACCCCCACAGCATGGCACACCTCTATCGATGCTATGGGCCTAAAAGAGATCGAACGAACGAAGCAGACGAAGATCCGATGGAAGGGAGAGTGAATTACCTAGGACGACGATACCAAGGTTGTGCTGATAAGGAATTCATTGCGAGAAACATTCGTGAGTCGAATCGAACAGCAGTTTCAATTTACAGCTGCTTTCTTCTCTACTGCAGTCGGCCGCACAATCTTTTGTCAGTCCGAAATACATGCCTGCGCAGAACCAACCAAAGGAATTTCGGCGCAGACACACAATTGCGCCGCCACATTCGGCGAGGTTCCAGTATGAATCGATAGGCCCATTCACAGCCAATCCGGCAAACCCATTGCGGCGCTCTCGCATAGGTACCTGCATAGAAATCAAATACCGCACCGATCGACCCGATTACCGGAGCCATAAGCTTATGGCGATTGGCTTCCACCCACTTCTCTTGCTTGGGAGCCGTCATGCCGACCCAAAGGACATCCGGCTTGGCAGCATTGATGACTTGAATCATCCGGCGATTCTCCTGGTCACTCCATGAGCCATACGGCGGAGAGTGTGTGCCGCACAGCGTGAGAGAGGGAAACTCAGCAGCAAAGCGCCTGGAAATACGATCGAGAACGTGCTGTGACGATCCGAAAAAGAAGACGCGCCCGCCGCCCTGACGTTGGAGACCCGTCAACACCGCCTCAAAGTAGTCAGTTCCGGTAATCCGTGGGCCGATCTGAACTCCGGCCACCCGCGCCATAAGCGACACCCCGATGCCATCGGCTACGACGAAGTCGGCTTGTGCCAGGGCGGATTGGAAGCCACGGTCATGCTGTGCAACAACAAGCGAATGAGGATTGGCGCACGCGAAGACGACCTGAGGTCTCTGGCCTTCAATTGCCGCGAATGAGTCCTCCACCGCAACTGGCAATGGTCTGCAGTCGATTGGGATATCAAGGAGAACTCCTGCATCGCGAGCAAACATCCATCACCTCGAGATTTGGGCACAGCTCCGCATCGTCTGCTCATAAATAGACAATAATCCCCGAAAATTCTTTTCTGGAGAGTAATTGTTTTCGTATGTTGCTCGAGCTGTTTCACGCATGCGCGTTCGTCGTTCCGCGTTATCCCAAAGCATGTGAATTTTTTCCGCTAAATCTTGCGAGTTACGAGGATCAAACTTCATCCCCGTCACCCCTTCTTCGACAATCTCATTCAAGCTGCCGATTCGGGATGCAATCACAGGTGTTCCGCATGCATACGCTTCTATGACAGCTATCCCGAAGGTCTCATAACACTCCGACGGCACCACGGTACAGGCTGCACGCCGCACATACTCATAGACATCTGATTGGCTGCGAAAGCCAAGAAATTCGACGGGCAAATCATCGTGCTTCGCGATATCCTCCAATTCATGTTTGAGTGCCCCATCACCAATAATTTTTAAGGGAACCTCTCGAAGATGCTTCCACGCGTTCAGTAGAGTGCGGACCCCTTTCTCCTGGGTTAAGCGTCCGACGTACACGACATAGCCGCCGTCTCCCATTCCCGGTGCGGGAACGCCGGTTACCGAATGTGGTTTCACACTGATGCGTTCTCTCGGAAAACCGCCGGCAATCATTCGGCTCGCAGCAAACTCAGTCAATGCGATATATCGATCCACCAAGGTCTGATAGGTTCCATCCCAGCGGTTTCGCAAAAGCATCCAGACCACTGCCCCAGTTGCCGGCAGCGAGCTACGGTAACAACGATGCCGCATTGCCGGAATGAGACTGGTCCCAACGCAGTCCTCGCAAGGACGGCCATCACGCATCAAAAGGCCGCCCGGGCAGATCAGACGGAAGTTATGCAGCGTTTGAACGACTGGCACTCCCATGTCTTGACACGCAGCATAGGCACTCGGAGAGATCTGCGGAAACGTATTGTGAAAGTGTGCAATGTCAGGCCTAGACTGTTCGATGAGATGACTCACAGCGTTGTAAGAATCATGTGACCATACGGTGTCCAGGGCAAGGCGGGCCCGTTGAGTGAACGTCGCGATATCGATGTTGTCGTTAAACATCTCGTAAGGTACGACATCGATGCCGTGATCTGAAAGAAGAGCCCTTTCGTGGTGATAAACAGAGTCTTCACCGCTAGGGGCGCCCGAACGGTAAAAATTATGGGCGAGCAGGACCTTCATCTCATCAACTCCCTGATCCTCCAAGTCTGCTTGTTGATTGCATCAGCCAGTAATATATTAAGATCACATACCTAGTGCACGCTCAATGATTGAAGGAGTGTGACGAATCACGGAACATCACAAAATGTCAGCAACTACAGCGGTAGTAGCGTATGTCAGGCTCCACTGGTACGACTTCATAAAGGAGTGCAAATTCCATACTTGTGGAATTCGCATAAGGTGAGGAAGTATGAGAGCCATAGGTGCTGCAAAATTCCTTCTGTATACCCCAGAAAAGAACTACTACGAGCCATTGGAGCGAACCGCGCCCGCCCCCTTGCAAACGTGTTTGTAAGGGCGAACTGAGAGTGGCCCAACAACGGGAGAACGGTGTTGGCTCACTCCGTATAAGAGGACAATGGAGGTAGAGCGTGAGGACACACGTTATGACGTACAAGCAAGTGAGGACTTGTCTGTTGTGCTAACCTTCGCGCTGTTTCGCCGTCTCCATGTATGGTTAATGATCGGTAGAAACCCAATCATGAAAGCAGCTGTACAGATGAAGCGAGAGCCTCCGTGCTGGATCGGGAGTTGAGATGCTGAGGGATGTTGGATCACACGACATTGCGACGATGTTAGTTATGTGTCAGGGATACAGCGCAAGAGTCATCGACAAATGTGAAACTTCTCCTTGAGTACTCATGGTAGAAAATGCTTGAAACATAGAGGCTATCCTCGCTGATACCCTGAGGAGCTGGAAGCATCTGACGTTCGTCAAATCTGCACATCCAAGGGCCGCTGAACCCTTTGGATAGTAAGAGGGAATGAATTTCCTGTTGACCGTGAGAGCGCTCGTCCGACAACCCATTCATTTCGATCATGAGAACCTGCACGGATGAAATACAATTTCCAAATCCCAGCAACACATCGTATTCAAATCCTTCGACGTCGATCTTGACGATCTGCGGCGTGATATCGGCGATCTGACACAGGTGATCCATGCGATGACAGGGAACAGCTACTGTCCCTGGCATCTGCTGTGGTCCCGGCACGATGTGATTGATTGAACTTCCTCTCCGATCAGTCAAGAATACCTCTCCTTCTGATGAACCAAGGGCCACATTGTGAAGCGAAACATTGTTCCTTTGATTCAGTGCAATATTCTTCTGCAACAATTGAAACGTAATAGGATGCGGCTCAAAAGCGAATACCCTTGCCGAACTATTTTCAGAGGCGATCAACGCATAGGAACCGATATTCGCTCCAATATCGACGAACGTTCCTCCGCTTCGAAGCATCTCCTGAATCAATTTCATGTTGTTGTAGTCATACAAACCTTGGCTGTTGATCAGGGCTGAGACAGCACACCGGCGATGGGACGCGATAATGCCGGATCCTGAAATCCGTTGTTCAAAAGGAAACAAATTGAACACCTTTCTCCCCTGCCATTGAAGATGCTTGAGGATCCCATGCCCTCTGTTGATGTGATGGTTGGTGAGGATTCGGTTTATGGAATTTGCGAATTGTTTCAGACTCACGTCTCACCCCTTCTCCAAGAAGCCTTTACCGCGTGAAATCAGCAAATCAAAAACAAGACGATCCTGTCGGCTGATTCCAAGCAGCCACATTCCGCTGATGTAGACTATGCCCAACAGAAGTCCCAGCACAGGTCGAGGAAGTGACAGTGTCGACGACTGAAGCAGAAGGATCATGCCTGTGGCAGTAGCGGCAGCGGCTATAGGTTTTGCGAGTTCCCACGTATACGGCTGCACGTGGTGAAGCCGCCATACCTGAAATGCGCGAATCACGTTGGTAAGGATGAACGTTATCGATGCGGCAATGGCAGCCCCGGCCATCCCCCAAAATGGAATAAGAAAGGCAGTGGCCGCTAGCAGCACCACTCCCATAACGACCGTATTAGTCATCACGAGCCGGGAATGGCCGGACATGAGTAAAACGGTATTGGCTGATCCGGTAGCAGTATTGAATACTTGCCCAGCCGCTAAGATCATGAGTGCCGGTGCTCCGCGTGAAAACTCCGGCCCAAAGATCATGAGGAGATCGCGCGCAAACAGGAGGAAGCAACAAAAAATTGGCAGCGCCACTATCATAGATAGCCGAGAAACAGCTTGGTAGCTATCACTCATCCTTCCCTTATCCTGCTGGCTCCATGCACGACTCATGATCGGTCCCAAACTTGTTCCAAACGCGTTCAGTATCAGTGCCATGATCGCAGCGGTTTGAAATGCTGCGAGGTAGATACCCGCTTCTTGGGCCTCTGCCCAATAGCCGAGGATGAGAATATCGGATCGAGATGCCACGACACCAACAAGGTTGGAAATAAGGAGCGGAAGGCAAAAGGCGAGCAGCGTTCTCGCTTCTCCTGTGTTCCACCCACGAAAACTGTCGGATCCGCTCATTGCAAGTCGATAGACGGCATAGATGGAGAGGATGGCGCTGACGGCGAAGGCCATCACTATGGACAGGAGCACTCCGAGGAACTGGAACCCGGCCCAGAGCGCGACCCCTGCAAGAACAAATTTGCCTATCGGTTCCCAAAGATACTTGATGAAGATCGTGTAGCTGACATTCTGGAACGCTTGCAATGTGGATAGCAGCACAATGGTCAGCGTACACAGTGGGATAGCTGTCGCAAAACAGATGAGGCTCAGAACCAAATCCGGCTTGTTGTAGAGTGATACGGCAATCGGATGGGCGAGCAAAGTGAGCCCGATCGCAGCGATGAGGCCTGAACCGAAAGCGAGAACCCCGGCGACGACGAGAGTTTCTCTTGCCCTGGATTGCTGTCCTTCCGCGAGGTGGTGAGATATGAACTTAATCGCGCCGATGTCCATTCCAAACACGACAGTCAGCGTTACCATGTTAAAAATGGTCAATGCGAGGGCATAGAGCCCGAATTCTTCCGTGCCGAGCGTTCGGGCCAGAAATATCCCAAAAGCGTAACTCAGGCCATTCCCGAACGCAGACGCAAATAGAAGAGCCCCTCCTCCATGGGCAATGGCCTGAAGATCTCGAGACTCACGATGACCGAGTTGTCCGGCCAACGTGGCGACAGCAGCTGTCTGGCGGGCCGTCATGGGTTCGGCCTCATTTCGTGATGGATGACGGTGCACAGCATTGTTAAAGTCATTTTACAGTCAAAGTAGACGGAGCATTGGGAACGACCTTATCGCGTTCTGCACGGAAGGGTCCTGCTCTGAGGGCAGCGATTTGTTCGTCAGAAAGGTACTTGTAAAAGTAGACCGCTATTCCTGTGTCAGGCCAACGCGAATATATTGTCGCGATGGTATCTGCGAGCCATTGTCCTGATCGAGCGAACGGCTTTTGGTTTGCGGAAAGGTCGGCACCATGAGCCATGTTGGAAATGAGTAAGGTCAGTGCCTTCGGGTTCGTCATGTGGCTACGCGATGTGTCTGTGGCGGTCGAGTTGATCGTGGGGTGGTAATCCATTCGAAGAATGACATCAATAAGCCCTCTGTTGACCCAGTCAAGAGTGTTCTGACCTTGCTCGTACCGCGTAAGGTCCGGATGGCCGTCCGCACTGATCAAGATGGCCGGCTTGTGTCTCCTCACCGAATCCGTAATCGATTTGATCAAGGCTGTTACCGCTTTTTCTTGATACTCAATGAGGGTGGGTACACGTTTCGGGCTGAGCTTGAACGTCAGGGCGTCAAAGGCCAGATCTCTGTCGTACATATCCCGGTATTCTCGCTGGCATAGGGTGCTGCGGCAGAGCCCCATTGCCCGGCCAAAATCCAGGTTGATTCCGTCGATATCATAACGGTCCACAACCTCGACCACGAGATTCGTCATGAATTCCCGAAACAACGGATTGTGCACATCGAACGCTGCATGCGGGCCCTCGGTGACTCCTTCCAACGCATACTCCGGCATGAAGGATTCATTCCATCGTAATACCAATGTGAACCAAGGATGGACTTCCAGACCCAATTCATGCGCCTTGATGATGGCATATTGAAGTGGGTCATGGGCTTGGATGACTTTGGGACCCAATGTAAAGTCCCACCGTGCAATACGCGACGGCCAGGTGGTCCCCCGCCCGTACCACACAGCGGGCATATAGACGTTGAATCCGGCTTCCTTGATTCTCTCAAGCCGACGATCGATTTCATCCTTGTTCGTCCACAGACCGATTTCGCCATCGAGAATCGCGCGCTTGTTCGCAAACGTCGCATTTCCAGCTTCGACCGTACAGTCAAGCAGGAAGCTGAATCCCAACGCCCCGATCAATAAGAGAATGGTTCGAGCGTGCATATACTCTCCTCCGACTAGTCCTGAAGCAGAGGAAATCGACGAATCCTAGCCGGTGTGGGCTGACTGCCAGGCTTCAGGGAGAAATCAGGAACCAATGTCGTCGAAAGGCCTTCATGAAGATGTTCCTGTTGACCTGAGTCTGTCACCTCTTCTCGGGCGAGCCCGACGCTGCCAAGAGCCAATATGGACAGGTACCAATAGAATACTTCATAAAAGACAGCCGCGCCGAAAATGATCGTGTCGGTTAAGTTGGAGATACTGAAAAATATGAGGCAATACATTTCTGCGCCATGACGACGCTCGAGGTCATACCGGAATAACCTCCAAAGGGCCGAGCCAAGGATCGCGATGTAGAGTGTTGTGCCCAGAATTCCTGAGTCCAGGAGAGCTTGGATGTACCCGCTGTGGAGACTGAATAGTTTTTGCTGAGATCGATCTGCCACTCCAAATGCCGTGCTCAGCGTATCGCCCATATCGGAGGCGAGAGCATCCGAACCAGTGGTGAAACCATATCCAAGCAAGGGACTGTCCTGGTATTTCTTTAAGGCTACCTCCCACAAGGCGGTTCTTCCGGACAAGGTTCCGATAGAATTCGATCGTATGACATGTGACGGAGTCTCAGAAACCATTTTCAGGTCAAGGATGACCAAGCCTAAACTTCCAATGATACCAACGAAGGCAAGACCGATCATCCACGCGCGCTTCTGCCTGATATAGATCATCCCTGTGATGAGAAGACCAGCAGCGGCCGCTCCCCAGGAAGTTCGCGAACCAGTGAGATAGAGGCAGGGAACTGCGGCTAACGCTCCGATGATGCGAATGAGCCAACTGAATCGACCGAAGGTAACGAGCCCAATCAGGAGGCCGGAAACAGCCCCCATCATGGCTGGTTCGTTGAACAAACCTCTAAATCGATTCCCCTCCGTTGTCACCTCAAAGGCCAGTTGTGGCCTGACTGCCAGAAGGGCAAGACTTCCCAGACAGACCAAGGCAAACGCGCACCCCACTGTGAAAAGATTCCAAGTGGAGGTGTCACGGTCCAGCGCTGATGTTTCATGATAGGCGATGAAGAAAAGAATCACTGCCCCCAAAGACATAACTTGAAGCATCACAAAGTACGGACGTTGGGAAACAATCGCGGTGAGAAACAGAACAGCGAGATATAAAAACGCTAACACGTAGCGCTTAGCAAATAGGTGGAGCTGATGTGTGAGAAGCCAGCCGGCCCCGACGGCCAATGCGATTCCTTCACTGAGCCCTCGCAGCACATACCTGTCTCCGAAGGGAAGAATGTCCTTCGCGAGGAGGGCGATTAAAAGAATGATGAACCCGTACTTCATATTTCCTTCGTGCGTCCTGTGTTAGGAATGTTTGGTTGCAAAGGAGCGAATTCCAGAAACGAATCGGCGAGCAGAATGAGGCAAGTGCAATTCGTCACCTTGAGCCATGGCTGCTTGTTTCATGGCATTAAGCTTGTGCGGAGAAAATAACAGAGATGCTATGGCTTCAGCATATTGAACGACATCGTGCTTCGTCATGATTCCATTCTTCCCTGACAGATAGTCGAGTTCAGGCCCATGTCCGGGAGAATCTGTGGTATGCAGGGGAAGCCCGAATGCAAATCCGTGCACGATGGCTAATCCGACCAGGCTCGGAAGCACCATCAAATCTGCCAGAGAAAAATACACTGCAGTGTCCTTAGCCTCCACAAGCTCTCCCAAGAAATGCACATCGTGGAGGTTGAGCTCCGTGGTCAACCGTTCCAGCTTCCTTCGCTCTTCTCCATCTCCGATGATCAACAACGCTACGTCCGGATAAATATTTTTCATCAGCGCAAAGGCTTTCAAGAGGAAGTCCACATTCTTCTCAGGATATAGTCGACCAGAAAAGAGGAGAACTCGCTTCCCTTCAACTCCGAGCTTACGTCTCATGTCGATCAATTGCTGTTCAGTGATATCCGCCCTGGCTTTTCGAAGTTCTTCTACATCGATTGTATTGTAATAAGGAGTCACCCAATCTTTGGGAAGCCCCTGCTTCCTCCAATAGTCTGCGCCCCCTTCGGTATAGGTGATCAATCCGTCCGCCCGTCTTGTCATGAAACGCTTGATGGATTCTTTTATCTGCATCATAGGTGAAGGGCGGACCGAAGCTTGGAAGTTATAACCGTGTCCCCACCAGATCCAAGACGAACAGATCCGTCGGCGTTTTGCCCACAAATAGGGCACCGTCAGGCACTGTAATTCTTGAGGTGCCACTACGATATCTGATCCTGCAATCGCCTTTTCCAACTCATACATCCAAAAGGAGCTTGAATTCATCGTGCCAAAGCGGCGAACGGAAAGAACTTGATAAGGAAAAGCAATCGATGAAGTCGTTCGTGCCGGGGGGGCTCCGGAACACACTTGGATATCTAAGTCCTGTAGTCTTCCCTGGGCATATAATTCCTCGAAGAATCGTATGCGGTAGTGAGGGATTTCTCTTTGAATGATTGAGACTTTTCGCATGGTAGGGTGAGATTAGAGGCTGCAATAACCATGCGTGGGTCCGCTCCTGTTCTATCGATCTGTATTCTCTTATGCGATAAGTGATTTGTCTAAACGAGGCGGGTATCGGAAGTCGGACAACCCGTAGGTAGTGAAGACGTCGGTGGTAGTAAATGGTACGCTATTCAACTTCGGTCGGTCTGCAGGGAAGCCACTGCGGTGCAATGATGGTGGGTCCAGATTGAGAGGTGATGCTCGACCTACTGATAGAGAACCTCACTGGTTCGTTCCTATTCAACGACCGGGATGGACCCTTGTTGGATCGTTACTTTCCGCTTCGTAGAAGGCCTTGCCACAGCTGCAACGCCTGTTGCGCCCATGGACTGGTGTCTTGTTCTTGGCAATTGTCGGTGTGCAGTCGCCTCGTACTCAACGATTCGATTCGTGCGCCAACATCGCGATACTGTGGCGATTCGCGGCGGAGCCATCGATACGACTCCAGCGCTTCAGGAATACGATCGAGCGACTCTAACGTTCGCCCTAAGAGATAGAGAATCTGCACCTGTTCTTTCAACACTATTGTCGAGACTTGCAGAGCGCGCCGAAAGGCCACCACAGCTTCTCCCTGTTTTCCGCTCCTTTTGAGACTGAGGCCCATTTGAGCGAAGCCCCTCAGCGCGTAGGCGGGGTCCTGTGCTGCTTTTTCAAAATGGACTGCTGCCTGTCTGAAGAGACCTACGTTCTTCAGCGCCATTCCGCGTTCGTAAGCCTCCTGGCCATCCGGTGGCTCTATCGATGTGGTGGCTTCAACTACCTGAAGCGATGCCCCTGGTTTCTTCGTGTTCTTGGCGTCTTCCGACGAGGCATGGTGTGAGTCTGATCCGATTTCCGGCGTGAGGGATACAGTCTTCGTCTCATTCACGGTCTGGCACCTATTGGAATAGAAAAATTGTTAGAAAATTCGCAAATCCTGGACCATTCGAAGCGCACTCCAAACTTCATATGTTTCCATATCTTACAGGACGTTGTCGGGGTGCAAGAAAAGGAAATCAGCGCGTGCATCGGTCGGCTCGTTCAAATATGCTCCCTTTGTGAGAGATGTGAGAAGAGTACGGCTTTCCTTGCCAAGGGCGAAGGGAGAAGCTCTGACAATGATAGATGGCGTGGTTAGAAAGTGACTTGTCGTAGATTGTCGCGATTAGCAAAGAACCAGTGCATCGTCTTCTTCAGTCCTTTTTGGAGTGTATGTTTCGCTTGAAATCCAAAGAGCTGTTTGGCTCGGCTGACATCCAGACACCGTCGCGGCTGGCCGTTAGGTTTGGTCGTGTCCCATTCAATCCGTCCTGAAAAACCGGCTTCCGCTGCAATCGTGATGGCAAGATTGCGAATTGTGACCTCCTCCCCTGTTCCCAGATTGACAGGGAGACTCCCTTCGTAGTGCTCAGCGGCGAGAAGGATGGCTTCTGCGGCATCTTCAACATACAAGAACTCTCGGGTTGGAGATCCGTCTCCCCACAACGTGAGTACGGCCTGACCTGCCTCTTTTGCTGTCACGCATTTGCGTATGAGAGCTGGGATAACATGAGACGTTTCCAGATCGAAGTTATCGCGAGGACCGTAGAGGTTCACCGGGAATAGCACGATTGAATTGAACCCATACTGCGCACGGTAGGCCTGCGATTGCACGAGCATCATTTTCTTGGCGAGACCGTAGGGTGCATTAGTCTCTTCGGGATATCCATTCCAGATGTCGTCCTCCTGAAACGGAATGGAGGCAAACTTGGGATAGGCGCAGATAGTACCCAGAGCCACGAATTTCTTCAGTCTCTGCTGGCGTCCAACATCGATCAGCTGGGTGCCCATCATCAAATTGTCATAGAAAAACTTCCCTGGATTGGCCTGGTTTGCGCCGATTCCTCCGACCCTCGCGGCCAAATGGATGACCATATCGGGGGTCCGGTCACTATAGAGTTGTCTCACGGCCTCCATCTGAACGAGATCGTAGTCGTGACTGCGAGGTATGAAGATGTCTCGGCAACCTTTTGCGCGAAGCTGTTCCACGACAAATGATCCCAAAAAGCCTGCTCCGCCCGTGACGACGACACGCGTGTTTTCCCAAAATGAGGTCATAGTCGTTTGAATCCTTTCAACCGCTTCTGCCTTAGGATCTCTGCCGGGTACCGTCGAGCCTCTCTTTTTCTGCTGCCAGATCCGCATCGACCATCATGGCGATCAGCTCCTGGAACCGTACTTTCGGCTGCCAGCCAAGCTCTTTCTTCGCTTTGCTCGCATCGCCAATGAGAAGGTCCACCTCTGTCGGACGATAGTACTTCTGATCGATCTTGACATGTTTCTCCCAATCCAGTTGCAAACGGTCGAACGCGAGCTCGAGCATCTCCCTCACGGTATGCGTCTCGCCGGTGGCAATCACATAATCGTCAGGAGTCTTTGCCTGCAACATCATCCACATCGCTTCGGTGTAATCGCCGGCAAACCCCCAGTCTCGTTTGGCGTCAAGATTCCCCAGGAACAGATCCTGTTGGATGCCGAGCTTGATGCGGGCCGCAGCTTTCGTAATCTTGCGGGTCACGAACGTCTCACCGCGGCGGGGTGATTCATGGTTGAACAGGATCCCGTTACAGGCGAAGAGACCGTAGGCTTCACGATAATTGACGGTGATCCAGTAAGAATAGACCTTGGCCGCTCCATAAGGACTGCGGGGATAGAATGGCGTGGTTTCTCGCTGAGGTACGTCCTGCACTTTGCCGAACATCTCGCTCGACGATGCTTGATAAAACTTTGGTTTCAGTCCTGACTCCCGAATGGCTTCTAAGAGGCGGATCGTGCCGAGCCCGGTAATCTCACCCGTATATTCGGGAATATCGAAACTCACGCGCACGTGGCTTTGAGCCCCCAGATTGTAGATCTCATCGGGCTGGATCGTTCGAATGATGTGGTTCAACGAGCTTGCATCATTGAGATCGCCATAGACCAGATGAAGTCGTCGGTGCGGAACATGCGGGTCTTCATAAATGGGATCGATTCGCCCCGTATTAAACGAACTCGATCGACGGATAATCCCATATACCTCATAACCCTTTTCGAGAAGAAATTCTGCCAGGTACGATCCATCTTGTCCTGTAATGCCACTGATCAGCGCCTTTTTCACAATACACTCCCTAGTCGCGGCGGAATGTGGCTGAATTATGTCTTGATTACGCAGCATTGTCTACGACCTATCCGGTTTGAATTCTTGCGAGTAGTCGATGGGTTGAACTTGCACGGACCCTCCACCTCGCTCTAGAATGTGACGGTAAAAGGGGATGCTATCCGAAAATGGCTTCGAAGACCATAAATATGCGCCAGGGCATCATATTGGTCTATGTCATCTGCGGCACGTTTCTGGTGGCCCACATTATTAACGCAGTGATCGCAGAGGCGTTATCTGTCCCGGTCAGACTGGCGCAGCCTGCACCGGCTTCCGGCCGAGAAACCAACGTACGGGTTACGCTGCCCGCGTTAGTTGAGAACATTCGGACGAGTGGGCTCTTTCCCCTTCCGCCTGATCCGCTGGGGATGAGCATTGATGGGCCCGGAACGCCGCATACTCGCGCTCCTTTGGACCTGGCTTCTAAGATCAAATTGCTGGGGGTCGTCATTGGCGAGCATGAAGGCGTCTCGGTTATCGTTGAAGAACTGTCCAGTAAACGCCAGCTATTTTTCAGGTTGCATGACCATATCCCTGATGTGGGAGAGATAAGTGAAATCCGTCGAGACGGAATGGTTGTTCGCCTTGGCAGTCAACAAGAGTTGCTTGAACTTTCCGCTTCGCAGGCTGAGAAGCCGGCATCGCCCCCAGCCGCCGCACAAGTACCCATAGTTCCCGTGTCGGGAAGTCCACTGCGCACAGTGCTCGATCGGAGGGACGTCGAGCAAGCTATGGGCGACCTTCCCAAGTTATTATCCCAAGCGAGGGCCGTGCCCTATATGGTCAATGGGGCAATGAACGGATTCCGTCTCGACTTTATCGCACCTGCCAGTTTTTATGAGAAAATCGGTTTGAAGTACGGGGATGTGCTCCAGCAGGTCAACGGTGTAGACATTCGCGACCCTGGTACCATGCTCACCCTCTTCCAGCAACTTCGCAACGAAAAGACGGTGAAACTTGATGTTTTGCGTGGAAACCAGCGAACCGCGATGATGTTTGAAATCCGTTAACTCCTCCCCGACAGGCCTCTTTCTGCCTTGGAAGTGGACTGACAGCCTCTATCCCATTGATATCCATAGGATAGGCAGACGTGCCTCTCACATCAACCACATCGAAGAAACCTTCGTGACCTTGTCAGGGAGAGTCAGTAGAGAGTATTCTTTTGATCTCCAAGGGCTTAGAGTCTTGTCCTGAGACCGATGTGCGTCTGGGCTGAGAACGATTCAGTAAGAAATCAGTAAGAACCAGGTGTTCTGTGATGAATGACGAACCTTCTGGGCGGCCGCTGATAGGAGCAATCCTCGAAAGCAAATTCGGCTTGACTGAAGTCAAGCTGCTCGAAGCGATCAATATTCAGGGGACTAAGGGGGGACGGCTTGGTGAGATTTTGGTCCGCCTGAGGGCAATAACAGAGGAGCAACTCCTCCAGGCGCTTGCTGATCAGTTTGAGCTCCCCTGGCTTCCACATCTTGATGTGAGTCAGGTGGACCATGAATGGGTCAAGAAGGTCCCGATCCACTTCGCACGTCGCTACCATGTGCTCCCTCTTAAGGCAGAGGACGGTGCTGTCTTGGTCGCAACGACGGATCCAATGGAAATGGCGGCCTTAGACGATCTTCGACTGCTGCTCGGATATCCGATGAAACCGGTATTGACGAGCAGCCTGTCGCTTCTGACCTGTTTGAATCGCGTATATGACGAAGCAGCAAGCCCCGCAGGAGCAGAGCAAGTGATGGAAGACATTGCAGCCAGTGAGAGTTTAGATCAAATTGCTCATGAGTTGGATGAACCCCAGGACCTCCTCGATGCTACAGACGAAGCCCCCATTATTCGATTGGTCAACTCCGTGCTATTCCAGGCGGTAAGGCAGCGAGCGAGCGATATTCATTTCGAGTCGTTCGAGCGGGGGTTGGTCATTCGGTATCGTATCGACGGGGTGCTCTATCCGGTCTTAACACCCCCGAAACATCTGCAAGCTAGTATCATCGCGCGCTTGAAAATCATGGCCGGTCTCAATATTGCCGAAAAACGATTGCCTCAGGACGGGCGATTTCGGATCCGGACTGCGGGTAAGGATGTCGATCTGCGCGTCTCGGTGTTGCCGACGTCACATGGCGAGCGGGTGGTCTTGCGCCTGCTGGAGAAAGAGAATCGTCTTCTGAATCTCTCGGAGATGGGTTTTACCCAAGACCGTTTGGGAATTATCCAGCAGTTGATCCAGTTGTCGCACGGGATCATCCTCGTGACTGGGCCGACCGGGAGCGGTAAGACGACGACGCTCTATGCGGCTCTGACTCACATCAATGCGCCGGACAAGAACATCATTACCGTTGAGGATCCGGTGGAATATCAACTGCTTGGTGTAGGCCAGATGCAGGTGAATCCCAAAATCAACCTGACGTTCGCCGCGGGGTTGCGATCAATCCTTCGGCAAGATCCCGACGTCATCATGATCGGCGAAATTCGCGATCGCGAAACGGCAGAAATCGCCATTCACGCCTCGCTGACGGGGCACTTGGTCTTTTCTACACTGCATACGAACGACGCCGCAAGCGCAGCCACCAGGTTGATCGACATGGGCATCGAACCTTTTCTAGTCGCTTCCTCGGTCGTAGCCGTATTGGCGCAGCGGTTGCTGCGGCAAGTGTGTTCAGACTGTAAGCAGCCTTACCAGCCCCCAGATGAAGAATTGATCCGGTTGGGTATTGTTCCGCCGAGGGTGCGCCCCACGTTCTATCGGGGGGGTGGGTGCTCAGCCTGTTCCCAAACGGGTTATCGAGGTCGCACAGGCATTTTCGAGTTGCTTGTGCTGGACGATGAAATCCGGCGGCTCATCGGTAGCAAAGCGGACTCCACTTCGATTCGCGCAGCGGCAATAGCGAAAGGAATGGTCACACTGAAGGACGAGGGGGCGGAGAAAGTGTTTCACGGCGTGACGACGACTGAAGAGTTGATGCGGATTACCCAGCAGGAAGTCGAAATCTAGGGGAATGCCTGTCTACCACTATAAAGGTTATCGGAACGACGGCAGGGCGGCAACGGGTATCATCGATGCCGAGAGCCCGAAGGTCGCGCGCGTAAAATTGCGGAAGGTCGGCGTGTTTCCCACTGACATGGTGGAACAGGGCTTGACCACAGCCGGTTTGTCCACAGGCTCTTCTACCAAGTCTCTCGCAGGGATCGGTCGCTCCCCCGCCCTGAGCACAACCGATGTGGCGATGCTGACCAGGCAGCTGGCGACATTGCTGGTGGCCGGTTTACCGCTTGTTGATGCGCTCGGGGTGCTGGTCGATCAAACCGAGAAGCGGTCGGTCAAGGGGCTGATGGCCGATATCCGCGAAGAAATCCGCGGGGGTTCGTCTTATAGCGCAGTGTTGGAGCGTTATCCGCGCGAGTTCTCCAGGATTTATGTACACATGGCGCGGGCCGGTGAAGCCAGCGGAGCCTTGGATCAGATCCTATTCCGTCTCGCAGAATTTCTCGAAAAACAACTGGCGCTCAAGCACAAAGTCACGAACGCCATTCTCTATCCCGCACTGATGCTGATCGTTGGCGTTGTGGTGTTGTTTTTCCTCATGACTTTTGTCATCCCGAAGATTACCGCCGTTTTTTCAAGTTTGAAGCAGGCGCTACCGTTGCCTACCATCATCCTGATGAATGTCAGCCAGTTTCTCGCGGACTACTGGGCAGCGATGCTTGGCGGAGTAGGTTTGATGATGTGGGCAGTGCGTCGTGCGATGAAAACGGAAGCGGGGCGGCTCACCGCCGATCGATGGTTGCTGAAGGTTCCTCTCATGGGCGAAGTGACTCGTATGGTCGCCATCTCGCGGCTTACGAGCACGTTAGCTACCATGTTGGCGAGCGGCGTGCAGCTCCTGGATGCCATGGATGTGGCAAAACGCGTGATGAATAATCGTGTCCTTGAGCATGCAGTCGAAGGGGCCAGGCAGAATATACGTGAGGGAGAGACAATTGCCGAGCCCTTGAAACGGAGCGGAGAGTTTCCTGCGCTCGTCACTCACATGATCGCGGTCGGTGAACGAAGCGGTGAGGTGGAGGAGATGCTGCGTCGTATCGGCAACATTTACGACGGAGAAGTAGATCGGGTCATTACTCGGTTCACGTCGCTCCTGGAACCCATCATGATCTTGGTTATGGGTATCTTAGTGTTCTGTATCGTCGTGGCTATCCTGTTGCCGATCTTTGAGATGGGGCAGATGGTTCACTAGCGCGTGAGTCGTGACGGCGGATGAGTCTACCGGGAGGTGTTTGATGAGTGGAAGTGAGCAGGTCGAGAACATGTGGATGAGGTGGGGCAGGAAACACAGGTGCCGAGGCGTTGTCGTCTTGCGCCGCATGTCGCGCAAACTCGGCGAGGCTTCCGGCTTTACCTTCATCGAGATCATGGTCGTGGTGGCCATTCTGGCTATTCTCGCCGCGCTGGTCATACCACGAATCATGGGCCGGACCGACGATGCGAAGCGAACGGCGGCCAAGGTCCAGATTCGTAACATTGAAGGGGCCTTGCAGCTCTACAAACTCGACAACGGTGTCTACCCTTCGACTGAACAAGGCTTGAAAGCATTGGTTGAAAAGCCTTCCATCGGAGTGATTCCGAAGAAGTGGAAAGTCGGCGGGTATCTTCCGAAACTTCCGGAGGATCCCTGGGGAAACCCCTACAAATATCTGAGTCCTGGCCAAAGTACCATCCAGAGTTCGGGTCAGAGTTCCGGTCTGAAAGCCGAGTACGAAATTATCTCCCTCGCAACCGACGGCGAAGTGGGCGGTGAAGGGGTCAACGCGGATATTACCAATTGGAATCTGGATAAAGACTAATACGTCAATGTCCATTGATCATGCGCCAACAACAGTGAGACCGATAGGATGCGCGAGACTCGCGCATCTCGCGCTTCACGTTTGTCGCGCAAAGCTCTTCACGCCTCAGACCGTACGATCCTCACAGGGCTTCACTATTCTGGAAATGATCATTGTGTTGTTTTTGCTCGCTGGCTTGCTGGGCATCATTCTGCCTCGGATTTCGCTGGAAGATGGTCTGAGCTCTGTCGGACGTCGGATGGTCGGAACTATTCGATCCCTCCAGAGCCTGGCTATCTCGAGCCAGAAAACGATCCGTTTGTATATCGATATCGACCGAGGAGTCTACTGGCCGATGATTTTGGAGGGGAACCAGGAAAAAGTACCGATCGACCCCGTCTGGGCCACACCGTTGAAGTTTTCAGAAACCATTCGCGTGTCGGATATGCTGGTGAGTCAGGGGAAAAAAGAATCCGGTCGGGTCGATCTCTCCTTCTACCCTACGGGACGAATCGATCCGGCGACCATGCATTTGATGGATGGGCGGAACAACCTTCTGGCGATTGCCATCGAGCCGGTGACAGGCGCTATTCGCATGAGCGATGAGCGGATTGAGCCTCTCAGGCCGCTCATCATTCTCGAACGGGTGAGGCCATTGCTAAAGACCGCAGCGGCAGGCGAGTAATCAGGTCGGAGTCGAACGAGCTACGTCTTTGCAGAATAGGCTCTTATGGGAAGTGAACGGGGTTTCACATTGTTAGAAGTATTGATCGCTCTCGGCATTCTTGCGCTGGCATTACCGATCTTATTAGGACTCCGCAACTGGGATCTCGACCTCCACGCGAGAGCGAAGGAACTCACGACCGCCACAATTCTGGCGCAGGAAAAGTTGATCGAAACTGAATTGGGGGCGCGTTTGCCGCTCGGTGAAACAGGGGGAGAATTTCTGTCGACTCCCCTGGGTTCGCAAGCCACCGCAGAGATGACGAATCGTCCTTCGAATTATCGGTGGAAGCGGATTGTCTCCTCCACTCCATTACCCGTGGTTCGGGAAATCAAGATTCAGGTTCTCTGGCCAAGAGGGCAAACGGAAGAAATGGTAGAGGTCAACACCTATGTCTTTTCGACAAACACCACAGGCTTCTGAGGGTGGGTTTACCCTAATCGAGATTCTGCTGGCGGTATCACTAGTGGCCATGATGGCCGCTTTGGTCTTCGGATCTCTCTTTGTCACGACGAATGCGATCGACTCGGCCCGGGTGAAATCAGCCGATGAGCAGATGGTGCGCAGCACCTTCCGTGTCATGACCGATGAGTTGTCGGTCGGTGAAGTGCGCCCGATTGGTCCCTGGATGGGGGTCAACGCTCAACAGGACGGTCAGCCTGCAGATTCGGTGGCATTCCTGACGATGGGGCAGTTCCGAGGAGCGGATTCTGACAAGGATTCTGAGCTGGTTCGTATCGTCTACACCAGGGAGGGAGATCGCCTTCTTCGATTCACGCGAAGGAATCTTTACGGGTTGACGGACGAATCTGTCGAGCGAGTTGAACTCGCCACCAAAGTCAAAGCATTCAACCTGCGCTATTACGACGGCAAGAGCAATCTTTGGCTGGATGAATGGGATGGCCGGGGGCGATCAGGGAGTCCGAAGGCAATTCTGATTGAACTGACCGTGCTCCAAGAGAAGGCAGAACTCCAGACTATTCGCCAATGGGTGACGGTAGGAGCCCCATGATGACATTGTCATTGACCTGGGTTGATTCACTGAGACGAAAGGAGCCGCTAGGCTGGGGCTTGGCCTCACTGGTCTGTTTTCTCATATTTCTCTTTCTGACCTTCCCCTATGGCCCTCTCCAGAACCGTCTATTGACTGAACTCAACCGAGCAAGCGGATGGGACGTTCGGGCTACGGATTGGTCCGTGGGCTTACCGGCGGCAATCGAGTGGCGTGATCTTGTCATCACCGGTTCCACTGTAGGGACGATTCCCATTGAGGCTGTGCGGGCATCGGTCGGAGTATTGCAGGCATTTGTGGGGCAGTTGGTGATAGATTATGCCGTTCAAATCCGGGGAACCTCGAGTGCAGGAGCCGGACGTGCCACAGGATCTCTAACTTCGGCCTCGTGGACCTTAGAGGGTCCCCTTACCCTCAAAGGTCGGCTTCAGGAGATGGATCTTGCGACAGTCTTGAAACCCTATGTGAGTAGAGGGACAGTCCAGGGAGATTTCGCACTTCGCTGGGACAACGCGCAGGGGGCATCTGCTGCCCTCAAGGGGGAAGGAACCCTGAAGATTGACATAAAAGATCTTGTCGTCGAATGGGTCCCTGTCGGCACTTCCGTGAATTCCTCCCTCGCACTCGGCAGGATCCAAGCAGCGCTGACCTGCCGCGACGGTGCTTGCGATGTCACGGAACTGAGGGGAGACGGTATGGATGGATCGTTTACGGCTCAGGGTCGCATAACGTTGCAGCAGCCACTGCAGCGTAGTCTCTTGGACCTTACGGCCACCGTAATTCCCGGAGACGGATTTGCCCAAAAAGCGGCCCGCCTCTCGTTACCGCCGTTCCAGCCCGGGACCGCAATGACATTCAAGCTCGTAGGTCCCATCATGAATGCGAGGGTGGCTCTCTAGCATACGGCAGGACGAGCGAGAAGGGCGGGACATGCGCGATGGGCAGGTTCAAGAACTTCAATCGCGAGTATTAAACGTGCTGAGTGAACAGGGTTATCGATGATTGCGGAATGTGTCGGACTTGATATGGGTCAGACGGCCTTCAAGGCCGTGCGATTCCGCCGCCGTCTGACGGGACGTGAATCGGTGGAGTATTTCCACCAGTCCGTTCCTTACGGGCGTCAGGAGTACACCGAGCCTGCCCACCGTTCAGCCATGCTCAGAAATTTTCTCTGGCAGCATGGATTATATGGCAGTGGGCAAATTGTTACCGCACTCCCCTGCCAGGATGTGTTTGTCAGAACCCTCTCTTTCCCATTTCGCGATGCCACCAAGCTGGCGGAGATCGTCCCGTTCGAAATGGAAAATCTCATTCCCATGCCCTTGGAGGACGTGACCGTCGGCAGTCTGTTGTTGCCTGCACGGGAATCACAGGAAGGGACCGCAAAAGCGAAAGGGTCCGATGTCCTCGTCACTGCGGCGCCCAAAACAAAAATCGCCGAACATTTGCGATTTATGAACTCTGCCGATCTGAGCCCGTCTGCAATTACGGTCGACGGCATGGCCTTGTTCTCCGTCAGTCAGTTTCTGAAAGAAGAAGGGGCGCAAGTTCCCGGAGACATGGCGATCATCGATGTCGGAGCATCGAAGACGACATTGTGCCTTGTGCATGAAGGCCGTCCTGTGCTGTTACGGACTGTTCTGTGGGGTGGCAATCATCTCACCCACGCGCTTGCCGTGCGCTATGCCTGCAGCTTCGCTGAAGCGGAACGCCGGAAGCGGACCATCGCCGTACAGGAAATCGATGCCTGGCTTGAACCGGTCCTCAAAGAGTTGCGGGTCTCCCTCCATGCGTACGAAGGGACTGTCCATCAACGACTGACTCATTGTTGGGTTTCGGGCGGCGGTTCCAAACTCAAAGAACTGAGCGGCCATATGGCCCATCAATTGGGATTGCTTCCGGTCGGACCAAGACAGGGATTTGGAGCGAACTGCCCGCGAGCGTTTTCTATCGCATTCGGATTGGCGATCCATCCCAATATCGTCCGACCCCGCTGGAAGGCGAGGCGGACGGGACCGAGCCTTGCCCTGGACTTCACGGCCGGCGCCGATACTGCATCAGCCGCTGCGGATGTTTCGAAACAAGATCGACGGCTGGCCTTCTGGGGAGGTCTTATATTGGCTGTGCTGGCGATCGTGGATCTTTCTGTGCGCGTCGTCCTTAAAGATTCGACGGTCAAGGACCTCAGGAGCGGGCTGCAGGCGCAATACGAACAAACGTTCGGTCAAGGCGCCAGCTTCGGCGAGGAGTTGGACCAGGCGCGGTTTCGAGTTTCTCAACTGGAAAAGAGCCTATCCATCGTCGACGGCAAAAGCTACAACGCTCTTGCCGGCCTTGCAGAGCTAGTCAAACATGTGCCGCCGGGAGTGCAGTTGAAAATTCGCGAACTGACGATCGATGGAGCCAGCGTTCATCTGGAGGGAGAAACCACTACGTTCGATGCCGTCGAGAAAATCAATCAGGCCTTCGTCGCAGACGAGACCTTGCGAGATGTTTCTATCAGCGATACTCGTGTCGGAGCCGTACCGAACCAAGTCGTGTTTCGCCTCAGCTATACGGTGCAACGACCATGATGCACGTGCTGAAAGAACGGTGGCAGCACTTCTCTCAGCGCGAGCGCATCCTCGTGGCTGCCGGCGGAGTCATCGTGGCGGCAGCGCTTGTATTCTTGCTGATCGTCGACCCGCTCATGGCGTCGATCGATCGACTCGATCGCCAGGCGAAACGGAAAATACGGGACAGCCAGGACCTTGCGCTCATCGCGCAGGATTATGTGACCAAGCAGGCGCGGATCGCCAAGATCGAACAGCGCATGGCGAGCCCATCGGCCCAATTTTCGTTGCTGGCGTTTATGGAGGAAGCAACGACGACAGCGCAAATTCGTGATCGCATTGTCGGTATGCAGCCACAAGCTCCCGTTGTGGTGCAAGGCTATCAGGAAACCTCTGTCGACCTCAGGCTGGACGGCGTCACGTTTCCCCAGCTCCTCTCTCTGCTTATGGCCATCGACCAGGCACCCTATGACGTCCGGGTGCATCATCTGCAGATGAAACCCAAATACGATAATCCGGTCAACCTCGACGCGACGCTGAGAATCGTGACCTATGCGAAGATCTGATGAGCGCGGTATCGCCCTCCTTCTCACCCTTCTGGTTCTCACTCTTCTGGTTGCCCTGATACTTGAGTTCGATGCCGAGGCGAGAAGGGAATACCTCGACGCAGCGTCCTTTCGCGATAATTTCAAAGCCACCGTCCTCGCACGTGCTGCAGTCCAGGCTGCCCGAGGTACCTTGCAGCAGGATTTCCTGAAGGACAAGCAGGCGGGCCAGTTCTTCGATACCACCACGGACTTGTGGGCCGTTCCCATCACGAATTACGCTATAGGCGACGGTTTCCTGACCGCTCAGATAGAAGATGAACAGGGCAAGCTAAACCTGAATGATCTGGGGGCAGGTGGAGAACTCATCGCCAAAAATGAAAAGGTGCTACGAGTCAAGCGGCTCTTCGAACTCGTGCAGGTCAATCCGGATCTTGTCGATGCCATTGTTGATTGGGTGGATCCGGATGAGAAGCCGGAGCCGGCCGGCGCAGAAAGCCTGTACTATCAAACGTTGCGCCCACCCTACCGGGCAGCCAATGCTCCACTGCAGACACTCCTGGAGTTACGACTGATCAAAGGAATGACACCAGAAATCATCGCGAAACTCTCAAAGTTAGTGACTGTGTTTCCCCAGGGGGGGCAGAGCAAAGTGAATGTGAACACGGCCCACCCCCTCGTACTCCAGGCCCTCGATCCTGGTATTACGCAAAGCATCGCGGCTGAAATTGTTCTGGCTCGGCCCTTCAAGACCATTGTGGAGTTGGATCGTGTGAGTAGCTTTGAAGACATTGGAAAGAAACTCCGCCAGCAAAACCTGTACGACGTCAAGAGCGACCTGTTCCTGGCACGCATGATGATACGAGTGAACGATGTGATCAGGAATGCGACCGTGATCCTCCAGCGCGATCCGGGTAACGGAACCAGCACAGTGAAATATTACCGCGTGCTCTAGCCTGCCAGACTGTTGTCGTTTCCCCGTCATAAATTAACGATCTCGTAACACGTCTGTTATCACGCCTTAATCTTTGGGGCCTATTTTCTGGCCACTGAGATAGTCAACAGTTCCCAAGATGAGATAGGGAGGTATTCGCATGAGACGACTGTGGTTTGTGACCTTCAGCTGTCTGATCGGGCTTGGATTGATCGCCCGAGGCGAAATTGCTCACGCCAATCTAGAGGATATCCTCTACGAGAAAGGGCAAATCACCAAAGAAGAATGGCTCAAGACCAAAGCCGACCATGAAAAAGAAGAAGCCATTATTCAAAATCGTGCAGCGACAAAAAAATGGTTCGACAAAATCAGCATCCGCGGTTATGTCCAACTGCGCTACAACTACAACACTGAGTCAAAAAATCTGGTCAGCGAATACGATAGCTCCATCGGAAATAATAAGGGCTTCTTATTCCGCCGCGTCCGTCTCATCTTCTCCGGCGATATCACCGATTGGCTGTCCTTTTATATCCAGCCTGATTTTAGCGCCACGGCGGGAGCCGGCAATAATAACTTCGCCCAACTTCGAGACGCCTATGTCGATATTTTCCTAACTCAAGAGAAAGAATGGCGCATTCGAGGGGGGCAATCGAAAGTTCCGTTTGGGTTTGAAAATCTGCAGTCCAGCCAGCAGCGTCTCGCACTCGATCGGGTCGATTCCCTCAATAGTGCAGTAAACGGAGAGCGCGACATCGGTTTGTTTCTTTATTACACTCCGGCTGAAACCCGAAAGCTATTCCGCGAACTGCTCAGCAAAGGCCTCAAGGGATCCGGAGACTACGGCGTATTGGGTGTCGGTGTGTACAACGGCCAGACCACCAACGTCTCGGAAGCAAATGACAATAAACATGTGGTGCTGCATGCGACCTACCCGTTTGAATTACCCTATGGGCAAATCGTGCAGATCGGGGCGGATGCGTATCATGGAAAGATCAATGTCACGACTGCCCCTGGGACTGGTCTGGGAACTACAGCGGGCAATGTAAACATCACCGACGAACGGGTCGGCGCGCATTTCGTGCTGTATCCTCAGCCCTTCGGGCTCCAAGCGGAATGGAATTGGGGCCGAGGTCCGGAACTGAACGCAGCCAAAACGGCCGTGCAGGAAGGCTCGGTCCAAGGCGGATACGTCCAAGCCATGTATAAGTGGAACGACGCTATTCCTTACATCCGCTGGCAAGAGTACAACGGTGGAAAGAAGCACCGGGTCAATTCACCGTACAATACCGTCAGAGAAGTGGAAGTCGGGTTGGAATATCAATTCGGACCCGCACTTGAGCTGACCCTTGCCTATGCCTGGTCTAAACGCACGGATACCCAAACGGCGCCCTATCCCACTCGTGATGGAGAAATAGTCCGCGCTCAATTGCAGTGGAATTTCTGACGATGGTTTCTGTTGGGGTGGTAGTCAACAGCTCTCTCGTAGCGCGACGCTGGAAAATCACTGGAAGATTGCGGGAGTTAACATCACTGTAACATCCGCGTAATGCACCTGTAACAAACCACGACCATGATTTATGGAGATAACGAGCGAAAGGAGCCTCTATGAAAACAATAACCGCATGTTTAAGCCTATCGTTTTTTGCCCTCCTTGGCAGCCTGGTTTCCGGTATTCCATCGGCTCTAGCCGATGAAGCGATCAAGCTTGACCCAGCCCTAAAAAGTTATGTCAAAGTCAGCGGAGTGTCGGGCAACGTCAACAGCATCGGCTCGGACACGTTGAACAATCTCATGACCCTCTGGGCTGAAGGGTTTCGCAAGCAATATCCCAATGTCAAAATTCAAATTGAAGGCAAAGGTTCAAGCACGGCCCCGCCGGCTTTGATCGAAGGCACCGCGCAACTGGGGCCGATGTCTCGCGCGATGAAAAATACCGAGATGGACGCCTTCGAGAGAAAATTCAGATATAAACCTACCGCGTTTCCGGTGGCTATCGACGCGCTGGCTGTCTACGTGAATAAGGATAACCCGATCAATGGGCTCACGATGGCGCAAGTCGATGCGATTTTTTCAAAGAGCCGGCGCACTGGCCACAACGAAAGCATACAGTTCTGGAAACAGGCCGGCGTCAATGGCGAACTGGGCAACAGCTCCATTAGCATTTATGGACGGAACTCGGCCTCCGGCACCTACGGGTTCTTCAAGGAGCACGCGCTCAAGAACGGAGACTTTAAAGACGAAGTGAAGGAGCAGCCAGGGTCCGCCTCCGTAGTCCAAAGCGTGAGTGAAGATGAAGCCGGCGTCGGCTATAGCGGCATCGGATATCTCACCTCGAACGTGCGCGCTGTTCCGCTGGCCGAGAAAGACGGGATGCCCTTAAAAGAAGCCACCCAGCAGAATGCAGACGACGGGTCGTATCCGCTCTGGCGCCATCTCTATCTCTATGTCAACAAGGCGCCCGATAAACCGTTGGATCCCATCGTCGGAGAGTTCATCAAGTTCATCTATAGTAAGGAAGGGCAAAAAGTGGTGATCAAAGACGGGTTCTTCCCGCTGAAAGCCGACACAATCGAGAAGGAACTCAAAAAGCTTGACTAGCGACAGCGATCCCGCTCTGACCCCTTCTTCCCCTCTAGGGGCGTATGGCCATACGCCCCTATCAACGGTATCGCATCATTCAGCCAGTGTGACGCGGCGTCGTATCTTTGACCGCCTTGCTCAGGCCGTCATTACGATGGGAGGCGTCGCCGTCATCCTGAGCATCATCGGAATCTTTATTTTTCTTGTGAAAGAAGTGGCCCCGGTGTTTTTCCCTCCGCAAGGGATCCAAACCGGCCATGTTTCAGGTGTTTTTCCACCGGGAGGGCTTCCTCAATCCAGCCTGGTCGGGATGGACGAGTATCAAGAGATTATCTATCAACTCATTGCAGGGGCCGATCAGCAGATTCGCTTCTTCAATGCGCGCTCTGGCACGCCCATAGAATATGATCTTCCCTTGGGCTTAGCCAAGATTCCAATCGCCTCCATAGCTCGTGCGGTAGGGAGCGGTAATCAATTCGCTTTCGGCACGGACGATGGCCGCATCATTCCTGCGACGATCGGGTTTACCGCAACGTTCGCAGAAGGAGTACGCCATATCAGTCCGGTCGTCACCATTGGATCACCGATGCAGGTGACTCCCGCCAAGGAGCGCATTATTCGGTTGGCCTACCAACCGACGGAGCGAAGCACACTCACCGCGGCGCTGACGGATAAGGGACGTCTCTGGTACTCAGCCGCACTGCGCGAGGCTGCGCCAGTGGCAATCGCTGACCATGGGGTTGAATCCGTGACTGTGTTCATCTTCGACAGCCGGGGCGAAACTCTGTCCGTTGGAACGGCCGGAGGAAATCTCTATCGCTACGATGTGCGCGAGGGCGCACGGCCCAGCCTGATCGAAACCATTTCTGTAGTTCCAGCCAACGCTTCAGTCACGGCATTGTCCTATTTAATCGGGGATCGTTCACTGGTCATCGGCAGCAGCGCCGGCGACCTCTCAGTCTGGATGCCGGTGCGTCAGACTCAAGAAAGTTCAATGACTCGCTTTCGCTTGATTCATCAGTTCGAAGGGCATTCATTTTCCGTTACCGTGATTTCGCCCTCGCTTCGTGACAAAGGATTTATCAGCGCCGATATGCAGGGCAACGTTTTTGTCCACTACGCCACCTCTGCGCAAACCCTGTTGAAGCTTCCAGGGAATCAGCAAGCGATTCGTACCTTAACATTTTCTCCCAAAGCAGACGGGGCCGTCGCCCTTACCGACCAGGGAGAATTGCTCACCTATGCCATTCACAACCCCCATCCTGAGACAACATTCGCATCCCTGTTCAAACCGATCTGGTATGAAGGTTACGATGCGCCGGAACATGTGTGGCAATCCTCCAGCGGCGCCGATGATTTCGAAGCGAAGTTCGGCCTTTTCCCCCTGATCTTCGGCACGCTGAAAGGAACACTGTATGCGATGTTGGTCGCAGTGCCCCTTGCCCTCTTGGGTGCCATCTACACTTCGATGTTCATGCATCCGGACCTTCGCGCAAAGATCAAACCCACAATCGAGGTGATGGCAGCCCTCCCGACCGTCATTCTGGGCTTCCTGGCCGGTTTGTGGTTGGCGCCTGTGCTCGAACGGGTTTTCCCGGCGATAGTCGTGATGACTGTGGCCGTGCCTGTGAGTGTCGCAATCACCGCAATCCTTTGGCAATTTCTCCCAACGACGGTCGTTCGCCGCATGCGCCCTGGCATGGAAACGTTTACCCTCATTCCCGTCATCGTTGTTATCGCCTTGATCAGTCTGAGCTTGAACCAGCCGATCGAGTCGTTGTTGTTTGGGAGCGATTACAAAGCCTGGTTTGCCACACATTGGGGACTCAGATATGACCAGCGAAATGCGCTTGTGGTGGGATTGGCGATGGGGTTTGCGATCGTTCCGATTATCTTCAGCATTTCTGAAGAAGCCCTGACGAATGTCCCACGACATTTGATCGCCGGATCACTTGCGCTGGGCGCCACCCGCTGGCAAACCCTGGTGAAACTCGTGCTTGTCTCAGCGAGTCCTGGAATCTTCGCTGCATTGATGATCGGTTTTGGGCGAGCCATCGGGGAAACCATGATCGTCCTCATGGCCACAGGGAATACCCCCATTATGGATTGGAGTTTTTTCAACGGCTTTCGCACATTATCCGCCAATATCGCCGTGGAAATCCCGGAGGCGCCTCACGGTGGAACGCTCTATCGCATTTTATTCTTGGCGGCGGTGCTGTTATTTGTGTTTACGTTTCTGATCAACACCGTGGCGGAAGTCATACGACAACGGTTACGAACGAAATATAGTCAATATTGATGCGCACCCCTTTCGAAAAATTCCTTGCCTCCGGCAACATCTTCATATGGGGATGCGCCGCCGGTGTCTCGGTATCTCTGCTTATGGTGTTCGGTCTGTTGCTTCTCATCATGGTGAACGGCTTAGGGTACTTTTGGACTTCGAATATCATCGATCTCACTTTGAAAAATGGACAGCATGTGATGGGGCAACTGGCCGGACGCGAAAATATCCCTCGCTCAGTTACGCCTGATAACCCGGAGGGGAAAGGCCGGCTTCGGGTGAAAATCGGGAATCGTGATATGTACGGGCTCGATTTCAAATGGGTCAATGAGGATCAGATCGTCTCGCAAACGTACCCGAATGAGGCCGTGCTATTAGAGCGGCGCGAATGGGGGAATATGTATGCCAGAATCAAGGCTGTTTACCAGGGAGAGTCGCTTCTAGCAGAAGGGAAGGAGAACGGATGGACTGCTTTGGCTCCACTTATCCGCACAACCAATACCCTCCACGAGCAAATTTCGCGGGTAGAAAAAGTCGAAATCGGCTCTATTAACGGAGATATTGAGCGGGCACGTTTGAAGATTCGCTCGATCGAACTGGAGAGGTCCCTCACTCCCGATACGACGGGAAGAGGAGAAATTGAAAATCTTAAGGCAGAGATTGCGACCGCGGAATTCCGTTACAACGCTAAAACTGCGGAATTGGAGGCGTTGCGCACACAATTCAACGAACCCTCGGTCATTATGGTGGATGCGAACGGACAAGAAAAACAAATTCCCGTAGGGCAGATCATTCGCGCGCTTCGTCCGAACGAGATGGGTCTATTCCATAAGAGCTGGATCTATCTCACAAATATGTGGTCCGTCCTCAGCAGCGAACCGAGAGAAGCCAACACGGAGGGCGGTATTTTCCCGGCGATCTTCGGAACTGTCATGATGGTGATCATCATGAGTCTTGCCGTCGTTCCCTTCGGCGTGCTGGCGGCGCTCTATCTGCGGGAGTATGCCAAACAAGGCGCGATGGTTCGTCTTGTGAGAATTGCCGTCAACAATCTAGCGGGTGTCCCTTCGATTGTCTTCGGCGTGTTCGGATTAGGCTTTTTCATATACGCGATCGGTGGGACTCTAGACACACTCTTTTTTCCGGAACGGCTTCCAACGCCGACATTTGGGACAGGCGGCATTCTGTGGGCATCGCTGACGCTGGCCTTGCTGACTGTTCCGGTAGTCATTGTTGCCACGGAAGAAGGGCTGGCTGCTGTGCCCAGGGAGTTCCGGGAAGGATCATTGGCTCTTGGAGCAACCAAGTTGGAAACGATCCTCAAGGTCGTGATACCCTCTGCCTTGCCCGGCATACTGACCGGATTGATTCTGGCGATGGCCCGCGCAGCCGGAGAGGTGGCACCGTTGATGCTGACAGGCGTCGTGAAGCTTGCGCCCTCGCTCCCTGTCGACGGTTCCTGGCCGTTCTTCCATCTCGATCGGAAGTTCATGCATTTGGGATTCCATATTTATGATGTGGGCTTTCAGTCCCCCAATGTAGAGGCCGCCAAACCAATGGTATACATTACAACCTTGGTGTTGATCACCGTCGTCGTTCTGTTAAACTTCACCGCGATTGTTCTTCGTAACCACCTCCGCAAGAGGTATGCCGGTTCTGTGTTATAAAGGACCTTGTGCAACCTTCACCACCTTTGATGCAGCAACCGCTTTCATCGCAAAGGCTCAACGTGCAGGACCGTCACAGCCAGCTGCTCGATAGCGGCTTCAAAGCGCAAGACGTCAAATTGACGTTGAAGCAGGTGAACTTTTTTTATGGGGACCGACAGTCTCTTTTCAAAATTGATATTGAAATCGTCAAGAATGGAGTCATGTCGTTCATAGGGCCGTCCGGTTGCGGAAAATCCACCTTGTTGCGCTGCCTCAATCGGCTCAACGACTTGATTGACGGCGCTCGATTGGAAGGCTCGGTGCTGCTTGACGGGACGGATATCTATGGGCCCAATGTGGATATTACCGATCTGCGGAAACGCGTCGGCATGGTCTTTCAGAAATCGAACCCCTTTCCAAAATCGATCTTCGAAAACGTAGCGTACGGACCGCGTCTCCATGGAGTTCGAAACCGTGGTCAGTTGGATCAAATTGTGGAGGAAGGACTCATAGGCGCGGGATTATGGGACGAAGTGAAAGATCGCCTCCACGCGAGCGCGTTTGGCCTCTCCGGAGGGCAGCAGCAGCGGCTATGCATCGCCCGAGCTCTTGCAGTCAAGCCGGACGTCCTGCTGATGGATGAGCCTTGTTCGGCATTGGATCCCGTGGCAACCGCCAAAATTGAAGAATTGCTCTTTTCCTTGAAACAAGACTTGACGGTCGTTATTGTCACTCACAATATGCAGCAGGCCGCACGCGTCTCAGATTGGACAGCGTTCATGTACCTGGGCGAACTGGTGGAGGTCGGCCTTACAAAACAGCTCTTTACGACGCCCACGAAGAAGCAGACCGAAGACTACATTACCGGACGATTCGGGTAAACAGTATGACACAGCGTCACTTCGATGAAGAACTCGCAGCGTTGAAGACCACGCTTCTGCGAATGGCTGGTCAGGCGGAAGATCAAATAGACAAGGCCCTCACCGCACTAGTGACGCGGGACTCAGCGCTCGCCCGTCAGGTCATCGAGCGGGATCATCTCGTTAACGCGCTGGATGTAGAGATCGATGAGGAGAGTATCCGTTTGCTGGCGCTCCATCAGCCCGCAGCGCGAGACTTGCGGTTAGTCACAACGGCGATGAAAATCGCCACCGAACTCGAGCGGATCAGCGACCTGGCGGAGAACGTCTCCGAGCGGGTGATTGAGCTGAACGAAGAGCCACAGTTGAAACCCTATATCGATATTCCGATGATGGGTAATATGGCGCGCATGATGGTGAAGCAGAGCATTGATGCCTATGTTAAGGACGATTCAACGCTTGCTCGAAAAGTGCTTAAGGACGACGACTTCGTTGATAATCTGATGGAACAATTGTTCCGCGAATTGCTGTCGTTCATGCTCGAAGACACACGTACGATTTCACGCGCCATTCGCTTGAGCTTTATAGCGAAATACCTCGAGCGGATGGCTGATCATGCCACCAACATCGCCGAACTGGTGGTCTACCTTGTCGAAGGCAAGATCATCCGCCATACCGCCCCTCCAGAATCCACCTGATCCGGACGAGTACATCTTTATAGCGCCGTACTTGTGGCTGACCCCGCCGAATCGTTGTTTGTACGTCTGTGCAGAGTGGCAGTGGAGGTTGAGGCCCATCTGACTGGGACTGCATGCTGAAATTTCCTCACCAGAGGCACATCTCATGGCTTCATGATCTGGGCGGAGTATCATGAACCTCTTCCGGGAAAGAAACAATTAGGCGGCGAAGTGACTGGAAAATATCAAGTACTCAAACCGGTGTCGGCGAAGGACAAGCTCGTTGCTTCGCGCAAGTTGGTCGACACCCTGGAAGATTTGATTCCAGGTGTACTGGGGCATTAGACAGATGAGCGAATCCAAGCTGATAACGGTTTGCTCATTAAGGTGATAGCGAATAGCTGCCCTGAGCGTTTCAGTGTCTGTAGACCCATCCAGAACAACCTGAGTCGACTCAAGAATAGAAGTCATCGGCAAGGGAACCTCCAGGTGTAATTATAGGAACGAGAACCTCAGTTGATTGGCCCGTTGTCCGAATGTCATCGACATCGGGCTGCACTGGTTGTTTTTGCATGCGCATGTGTCGTCAGGTTAAGTGACACTCGTTCCAGTTCTGTAAATTTCGTGTAAAGAGTATGTAAATTGTACGTCGAGCAAGATGATCGCATTGATCTGAAGGATTTCTGGAATGGCTGGTTGCCCTGATGCACGCCGAAGCAATCACATCAATGAGTTCATGAATTGCTCTTCTAATACAAATCTTTATGAGTCATAGCGAAAGACCCTCCTCATCCACCCATTCGTATAATAGCTGTAAGGATCCGATTCTGTTACTTTGCGGCCTCGGCATATACGAATGGGAAGCACCTGTGACCTCTTTCGATAGTCTCATGCTGGATGCGAAGCAGGCGATCATGGAAGAACACCATCGCCGCTTTCAAACTCTCTACAAAGAAGGACGCTTGGAGGAGGCTCTCCATGAAATTCGCGTCACGTTGAGTTGCGCAGGAGATCTCCTCGACGAGTCGCTCCGGGTCCTAGACGAGGCCCTTGACCCGTATAACTATTCTTCTGCCGACGATCCCGCCCCTCCCCCGAAAACCATGCAGTGACGAGTCGATGCCTCTCGCTGCGTTGCGGGCCACAACATAGTCCGCTGACGACATCACCTGACAATGCGGCTGACTTCATGCAGTTTGCCGATCTATGTCAGGCCTGCTTGACAGCCTGCGGCGCAGTTGTTAGGTTTTCGTTCCACAGTCTGTCTGGTCGCTACATTCTGGCTGGCGTAGCTCAATGGCAGAGCAGCGGTTTTGTAAACCGCAGGTTGGAGGTTCAATTCCTCTCGCCAGCTCCATAACTTCCGCTGACAATTCAACCTCTTTGCGGCTTACAGAACCGCTGCTCTCCCCTGTCAACACCTCAGATGTAACCGTAAGTGTAACCATCTTTGCTTTTTCCTGCTCAAAGTAAGCAGTCGTCGACTTCGCGGCCCGTTCAAGGTCTGCCTCGTTGACGATGTTATAACGGTCGAACACCGACCGGGTCTTGTGGCCACTAATCGCCATAGCTACCTTTTCGGGAATACCGGCTCGAACCATATTCCGCACGGCTGTGCGGCGGAAGTCATGCGGGATCTTGCCCACCCAGACATTTTTCTTGGCACCTTCGATCTCAACCATTTTCCCCAATCCAACGCGTTCGCAGGCTTTTCGCCATGAGTGCTTGAGTGTTTCTAGGCGGATACCCCCTCGGTGACATATCCACGGGCATTGAGGCCATTTCCGGTCACATCGCTGTTTCCAAGCCGTAAGAACTCGGAGTAAGTCACCAGTCAGGTATAGAACCCGTGGTGTTTCAGTCTTTGTGTCCTGAGCCTTTAGGGAAAGCTTACCCGCCGACCAGTTCACTTGACTCCATTTCAATGAAGACACCTCTCCCATTCGCATACCACTGTAATACGCGAGTGTAGCGGCTACCTGTGCGTAATCTGGCAAGACTCCACGAAGCGCAAGGAAGTCTTCGTGCTCAAAGAATCCAGACCGGATATTACGTTCTTCCAACATGGGGAAATAGGGGGCCCTTGCGACCTTGGGCGGGGTGTGTTGCAGTGCCAATCGAAACATACGTTTGAGAGCCCCTAACTCACGGTTAATGGTTCCGTTCGCTGCTCCTGATTCACGACGTTTCGTGATGTAGGTCTTGATCTTGTCCGTCGTGATCGCAGAAGCCCGCATGTGACGGAAGAAAGCAGTCAGATGCGTGATGTAGTCATTTAACCGGCGCGATGACTTGCGCTCATTCATCGAGTAGTCTTGCCGAATCCCTTCCACCAAGTCCTCAAACCTGGTTCGATCCACCTGCGGCCCTTGGTGCAATCCCTGAGCAACCTGCCCTTCCCGCTCCTTCATTTTCCGTTTTGCTTCCGTTTTATCCTCAGTCTCCGTACTCTCATAGAACGGTCGTCCTTGCCGATAATACTTCATCCACCAAGGGCCGAACGCCACTAGGTCCCGTGTCACAGGATCACGTTTCTTCCGCTGATACAACATACCCATAAGCAGCCTCCTTTCTATTCGTCTCGAACTAGTTCGACCACGCGGATTCTTAAAGCCTTGGCAAGCCGTTTGAGCGTGCTCAAGGAAGGGTCCGCCTTTCCTTGCTCCAGATTGCAGAGGTAGGTGTAGCTCATCTTCGCTTTGTCTGCCAACAAACGCTGAGTAAGCCCTTTACTTGTGCGAATCTGTTTCAGTCTCATTACTGTACCAAGTAATTGCTCTATACAGTAATACTAGAACCACGTCAAGCTTCTTTGACCTTATTCTTTTCGATAAACTGATCCATGTCATTGATGTCGAGGTGGACTCGCCTCCCCGCTCGTACCTGTGGCAACTCCCCCGACCAGACCAGCCGACGAACCGACCACGCAGAACGACCCAGGTACTGCGCCGCTTCAGGGATGCTGTACAGTCGCTTCGGTACTCTGGGGCTATCCGCTGACATGGGACACCTCGACTAACTCCTCGATAGGCTCTGGCTTTGGTCGCTTACCCATCCGGTAGGGCCACAAAGAACAGGAGATTACTGGACATAGACGTATCTCCTTGGGTTGATAACAGGAACAATCAAGACACTTTGCTCGTATAGCCTTCATAGGCGTAAGTCGCTTCATTTCCTGCCTTCCTTGTGAAAAACCCCAGGCTAGCTCACGATTTCTAGATGAGTATCGTGATGACTAGTACCCCCAGGGCTAGTTATTGAATGTTATTTTCTTGAGCTATCGCTAGCTTTCTATTACCCCACCCGTTCATACCTTTACTTACTGACTAAAGGCCCCCTTCGGGGGCGAAGAGAGCCTCGCACTCGCTCCGCTTCAGGCTGCGCTCTCCACGCCCTGCATGTTGGCCCGGTGGTACGAGTGTGACCGCCTGGCTGACTCTAGGCTTGCATGTCATAACGTCCACCAGCCACAGGAGCATGTCGCTGTTCCCCGTGACCACTGAAAGGTGTGTTTTGCATGGTCTGCAAGTACTTGATTATACGTATATTCAATTTTTAGATTTGCCTTATACATTGCAATTTCCTTTGCGATTCCTTTGAAGGTGACCTTCCCTATGGGTTTTCCCCACTGATCATAAAAAGCCTAATAAAGCCTCGGACTCGCTCCACTATGTTTCGCTCGTCCTCGTCTATTACGACAGGTCCGCTCGACGGTGATTCCGCAAACCTGGCAATTTTTGGGGGATGTGTGCTTACTTTTCTTCTTCTCTTCTCCCTCTCTATCTGGCTTTGAACTAGGTGGAAGAATGCCAAGTTGAAACACACCCCCTGATTTTTGCCAGGTCAGGGATTAGTTGGTCAGTCCTCAGCCCCCAATACTTGCCAGGTTGTTCCTTCCAAGAGCAGCGAACGGAAATCCCCAGCCATACACCAAGCCCACTCTGGGCGAATACTAAGGCTAGAAACCTTCCCTGTGCCCTCCTTCCCAAACTTCATGACACCGAGCTGATCCAAGGCTTCCATGACACGTTCGGCAGTATGGCGACTACCAACTCCGGTGTTCTCTACCTGTTTGACCGTCAGGGGTTGCCCTTCGTTCTTGGCCAAAGCGAGAAGCACTTTCCTTGGCTCTTGAGGGATTGAGGAAACTGCCACCTTTGCCACCATCGGTAAATCTTCAACGGAGAGCTGAGTGCGTCCGTGGATAAGCGCATGTCCACGAGCGAGGTTGTAGAGAACAGAATTTGCCCTCAGTGGTGATTCGGGTTGAGGTGTGATGCTCGTATCTTTGGAAATCGGTGTCCGCAGAACAGCCAGAAGCGTCGCGCATTGAGCGATTCGCCTTAACACATCCGTCGGGTCGCCCTGAGCGTTCCACTCAACGCCTCGGACATCGCCGAATCGAATAAAGAGCTGCTCTACGAACTGGCTTATGTCCTTCTGGCATATTGTTATCTTGTCCTTATAGCTTTGCGTTTCACTATGGGCTTTCACCATGTCATCAACTGTTGAAGTCACGCCTGTATCCATTACGAGGAAGAACAGCCGACTTCCCAGCTGAGCCATCACTTCCCACACGGTGTCACTGAATGGCGTAGTACAGCCAATCCAGGCAAAGAGATAATCTCCTGTGTAGCCCCGCCGACCATGTGTCCCACTGTCCGTTGTGAGACCTTGGCCATCAAGTACGCGGGTGATCACCGAGAAGCGTTCAGCAAGCTCATCGGGCTTTCCTCGAAAGATCGTTGATAGTTCCGGCGTGAGGAGAATCTTGAATCGTATCTTGGGGAGGAGGTCGGTCTTGGCAAGTTGCTGTTCCGTTGCTTTCGCTGAATGAGTGACGAAAGAAGCATGCGTGAACCTGTCGGACCTATATACAAGTTGAACCCCCTTCACCACTACACCCTCAAACATGCTCGCTACTGTTGTCTTCCCTGCACTCGAAGGCCCCACGTAAATCAGCGCGACGGGGTTCGCATTGTCAGAAAGCAGCAGCGTGGCACAGGTAGAAAGACCTGCCTCTACAGCAGGCCAGAGATGCGGAAAGTATCTGCTAATGGCTTCTCGGACTATATCTACACTCATAGCACTTGGGTTCACGTGCCCTCCTTGGTTAGTTATTGATATGACCTTGGCTGACGCATAGCCCTCCTCCAAATAAAGGCACTCCTCCTACGGGAGGGGTGCCCCTTACGAATCACTGTCTATCTGATAGTGATCTACTGAGCTACTACTTGGCTGGCGAGGGACAAGCCTGATTGAATGGCGATAAAAAGGTCGCCCGATTTTTTCAATCGTTGTCTGCCACACTAACTACCGCCCGAAGTGGCAAAAAGTCTGGGGGTGCGGGCGAAAATATTTTCGATTTATTTTTCGGGGTACCCCTTGATTTTTTCGGGGTTCGGACGGCAGGTCGGTTGGCGCGGAAATCGGGGGTCTTAATCAACTGTGGGTACATTCATGAAACGCTCAAGACTCAGGATTCGACACTACGTGCTATTTTGTGATAGCCTGGCCTTCAATCGAGGGCTCTATCATGGAAATATGGCGTCTTGAACTTGCTGCATTGTATAGGAAAGCTGCAATGCACCAAGCATCCTATGAGAATGAGATCAAGGAACGCGGCGGTCATCCTTGCCCCTATTGCTCTAGGCACATGACTAGGGTGCCGTCACATTCCTGAAACCATGCCCAACGCGAAGCAGAAGAACGGCGATATTGAACTGACGTTGCTCGAAGCGATGTTACAGCTTCACGGCGACTTTCGAGTACGATTAGCCCCGCTCCGGGTGACTCCGCTGCAAGCTGGCGTGCTTCTGTTTCTACAGCGTCATCCTAAGACAAAAGTGAGCGAAGCCGCAGCCGCGTTGTGCGTGAGTCTGCCAACGCTCAGTGCTGTTGTGAAAGACCTGGTACGCAAGCGTTGGGTAACCAAGCGCTACTTGGCTGAGGATCGTCGCGCTCTGTGTGTGCAGCTTAGTCGGCAAGGTGAGGCATTGGTGCGGAGGATTATAGATTCTACTCGAGATGTGAAGATGTGACTTCACCGCGTATGACCAGGTTGGTATTAACATCACTGCTTGTCACAGTCTTTTCGGCTAGCCTCGTCTCTGCCTCTGAAATAACCGGCCCCGTCGTCTCCGTCCTCGATGGCGACACCATTGAGGTGCTGCACAACACCCGCGCAGAGCGCATCAGGCTGAACGGCATCGATTGCCCAGAGAGAGGCCAGGCTTACGGCAACAAGGCGAAGCAAGCTGCCTCTGTTCTCGTGTTCGGGAAGTACGTCATCGTACGGCCTCATGGCAAGGACAAGTACGGACGTACGCTTGCCGATGTGCTGCTGCCTGATGGTACCAACGTCAATCACAAGCTAGTCGAAGATGGCTGGTGCTGGTGGTATCAGTTCTACGCTCCAGGGAATAGAGAATTAGAAAAGCTGGAGAAGAGCGCACGAAAGGCGAAGAAAGGTTTGTGGGGTGATCCGGTTCATGTGCCGCCGTGGGAGTGGCGGAAGAGAACACGGTAGTGTTACCTGCACCTCTGAATCCTGAATCCGGTTATGAATCGGAGGGCCCGAGGACTCCTGCTAGTGTTTCTTTTCTGCTGTTGCCACCAGCTTGCTCGCCGAAGCCCTCAACGCATCAGACAATCTCAAAATCATCTTCAGAGTGGGCGATTTTAACCCCCCGCTCAAGCTGACTGATGTAGGTCCGGTGAACCTCAGCCCGAAACGCTAACTCCTCCTGAGACAAGAAGCCAATTCGTTTCCTTATACGAACAATCCCCTTGCCCCAAATTTTGTATCCTTTGTGAGGCGGGGGTGCCCTAACCAGCCGCCTGCCGAATATGGCTCCTTTTTGCCTCCAGGTGCAAAAATCTGGTAGCAGTCCTATGTCCATTGACGTACGGAGCGGGTCCCACTTGGGGGTGGTGCTATTCCAGTATCAGTATTAAGAAGAGCGGCAAACAGGTCAAAATAGACTAACGAGCGACAAAGAGAGCTGACTCGCCAACTGCCTTACGGGTGCAGAAAGAGAAGGGATTCTACAATCATCCATCAACAGACTTGAGCAATCCCACGGAGACGGAATGTACTTCAGAGATACCTCTTTTTGGTCTTGCAGGGCTCACGTCCTGCGGTATCCTTTTTGCGTGAGAGACATGATGACGGACGTGTATCAAGGCCTGCGCAAGGAGAGCAATCATGACACATTCACGTTCATGCGGCAGGTGGTTCATGGCAAATTGTGATAAAGAGAGACATGCGCTAACACAAACAAAAGGACAACGGGACACACGGCAGTATCCGCACTCGTGGGGAAATTTAGCCTTAGCCCATGAGCGCCTGGCCGTACTTCAAACACCCAAAGCCAAGACCCGTTCCCCTCGGCTGCGCGTGGTACAGGACATTGCAGCAGCGGAGGAGGTTGACGCGCTTGCTCCTACCACGGGAATTGTTAATGGAATTTGCTTGTCTCTCACATTGTGGAGTCTCATCGGTCTCATCATCCTCTTGATGCGGTAACCCGCTCTAGATTCAAACCGTCCCCACTAACATTCCCGTGCCACCCTGGGAGTGGAGAAAACAACGCAAATAGTCTTTCTATGCTACCTGCCCCGGCCTTGACACCTCCCCACGCACGGGCTAGCCTACCAGCACGCTTGCGCGCCGATGCGCCCGGTCTTATATCCTTCACTGTCAATTGAGCGGTTCAACGTGAAACCTGCTCTTGCGCTCTCGTTCGTTTGGCTTGTGAGTATGCTGCTCGGCTGTGTCCGCGTCTACTACCCCATCGTTGCCGTTTCCACTACCCCTCTTGAAAGCAAATTGCAGCTGTCGGATAAACGCTACCTGGTGCTTGCCAACCAACCAGCCGCCGGGCACGCACTTGAGATGTGGTTACAAGGGAATGGGGCCACTGTGGTAGAGCGCGGAGCGTTACAGCAAATTCTCACTGAGCAGAAAATTCAGCTCACACACAGCTCTGAAAATGATGCCGACAGGCTACGCATTGGGAAGTTGACCGGAGCGAATCGCGTGCTATTTGTTGATGTACAGATTCAGCCCACGTCTAAAGCCCATTTTGAAAATATAGCCGTTGCGTCTCCCGCCATTTCTCCCCTGCGCATCTCCATGCGAAGTGTCTCTGTCGAGACCGGCGAGATTCGCTGGAGCGGCATAGGGTATTACAATTCGCCGACTGAAAAAGAACGCCCTTATTTGCCTATCGAGTATTCCAGCGTTTATTTGGCGCAACTTGTCATTGACGGCGCCTTGTGTCCTAAGGGAGCGGGTTATCAATGGGTTCATCCAAGTAAGGGAAAACCGTCCGGTTGCATCAGAAAATAAGAAGGCAAAGGCCAAGGTGAGTACTCAATGAGCGGGTATAAATAAAGCGGAGGCCCCCTATGCCCTTCACCATTCGCCTCCTTCGTCACGGTCCGAAGCTGACGCTGGCCTACTTTTCGTGTTTCTGGTCACTCATAACATTCTTGGTGCTGAGTAGTGGTGTACCCGCGCTTGCGGAGTGGGTGTTGGTCAGTGTCAGCGACCCAGGAATGACTACATACGTGGATCAAGATACCATTCGCCGCAAAGGGGATCTGGTGAAGATGTGGTCCTTGGGCGACTACAAGGCAATTCAAACCGAAGAGGGTATCTCATTCTTATCTATCAAGGTGCAAGGCCAATACAACTGCGCCACTGAGCTAGATCGCGGTCTTTCGCTTACGATTTTCTCTGGTCATATGGGAGGCGGTGACGTGGTTTATAGTGGCGCTAACGAACAAAAGTGGAAGCCAATTATACCAGGTAGTGTTGGTCAAACTCTGTGGAAGTTTGCGTGTGGCAAGAAATGAGCAGCTACAGATTGGAGGTCTGACATGAACCAAGACTCGGAGACAACGAACTTACGGGCACGAATTAAGAAACTTTATGAAGAACGGGATCAATTACACAGGTCACTGGGGGAGTTTCTTGAAGGGGCACTGGCCTTGGCTGAGAATGAGCATCCTCAATTGGTTCCTAACGTCGTTGCACTGTCAGAACGAACGAATGCGTTGATAGCTCAGATCGAGCAGGCCCAGGATGAGCTTGATGACCGCCTCGAAACGAACGCTGAAGAATTCGTCAAGAACTACGTCGTAAAACCTGGGAGTAAATGAATAGCCCTCCATCCACCACACACGAGTTGCACAGTCGCATGAATTGAACCTGATTGGATAACCACTTTTCACTCTTGCGAAAGCTTTTAGTCCCTGGCTGGTCAATGTAAAGTTGAATAACATGAAGGCATGTGAATTGGTTGGTTGCGATCCTGTTGGTCGCGGCCAGCGCAAGGGGTTCACGATCAGGTGTATGTACATCGGGATCAGTTACCGTTGAAGATGCTAGCTGAGGGATTGGAGAAGCTACGGTACGATGACGTGGTGAAGGTCTTTGGCTAGCCTTACGCCCACCAACTCCAGGAAGAAGGGTTCCATGCCAAACGAAAGCAAGTGGCAACTTGTTCAACCAGACAGTGTTGGTGAAGGTCTGTGGAAAGTTGCGTGCGGCAAGGAGTGATCGCACCGTGCTCGAACTGTTGGGGCGAATCACTGAGATAGGGCAGTGGGTGGCGAAAGGGACGACGCACTAGCAGTAAAATTCCTGCGTGGGCGGTAATGACGACGGACATCATGCGTAACCAAAGTACGTTTCCATTTTTCGTAATACTTCTGCTCGACATGGTCGTTTTAGGTGGCTGTGCGAATCAGCCGCCACCAGGAGCCTACGATCCGCCCGGTTTTTTTTCGGGCCTGTTTCACGGTTTCTTCATTTTGTTCAGCCTCATAGGGAGTATTTTCATGGACATCCGAATCTATGCGTTTCCAAACTCAGGTTTCTTTTATGACCTTGGCTATTTGATTGGAAGTGCAACGTTTTTAGGCGGGGCAGCAGGTGCAAGTCGTTGAGCGTATCTTTAACTATTCCTCTAGTTCTTGCTGCGTACTGCTTGTCGCTTTCCATTCCCATTGATCAAGTATACGCCTCCGACTTCTCTGGTCCCATCGTCTCCGTCCTCGATGGCGACACCATTGAGGTGCTGCACAACACCCGCCCTGAGCGTATCCGACTGAACGGAATCGATTGTCCTGAAAAGGGCCAAGCCTACGGCCAGAAAGCCAAGCAAGCCTTATCAGCCATAGTCTTCGGCATGGAAGTCACCCTCCAGACCTATGGCCTCGACAAATACGGTCGTACCATTGCTGACGTGCTCTTGTCCGATGGTACTAACGTCAACCATGAACTGGTCAAGGACGGCTCGTGTTGGTGGTATCGCAAGTATGCTCCTGGAAACATCGAGCTTGAGAAGCTGGAAAAGGAGGCGCGAGACGCCAAGAGAGGCTTGTGGGTTGACCCTGCGGCGGTTCCGCCGTGGGTTTATCGCAAGGCAAAACGTGGGCAGCCACTCGACTTGTCTGACGTGGTTCCGCTCGATGCTGACACTGAAGGGAGTTTATCGTCTCGTGGTCCACCACTCTTGGGAGTTATCGGTGAACAAGACTCCTCATCCTCTCGCTCAACAGCTTACCCCATCATCGGCAACCGAAAGAGTCACATCTACCACCGACCCGACTGCCCAAACTACAGCCAGATTGCGCCGAAGAATCGAGTGAGGTTTAATAGCGTTGCTGAAGCGGAAGATGTAGGGTGTCAAGCCGCAAGGAATTGTCCATAACAATCTATTCAAGAGAGATGTCTAACTCACTTTCCTGAAATGCCCAAGCAACTCGATACAAGTCAAATCGTTACAATTCTCAAATCCGGCGACTTCGACCAACTCGTGGGAACCATTGAGGATGACCATTTTGAGTGTAAAGGAGAGCCATACCGCATAGAGGACGAGCATCAAAAGTTTGAACTGGCGAAGGATGTCTCTGCCCTTGCAAATGCTAAAGGTGGAATCATTTTGATTGGCGCCCAGACAGAGAAGGAATCAACGCGAGCCACAGACGTAATCAATAGGCTTCGCCCCTTTGCTGACGCTGTGGTCAATGTCTCGCAGTATGAGGCAATAGTGAGAACTTGGGTCTACCCTCCGGTAAAGGATATTGAGATCAAATGGTTTGAGGCTTCGCAGAGTCCTGGGCTTGGCCTTGTTGCGATCATAGTGAGCAATCAGGATCAGCTCTGGCGTCCCTTCCTGATAACAAGAAGCATTGAGCCTAGCGGCAGGGTTTCAACCACTCTATTTGGATATGCGGAAAGAGGAACAGGGAAGTCTCTGCCTATGTCCATACAGCAGCTCCACACCATTCTTCGAGATGGATATAGAGTGGGAACTGGTGCATTGGTTCCTATTCTACGCCCAGAAGAAAAGCCAATCGATAATGGGCCGACCGACAATCTTGCCAATAGAATAGATGCCGGAGTAGAAGCAGTCGGGCTGAGTGATCGACCTGTATTCATTTTGGCAGCTGCGCCGAAGGAAGTGGTCGAGATTCCTTCTTTGTTTTCTGCTCGCAATGCTGAGATTGTTCGAGTGATTGAAGATCCACCACGCTTGAGGCGAAGCGGCTTTGGGCCTGAGGCTGGTATCAATTCACGGATCATTGAAGGCAAGTGTCGTCGAGCAGTCGTACCTCGGCATAAGTTGCTGGAAGTATGGCGTGACGGCACGGTTATCATGATTGCCACTGCCGATGCAGACTTTCTGTCATGGGGCAACAGATCTAATGAGAGGTTGAGAATCAACCCATTAGTATTAGTTGAATGCAGTTATCTTTTTACAGTATTAGTTGGGAAGATATTAGGCAATGCTGCATCGGTACCAACACGACCAGTACTCTACCTCCTCGGTATTCGTCGCATGACCGTTCAGGATAGTTGCGTACTATTTCCTGGTCCTCTTACCCTCTTCCCACAAGGCCCCAGATCAGCCCCGGGATCAGATGTATCCATTAATGTTCTCGGAATGATTACCGATGACCCAAAATTTGTTTCATTCAAACTTGTCTCTAATCTTTACAACTGGTTTGGCTTTGAGGATGATGCAATTCCATACACTAGCCAGGATGAAAATGGCCAACCGTTTATAGATCCAGCTAAAATCACCGACATCAACAAGAAGTCGCTGCGTAAACTCCCCAGAAAAGTAGACAGGTCATAAGGGGAACTTTCTGGCACAATCGCCACTCTAGCCAGGAGGTTCCCATGCGCCAATCAAAGTTCACTGAGACGCAGATCGTCAACATGTTGA